>Ga0247813_10002157_pt1 | contig 13785 bp, 13 predicted proteins | sample UWRJL169409C1_FD_180719 | JGI IMG/M metagenome (GOLD analysis project Ga0247813, IMG submission 180719) | Plant litter microbial communities from Arlington Agricultural Research Station in Wisconsin, United States - UWRJ-L169-409C-1 | ecosystem: Environmental > Terrestrial > Plant litter >... | reverse complement strand
GTTTTGATGTCTTCCGTGGTGGCGGCTTCAGGCTTGGCCCGGGGTGCGGACTGAGCCGTCATGAATGTCTGCACGAATCGCCGGAATTCTGCCAAATTCTTGGCGCGAGCGCGAGTAAGCCAGCCTTGTGGCTCAGCCGCACGCATCAACACGCCGATCGTGCCTTCAATAGCCTCAACTGTTGCGTTGCGGAAGGTCTGATGGCAAGGCTTGGATCAAAAGAGGAACATTCCGGATGCACCTGTCCACAACTCATTTGATCTTTCGTGCCGTTTTTGCCTGTGTCGTCACTGCTGCCCTGGCTTTGCCGGCGCAAGCCGCGCCGTTGAAGCCCTACAAGGACGAGCTGTTTTCTTACGGCACGGTGCTTGAAACCGGGGATGACGGCGATTACCGCGTCGTCGATTACGATAAGATGCGCGATCTCCATGCCCGCGACCTGGAGCCGGAACGACGGGTAAGGCGCGCCTACGTGTCGCTCGGCGTCAAAAGCGAGCAGGCCAACGAGACGCTTGATCTTGCCAGCCGTCCGCTCGATGTGACGCGGGTCGGTACCCCGAGCGGTGCCGCATTCACCGTCATCTTCATTCATGGCCGGGGCGGCGACCGGCGGCTCGGCGCCAATGACTGGTCGTTCGGCGGTAATTTCAACCGGCTGAAAAACCTCGCTGTTGAAAACGGCGGTGTCTACTATGCGCCGAGCATCCGCTCTTTCGACGATGCCGGCGTCGCCGATATTGCCGGACTGATCGCCTATGCCCAGCAGCAATCACCCGGCAAGCCGGTCGTCCTCGCCTGCGCTTCGATGGGCAGCTTCATCTGCTGGGGCATCACCCGCAATCCGCAGGCGGTCGCGGCCCTCAAGGGCATGATGATCATGGGAGGCCCGACGGATCCGGCCTTCAACAAGAGTGCCGCCTACAAGAAGAAGCTGCCGGTCTTCTTCAGCCACGGCAGCGACGACAACGTCTATGCCGCAGCCGATCAGATTGCGTTCTACCGGTCATTGAAGAAAGCCAGCTATCCCAGCCGTTTTGTCCTGTTTCAGACCGGATCGCATGGCACTCCGGTTCGAATGACGGATTGGCGTGATGCACTGAACTGGATCGGAGTTGGTAGCAACTTCTAATACATCCGGGATTTATTAACCAACGCCGCATTTTGAAACTTTAAGGCGAGCGTCGTTTGCTTTTTCGAAACCTGAACATGGGACTGTCTCCGGCATATATTATCGGGGTTTGATCTTATGGATGCTCGAACAGAAACACAGCATATTCCGCTTTGCGTCGATCTTGACGGCACGTTGCTTGCCGCCGACACGCTGTGGGAAGGTGTGGCGATCATTCTTTTGCGCAATCCGCTGATGGTGTTTGCCATGGTGTATTGGGCTGCCGCCGGCAAGGCGCGGCTCAAATACGAGGTTGCCGCCCGCTCCGGGCGGGAGGCTGCCGATTGGCCTTATCGCGACGCGGTTCTGGCGCGCGTGAAGCGTGAGCGCGAGAGCGGCCGCAAGGTCATTCTCGTCACGGGAGCCGCTGAAAGCGTGGCGCTTGGCGTGGCTGCTCATACAGGCGTGTTTTCCTCCGTTCTTCACAGCTCCAAGGCAATCAACCTCACCAGCCGCCGCAAGCGTGAAAAGCTGATTGAGGAGTTCGGCGAGGGCGGCTTCGACTATATGGGCAATAGCCGCGATGACGTTCCGGTCTTTGACGCAGCCCGCAAGGCGATTGTCGTGGCACCGGACGCTGCGGCTGAAAAATGGCGCCGGGCGCATGATGCCGAGCGGCTCGATATCGGCAAGGCAGCCCCTTTTGCGGCCCTGAAATCGATCCGGGTGCATCAATGGGCCAAGAATGTGCTGATCGGCGTGCCGATGATCCTCAACCACGACATTCTGCACATGGATGCGGTGCTCAACGTCATCGTCGCATTCTTCGCCTTCAGTTTCCTGGCCTCTGCCGTCTATGTGATCAACGATCTGTCGGATCTGACCAACGACCGGCGCCATCCGAAGAAACGCAACCGGCCGCTGGCCAGCGGTCAGATGTCGGTGCCGATGGGGCTGATGCTGGCGCTGTGCCTGCTGGTTGCCTCTCTCTCGCTTACGCTGCTGCTGCCCTACGATTTCGCCCTCGTGCTCGGCTTCTACGCTCTGGCGACAACGGCCTACACCTTTGTGCTCAAGCGCAAGCTGCTGGTCGATGTCTTCACGCTGGCGGGGCTCTATACCGTTCGCATCGTCGCAGGCTCAGCTGCCACCGGCACCGAACTGTCTTTCTGGCTCTTGTCGTTTTCGATCTTCTTTTTCCTCAGCCTGGCGCTGGTCAAGCGTTATGTCGAACTCGACGAATATGATGGGCGTGATGGTGCGCAGGTGCCGGGGCGCGGCTATCTGGCCGTCGATTTCGAGATGGTCGGGCAGGCCGGCATCTCCTCCGCCTTTGCCTCGGCCCTGGTTCTGGCGCTGTATATCCACAGCAAGGAAATGCAGGAAATGTACACGCTGGACTGGGCGCTCTGGCCGCTCTGCCCGCTGGTGCTCTACATGCTTTTGCGAATCTGGATGCTGGCCCGCCGCGGCATGCTGCATGAGGATCCGGTCGTGTTCATCATGCGTGACTGGCGCAGCCTCGTCACCATGGCGATCGGCGCGTCGCTTGTGCTCGCCGGTGCCTTGGGAACGCCATGACCCCCGCCGAATTTGACAGCTGGGGCCGGATCGATTGCCGCGCCCGGCAATCCGTGTCGCCCGATGCCTATGAGAACCTGCGCGAAACTGCAGTCCCCGGCGCGTTCCTGCCGTTCGGCAACGGCCGGTCCTATGGCGACAGCTGCCATAACGACCAGGGTAGACTGATCGAGAGCCGGATACGCACCCGCATCCTCGGTTTCGATCCGGGAACCGGGATCATTTCCTGCGACGCCGGCGTCACGCTCCATTCCATCCTCGAAACAGCCATCCCGCACCGGTTTTTCCTGCCGGTCACGCCGGGAACGGCTTCGGTGACCGTTGCCGGTGCCGTCGCCAATGATGTCCACGGCAAGAACCATCACGCACGCGGCACGTTCGGCAAGCACGTGCTTGGCCTGACATTGTTGCGGTCAAGCGGCGAAGTGCTGACGTGTTCACCGACTGAAAACCAGAACTTGTTTTACGCCACCATCGCCGGCATGGGCCTGACGGGTTTGATCCTGTCGGTTGACCTGCAGCTGATGAAGGTACCATCCGCCCATATCCAGCAGCATGCGATCCGCTTCGATAGCCTGGGCGACTACTTCGCCATGGTCGAAACCGTCGATGGCGAGCATGAATATTCGGTCGCGTGGATCGATCAGCTGGCGACCGGCAAGCGGGCGGGCAGGGGCGTTCTTCTGGCCGGCGATCATGCCGATGCCTCCTGCGAGTTTCCCGACATGCCGCGTGCAAGAAAGTTGTCGGTGCCGTTTGCGCCGCCCTTCAATCTCTTGAACACTGTGACGCTGAAGGCATTCAACGAGCTGTATTTTCGCAAGGAAAAGCCGGGCGAAACGGTCAAGACGGTGAAATGGCCGGGCTATTTCCACCCGCTGGATGCCATCGGCAACTGGAACCGGCTCTATGGGCCTAAGGGTCTCTACCAGCATCAGAGCGTCTATCCGACGGAGAACGCGCCGGAGCTGACGGCACGGTTGCTGGAGACCGCCCGCAAGGCTGGTCATGCTTCCTTCCTCACGGTGCTGAAGAAGTTTGGGGAGCAGACATCTGGCGGCCTTTTATCCTTCCCGAGGCCCGGTTTTACGCTGACTTTGGATTTCGCCAATCAAGGTGAAGAGACCCTTAAGCTCCTCAACCGGTTGGACGCCATGGTTGTCGAGGCCGGAGGGGCGATCAATCCCTACAAGGATGCCCGCATGAGCCCGCAAACCTTTGATCTCTCGTTCCCGCGCTGGCGGCAGCTGGAAGCATTGCGCGATCCGGCAATGGTTTCGAATTTCTGGAAGAGAACGGCCCTTTCTTTGCCGAAATGAGAATGGGCTTTGCCAAAATGAGAATAGGAACAATTTGAATTAAATAAACGCCCGAATTTCACGGAATATACGGCTCTTGCGTGTAGGTATCCGGACGGGAACAGGGAACATCGACATGAAGTATATCGTATTCATTCTTTTCACCGTGATTACCAACGCCGCGGCACAAGTCATGCTAAAACAGGGCATGTTGTCGCTCGGACCGTTGAGCTTCACGGCTGATACTTTCATTGCCCGTATTTTCCAGGTGGTTTTCAACCCCTGGGTCTTCGCCGGACTTGCCACCTTCGTGATTTCGATGGTGTCGCATCTTTACGTCCTGTCGAAGGTGGAACTCTCCTTCGCCTATCCATTTCTGAGCCTTGCCTATGTGGCAGTGGCCGTCTTCGCCTATTTCGTCTTCCACGAGGATCTGAACGCCTGGCGCATCGCCGGCATTGGCTTCATCTGCGTCGGAACCATTCTCATTGCCCAATCCGGTATGTCTTCGCATGAAGACCAGCCATCGCTTGAAGCCGCGGGCGCAAAAACAGCAAAAATCGGGAGTGCATTATGAAACATGTTATTTTCGGCGGTGACGGCTTCGTCGGCCGCCATCTCGCAGAACGTCTGGTCCAGGACGGTGAAGAGGTCCTCGTTGCCGATATCGCCAAGTCCGACCTGCCGCATTACGCCCGCGCCCGTTTCGTCCATTGCGATGTCACCAAGCCGGACGATGTGATGAACGTCGAGATCGGCCCGGACGACATGGTCTACAACATGGCCGCCAAGATGCTGTCGCCGCTCCAGGTGCGTGCCAAGCGCTGGGAGTTTTTCTGGCCGGTCAATTATTACGGCGCCGAAAACATCATGAAGGCGACGGCAAAGTCCGGCGCCAACCGGCTGGTGCAGTTCACCACCGACATGATCTATGGCCACACCATCATGTCGCCACAGACAGAGGCGCATCCGGCCAAGCCCTTGGGTGAGTACGGCAAGTCGAAATGGGCGACCGAGCAGCTCGCCGCCGAATGGCGCAAGCAGGGCATGAACATCTCGATTTTTCGCCCGCGCCTGATCATCGGCCCCGGCCGTCTCGGCATTCTGGAAAAGCTGTTCAAGCTGATTGACGCCAACCTGCCGGTGCCGATGATCGGTTCGGGCAAGAACCCCTACCAGTTCATCTCGGTCTTCGATTGCGCCGAGGCTGCGCGTCTCGCCTGGAAGGGCGGCGTACCGAACGAAGCCTATAATCTCGGCTCCGACAATCCGCCGTCCGTCAAGAAACTGCTGGGCGACCTGATCGTCCATGCCGGTTCGAAATCGTTCCTGCTGCCGACGCCAGCCTTCGCGGTGAAGGCAACGCTCGCAGCCTTCGACTTCGTCAACATGCCGATCATGGATCCGGAACAGTACCTGATCGCCGACGAGATGTGCATCCGCGAAACCGGCAAGCTGAAGAGCGAGCTTGGCTGGAAGGCGCAGTACAATGACGGCGCCATGCTGATCGCAGCCTATGACGAATACCGCGCCAAGAAAGCCGGCAAAGTTCTCGCACACACAACCGCCGTACCGGCCGAATGAACCAGGGGATCACGACAATGCTCGACAAAACGCAACGTGTCGCCATCGACGCGCCCGCCCTTGCTGGCGGCATCAAGAAGCCCGACCTGCTGACGGTCGAACAGGCCAAGGATATGAGCGTCGCCGACATGACGGCTCTGTTCAAGGATCACCTGAACCCGGGTCAGCTTCACTTCATGAAGCTGCTCGGTTTCAACAAGATCAAGATCGAGACGGCCGAGGGCATGTATTACGTCGATCAGAACGGCCGAAAGATTCTCGACTTTTTCGGCGGTTTCGGTTCGCTGGCGCTCGGCCACAACCATCAGCGCCTGATCTCAGCGCGAAAGCAGTTCCAGGACGAAAACCGCCACGAGATCGCCATCGCGTTCATGTCGCAATATGCGGCGGCTCTCGCCAAGAACCTCGCCGCAATCGCGCCGGGCGACCTTGATATGGTGTTCCTCGGCTCCTCCGGCTCGGAGGCCATGGAAGCTGCCATCAAGCTTGCCGAACGCGTTGCCGGCCCGAAGCGGCCGCGTGTCGTTTATGCCGAGAACTCGTTCCACGGCAAGACGCGTGGCGTATTGTCGATCACGGACGGTCCGCTTTATCGCGGCGAGTTCAAGTTGCTCGACAACAACGTCAAGATTCCGTTCGGTGAGATCGAAGCGATCCGCCGCGCTTTCGAGAGCGATCCGACGATCGGCGTTCTCGTGCTGGAAACCATTCAAGGTGGCGGCGGCATCAATATCGCACCGCCGGAGTTCTGGCAGGAGGTTCGCGCGCTCTGCAACAAGCATGGCGTCATCTGGGTGGCTGATGAAGTGCAGTGCGGCGTTGGGCGTTCCGGCCGCTTCTTCGCCTTTGAATATGCAAACGTCGTGCCTGATATCACAGCGGTTGCCAAGTCGCTTGGCGGTGGCAAGACAGCCATGGCTGCAATGATCGCCCGCCGCGAGATCTACATGAAAGCCTATGGCACGCCGAAGACAGCGATGATCCATGCCCATGCCACGTTCGGCGGCATCGGCGAGGCTTGCATCACGGCGATCGAGACCTTGAATGTTCTTTATGACGAGGACCTGATCGAGAATGCCGCCGTCCAGGGCGAGTACCTGCTGGAGCGCCTTACCGCGCTGAAGGACAAGTATCCGAAGATCATCAAGGATGTGCGCGGGCAGGGCCTGATGGTCGGCCTCGAGTTCCAGGATTTCAGTCAGACGCTGCCGATGGTTCTGCGGCCGGTGGTTGCGGTGCTGGATGACAAGCTGAAGGGCTCGCTGTCGGGTTTCATCGGTGCGCTTTTGCTGCGTGACTACGATACGCTGGTGGCTTTCACGGAGTATAACCGCAATGTCATCCGGCTGCTGCCACCGCTGATCTGCGAACGCCAGCATGTCGATCATCTCTGCGACGCCCTCGACGACCTGCTTGGCCGCAGCATTATCCGCATCGTCAAGGATTTCGTCGGCAGCCAGATCGGCTGATTGTCTGAGACCTCATGAAAAAGGGCACGGTGCCGTCATGCGCCGTGCCCTTTTTGTTTCCCGTTGCTGCTATTGTTTCAGCGTCGAAATTTCCACCCTGCGATTGCGCCCATCCTCGGGGTCCGCGGGGAAGAGCAGGGCGGTCTCGCCGAACGCCCGCACCACAAGACGCCGCGGATCGATCTTGTAATGCGCCAGAAGATATTCCGTCGCCGTGGCGGCGCGGGCGCGGCTGAGTTCGAGATTGTCGCGATCGCTGCCTGTCGCGTCGGTATGGCCACCGATCAGGAAACGATACGACTGCAGATCGGTGGAGGAGAGTGCCTTGCCGACATTGTCGAGCAGCCGTTCCGCCTGCGGCGTGAGGTCTGCCGAACCGAAATGGAAATTGACCGCCAGATTGACCGTTGCCGCCAGCGTGTCGCCATAGCTGTTGATCGTCTCCAACTCCCTGGCCCCGGTGATCTTCAGGCCTCGGGTCTTTTCCTTCTGGACAAGCACGGGATTGAGGGAGCGCACCAGCAGTTCCGGCGTTGCGGTCTTGAAAACTTCCTGCGCGTTCGCGGCCGCTGGAACAAGGCCAAGAGCCAAAATCAGGGATGTGAAAAAAGCATACCGCATCGTTTGCCCCGGATCCCCGGCTAAGAAAGAAATGAAGGATGATGAATACCGGCGAAGACTAAAAGCGCATCCTGATGCCGTCAATTCCCAAACGGGTGGGGCCAGCGGCATGGGGTATCATGCCCTTCGGATGGCCTTGTGCATGTTCCAGCCGGAACAGCTGCGATCGCTCTACCGGTCGTGCCGGTTTTAGTGTTTCTCTCCGTTCACCATCATGTCGAACTGCACGACGTTCGAGTAGATCGGTATTCCGACCGACATGTTGTAGCGGGTGCGGTAGACGCCGCCCTGGATGCGGAAGCCGATGACGCGCCGGTTCCATTCGGTCAGCGTTGCCTCGAAATGTTCGGTCCTGGTCGTGCCCTTGGCCGTGAGATTGCCTTCGATTTCGGCGGTATTTTCACCGGTGCGGGTAATCTTCGTCGAGCGGAAGACGATTTTTGGATAGCTCGCAGTGTCGAATACGGCGGTGGAGCGCAGGAAATTCTCGATCCGCGGCTCGCCGGTCTGAACGGTTTCCGGAAAGAGCGCAAATTCCACCACGGACTTGCTGATGTCGCCGCGGTCCAGCTGGAATGTGCCGGAAAACTTGGTGAATTTACCGGAAATGCCACCGCCGCCGACTTGGCCGACTTTGAAATTGATCTGCGAGGACCCATCGATGTCGTAGCGGCCGGCTGCGTCATCCAGCGTCGGCGCCTTGGCTTCCGACGCAGATACCTGCAGGGCAAACCCCGCGAGTGCCGTCAATGCGGCGGTGAGTGTGGTCAAACGTACGGACATATTTGCGGTCCTTCCCGATGCTTGGTTGGCGACCCGTAAGACGCACGATGCGGACGGAATATTCCTAGCCATCCCGCCACCTGTTGCGCAGCATGCGGACCAGCACCGCGTCGTGCCGGATGAAATGATGGTGCAAGGCCGCCCCGGCATGCAGCAGCACCAGCCCTGCCAGGCCATAGGCGAGAACCGCATGCGCCGTTGTCCACAAGGCTTCGGCCACGGCGGATTTTGCGAGCGGCAGATGCGGGATGACGACGAGGTTGAAATAGAAGCTCGGAATATCCAGCGTCGAGGCCGAAGCAAGCGCCCAGCCCGTCACAGGTACCGCAAGCGTCAGACAGAGAAGCAGGATGTGAACGGCAAAGCTAGCATGCCTTTCCGGCGTTGAGAGACCTGCAACGGACGCCGGATGCCGGCCCGCCAGCCACCAGACGGCGCGGATTGCGGCAAGGCCGAGCGCTGTGAACCCGAACGACTTGTGCCACTGGAAGAGGTCGAACTGCAGCACCGGGTCGATATCCGGCCGGGTCATGACAAAGCCGAGCACCAACAGCCCCGCGATCAGGATGGCAATCGTCCAGTGAAGGAGGATGGTCACCCATCCGAACGCGTCCGGCCCGTTGCGCAGCATCACCGATCTCCGGCTGTCAAAATCCTCTGTCGAATCATCGCTCTTTCATCAGGGGTAAACAAGCCGTCCGGCCTTCACGCTTTCGATATTGGACGATGCCGGGGCCGGGCAAATCGCTGGCAGCGCGGCGGACCTGCTTTTCTTTGCCCGGCTTATTTGCTAGGGCCTTTGCCGGGAAAAAGGACAATACCCTGAAGGAGACGACATGACGCCCGACGTAAAGCCGCTGGTTGCCGGAAACTGGAAGATGAATGGTTTGCGGGCATCGCTCGATCAGATCAAGGCGATGGCGGAAGGCGTCAAGGGAAGTCTGTCGGACAAGGTCGAAACGCTGATCTGCCCGCCGGCGACACTGCTCTATGTGGCAACGGCACTGTGCGACGACAGCCCGCTTTTGATCGGCGCGCAGGATTGCCACGAAAAGGTCTCCGGCGCCCATACCGGCGATATCTCCGCCGAGATGATCGCCGATTGCTTCGGCACCCACGTGATCGTCGGCCATTCCGAACGCCGCACCGATCATGAGGAATCGGATGCTCTCGTTCGGGCAAAGGCCGAGGCTGCCTATGGCGCTGATCTCATCGCCATCATTTGCATCGGCGAGACCGGCGACGAGCGCAAGGCCGGCCAGACGCTGGACGTCTTGAAGCGCCAGCTGGCCGGCTCCATTCCCGACAGCGCCACAGCTGAAAACACCGTTATCGCCTATGAGCCCGTCTGGGCGATCGGCACCGGCCTGACGCCGACGGCTGCAGACGTTGAAGAAGCCCATGCTTTCCAGCGTTCCGAACTGGTTGCACGCTTCGGCCCGGCCGGCGCCAAGATGCGCATCCTCTACGGCGGCTCGGTCAAGCCAGGCAATGCCAGGGAACTGATGGGTGTCGCCAATGTCGATGGTGCGCTGATCGGCGGCGCAAGCTTGAAAGCCGACGACTTCCTCGCCATCTACCGGGCGTATGAAGAATTGACGGCATGATGCCAGCGGACCGGCGATAGGCCGTCCCATGGGTTTCTGTCCGCCGATCCTTGGTATTAAGGCGGGCAGGGGCTTTTAATGCACGGTGGCTTGGTATATGCAGCCGCCAACACTAATCTTTGCCGCGTGGAGCGGCCGTCGAAACTTGCGTTGCAATTTCGCTGCGTCTCCTACGTCGGACGATCACTCGATCGCGTGTCGGATCTTGGCTTTTATTAAGCCGGTCGAGACGTGATCTAAGGCAGGACTGGACAAAATGCAGACCGTATTGCTTGTCATCTATCTCATGGTTGTGCTGGCGCTGATCGGCGTCGTGCTCATTCAGCGCTCTGAAGGCGGCGGCCTCGGCATCGGCGGCGGCTCAGGCTTCATGTCTGCCCGCGGCACGGCCAATGCGCTGACCCGCACCACGGCCATCCTTGCAGCCCTGTTCTTCGTGCTGGCGCTCGGCATGGGCATTCTGGCCCGTTACCAGCCGAACGCGACCGACGTTCTCGATCGTATTCCCGGCACGACCAACAACGGCAAGGGCGTGCTTGATTCGCTCGGCGGCGCCACGACACCGCCTGCTGGCGAGACGCCTGCCCAGACCCCGGCACAGTCGGGTGCCAACACCCAGACGCCTGCGACCACCACGCAGACGCCAGCTGGCCAGACCCCGGCGACCCAGACACCAGCGACGCAGACCCCGGCAACGACCGAAACAAAGCCGGCGACATCCGGTTCGGACGTTCCAAGCGGCCAGTAAGGTCGACGAGAGCTATAATCGCCGGCGGAAGCCAGTCTTCCGCCGGTTTTCTTTTGTTTGAATTTTGCCACCTGAACCTTTTGAACGGAAAAATTCTGAAAGATGAATTTTTCGGTGGCGGAATCATTTTTGAAACGGTATCCGGTGAAGCCCATGGCGCGATATGTATTCATCACTGGCGGCGTGGTTTCTTCCCTTGGCAAAGGGATAGCCGCAGCCGCTCTCGGAGCGTTGCTGCAGGCCCGGGGCTACCGGGTGCGGCTTCGCAAACTTGACCCCTATCTCAACGTCGATCCGGGCACCATGAGCCCGACGCAGCACGGCGAAGTGTTCGTGACCGATGACGGCGCGGAGACGGACCTTGATCTCGGTCACTACGAGCGCTTTACCGGCCGCTCGGCGACCAAGACCGACAACATCACCACCGGCCGCATCTACAAGAACATCATCGACAAGGAACGCCGCGGCGATTACCTCGGCGCCACCGTCCAGGTCATTCCGCACGTCACCAACGAGATCAAGAATTTCGTCACCGAAGGCAATGACGATTTCGATTTCGTCATTTGCGAGATCGGCGGCACCGTCGGCGATATCGAGGCGATGCCGTTCATGGAGGCGATCCGCCAGCTGAAGAACGATCTTCCGCGCGGCACCGCGATCTATCTCCACCTGACGCTGATGCCGTACATCGCGGCGGCTGGCGAGCTGAAGACCAAGCCGACCCAGCATTCCGTCAAGGAACTGCAGGCACTCGGCATTCATCCCGATATCCTGCTTGTCCGCGCCGACCGCGAAATCCCGGAGGCCGAACGCCGCAAGCTGTCGCTGTTTTGTAACGTCCGCCCGTCCGCCGTCATCCAGGCGCTGGATGTGGCCTCGATCTATGACGTTCCGATCGCCTATCACCGGGAAGGCCTCGACAACGAGGTGCTTGCCGCCTTCGGCATCGAGCCGGCACCCGCGCCGCGGATCGAAAACTGGCTGGAAGTCGCCAACCGCATCCGCACACCGGAAGGCGAGGTGACCATCGCCATCGTCGGCAAGTATACCGGCCTGAAAGATGCCTACAAGTCGCTGATCGAGGCGCTGTATCACGGCGGCATCGCCAACCGCATCAAGGTCAAGCTCGAGTGGATCGAGTCCGAAGTCTTCGAAAAAGAAGATCCGTCGCCCTATCTCGAAAAGGTCAACGGTATCCTGGTTCCCGGCGGTTTCGGCGAACGCGGTTCCGAAGGCAAGATCCAGGCGGTGCGCTTCGCCCGTGAACGCAAGGTGCCCTATTTCGGCATCTGCTTCGGCATGCAGATGGCAGTGGTCGAAGCAGCCCGCAATCTCGCCGGTATCGAAAAGGCCTCGTCGACCGAATTCGGCAAGACCGAAGAGCCGGTCGTCGGCCTGATGACCGAATGGGTCAAGGGCAACGCTCTGGAAAAGCGCGCAGCCTCGGGCGATCTCGGCGGCACCATGCGCCTTGGCGCCTATAAGGCGAGCCTGAAGAAAGGCACCAAGATCGCCGATATCTACGGCTCGACGGAGATTTCCGAACGCCACCGCCATCGCTACGAGGTGAATGTCGACTACAAGGATCGCCTCGAAGCCTGCGGCCTGGAATTCTCCGGCATGTCGCCGGACGGCGTCCTGCCGGAAACTGTCGAATACCCGGATCACCCGTGGTTCATCGGCGTCCAATACCACCCGGAACTGAAAAGCCGCCCGCTCGACCCGCACCCGCTGTTCGCAAGCTTCATCGAAGCGGCGGTCGAGCAGAGCCGGCTGGTTTAAGGGCTACGGTGATAGCCGCTAACCGAGCTATGAATTCAGAATACTGAAACCGCCCGCAACAAGCCGTTGTGGGCGGTTTTTGTTTGTCGCTACGGTTTTCTCGCGGAGATCAACTGGCTTCCCGATGGCATGGCATCGAATGCGATGTCGACGAAACCCGCCTCCGACAGCCAGCAACGGTATTCGTGTCGAGTATACGACGCGCCTTCCGGGTACAGGTTCATGAAGGTCAAATCGTAGAAGACGGCCTCCGACGGCGACACTCGGTCATCGTTGAGAATGCCGACGCCGCTGATCAATATTCTTCCGCCTGAATTGAGACTGGCATGGGTGTTGCGAATGGTTTTGGCCGCTTCCTCGCGCGACAGCACCTGGATCACCGCCTTTAGAATGGCGAGGTCGTGGGTGGTGCTTGACGGCGCCTCCACGATATTGCCGACCTCGAATCGCAATCCATCGGCCAATGGCTCTCCGGCCAGGAGTGTTTTCGCAAGCATGATGTTCGCCGGCAATTCGAGCAGGGTCACCAGAAGGTCCGGCTTGGTCTCGCGCAGTCCAATGAGGGAATGGCCCGGCCCGCCGCCGATGTCGATGGCGGAGTGCACATCGTCGAAGTCGATCATCTCCGCCAACCGGCGTCCGAAGGACAAGGCGCTTGGCGCCGTTCCGCGGAAGAATGCCAGCGATGCCTCGGGATCGGTGGTGGCGAAATCATGTTTTGCGGCAGGACGTGCCTCGCGAATGGATGTGGCGGTCAGCAGGTCGGCACGCCAGAGCTCATCGAGAAGCTGGTGCTCCTCGCCGATATAGCCGGGTTTTCCCTGGACAAGATACGTCGCCGCCTCCGGACCATTGCAAAAACCGGTGTCACGGATTTCCAGCAGGCCTGCCGAAACCAGCGCGTAAAGCAATCGTTCGAGGCGGCGCGGATCGACATTCAGAGCATGGGCCGTTTCAGCCCCCTTGAGGGTAGCGTCGCCAAGTGCGGTAAACACTCCGAGCATTACGCCGGCATGCATGGCGAATGCCGGAGCGATGGACGCCTGAAGCGATTGGATGAGAGTGGGTTCCGGAATCGCACTCTCCGACGCCATCGCAAATACCCTCGACAGAAGAAAACTCTGACAACTTTATTGTTAGGCAATGGCTCTGTCGAGCGGTTGTTCGGTGGAGAGCGAGATCAGCGCAATGGCGCAGAAGATGA
>Ga0247813_10002155_pt1 | contig 13802 bp, 13 predicted proteins | sample UWRJL169409C1_FD_180719 | JGI IMG/M metagenome (GOLD analysis project Ga0247813, IMG submission 180719) | Plant litter microbial communities from Arlington Agricultural Research Station in Wisconsin, United States - UWRJ-L169-409C-1 | ecosystem: Environmental > Terrestrial > Plant litter >... | reverse complement strand
CTCAGCGCCTACCTGCAGCGCCGTGGCTACGGAGGCTCCGTGCTCTCTGCCGCAATGAAGGCCGCGCTCGAAGGTAGCGGCTCCGCAAGCGGCCCGCGCTTCAGCTAGCTCGCGGCCGTCACTCCGTCGCGATGCCGTCGCTCGGCCGGCGGCCACGAGACCGAACGGCGGCCCGGAGCGGTTCTCTCCGCGCATCCGAATTACACTGGAACACATCATGACCTTGCTCGAAGCGCCCACCCTGACTGACGCGACCCAGAAGATCCGTACCTATGAGGTGCGCACCTTCGGTTGCCAGATGAACGTGCACGACTCCGAGCGCCTCAGTGGCTCGCTCGAAGCCGCCGGATACGTCAAGTCTGACGGCGGCCAGGCCGACATCGTTGTGATCAACACCTGCGCCGTTCGCGAGAACGCCGACAACAAGCTCTACGGAACCCTCGGCATGCTCGCTGAGGTCAAGCGCAACCACGAGGGACTCCAGATCGCCGTCGGCGGCTGCCTCGCCCAGAAAGACAAGAACGTCATCCTCGAGAAGGCTCCCTGGGTCGACGTCGTCTTCGGCACGCACAACATGGGCGCGCTGCCGACCCTGCTCGAGCGTGCCCGCCACAACGACGAGGCGCAGATCGAGATTCTCGAAGCGCTCGACGTCTTCCCCTCCACACTTCCGACCAAGCGCGAGTCCACCTACAGCGGCTGGGTGTCGATTTCGGTTGGATGCAACAACACATGCACCTTCTGCATCGTTCCGGCTTTGCGGGGCAAGGAGAAAGACCGTCGCCCCGGTGACGTGTTGGCCGAGATCCAGGCTCTTGTCGACGATGGTGCGATCGAGGTCACACTGCTCGGGCAGAACGTCAACTCGTACGGCGTCGAGTTCGGCGACCGTCAGGCATTCTCGAAGCTGCTGCGCGCGGCCGGCAAGATCGAGGGACTCGAGCGCATCCGCTTCACGAGCCCGCACCCCGCAGCCTTCACCGATGACGTCATCGACGCCATGGCCGAGACGCCGAACGTGATGCCGCAACTGCACATGCCGCTGCAGTCGGGCTCCGACGCGATTCTTAAGGCGATGAAGCGCAGCTACCGCTCAACGAAGTTCCTCGGAATTCTCGAGCGCGTTCGTGCGCAGATGCCGCACGCGGCGATCTCGACCGACATCATCGTGGGCTTCCCCGGTGAGACCGAAGAGGACTTCCAGGAGACCCTGCGCGTCGTCGAGGAGTCGAGGTTCGCCACGGCGTACACGTTCCAATACTCGGTGCGCCCGGGAACCCCTGCTGGCGAGATGGAAAACCAGATTCCCAAGGCCGTTGTGCAGGAGAGGTTCGAGCGCCTCACCGCACTGCAGGATCACATCACGCGTGAAGAGAACCAGAAGCTCGTCGGCACCGCCGTCAACGTGCTCGTCTCCTCAACAGAGGGCAAGAAGCAGAGCACTACCCACAGGCTTTCCGGTCGCGCGGAAGACTCGCGACTCGTGCACTTCGAGGTTCCCGCGGGCAGTGCAATCCCTCGCCCCGGCGACGTCGTCACGGTGACGATCACCGAGGCGTCGACCTTCCACCTCGTCGCTGACTCCGATGGCACGCCGCTGCAGGTTCGCCGCACTCGCTCCGGCGACGCGTGGGATCGTGCCGAGGCCGAGTCGTGCGCTGTTCCTTCGCCGACAAGCACCGGGGGAGCCAAGACGGTCTCACTCGGACTTCCGAGCCTGCGCGTAGGCCCGCCTACCGCAGTAACGATCCCCATCTACGACATCACCGACGGCCAGCGCTAAGCACATGCTCGTAGTTGTCGTCGGTGCCACGGGCACCGGCAAGTCTGGCTTGTCGCTCGACATCGCCGACGCTCTCGCAGCGCAGGGTGGCAAGGCTGAGATCGTCAACGCCGACGCGATGCAGCTCTATCGCGGCATGGACATTGGCACGGCGAAGCTGCCTGTGGAGGAACGGCGGGGAATCCCGCACCACATGCTCGACGTGCTCGAGCCTTCGGAAGAAGCCAGCGTCGCCCAGTTCCAGGTCGACGCCCGCGCGGCAATCGCCTCAATTGAGTCACGCGGAGCGACACCGATTCTCGTCGGAGGCTCTGGGCTGTACGTCTCGAGCGTCATCTATAACTTCGAGTTTCCGGGCACCGATCCGTCGATTAGAGCCGAGCTCGAAGTAGAGCTCGAGTCACGCGGACCGGGACTCTTGCACGCGCGGCTCGCGCAGCTCGATGCGGCGGCCGCGACATCCATCGGTGCGAGTAATGGGCGTCGCCTTGTGCGCGCGCTCGAGGTGATCGCGATAACGGGAAAGCCGTTTGGGTCGGGGTTGCCCGACGAGAACGCCTATTGGCGACCGACCGCCGTGCTGGGGCTGACGACGTCGCGTGAGATTCTTACTCCGAGGCTCGACGAACGCGTGGATAACATGTGGCGCGACGGCCTTGTGGAGGAGGCGGCCGCGTTGCGCCCCGCCGGCCTCGGCGTCACGGCCGCGCGCGCGATCGGCTACGCGCAGGCGCTCGGCCAGCTCGACGAGTCACTGACCGAGCTCGAGGCGATCGAGCAGACCCAGGCGCTCACCCGCAAGTACGCGCGGCGCCAGGTCAGTTGGTTCAAGCGCTACCCGGGCACGGAGTGGCTCGACGGCGACGATCCGGAACGACTGGCAAAGGCGATGTCGCGCGTGTCGGCGGCCGGCGGTACCGTGACGCCATGACATTCGCCAACGTTGGAACTCTCGGTGCCCTGCCCGGCAAGCGCGACGAGCTCATCGCCCACCTGACCAAGCACAGCGCGGGTATGCCCGGCTGCCTCGCATACGAGGTTGGCGTGAATGATGAGCAGCCTGACACGGTCTTCGTCGTCGAGCTGTGGGAGAGCGCCGAGGCTCATCAGGCGTCGCTCGCGCTGCCCGAGGTGCAGGCGTCGATCGCGGCGGCGCGTCCGTTGCTGTCGGGGGAGTTCGGTGGATTCCGGTTCGACGTGGTCGGGTCACCGCTGCGCTGAGCTGCTGCACCGAACCGCCGCGCCAGAATCGCCCGGCCGCGAAAGCTAGGCTTAGCTCGTGAGCACCACCATCCACTTCACCAAAGGCCACGGCACGGGCAACGACTTCGTGCTGTTCGCTGACCCCGACGGCGAGATCGACCTCAGCCCCGCGCAGATGGCTGTCATCGCCGACCGGCACTTCGGTGTTGGGGCAGACGGAATCCTGCGCGCGGTGCGGTCAAAGTCGCTGGCGGATGGCGCGGCAGCACTTGCAGAAGACCCGGCGGCCGAGTGGTTTATGGATTACCACAACTCCGACGGCTCGGTCTCAGAGATGTGCGGCAACGGCATCCGGGTGTTCACCCGCTACCTCATCGACAACGGTCTCGCGCAGCTCGAGCCCGGCGAGACGCTGCCGATCGGCACGCGCAGCGGTGTGCGTGACGTGCAGCGCAACCTCACGGGCTTCCAGGTCGACCTTGGTCGCTGGCGCCTCGATGGCGGCGAGCCCCTCGTGCGTGCCCGTGACCTCGCTGTGCAGCGCCCCGGCCTCGGCATCAACGTCGGCAACCCGCACGTGGTGGTCGCGCTCGCTTCAGACGAAGAGCTCGACAGTGCCGACCTCACCTACATCCCGCAGCTCGACCCCGCGCCCGCCGATGGCGCGAACGTCGAGTTCGTCGTTCCCGCTGACCCGCTGGTGAAGGATGGCGTCGGTTACATCCGCATGCGCGTGCACGAGCGCGGAAGCGGCGAGACTCTCTCCTGCGGAACCGGCGCCGCCGCCGCAGCTCTGGCCACCCGTCACTGGGCCGGCGCGGGCGCTCCTAACCAATGGCGCGTGACAGTGCCCGGTGGCGTCGTCGGCGTAAGAATGTTCCCCACAGAAGACGGAGAGCACGTCTCCCTGTCCGGCCCGGCCGAGCTCGTCTACTCAGGAGACCTGAGCGTCTGACCGACTCTCGCTGGTTGAGTAGGCGCGAAGCGCCGTATCGAAGCCACACACCCCGGTGGTCGAGCGAAGTCGAGATCACAATGCGCGGCCCTCTCCACCAAGTAGAACTCCGAGTTCCCAACTTGGATGTCGCGCGCGCCACCTGGGGCTGGCTTCTCACCGAGCTCGGCTACACCGAGTACCAGTCGTGGCCCGCCGGTGTCAGCTACATCTTCGGCGAAACCTACATCGACTTCGAGCTTGCATCCGGCGCCCACGATCGTCGTCTGCCCGGGCTCAGCCACCTCGCCCTGCACGCTGGCACGCCCGAAGAGGTCGAGGCCTTGGTGGCTGCGGCGCTCACCCACGGCTGGACACTCCTCTACGCCGACCGCCATCCCTTCGCGGGCGGCCCCGACTACTACGCCGCGTTCCTGGAGAACGAAGACCGTTTCAAGGTAGAGCTGCTAGCCGACTGAGCGGTCCGTTCATGCCGTCCGAAGTTTTCCCATTCGCGCTCGTGTCGTGTCGCGGGTTCGATGTAGCGCGAGCGGAAATAGAGTTCAGTTAGTCCTCGGCATAATTGCGGCGGGATCGCGAAAAGGCCAAGCTACTGATGAGGGGACGCTGAATGCCGTACGAACTCAAGAACCGTTTGGTCGTTGGAATTGCGTCGAGCGCTCTCTTTGATCTCTCGGAATCGGACGCAATATTTCAGGCAGACGGCGAAGAGATTTATCGCGCCTATCAGGAGATGAACGTCGACGTTCCTCTCGAGCCGGGAGTAGCATTCCAATTTATCCGTCGCCTGCTCGGACTAAATAGTGTCGGGACGGAAGAGGATGGACCGCTCGTCGAAGTGATCATCCTTTCTCGAAATGATCCCGACACTGGGCTTCGAGTTTTGCGTTCGGTTGGACATCATGGGTTACCGATCACGCGTTCCGTCTTCATGCAGGGAAAGTCGCCGTATGCCTATATTCCTGCGTTCAACATGAGTCTTTTCTTGTCGGCAAATGAGCGCGATGTTCGCGAAGCTTTGGCACTTGGCCATCCGGCCGGAATAGTTTTACCTTCCCAAACCGTCGATGACGATAATGACGACTTGCGTATTGCGTTCGACTTCGACGGGGTGCTGGCTGACGACGAGTCGGAACAGGTCTACAAGAACTCTGATCTGCAGGTCTATATGGATCACGAGGAAGCGAACGCGGTCACCCCTAACAGTCCTGGCCCCCTAAAGGACTTTCTTGTAGAGGTTGCAAAGATTCAAAAGCTTGAGCAGGTCCGGGTGCAGCAAGAAGAGGCGTATCGACAGCGGTTGCACATCGCATTGGTCACCGCACGCAGCGCGCCAGCAAACGAGCGCGCGATCAACACGCTGAAGAGCTGGGGCGTAATGGTAAATGACGCGTTCTTCCTCGGTGGAATCGATAAAGGATCAGTACTGTCTGTCCTGAAGCCGCACATCTTTTTCGATGATCAGACCGTTCATCTCGAATCGTCGTCCTTATCCGTCGCCTCCGTTCATATTCCATTTGGCAGCCTGAACGAACAACTGCTCATTGCTGAGAGCTAGTCGGCTCGTTCAACCCGCCGAGTGCGCGCCGAAAGAGGGTCGACTGGTACCGTGGCGACATGGTCGATAAGACAGTGCGAGACGAGATTGCTGCTTTTGTTGCGGAGCGCGAATGGGCACAATTTCACACACCAGAAAATTTGGCAAAAAGTATCGCGATTGAATCTGCCGAACTGCTCGAGTGTTTTCAGTGGAATTCTGACGCAGATGTGGATCGCGTGCGCGAAGAGCTCGCTGATGTCATGACCTACTGCATCATGCTTGCGGATCGCATCGGTGCGGATCCCGACACACTCGTCCTAGACAAACTGGAACACACTCGTCAGAAATATCCGGTCGACAAGGCTCGCGGCCGAAGCGCGAAGTATGACTCCCTCTGACGTTCGACGGCTCCCTTTCGACAAGGAAGCCGTGAACGTTTGGGCTTCTGAAGATAAGCGCCATGGGAATTGGCCGGTCGTGTACGTCCTCGACAACGAGAATGCACCCCGTTCAGAGAGACTGAGAAAATCGATCGTCAGCGACGTTTACGTTGGTGAGTCTCGCAACGCCGTGACGCGTATGCACCAACATCTGGACACCTACGCCAAGAAGCACCTCAGCACCATTCGGGTAATAGTCGACGAGACATACAACAAGTCTGTATGCCTCGATCTCGAGTCCCATTTGATTCGGCTCCTTGCTGGCGATGGCTCGTACCAAGTTTTGAATAGAAACGATGGCATCACCGAGTCGGACTACTTTGAGCGGGCTCGCTATCGCGCGGGTTTCAAGGATGTATTCGAGAAGCTTCGGAAGGACGGGATCTTCTCGAGAAGCATCCCTGAGATTGAGAACAGCGACCTTTTCAAGCTGTCGCCATTCAAGGCTCTCACTACCGACCAAGGTGCGGCTGTAGAGGAAATCCTGGAGGGTTTGTTTGCTGACCTTGAGTCGGGGGTGCCGAGCACAATCGCAATTCAGGGGGAGCCTGGAACCGGGAAAACAGTTGTAGCGATATACATCCTCAAACTTCTTGCAGACATCGCCCAAGGTCGTCCCCTCGATGAGGTCGACAGTGATTCGATGTTCGCCGAGTTCTTTTCACCCGGATACCCCGAACTGCTGAGCGGTCTGCGCATTGCGATGGTCATTCCGCAGCAATCTCTTAGAGTCTCGGTGTCCCGCGTGTTTGCTAAGACGCCCGGCCTAAGTGCGGACATGGTCATGAGTGCTTTCGAGGTCGGAGAGTCGACCGAAAAGTTCGACCTGCTTGTGGTCGATGAGGCGCACCGTCTAAACAGGCGTGCAAACCAACCTTCAGCGGGTCAGAACACGAGGTTTCGCGAGATCACCGAGCGCTTGTTCGGCACTGATGACACTTCGAAAACTCAGCTTGATTGGCTCAAACGTCAGAGTCACCATCAAATTTTCCTAGTCGATGCAGCGCAGAGTGTCAGGCCGGCTGACATACCGGGCGCCCATCTCACTGACCTACTAGCGACTTCTAAGCTGCAACGACGTTACTATCCACTGACTACGCAAATGCGAGTAAAAGCCGGATCTGACTACGTCGCATTTATTAGGCAGGTACTCGATCCAAACCTCACGGGCGTGACCTCGTCGTCAGATTCGTTCAGCGGGTACGACTTGCGAATGTTCGACGATTTGGCTGAAATGCGAAAGGCGATATTCGTCCGGGACAAGGAGCACGGGCTGTCTCGGCTGCTGGCTGGGTTTGCTTGGAAGTGGGCATCCAAAAGCGACAAGGCTGCTTTCGATATCGAGATTGACGGCGTCCACCTTCGTTGGAACAGCACACAGGTCGACTGGATCGCTTCACCAGGTTCGCTTAGCGAGGTTGGGTCCATCCATACTGTGCAGGGTTACGACCTCAACTACGCGGGTGTGATCATCGGCCCAGATCTACGCTTTGATTCAGGTTCACGGCGGCTGATATTCGACCGCAAGTCCTATGCCGACACAAAAGGTAAAGAGAACAACAAAGCGTTAGCGACCAAGTTCACCGACGAAGACCTGCTGCAGTACGTCGTAAATATCTATGCGGTGCTGTTGACGCGGGGAATCCGCGGCACTTACGTCTATGTAGTCGACCCCGAGCTTCGCGCCTTTCTCTCCAACTACTTTCCGAAGTAGACGGCCACCGTTGCGAGTGTTGCTGTGCGCTCGAATCACTATCGCACCCGCAGCGCTGGAACTGCGAGTGCACCTGCAAGCGATAGCGCGGCGCTTTTAACGTTCTAGTCGCCCGATTCGACTTCGTCACTGTCTACTGAAAGTGTCGCCCTTGGCGCGCGCGGCGGTGCAACCACGCTGCTATTGAATTCTGCAAGACGATCCCAATCGAGTTCTCCGCTGGCGTCGGAAAACTCGTCTAGGAGTGTGCGTGTGAACCGATTGACGGCTTTTTCGTACTCGATCTGGAAGAGCTGTGCGTTTTTCTGGGAAGGTTCGTCCATAGCTCTAATGATTCGCAAGTACATGTCGCTATCACCACTGAGCTCTCCCCAGAATGCCTCACCAGCGATCACTCGAAAGTCTGAGTCTTTGGACTGCAGGCGACCGTAGGAGTATCCGACAACGGGGTCGAATTGTTTCTGTGTTTTGAATAGACGGTTACGAGCCTGCTTGAACTGGTCTTTTTGCTTCTGGCGGCTCTGCGCGTTAAAAACACGCGTTCCCGACTTGACGGCGATAGCAGTGAAAACGTTCACACGCTCCACTTCGAGATCGACGCCCGCACCGGAGGAAGTTCTCGCACTTACATCTGGGTCATTCGCTGTGGCTGCCTGGGCGACCCACAGCGCGAGTGGTTCAAAAAACTCGTTGCCAAATATCGTCTCGTCTGAGCTCGATATTCGTGCGCGGAGAACATCCTCAACTATGTCTGCCGCTTTGCCAGAACTAATCGCTCTATAAAGATATGGATTCTTACCCGCGAGTACCTTTCGCAGATCTAGTCGCTGAAGCGCGGCAACGCGCTTGTCATAAAAAATCCACAAGAGCCTCGAAATTTCAATACGGAGTTCCGCGTCGGTGATGAGATTGATGCCCATGGAATGATTCGCTCTCTGTATATGGTTTGGAGACAGACTCTCGAAGTCTAGGCAATTAGTGAGCGATGGTCGCGATCGCTGGTGTTCTTGTAGCGAGAGTAAGGAAAGCCAGCAATTTCGTTCCATCTTTCGCCCCGCGAATGCCGGACTAACGCTTGTCCGATTGCACGCCCCAACGAGAGCGGAACAGCGTTCCCGACCTGCTTGTACTGGTCCACTAGTGATCCGCGAACTTCCCACTCGTCTGGGAAATCTTGAATTCGCTTGTATTCCTCGATGCTCAGAGGCCGATCTTCTTGCGGATGGCCTAAGTCCGTAGCGGGCATCGTTGGATGAGTGACCAACGTAGGAGACGGCTTGTCCCAGCCGAGGCGCCGCAGAAACCCCGTCTTTCCACCTCCTAGGTAGAAAGACTTGCCAAGCGCCTCAGGCTGCATTTCGATGGGCAGATTTTTCCAATATTGGCCCGATGTGAGCAGCCGGTAGTACTTCAGACGCGACTCCGGAAAGTTGAGGTGATGGTGCGGTTCCTCAATAGACTTTGTCACCTCGCGAAAAGTTCTCCAATCTGGCAGCCCGTAACTAGGGTTCGATGAATGAGTCGGTTCGAGGAAAGGAACTCGTCCGCCATCTCGACTGCAGATGAGGACTACCCGCTCGCGTACTTGCGCACTCCCATAATTTGCCGAGTTGTAGAGATTGAATGCGACCGAGTAGCCGGCGTTCTCCAACACTCTGACGACATACTGGAGCGCTCCGCCTCGAACTCCCTCGAGCCCTCGAGCCAGTGGATCAACGGGAGCATCGTGGGCGGCTGGCTGCATCGACATAGAAAGCAGTCCTCGAACGTTTTCCAGAACCGCGTACTTCGGCCGCATGCGGGTAATCAGGTCGAGATAGCGAAGAAAAACATTGCCTCTCTTATCTTCGAAGCCTTTTCTTCGTCCAGCGGTGCTAAAGGCTTGGCACGGCGGGCCGCCTGCCATCACGTCAATGTCGTCGTCTTCAGACAGGCCCGCCAACTCACGTATTTCATGTGGTTCGTAGTGCCAGATATTCCCGAGCAACGGCAATTCGGGTCTATTCGTCGAAATAGTCTCTCTGGAAGCTCGATCGAACTCGCATGCAAGAACTGTCACCAGACCTGCCTCTTCGAGACCTAGATCTAAGCCCATGGCTCCGGAGAAGAAGCTGAGGACTCTGAGCTGGTTTGGGTTACTAGCCACTCGCGCCGAACTGGGAAGACGCGTTGAAGACCCAGTCTCCAGTGCAAGTTCCATGACACTCGTTCTGTCAACCACCCACGAGGAGCCGACCAGTTCAGCGACAAGACTTCCTGCCTTGATTAGTTGTCGTACTCGTTGTGGGCTCAATCGCAAAATTTGAGCGACATCGTTTACTGAAAGAAGATGATCGGGAATTAAGGAGTTGTCAGACACGAAAGCGACTGTATACCCGGCTGCCGACATTTTCTGCCAGACGCTGCTCGGCGACTTCAAATGCCGCGATCGAACCGCCTTCCGGATCTCCTTCCGGAGGATTGGGAGTGTCGGTTCTAGCGCTTCCGCACCCGCAAAACCCGATACCCCTTATTGGTGGCGGCACGCGTAGTGGTCAACGACGAGGCAAATGTGTCATCCATCCACCGGTGAAGCGAGTCAGACCCAAGGTTCTTCTGCACAACGAGCCAGGCGTCAGAACCGGGCTCGAGCCGCGGCAGCCATTGAGTCAGCATCGCGTGCAGCTCGTTCTTTCCCACGCGGATGGGCGGGTTTGACCAGATCGTCATAAACGCGACATCCACGGGAACATCTTGGGGGAGTACGGCGTTGATGTTTGTGAGGCCCAAGAGTTCTGCGTTACGGCGCACTAAATCGAGGGCTCGCTCGTTGACATCCACCGCCCAGACGGTAGCGTGGGGGGAGTCAGTAGCGAGCGTGAGGGCGATTGGGCCCCAGCCGCAACCAAGATCAAGTAGATGTCCGCCCGGAGGAGGTGCTGGAACCGATGAAAGCAGCACTCGTGTACCGGCGTCTACGCGCTCAGGGCTAAAGACCCCGTTTGCCGTCGTCAGATCCACAGCTTGACCAGCAATGGTCGCGTGGATTGACCGCAATTTGAGCTCGCTCTCCGGCGTTCCAGAGAAGTAGTGCTCGTTAGTCATCCCCAAAACTTATCGAACTCCAGACAACTAAGGTTAAACCAATGACTGAAGACCAGAAATTTACTGACGAAGACGTCATCGAGCGCGTGCTTGCGACGCAGGCATCGCCCGCAGCCGGGCTGAGCCGCTTCGGATCCGACACCGCCCAGGCGCTTCAGAGCGACAACGCGTACGACGACAACCGTGACGGCGACCAGAGCGAGCGCGAAGATCGTGCGGCACTGCGGCGTGTTGCCGGGCTCTCGACAGAGCTCGACGACGTTACAGAGGTCGAGTACCGCAAGCTGCGCATCGAGCGCGTCGTCTTGATCGGCATCTACTCCGGTGGAACGACGCAAGACGCCGAGAACTCCCTGCGCGAGCTGAGTGCTCTCGCTGAGACCGCCGGCGCCGTTGTGCTCGACGGACTCCTGCAGCGTCGAGCACATCCCGACCCGTCGACCTACTTCGGTAAGGGCAAGGCAGCGGAACTTGCGGGCGTTGTTGCCGCAGTTGGCGCCGACACCGTTATCGCCGACACCGAGCTGGCTCCATCGCAGCGTCGTGCGCTTGAAGACATCGTGAAGGTCAAGGTCATCGACCGCACGGCCGTCATTCTCGACATCTTCAGCCAGCACGCCAAGAGTCGCGAAGGTAAGGCGCAGGTCGAACTCGCGCAGCTCGAATACCTGCTCCCTCGCCTGCGTGGTTGGGGTGAGTCGCTCTCCCGTCAGGGTGGTGGTGCTGGTGGATCCGGCGACGGTATGGGCTCTCGCGGACCAGGTGAGACCAAGATCGAACTTGATCGCCGCCGCATCCATACCCGCATGTCGAAGCTGCGCAAGCAGATCAAGGGCTTTGCCCCTGCTCGCGAGGCCAAGAGGGCGAACCGTAATCGCAACGAAGTTCCGAACGTCGCGATAACCGGGTACACCAACGCCGGCAAGTCTTCGCTGCTCAACCGCATCACGCGCGCGGGCGTTCTCGTTGAGAATGCGCTGTTTGCAACATTGGATGCGACTGTGCGCAAGACTGCGACCGATGACGGCAAGCTCTACACCTTTACTGACACGGTCGGCTTCGTGCGCAACTTGCCGCACCAACTGGTTGAGGCGTTCCGCAGCACGCTCGAAGAGGTGGGTAACGCCGACGTCATCGTTCACGTTGTCGACGCTTCGCACCCCGACCCGGGCAGCCAGCTCACCACGGTGCGCGATGTCATCGGAGACGTGGGGGCGCGCGACATCCCCGAGATTGTCGTGTTCAACAAGAGTGATCTCGTTGATGATGACGACCGGCTCGTGATTCGTGGGCTCGCCCCCGACGGCATCTTTGTCTCGGCTCGCACGGGCGAAGGCATCGATGAACTGCGTGAGCGCATCACGTCGCTGCTTCCGGCGCCCGAGGTGCTCGCGACGTTGCTCGTTCCCTACGACCGCGGAGAGATCATCTCGCGCCTGCACGTGGCCGGCCGTGTTGTCTCGACCGACTATGTGGAGAACGGCACGCTCGTCAAGGCGTGGGTGCACCCGCGTCGTGTCGAGGAGCTCGAGGAATTCGTCACAACAACCGTTTGAGTCGTAACGTCGCGAAACACTAGCCCCGCTGCCAGCCAGCGGGGCTAGTGTGTTTCTCGGCGCGCACGTGAGGCGCCGCGAGCGACAGCCGAGCCCGGCACCCGCCCATCCTGATAATTCATAAGGAGGGGTTTGTGACCATGGTGCTTGTTGAACAGCCGGCCACGTTCTCATTCGAGCTGTATCCACCGCGCTCTGCGGCAGCCGAAGAGACGCTCCTCGAGTCGCTCGAACATCTCGTCGACGCCGGCCCCGAGTTCATCTCGGTAACCTACGGCGCTGCCGGAACAACGCGCGGCGCATCGCTCGCCGTTCTCCTGCGCCTGCTCGGCGACACCGACGTCAAGCCGATGGCGCACCTCACCTGTGTGGGGTCGTCGTATGCCGACGCCACCCGACTCATCCGAGAATTTCTGGATGCCGGTGTCACGAGTTTTCTCGCACTGCGCGGCGACCCGCCCGCGGGTGCCGTCGAGGGCGACGACTTTCTCGGCGACCTCGGCAGCGCGGGGGAGCTCGTTCAGCTCATCCACCGTGTGCAGGCCGAGCGCGCACCGTTTCGCCAGGTCGACGTGCCGGGGTTTCCTGGTGCGAAGAGGCTCAGCAGCGGAGAGAAGGTCACGATCGCTGTCGCGGCATTCCCCAACGGCCACCCGCGCTCACGCAGCGTCAACCAGGACCTCGACACTCTCCTCGCGAAAGAAGCGGCCGGCGCCAACCTCGCAATTACCCAACTCTTCTTCGAAGCCGATGACTATCTCAGCTTCGTGCAGAAGGCTCGCGAAGCGGGCGTGACGATGCGCATCCTGCCGGGCATCATGCCCGTGCTCAGCCCACAGCGTCTGCGCCGAATTCTGGAGCTCACCGACGAGAAGACACCCGTCGACCTGATGCGCGCGCTCGAGGCCCAGCCCACCGCCGAAGGTCAGGCGGCAGTTGGCATCGAGCACGCGATCGAACTCTCCCGCGCAGTGATCGGCACCGATCGCCCCGGACTCCACCTGTACACGTTCAACCAGCACGAGCCGGTGCTCGCGGTTCTCCGCGGCGTCGGCCTCCTAGAGAAAGAAAACGCATGAACGCCTCATTCCCCACAGGAACGATCCTCGGCTACCCGCGCATCGGGCGTCGTCGCGAGCTGAAGAAGGCCGTTGAAGCCTTCTGGGCCGGCAAGATCAGCGCCGACGAGCTCGAGACCGCTGCCGCAGAGCTGCGCGCCACGACGCGCGAGCGCCTCGTCTCGCTCGGACTCGGTCGCACCGACTCGTCGATTCCCGAGGCCTTCAGCTACTACGACCAGGTGCTCGACGCAGCCGTCACCGTCGGCGCAGTTCCCACGCGTTTCGCGCGGCTCGTCAAGGATGACGGCACGATCGACCTCGCTGGCTACTTCACGATCGCGCGAGGCGAGGGAGCGGATGTTCCCGCCGAGATGACCAAGTGGTTCGACTCGAACTACCACTACCTCGTTCCCGAGATCGGACCGGAGACAGACCTCCACCTCGCGTCAGACCGGTTGCTGCGCGA
>Ga0247813_10002154_pt1 | contig 13804 bp, 8 predicted proteins | sample UWRJL169409C1_FD_180719 | JGI IMG/M metagenome (GOLD analysis project Ga0247813, IMG submission 180719) | Plant litter microbial communities from Arlington Agricultural Research Station in Wisconsin, United States - UWRJ-L169-409C-1 | ecosystem: Environmental > Terrestrial > Plant litter >... | reverse complement strand
GTGATCAGATCCTGCATACCGTAGATGGCGCGCAGCGGGAGCATGAGCGTGAGCACCATGCCGAAGCCCGAGAAGATCGCGCCCGCCACGAAGTAAGGAGGGAAGATCGTCGTGTGCCAGCCTGGGAGCAGCGAGACCGCGAAGTCGAACGACACGATCGTATGCACCGAGAGCACCAGCGGCGTGGAGACGCCGGCGAGGATCAGGTAAGCCATTTCGTAGTTGCTCCAATGGCGGTTGGAACCGCGCCAGCCCATGGCGAACAGGCCGTAGGCGAACGAGCGAACTTTGTTACCGGCCTTGAAGAAGCGGTCGCGGAGGACGGCCAAGTCAGGCAGCAGACCGACATACCAGAAGAGAACCGAGACCGTTCCGTAGGTGGAGACGGCGAACACGTCCCACTCCAGCGGCGAACGGTAGTTCTGCCAGATCTCGTTGCTGTTCGGGATCGGGAACAGATACCACGCGAACCAGACGCGACCGACGTGGAAGACCGGGAAGATACCGGCGCACACCACGGCGAAAATCGTCATCGCCTCGGCGGCGCGGTTGATGGACGTGCGCCACTTCTGGCGCAGCAAGCACAAGATCGCGGAGATCAGCGTGCCGGCGTGGCCGATACCGATCCAGAACACGAAGTTGACGATGTCCCACGCCCAGTTGACGGGATTCGCATGGCCCCACACGCCGACGCCCGTGGCGACGAGGTAGGTGATACCGGCGACCGTGAAAGAGGCGACGCAGCACGCGAGGATGAAGCAGACCCACCACCAGGTGGGGGTCTTGCCCTCGATGATGCCGCAGATCTTGTCCGTCACCCAGCCGAAGCTCCGGTTGTTTTCAACCAGAGTGGCGCGGGGGAACGGAGTCGGATTGACCTCGTTAAGAATGGCCGGCTGAGCGGCGGTGGAATGTGCGTGAGCGGCCATTAGCTGAGTCCTCCGAAGAGCTTCGCGTTACGGATCAAGGACGAGTGACCGCCCTTTTTCTCTTCGCCGTGGGCGGGAGCCTTCTCACCATGAGCGGGCTTCTCGCCGTGGGCGGGTTCGTGTCCGAAATGCGGGTTGTTCTTCTTTTCGTATTCGGTGCGGCTGAACGGAGCTTCCAGACCGCCGGGCATGGCCGGGTTCGGGTTGCGTAGTTTGCCGAGGTAAGTGGTGCGGGGGCGGATGTTGAGGTAACCGAGGAGAGCGTAGTCCTGCTCCTGGGCTTTCGCCTTGGAGACCGCGCTGTTCGGGTCCTTCACATTGCCGAAGCTGACACCATCGACCGGGCAAACCTGTTGGCAGGCCGTCTTGATGGTGCCGTCGGGAATCTCGACGTCGCCGGAAGCGCCCGCCTTCACCTTCTGCTTGATCTTGGCCTGCTGGATACGCTGCACGCAGTAGGTGCATTTCTCCATCACGCCGCGCATGCGCACGGTGACGTCGGGGTTCTTCACCATCTTGACGAGTTCGGGCATGCCCGACTTGCCAAGAGGTCCGAGGTAGAGCTCGTCGATCGAACGCTTGTTCCAGTCGAAGAAATTGAAACGGCGAACCTTGTAAGGGCAGTTGTTCGCGCAGTAACGCGTGCCGATGCAGCGGTTGTAGGCCATCGTGTTGAGACCTTCGTCGTCATGGACCGTGGCGTTGACCGGACACACGATTTCGCACGGGGCGAGTTCGCAGTGTTGGCAGGCCACCGGCTGGAGGGAAACCTGCGGATCCTCGGGGATCTCTTTGTTGCCACTCGGTTCGCCACCGAGAAGATCAGCCATCGCACGCGAGTCGATGTTGCCATCGGAGTAGTAACGATCGAGGCGGATCCAGTGCATCTCACGACCGCGGAGAACCTGGTCCTTGCCGACGATCGGAATGTTATTCTCGGCTTGGCACGCGATGATACAGGCGTTGCAGCCGATGCACGTGTTAAGGTCGATCGACATGCCCCACTGGTGCGTGCCGGTGAGCTTCTCGTGCTCGTAGAGCGACTGACCGCGCGGGATTTCACCAGCGATGATCGCTTTGCGCTTGGCGCGATCTTCGGGCGAGAGCTTGGCCAGCTCGGCGAGAGAATCTTCTTCGCCGAGATTGGACGGCGCGTGGGACTCGGTGCCGAACTTGTTCACGAAGCCGAGATCGGTGGTGCCGTCCTCCTTGAAGTTTTCTTCGCGAACGATTTCGCGGCCTTCCATCGACCAGTGCTCCTGGGTGTTGGCGAGAGCGTAGACGTCCTTCGTGACCTTGATGGTGGCGCCGGTCGCGAAACCGAGGCCGCCGGTGGTGCGCAGCGGATAGAAGTTGTGGCCGACACCCTTGCCGACGCGACCGGACACCGTGCGGCCGTAGCCGAGCGGGAGGACAATCGTGAAGTTGGAGAGACCCGGCTGGATGTGCAGCGGACCACGGACGGTGACGCCGTTGAGGGTCACTTCGCCGATGAAGGCCTGCTCCTTGCCCTGCTTGAGGGCGACGTTTTCCTTGCGGGCGACCTGCACAAGCGAACCGGCGGGTTCGATACCGAGGATCTTGCCGAGCTTCGGGCTGACGAGGATGGCGTTGTCCCACGAGATCTTGGTGATCGGATCGGGGCACTCTTGCAGCCAGCCGTTGTTGGCGAAGCGACCGTCATCGACCTTGGCGTCGAAGGTGAAACGCACTTCGAGGTTTTTCTCGGAGAGCTCGGTGAACTTCGGAGCGAGCGCGAAGAGCGGACTGAGTCCGGTGGCGCTGAAGCTCACGGCGGCCGACTTGTAGCCGGTGCCGTTGAGCAGACCGTCGTGCAGGAACTGGCGAAACACGTGGTCGGAATTACCGCCGCCGATCAACGCGGTGATCGTGTTGTAAACCTGCGTGTAGGGATCGGTGACGCTCTCGCCGGCGATGCGGGCGAGGACTTCGATGTCCGTAAGGCCGCCAAAAAGCGGCTGGATCATCGGCTGCACCGGCACGATGGTGCCGTCGGCCGTGCGCGCGTCGCCCCACGACTCGAGGTAGTGGGCGGCGTGGATGTGCGTGTCGGAAACCTGCGAGGTCTCGTCCACGTAGTAGCCGTAACGAACGACATCGGGCACGCTCTTGATGAGCGCGGCGAAATCGAGATCGGCGGGCGCATCGTAAGCGGGATTGCCGCCGACGATCACGAGGGTCTGCACCGACTTGGCCTTGATGGCGGCGGCGAGCGTGGAGATGGACGCGGCGGTGTTCGCGGGAACTCCGACGAACTCAACGGTCTTGCCGACGTTGCCGAGGACGACGTTCAACGCGTAGGCGATGGCGTGGACCTGGGGCGGCAGGTGGCTGCCGGCAATGATGACGCTCTCGCCCTTGTGGGCGAGGAGGTCGGCGGCGCAGGCGTCGAGCCACTGGTTCTGATCCTTGAACGACAGACCTTGGGCGAGCGCATCGAAGGTGCTGTCACCGCTCACCTTGCCGGCGAGCGCGGCGGAGAAGGCCAGCATGTGGCTGCTCGCGAGACGCAGGCGATGATCGGCCATCGAACCGACGAGCGAGAAACCGCTCTCGATCGAGTAGAGGCGGTTCATCGCGGAGTCCTTGGTGAGGACTTTGCGACCCGTGGTGAAGCCGCGGGTATTATAGAGGGAGTTCGATTCGGCGTGGAAGAAGTCCGCGTCGATCGCGACGATGCGCTTCGCCTTCGCGAGGTGGTAGATCGGCTTCACGCTCTGGCCGAAGGCGGCCTGGGCGGCGGAGGCGGACGCCTCGTCTTGGGCGGCTTCGTATTCGGCCCAGATGGCCTGGGGGAACTTCGCCTTGAGCTTGGCCACCAGCGCGGCGCGCGTGGGCGAGCTGGACTGGCCGGCGAGGAACGCGAGGCTGGCGCCACCGTTGGCGGAGGCGTCGGTGCCGATGCGGGCGAGCACGTCCTGCACGGCGGCGGCGGTCGCCGCGGCACCCTTGATCGTGGAAACCGTGGAGCGGTCCGGATCATAGAGGTCGAGCACCGAGGCCTGCACAAAGGCGTTGGTGGAACCACCAAACGCGGCGTAGGTCGGGTTGCCTTCGATCTTCGTCGGACGACCTTGGTGGGTCTCGGCGAGGATCGGGATCGCCCCCTTACGCGATGGCATGGCCGAGGCGAAGTAGAGCGGGAGGCCGGGGATGATGTCCTCGACGGATTTGCCGTAGGGGAGAATGTGCTTCTCCGGGCGGCGGCAACCGGCGGCGAGGCCCACGCCACCGAGGGCGAAGGACGCGGCCATGAGTTTAAAGAACTGGCGGCGGTCAACGCCGTTCAAGTTCGAGGCGTCTGCGGGGAATTCGCGCTCGGCCTGGGCTTTGAAGCCCGGGGTTTCGGCGAGTTCATCGAGGCTGCGCCAGTATTTCGGGCCGGTCAGCTCGCGTTCAGACGGTGCGGGATGGTCAAATTTGCGTTTCATCGTCGGTCAGTATCAGCGATGGCAGCCGGAGCAGCTCAGCGGAGGTTTGATGTTCCAATCATGGACGAACTTCTGGCCGGCCTTCAGCTGGCCTTCGGCACCGTCGGGGTGCTTCCAGTCGAGATTCGTCACCAGCTTCGGGTCACGAACGTGAGCCGCCGGATCACGATGGCAGTCCAAGCAGAAACCCATCGAGAGGGGCTTGTCCTGGTGAACGACATCCATCTCGTTGATCTTGCCATGGCACTCCACGCAGGAGACGCCGCGGGCGATGTGCACCGAGTGGTTGAAGTAAACGTAGTCGGGCACCTGGTGAATCTTCACCCAAGGAACCGGATCACCCGAGGCGTAGCTGTTGCGCACCACTTCGAGCAACGGGCTGTCGCTCTTCACCTGGTTGTGGCAGTTCATGCACGTCTGGGCGGTCGGGACCGTGGAGGTCGCGCCCTTGTCCACGCCGACGTGGCAATAACGGCAGTCGATACCGAGCTGACCGGCGTGCAGCGCATGGCTGAACGGCACGGGCTGCACCGGAGCGTAACCAACATTGATATACTTGTTGGTCGCGTAGTAGGTCGTTCCAGCCGTGACGATGCTGCCGAGCACGAACACCAGAATGATGATCTGCAGCGGCAGCTTGTTGGCTGATTTGGGGAAAAGTTTGGACATAGGCCGGAAGAATCTTCGCTAAGCGGAAGACAATGCTCGGGTTATACCGTGTCACCCGAACGGGCGACGGCACGTGAGTCCTGGCTCACCTTGAAAGGCGCCGTCTCGGAGACCGGTGCGGCGGCGGGCGACGCAGTAGGTCTGGCAAGGAGTTTAGGGGCCACGCCAGTAACGGCGATAAGGCCCAGCAACTTGGCGAAGAAACTTTTTCGCGAGTGTTGGTGGCTCACAGGTTGGTCAGGTTAAAGTGGTCAAAGTCAGCGGGTGAAGGAATGGACCGGTTTTTCCAAAGTAAAACAAAAATTCCATGATCTCCCCGGGAATTGTAAGAAAATTAGCATGAGCGCCATCAGTCCGCGTTCCCGCTAATCACCCCGAGTCCAAATCCGACACGAGTTCGGCACGAAACCGGTCATCGAGGCCTCACTCACATCGCGCACCCGACATGCAGGCTGCATTCCAGCGCACCCGAAATCGCAAAGAATCTTGTTCCCCCGCCCGCTCTGCGCTCTGGTCTGCGCACTTTCCCAGTCATGATCACGTCCCGCGCCTCCGTCTCCGTCCGCTACGCTGAAACCGATATGATGGGCGTCGTCTATCATGGCAGTTACCTGCCTTGGCTCGAAATCGGCCGCACCACTCTTCTTAAAGAGCACGGCCTGCCCTACCGCGAACTGGAGGCCGACGGCTTCTTCCTTCCAGTCCTCGAAGTCGGCCTGCGCTACCTGCGCCCCGCCAAATACGATGACACCGTGGTCGTCACGACGGTCATGCGCGAGAAGCCGACCTTGCGCATCCGCATGGAGTATGAGCTCCACCGAGGCGACGAACTGCTGGCGACGGCCTTCACCGTCCACGCGTTCATCGACCGCACCGGCAAACCCGTCCGCCCTCCGGCCTCGTTCGCCGAACTGGTAAAACGCGTATTCGCGGCGGCTTAGGTTTAGACCGCGCCTTCGTATTCCGCCCGGACCGCCGCGTCCTGTTCGCCAACGCGTGCTTCCGCCAGCCGCGCCTCGCCGCCGAGCCGCCGCACCGCCCAGACCGCATGGGCGCGCACCACCGGCGAAATGTGCCCCGTCGCCAGCGCGATTAACTGCTCCAGGCACTCCCCCGCCCCCGTGTTCGCCGCCACGATGCTCGCGTTGCGCAACAGCCCCGCGAGTTTCACGCGCTTGATCGCCGTGCCTTTAAATACCGCCGCGAACCGCTCCGGCGTCAGCGCGAGCACTTCCCCCAACGCCAGATCCGCGATTCCGTAACGCGCCGCCAGCAACACCTGACGCCCCGCCTGCGCAAACCGGTTCCACGGACACACTTCGAGGCATGTATCGCAACCGTAGATACGATGCCCGATCCCCGCCCGCAGTTCGCGCGGGATGATGCCTTTGTTTTCGATCGTCTGATACGACACGCACCGCCGCGCATCGACCATGCCCGGCCTCGGCAACGCCTGCGTCGGACACGCGTCCATGCACCGCGTGCATTTGCCGCACAACAATCCCGGCTCCGTCTCGCGCCCCGCCGCCTCCTTGCGCACCGGTTCGTCCGACTCGAAGTCCAGCGTCGTCAGCACCGCCGCGAGGAAAAGCCAGTTGCCGTGCGTGCGCGAGATGAGCATCGCGTTTTTGCCAATGAACCCGAGGCCCGACTTCGCCGCCCACCCGCGCTCGATCACCGGCCCCGTATCGACGTAGTAACGGTAATCCGCCGACGTCACCATGCCGCCGCCGAGTTCCTCCAACACCCGCCCCGCGTCCACCAACGCCGCTTTGATCGTGTCGTGGTAATCATCATACAACGCATACCGCGCCCACACTCCCCTCCCCTCGCGGCCCGCGTCACGCGCCGCGCCCTCCACGCCCTCGCCACCCGCCCGCACCGCCCCCGCCGCCGGCAGATAATTCACCCCGAGCATGATCACCGAGCGCGCCCCCGGCAGCACCAGCGCCGGATCGCTCCGTTTCGGCACGCTGCGCTCCATCCAATTCATATCGGCGTGATAACCCGCGTCGATCCACGCGCTCAGCCCCGGCCCGAAGCCCGGCTCCACCCGGGCGAACCGCACCTCGTCAAACCCGAGCGCCTGCAACCGCGCCCGCACCGCCTCGCGTTCAACGCCCATTCGTCGCCCTCGCCGCCGGCCCGGCCCCCGTGCCGCCGGCCGCCGCTTTCGACGCCGCAGCCTTCGCCGCCGCCCGCGCGAACTCCGGCGCCTCCCGCCGATACGCGCGCATCACATGCTGCACGATATCAAGCATCGCCCGCCCGTCCGTGAGGATCACCGTGCCCGCCTGATTGTAGATCGGCTCCCGCGCCGCATAGAGCGTGCGGATGCGCTCCCGCGGGTCGTCCACATCGAGCAGCGGACGATTCCGGTTCCCCTGCGTTCGCCGCAAAATCGTCTCCAGCGACGCGTGCAGGCAGATCACCACGCCCGCCCCGCGCAACGTCTCCAAAATCCCCGGCTGCACGACGAGTCCGCCTCCGCAGGCCACCACCGTGCGCGTCGCCGGATGACCCCCGTGCACAAATTCGCTCTCCATCTTCCGAAACGCCGGTTCCCCGTCGGTCGCGAAGATCTGCGGAATGGTCCGACCTTGTTTGCGTTCGATCTCATGGTCGCTGTCGAGCAGCGCAAAGCCCATCCGATGGGCCACGATACGACCGATGGTGGTCTTACCCGTGCCCATGAAACCGACCAGATAGAGATTCACGTCGCTGGATTTCATTACTCGGCTACACGGAAGGGCCGCCGCCGCTCATTGCCAAACCCGAAAAAGATTTAACTACCTCCGGTTTGCCCCTCCTACTCATCCAATTCATACGAAATCCGCGCCCCGGCCCGCTAATTGCTAAGCATCATTCGCCACCGCCTCCACGTCCCCGTCTCTCCCCCTCTCCCACTGAATGAAGCTCAAAGTCTCCCACCTCACGCGCTACGAATACGACCGTGAGGTCTCCTACTCCCCGCATCTTCTCTATATGAGGCCGCGCGACCACGCGCTGATGCGGGTGAGCAACTTTCACTTCAACATCTCCCCCGACTCCAAAATCGTCTGGGCCCGCGACTACTACGACAACCTCCTCGCCTGGGCCCATTTTTGGGAACGTTCCGCCACCCTGAGCATCCGCTCCGAGTTCGAGGTCGAGACCTTCGATACCAACCCGTTCGATTTCATCTTAAAACCCTACGCCTTCACGTTCCCCTTCGAATACGAGGCGCTGCACAAGTTCAACCTCACCCCCTACCTCGCCCCGCCCTTCGACGACACCCAGGCCGTCCTGCGCAACTGGCTCGACGAACACTTCGTGGACCGCCCCAAGGAAACCGTCCCCTTCCTCGTCGCGCTCAACACCCTCGTCCACGACTCCCTCACCTACAACCGCCGCTACGAAAAAGGTATCCAGCCTTCCACGACGACCCTCCGCCTCGGCACCGGCTCCTGCCGCGACTACGCCGTCCTCTTTGTCGAACTCTGCCGAACCCTCGGTCTCGCCGCCCGTTTCGTCAGCGGCTACCTCTACGATCCGGAGCCCGCCCCCGAGTCCGCCGCCTACGGCGCGATGCACGCCTGGGCCGAGGTATTCCTCCCCGGCGCCGGCTGGAAGGGCCTCGATCCCACCCACGGTGTTTTTTGTGACGACGCCTTTATTCCCGTTGCACACGCCGCCGTCGCCGAGAGCGTGAATCCCATTCAAGGTTCCTACTACTCCCCCGATCCCGTCCCGTCCAAACTCAGCCACAGCATCCTGGTCGAGAAATTCTCATGAGCGCCCCCGCCTCCGTCACCTCTCCCTACAACTCCGCCGCCTGGTCCGCCATCAGCGCCTGCGGCGACGCCGTCGAAAGCTCCTTCGCTTCCAGCGGCGTGCTCTTCACGATGGGCGGCGAGCCCACGTTTATTCCTCACGATCCAAAGGGTCCGGAATGGAACACCGCCGCCCTCGGCCCCACCAAACTCGGCTACGCCCGCCAGTTCGCCCGCCAGCTCATTCAATCCGCCTATCCCGGCGCGCTCATCCTCGAAACCTCCGGTAAACACTACCCCGGCGAACCGCTCCCCCGCTGGGCCCTCCTCGTCCAATGGCGCGCCGACGGCACTCCGCTTTGGAACGACATCACCCGCCTGCGCGGTGACACCAAGCAAGGCCGCCACACGCTTAAGCACGCGTCCGACATCCTCACGCGTCTCGCCAAAAAACTCTCCGTCCCCGCCGCCGGCATCCTGCCCGCGCATGACACCGCCAACCCCGACGCCTGCGCCGGTTACGTCCTCCCGCTCGACCACGACGGCACCGCGTGGATCAGCGACGACTGGACCGCCTCCCTCAAAAAAGACTCCGCCGCGCTCTTCCCCGGCGACAGCCTCATCGGCCTCCGTCTCCCCCTCGGCGCCCTCGCCGAGAGCAACCTCCGCCGCGCCCTCACCGTCGAAGTCAAAGACGGCGCCGTCACGATCTTCATCCCGCCGCTCACGCTCGAAGCCTACCTCGCGCTCACCTCCGCCATCGAAAGCGTCTTCGTCTCCGCCAAACTCAAAGACGCCGTCCTCGCCGGCTACGCGCCCCCGCTCGATCCGCGCCTGCCCACCATCGGCTTCGCCTCCGATCCCGGCGTCATCGAGGTCAACCTCGCCATCTGCGAAAACTGGGCCGCCTACGACCGCCAGCTCGCGCACCTCTACGCCGCCGCCGCCGCCGTCCAGCTCACCGCGCGCAAACTCCAGCTCAACGGCCGCACCACCGGCACCGGCGGTGGCGCCCACCTCGTCTTCGGCGGCCCCCTCGGCTTCGCCTCGCCCTTCTTCGCCTTCCCCGCGCTGCTGCCCTCCGCGATCCGTTATTTTCAACACCACCCCGCGCTCAGCTACGCCTTCACCGGCCAATACATGGGCCCGAGTTCGCAGGCCCCGCGCATCGACGAATCCACCTTCGAAGCCCTCTACGAACTCGAAATCGCCTGCGCCGGTGCCGAGCAATTCGGCTCCCCGCAAAACTTCGCGCTCTTCGACCTGCTCTTCCGCGATTTGTTGATGGATCGCTCCGGCAACACCCACCGCGCCGAGATCAGCGTGGACAAGCTCTGGAATCCCTTCGCCGGCAACGGACGCGCCGGCCTCGTCGAGTTGCGCGCCTTCGAGACGCACCCCGACCGCCCCGCGATGTCGGTCGTCGCGCTCTTTATCCGCGCCATCTTCGCCCGCCTCGCCGCCGACCCCTACAAAGCCCCGTTCATTCGCTGGGCCGGCGAACTCCACGACAAATTTTTCCTCCCCGCCTTCGTCTGGCAGGACCTCTCCGCAATCTGCGCCGACCTCCGCGCACACGGCATTCCCTTCGAAACCGAATGGCTCCGCCCGCTCTGGGAATTCCGCTTTCCGCAGCTCGGCGCCTTTACGATCCCCGCGCCCGAGCCGCTCGGCGCCAAAACCAAAAAGAAGCCCGCGCCCTACACCGTCACCTTCCGCCAGGCGCTCGAAGCCTGGCCGCTCCTCGGCGAACAGCCCAACGGCGGTGGCGGCACCTCGCGTTGCGTGGACGCCAGCATGGACCGCATTGAAGTCAGCGTGAGCGACACCGCCGTGCTCGAAGCCGGCGTGCTCCTCGTGAACGGACTCCCCTGCGAACTCCGTCCGCTCGAAGGCACGACCGCCGCCGCCGGCGGAGTCCGCTACCGCGCCTTTTTCCTGAACCCCGCGCTGCACCCGCACATCCCGGTGCACGCCCCGCTCCTCGTCGAGTGGATCGACAAAGCGACGTTCTCGGTGACCGCCGCCGCCCGCTGGCACGTCTGGAACCCCGCGAGCGTTCCCTACACCGCACGCCCCCTCACGCCCGCCGACGCCCTCGACCGCTTCAACGAACGCTGGGAAACCTGGCCGCATACGCTCGGCCAGCCGCGGCTCATCCCCAAAGTCGATTTCCCGCCCGAAGGCCGCCACACGCTCGATCTCCGCCGCTACTCCGCTCAAGCACGATAGCTCCACCCGCCCGCCGAGGTTTGACATTGGTCAGGCGTCATTGGTCATTGGTCATTTCCCATGTCCTACTGCGCCTCCCGTTTTCACACCGTCCGCCGCGATACCCTTGAAGTCCGCGTAGGCTCGGTCGGCGTCGGCGGCGCCAACCCCGTCCGCGTCCAGTCGATGACCACCAGCGACACCCAGGACGTCGCCGCCACCGTCAAGCAGTCCATCGCCCTCGCCGAGGTCGGCTGCGAAATCATCCGCATCACCGCACCCAACGTCCCCGCCGCCAAGTGCCTCAAGGACATCCGCGCCCAGTTTTCCGCCGCCGGCTTCGCCCACATCCCCCTCGTCGCCGACATCCACTTCCTGCCCTCCGCCGCGATGGAAGCCGTCGAACACGTCGAAAAAGTCCGCGTCAACCCGGGCAACTACGCCGACAAAAAGAAATTCGCCGTAAAGGAGTATTCGGATTCCGACTACGACCTCGAGCTCCAGCGCCTCCACGAGTCGTTCTCCCCGCTCGTCCTCCGCGCCAAGGCCCTCGGCCGCTCCCTGCGTATCGGCACCAATCACGGCTCCCTCTCCGACCGCATCATGAACCGCTACGGGGACACCCCGCTCGGCATGGTGGAAAGCGCCCTCGAGTTCCTCCGCATCGGCCAGAGCCACGGCTTCGACCAGATGATCCTCTCGATGAAGTCCTCCAACCCGAAGGTCATGATCGAGGCCTACCGCCTGCTCGTGGAGCACATGAACCGCGCCGGCATGCGCTACCCGCTCCACCTCGGCGTCACCGAGGCCGGCGACGGCGAGGACGGCCGCATCAAAAGCGCCATCGGCATCGGCAGTCTCCTCTACGACGGACTCGGCGACACCATCCGCGTCTCCCTCACCGAGGACAGCGTCTACGAAGTCCCCGTCGCCCAGGCACTCGTCAAAAAAGCCATGTCCCTGTGGCAGCCACCCTCGACGCTCACCGCCTCGCCCTTCGCCCGTTTCACCGCAACCGCCGACGCGATCGACCCGTTTCACTTCTCGCGCCGCCCGGTCCAGTCACTCGCGTTGTCCGCGACCGCTCCCATCGGTCCCGAACAACCCCCGCGCGTCATCGTCCGCGCGCCCTCGCCCGCCGAACTCCCCGCCGTCCTCGAACAACTCGCGTCCCCGCGCCTCGCCGACACCCCCGCCGAAGCCGTCCTCGTTCCCATCGCGACCGCCAGCGAACTCACCGCCGTCTCCGCTATCTTGAACGGACGCGCCTCGGTGACACCTGCGCTCGTCCTCGAACTCCCCGCCTCCCTCTCCGCCTCCGCCGTCGCCGCCACCACCGAAAACCTTCCCGCCGGCGCCGTCTTCCTGCGCACCTTCGGCGCCGACGACGCGGGCACGCTCCTCGCCTTCGTCGAGTTCACCCGCGCCCGCGGCCACACGCTCGCCATCGCCACCACCGCCTGCGACCTCACCGCGCTCGCCCCCGCCCTGCCCGCCCTCGGCGACGACCGCCTGATCTTTACGCTCTCCGATCCGTCCGTCCCCCTCGGCACCGCCCGCCCTCACCCCACCGGCGCCTACCGCGCCCTCGTCGAACAACTGCGTCTCGCCGGCTCGCGCGCCCCGCTCTGGATTCGCAACACCCCCGCGACCACCGTCCTCGGCGATCCGTCCTTCCTCTCCCGCCTGCTCGACTCCGCCATCCTCACCGGATCGCTCCTCTGCGATGGACTCGGTGATCTCGTCTCCATCGAGACCGAGGCCGACGCCGCCCGCTCCACCAAGGTCGCCTACAACGTCCTCCAAGGCGCCGGCGCCCGCATCTCCAAAACCGAGTTCGTCGCCTGCCCCTCCTGCGGCCGCACGCTCTTCGATCTCCAGACGACCACCCAGCGCATCCGCGCCCAGACCGGCCACCTCAAGGGCGTGAAGCTCGCCATCATGGGCTGCATCGTGAACGGCCCCGGCGAAATGGCCGACGCAGACTTCGGCTACGTCGGCGGCGCCCCCGGCAAGATCAACCTCTACGTCGGCAAGACCTGCGTCCAATACAACATCCCCCAGGCCGAAGCCGACGCCCGCCTCATCGCCCTCATCAAAGAACACGGCAAATGGGTGGACCCATCCCCCGCCTCCGCCGCGTAACCCTCCCGTGACGCCGTTGTCACGTTCGCTAAAAATCCCCGCACCCCGTCAAGCCCCCGACCACCTGCACACCAAGTTTCTCCCGCTTCAGAGGAAGAAATCAGGCTGTAATGCCGCCACCCCTACAAAATCGCCGCCACCTTGCATCTCGCCCGAAACTCACAATTTCGTGGCAACCTAAAAACCAAAAAACTTATCCGCAAAACCCCTGTGAATAACTTGTCGGAAAGTTGCTCTTGAAACCATTTTCCCGTTCACCGTTATTCCCTCCCCGCTCGTTTCACCCGAGCGTTCCGTCCGGTTCTTTCACACGTCCTTTTCGAGTCCCTTCCGACACCCCCCTCCGCGCGAAAGCGCAAGCCGCAACCAGGCAGCTACTTAAACAGGTAGCCAAAACCCCCGGGTTTTACCCTTGGTTCGCCCCTCCCTCTTTCTCCCTCAGGTGTCTGACTTTTCTCGTGATGACGTGCCTCTGACCGCCCTCGGAATGCCCGGTGTGAATAATCCCAAATCCCGCTTCTCCTTTTGTCCTCCTCGTCCATGTCTTCAGCCGTCACGTCTCCGAACCTTTGGGAAACCGTCAAAAGCGATTTCAAAGGCCTCTTTCCGGAAGACGTCTACCAACTCTGGTTCGAGCCCATCAGCT
>Ga0247813_10002153_pt1 | contig 13805 bp, 11 predicted proteins | sample UWRJL169409C1_FD_180719 | JGI IMG/M metagenome (GOLD analysis project Ga0247813, IMG submission 180719) | Plant litter microbial communities from Arlington Agricultural Research Station in Wisconsin, United States - UWRJ-L169-409C-1 | ecosystem: Environmental > Terrestrial > Plant litter >... | reverse complement strand
AGCGGGCTTTACGCGCCCATCGCGATCTTCAGGTTCTCGTCGACCTTGTCGAGGAAGCCCTCGGTGGTCAGCCAGCCCTGCTTGTCGCCGACCAGCAGCGCCAGGTCCTTGGTCATGAAGCCGGCTTCGACGGTGTCGACGCAGACCTTTTCCAGGGTCAGGGCGAACTTCGCCAGCTCGGTGTTGTCGTCCAGCTTGGCGCGGTGCGCGAGGCCACGGGTCCAGGCGAAGATCGAGGCGATCGAGTTGGTCGAGGTCGACTCGCCCTTCTGGTGCTGGCGGTAGTGACGGGTCACGGTGCCGTGGGCGGCCTCGGCCTCGACGGTCTTGCCGTCCGGGGTCAGCAGCACCGAGGTCATCAGGCCCAGCGAGCCGAAGCCCTGGGCGACGATGTCCGACTGCACGTCGCCGTCGTAGTTCTTGCAGGCCCAGACGTAGCCGCCCGACCACTTCAGCGCCGAGGCGACCATGTCGTCGATCAGGCGGTGCTCGTAGGTCAGGCCCAGCGCCTTGAACTGGTCGGCGTATTCGGCGTCGAAGATCTCTTGGAAGATGTCCTTGAAGCGGCCGTCATAGGCCTTGAGGATCGTGTTCTTCGTGGAGAGGTAGACCGGGTACTTGCGGCTCAGGCCGTAGGCGAACGAGGCGTGCGCGAAGTCGCGGATCGAGTCGTCGAGGTTGTACATGCCCATGGCGACGCCCGAGCCCGGCGACTTGAAGACCTCGTGCTCGATGGTCTCGCCGTCTTCGCCGACGAACTTGATCGACAGCGTGCCCTTGCCCGGGAACAGGAAGTCGGTGGCCTTGTACTGGTCGCCGAACGCGTGGCGGCCGACGATGATCGGCTGGGTCCAGCCGGGCACCAGGCGGGGCACGTTCTGGCAGATGATCGGCTCGCGGAAGATCACGCCGCCCAGGATGTTGCGGATCGTGCCGTTGGGCGACTTCCACATCTTCTTGAGGCCGAATTCCTCAACGCGTTGTTCGTCGGGGGTGATGGTCGCGCACTTCACGGCCACGCCGTGCTTCTTGGTCGCCTCGGCGGCGTCGATCGTCACCTGGTCGTTGGTGGCGTCGCGGTTCTCGACCGACAGGTCGTAGTAGTCGAGCTCGAGATCGAGATACGGGAAGATCAGCTTGTCCTTGATGAGCTTCCAGATGATGCGGGTCATTTCGTCGCCGTCCATGTCGACGACGGGATTGGCGACTTTGATCTTGGCCATGGTGGCGATCTCTCTCCGTTTGGAACGCGCTCGAGCGTGCGGCGCACAGGGCCGGACGGGGCGCGCGGGTGGCGAGGGCTATAGCCGGTAGCGAGGGCGGGGGGAAGATTGCTGGGGCGCCATTCCCTCCTTCCCATGACGGGTGTTTCTAAGTCTGGGGTCTGAAGGCCCTGCGACGAAGCGCCGCCAAATCCTCGCGACAAATCAACGGCCTCTTCAGGGATCGCGCGTATGGATTGAGCGAAGGGGAGCCCTGACCGCTCAATGACGTCCGTCGAAAAGCCGCTGGCGCGCAAGCTGCTGGCCATCGTGATGGTGCTGTCGATCGTCGTCACGGGTCTGGCGACGGCGGCGACGTTCGTCTTCGTGCAGCAGTCCTCCATGAACCGGCAGATCCGGAACCTGCAGCTCTATGTGAAGGAGCGCACCGAGATCGAGGACCGGCTGTTCTCTGATCTGGTCAAGGTTCACGCTGACGCGACCGACGCGCTGAAGCGTCGGATGGGGCGCACGACCGGCCCCGTGCTGGACGCCCAGTTCGACCACCTGTTCCCGCTGCATGACGACGGCACGCGCCGCTCGGCCCCCGAACTGTTCGACGGCCACCAGCACGGCGAGGACTACATGTACGGCATGGCGGCCTTCCTGGCCGACGGCGCCCATGTGACGCCGCGGGACAAGGCGCTCTACGTCGCGGGCCTGAAGGTCACGGCCATGGTCGGCGAGGCGCAGCGGTCGCGCTACGACAACTTCTACCTGTTCACGACCGACAACCGGCTGCTGATGTACGGCCCGGGCCGGGACGACAAGCTGCTCTACTACCGCCGCGACGCCCCGGCCGGGTTCGACTTCCGCAAGGAAGAGATGACCGAGATCACCCGGCCGTCAGCCAATCCGACGCGGGTCATGCGCTGCACCAAGCTGCGCAAGCTGCTGAGCGATCCCACGGGGAAGGCGCTGACCACCGCCTGCATGACGCCGATCGACATCGACGGCCGCCACGTCGGCGCCTGGGGCACGACCATCACCCTCGACAGCTACCTGATGGACGCGGTCGGGGAGTCGGTGCAGGGCGGCGAGAACATGATCGTCTCGGCCGACGGCGAGCTGATCGCGGCGCCCGGCATGGGCAAGCGCGGCATCGTCTCGCCCCGGGAGCTGGCCGGCGAGCAGAAGCGGCGCAAGATCGACGGCCTGGTGACCGCCATCCGCACCCATGGCGGCAAGGCCGACGTGTTCCAGCGCGGCGACCGGGTGATCGCCTTCGGCCATCTGAAGGAGCCGGACTGGTACTTCGTGATGAGCATGCCCTCGGCGGAGATCGCCTGGTCGGCGGCCCGCACGGCCTCCTGGGTGCTGCTGTTCGGCCTGGCCGGGATCATCGTGCAGGCGCTGCTGCTCTATCGTATCATCCTGCGCGAGGTGATCGACCCGCTCGAGGTCCTGACCCAGGCGCACGCCGCCGACGAGCCCGACGCCGCCGCTCCGGTCGAGGCGCGGCCCGACGAGATCGGCGCCCTGGCGCGGATGTTGCGCGGCCAGCACATCCGCAACGACGAGCTGCTGCGCTCGCTCGAGGACCGCGTCGCGGCCCGCACCGCCGAGCTGGAGCGCGCCAACCAGGCCAAGTCGACCTTCCTGGCCAACATGAGCCACGAGCTGCGCACGCCGCTGAACGGGGTCATCGCCCTGACCGACCAGCTGGCCGACACCGAGGACCAGGGCCGGCGCCGCGAGCTGGCGGGCCTGGTCTCGTCGTCCGGCCGCCTGCTGGAACAGGTGCTGAGCGACATCCTGGACGTCTCGAAGATCGAGGCCGGCCAGTTCCGCCTGTCGCCCGCGCCGTTCGAGCTGAACGACACGGTGGCGGCCATGGCCGACCTGCACCGCGCCTCGGCCGAGGCCAAGGGCCTGACCCTGACCTGGCACATCACCCAGACGGCCAGAGGCGCCTGGCTCGGCGACGCGGGCCGGATCGCCCAGATCCTGTCCAACCTGCTGGCCAACGCGGTGAAGTTCACCGAGGCCGGCGAGGTGGCGCTGAAGGTCGACCGGGTCGGCGACGCGCTGCGCTTCGTGGTCCGCGACACTGGCGTGGGCTTCGACGACGCCGTCCGCGACCGCCTGTTCCGCCGCTTTGAACAGGCCGACGACTCGATCACCCGGCGCTTCGGCGGCACAGGCCTGGGCCTGTCGATCTGCGCGGCCCTGACCGGCATGATGGGCGGCGAGATCACCGCCACGGGCGCGCCGGGCAAGGGCGCGGCGTTCACCGTCGTGCTGCCGCTGCCGCGCGCGAAGAAGCTCGCGCCCGAGCGCGCCGCCACGGCTGGCGACGCGGACCTGCTCAAGGGCCTGCGCGTGCTGATGGCCGAAGACCACCCGACCAACCAGAAGGTCGTGCAGATCGTGCTCGGCCCGTTCGGCGTCGACCTGACCACCGTCGGCAACGGCGAGGAGGCGGTCGTGGCCTGGGCGGCGGGCAACTACGAGGCGATCCTGATGGACATGCAGATGCCGGTCATGGACGGCCTGACCGCGACGAAGCTGATCCGCGAGCGCGAGATCCTCGAAGGCCGCCGCCCAGCCCTGATCATCATGCTGACCGCCAACGCCATGGACGAACACATCGAGGCCGCCAGGCTGGCCGGCGCCGACCTGCACATCGCCAAGCCCCTGCGCCCGGCGCAGCTGGTCACCGCGCTGGCGGTGGCGCGGGAAGCGCCGGCGGTGCCGGCGAAGGCCGCGAGCTAACCGGCCCTGACCTACTCCGCCGCCTTGACGATCACGCGCATGGCGTCGGCGAGGGTGGCGGCGCGGGCGGCGTCGTCCTGCGGGGAGGCGGCGAGGAACACCACCACCGCGTAGCGCCGACCGTCCTTCAGGGTGACGATGCCGACGTCGTTGGTCGCCGCGGTCAGGCCGAAGTCGGTGGCCGAGGTTCCGGTCTTGTGCGCCAGCCGCGCGCCCTTGGGCAGGCCGGCCATGAGCCGGTCCTGGCCGGTCGTGGTGTCGGTCATCATCTGCAGCAACAGCTTCGTCGAGGCCGGCGACAGCAGCTCGCCCGCGTCCAGCCGGCGCAGGAAGTTCAGCATCCCGGCGGCGGTGGCGGTGTCGCGCCGGTCGGACAGGTAGCGGTCCACGGCCGCGCGGCGCTGCGCCTCGGGCACGGCGTCGCGCGCCGCCTTCCAGGCGGGCCAGCCCTTCCAGGCGATACGGAACGAGGCCAGGCCCTGCGACTCGGGCTGCAGCTCGCGCTCGTAGCGGTCGACGCGGATCTCCTGGATGTTCTTGAACCGCAGCCAGGCGGTGACGGCGCCGGGGCCGCGGATCCGGCGCATGATCACGTCGGCGGCGGTGTTGTCGCTGCCGCCCACCGCCCGCACCAGCAAGTCGCGCATCGTGTAGGTCGTCACGCCCGGCCAGGCGTCGGCGATCGGGCTGTAGGGTGGGGAGATGTCCTGCTCGGTGATCGTGACCACCTCGTCTAGGTTCAGCCGGCCGGCGTCGACCTCCGCCAGCACCGCCGCCCCGAGCGCCATCTTGAAGACGCTCTGCATTGGGAAGGCCTTCTCACCGTTCCAGGCCCACATCTCGCCGCCGTCGAGGTTCTGCACCGCGACCTCCAGCGTGCCGGGCTGGGCGCGTTCGGCGATCTCGCCGATCTCCTCGTCCAGCAGGGCGGCGTCGAGCTCGGGCGTCTTGGCCCCGGTCTGACGCATGGCGGGCTCGCAGGCGGCGAGCATCAGGACGGCGAAGGCGGCGAGCAGGATACGAAGACGCATGCCGCAGCATACCTCCCTTTGCCCGACGTTGGCGAAGGGCTTATCAAGCGCCCATGGAGTCCAACCGCCCCCCTGTCGTCATCCTCAATGAACCCCAGCTGGCCGAGAACATCGGCTCGGTCGCGCGGGTCATGGCCAATTTCGGCCTGTCCGAGCTGCGCCTCGTCCGGCCGCGCGACGGCTGGCCGCAGGATCGCGCCTGGGCCAGCGCGTCCGGCGCCGACTGGCCGCTCGACAACGCCAAGGTCTACGATCGGCTGGAGGCGGCCGTCGCCGACCTGAAGCTGGTCTACGCCACCACCGCCCGGCCGCGCGGCACCCAGATGACCGTGCTCACCCCGCGCGAGGCGGCCGAGCGGCTGCATACCGCCGTCGATCGCGGCCAGCGGGTCGGGATGCTGTTCGGCGGCGAACGCGCGGGTCTGGAGACCGACGACATCGCGCTGTGCCACGCCATCGTCACCATCCCGGTGGACGAGAAGTTCCGCTCGCTGAACCTGGCCCAGGCGGTGGCCCTCAACGCCTACGAGTGGCGGTTGGGCGTCGCCGACAAGCCGCGCGAGGCCTTTGCCCAGAACGTCGACGAGCCGGCCGAGATGGAGGTCGTGGTCGGGCTGTACGAGCAGCTCGAAGCCGAACTCGACGAGGCCGGCTTCTTCCATCCGCCCGAGAAGAAGCCGTCGATGGTTCGCAACCTGCGCATCTCGCTCGGCCGCTCGCGCCTGACCGACCAGGAAGTCCGCACCTGGCGCGGCGTCGTCACGGCGCTCTCGAAGGGCCGCGGCCGCGTGCTCGAGAAGCTGGCCAGGCAGAAGGCGGAGAAGGCGGAGAAGGGCGAGGGCTGATTCAAGGTCGGCGCTGCCCTGGATGCTCCCCTCTGGGGGAGCTGTCGCCGCGAAGCGGTGACTGAGGGGGTCTCAGCCTTCAGCTGCCGAGACGTTCCACGCGGAGACCCCCTCCGTCTCGGCTTCGCCGAGCCACCTCCCCCAGAGGGGAGGATCCAACGGAGCAAACCCGAGTATCCTCCGCCGCTTGGCCCGTTAAGCTGTCGTGCGACATCAACGGAGAGCCGCATGACCCTCAAGACGATCAACGACGCGTTCGGCGGCCAGGTCACCACGCTCGAGGAACAGCGCGCGATCTGGGCCGATGCGCTGCACGAGGACGCCATCTGGGAAGGGCCGATGTTCGAGCGGCCGGTGGTGTTCATCGGACGCGAGGCGACCGGCCGATTCATGGAGCTGCTGCTGAGCGTGGTGCCGAGCTTCTCGACCGCCGTGGTCGGCGCCTATCCGACCGCCGATCCGGACACCGTGATCATCGAGTCGCACGGCGGGGGCGCGACCGCGGACGGCGGCGCCTACACCCAGCGCTACTTCTCGCTGATCACCAGCAAGGACGGCCAGGCCTTCCGGATGCGCGAGTACTGCAACCCGTTCCAGACCTACAAGGCGTTCGGCAAGGAGCGCTGGGAGGCGGCGACCAGCGAGATCATGGCCAGGTACAACCGCCCCTGGCCCGCGTCGCAGCCGGTCGATCCGATCACCCTGCCGCCGATCCGCTAGAGGGACTTGCGCAAAACGTCGCTCGGGTTCAAGTGAGACCAAAGGGTAACATATGGCCCAAGGAGCAGGCTCATGAACCGTCGCGAACTCTTCGCCGCCATCGCCGCCACCGGGCTGGCCGGCGCGTTCGGAACCGGCGAGGCCTTGGCGGCGAGCGACGATCCGGCGACGGCGGCGCGCGACCTGTGGTTCTACGGCCTGCCGCTGATCGAGATGGCGACCACCCGCGCCCGGCACCTGAAGGCCGGCGGGCGGATCAATCACCTGGTTCATAGCCGCAAGCTGGCCGACCACACGTTCCGGGCGGTGACGACGCCGAACAACGACACGCTGTACTCGATGGCCTGGCTGGACCTCAGCAAGGGACCGGTGACCCTGACCGTGCCGCCGATGGACCGCTACTGGTCGGCGGCGCTGATGGACATGTACACCGACAACGACGCCGTGCTGGGCCAGCGCACGGTCGGCGGGCAGGGCGGGACCTTCACCATCGTCGGACCGGGCCAGCCCGGCTCGGGCGACCACACGATCCGCGCCACCACCCCGCACGCCTGGCTGCTGATCCGGGTGCTGACCGACGGCGGCGACGACCTGGCCGTGACCCACAGGGTCCAGGACGGCTTCAGGCTCAGCGGACCCGAGGCCGCGTCCGTCCCGGCCTATGCCGAGCGCGCCGCCGCGCCGGCCGACTATTTCGCGACCCTGACCCGGCTGCTGGAGAGCGATCCGCCGCCGGCCACCGACCTGCGCATCCTGGACCGGCTCAAGACCCTGAAGGTCGACAGCCCCGAGGTCGCGGCCGGCGTCGCCCAGGCCCAGGCCATCGTCCGCCTCGCCAAGGGCCGCCAGACCTGGACCGACGGCTGGAGCTACACCCGGTCCAACCTCGGCGACTACGGCCAGGACTACCTCTACCGCGCCATCGTCGCCCTGAGCGGCCTGGGCGCCCTGCCGGTGGTCGAGGCGATGTACGTGCGGGCCCAGGGCGACGGCAGCGGCGTGTTCACCGGCGACGGCCTCCACCGCCTGACCCTGCCGACGCAGATGCCGCTCGACGGCTTCTGGTCGCTGTCGATGTACGAGCAGACGCCGGACGGGCAGCTGTTCTTCACCGACAACCCGCTGCACCGCTACGCCATCGGCGACCGCACGCCGGGACTGAAGCGCAACGCGGACGGCGCGCTGGACATCTGGATCGGCCGCGCCGACCCGGGCGGCGAGCGCACGGCGAACTGGCTGCCGGCGCCCAAGGCCGGTCCGTTCTGCCTGACGATCAGACTCTACCTGCCGCGCGCGGAGGTACTGGACGGACGCTGGCGTCTTCCTGCTATCGTAGCGGCCTGATCCAGAGGCGGGGGCCTTTTGACAGGAGGCCGCCGCATGAACCGCAGAGACCTCATCGCCGCCGTCGCCGCGACCGCGGCCTTCGCCCCGGGCGCAACCGCCCGGGCCAGCGCCAAGGGTGACGCGAAGAAGCTGCGCGAGGTCGCGCGCGACGCCTGGCTCTACGGCCTGCCGCTGATCGAGATGGCCGGCGCCCGGTCGCGCGCCCTGTCCGGCGGGCGGCCGCCCAACCGGCTCCAGCACGGCCGGGACCTGACCACGGCGAAGACCCAACGGGTCACCACGCCCAACAACGACACGCTCTATTCCCAGGCCTGGATCGACCTGTCGGAAGGGCCGGTGAAGCTGGAGCTGCCGGCCACGGGCGAGCGCTACTTCTCCGTCGCCCTGATGGACATGTTCTCCAACAACTTCGCGGTGCTCGGCACGCGGACGCCGGGGTGGCAGGGCGGGACCTTTTACGTCTGCGGTCCGGGCTTCTCTACCGGCGAGCCCGGCACGCTGCGCTCGCCGACGCCCTGGGTCTGGATGCTGGTGCGCACGCTGGTCAACGGCCCGGCCGACCTGCCCGCCGCGCGCGCGGTTCAGGACGGGATCAAGCTGGACGGCCCGGCCGGCCGCACGCCGCCGACCTATGCGAAGCGGGACGCGCCCTGGCGCGACTACTTCGCCGCCGTCCAGGACCTGATCGTCGAGACCCCGCCGCGCAAGGCCGACAGCGAGCTGTTCAAGCGCGCCCAGCTGCTGGGCCTGCGCCCCGGGGGCGGCTTCGATCCGAGCCTGATCAGCGACGCCGAGGCGGTCGACATCGAGGCCGGCGTCGCCGAGGCCAAGGCCGCGGTGGCCTCGACGCGCGGGCAGGGGCCGCTGGTCGAGGGCTGGCTGTATCCCAAGGCCAACCTCGGCGACTTCGGGCTCGACTACCTCTACCGCGCCCAGACAGCGGTCGGGGGCCTGGCCGCTCTGCCGCCGCAGGAAGCGACTTACCTGCGAGCGGTGGATGGGGCAGGCGGCCAGACCTTCGACTCGGCGCAGGACTGGCGACTGCTGTTCAGGGGCGGCGGGCTGCCGCCGGTAAAAGCCTTCTGGTCGCTGACCCTCTACGAGGCGACGAGCGACGGGCAGTTCTTCTTCGTCGACAACCCGCTCGGCCGCTACGCCATCGGCGACCGTACGCCGGGGCTGGCGCGCGGCATGGACGGCTCGCTGGAAATCCTGATCAGCCGCAAGAACCCGGGCGGCGAGAAGACCGCCAACTGGCTGCCGGCCCCGCCGTCGAAGCCCTTCGCCCTGGTGCTGCGCGCCTACCTGCCCGAGGAGCAGATGATGGTCGGCGCCTGGCGCATGCCGCCGCTGGTCCAGGCCAACGCCGCCCAGAGCCGCTATTTCGACCGGCCGTGAGCCGCCCGCTCGACTGACATTGCCGCCGGGGCCGCTATAGTCGCGCCAAGCAGTCCCAGAGAGATTCCCCATGAAGACCCGCGCCGCCGTCGCCTTCGAGGCCAAGAAGCCGCTTGAGATCGTCGAAGTCGACCTGGAAGGTCCCCGCGCCGGCGAGGTGCTGGTCGAGATCAAGGCCACCGGCATCTGCCACACCGACGCCTACACGCTGGACGGCCTGGACAGCGAGGGCATCTTCCCCTCGATCCTCGGCCATGAAGGCGCGGGCGTGGTGCTGGAGGTCGGCCCCGGCGTGACCAGCCTGGTCCCCGGCGATCACGTGATCCCGCTCTACACGCCCGAATGCCGGCAGTGCAAAAGCTGCCTCAGCCGCAAGACCAACCTCTGCACCGCCATTCGCGGCACCCAGGGCAAGGGCCAGATGCCGGACGGCACCAGCCGCTTCTCCTACAAAGGCCAGCAGATCGCCCACTACATGGGCTGCTCGACCTTCGCCAACCACACCGTTCTGCCCGAGATCGCGCTGGCCAAGATCCGCAAGGACGCCCCGTTCGACAAGGCCTGCTACATCGGCTGTGGCGTGACCACGGGCGTGGGGGCGGTGGTCAACACGGCCAAGGTCGAGCCGGGCGCCAACTGCATCGTCTTCGGCCTGGGCGGCATCGGCCTGAACGTGATCCAGGGGCTGAAGATGGTCGGGGCCGGCATGATCGTCGGCGTGGACCTGAACCCGGCGCGCGAGGACTGGGGCCGCCGCTTCGGCATGACCCACTTCGTGAACCCCAGGGACATCGAGGGCGACATCGTCCCCTATCTGGTCGAGCTGACCGGCGGCGGCGCGGACTACACCTTCGACGCCACGGGCAACGTCACGGTCATGCGCCAGGCGCTCGAGGCCTGCCATCGCGGCTGGGGCGAAAGCATCATCATCGGCGTGGCCGAGGCCGGCAAGGAGATCGCCACCCGCCCGTTCCAGCTGGTCACCGGCCGCACCTGGCGCGGCACGGCCTTCGGCGGCGCCCGCGGCCGCACCGACACCCCGACGATCGTCGACTGGTACATGGAAGGGAAGATCGAGATCGACCCGATGATCACCCACACCATGCCGCTCGAAGACATCAACCGCGCCTTCGACCTGATGCACGCGGGCGAGAGCATCCGCAGCGTGGTGGTGTTCTAGGCCCCCGTTCTGGGGGAGCGCCGGGCGGTCGCCGGGCGTTGTCTGCGGGCATGATCCTGAACCGCAGACATTTGATGGCCGCGCTGGCCGCCGCCTCGCTCGCATCGCCGGCCTCCGCCGCCGAAAGGCCCGAGGCCTTCGTCCGCCGCCTCTATCGCGGGCGGGGCATGCCGCCGCTGTCGGTGTTCGCGCCGGCTCTGCGGGCCGAGATGGCCAAGGATCACGACCGCGACTGGAACCGGGTCAACTTCGACTGGCTGCGCGGCGGACAGGAGACGCCGAAGGTCTCGGGCCTGACGGTGACGCTGCTCACCATCAGCGCCGATGGCCGCGCCCTGGTCGAGGCCGCCTTCGCCAACTGGGACGAGCCGACCGTGCGGCGCTTCGAGCTGGTCCGCGCGGGCGGCAAATGGCTGATCGCCGACGTCGTCATGACACCCGAGGACACGCGCCTGACCGAGGTTCTCGCCGAGTCGATCAACGACGCGGAGCCTTAACCTCAGTCCTCCCCGCTCGCGGGGAGGGGGACCATGCGGAGCATGGTGGAGGGGACAGCGCCCGACCAACCGGTTAGCCTCCCGCAAAGCCAATTACGCCTGCCCGCGCTACCCCTCCAACGCGCGCTGCGCGGCCCCCTCCCCACGCGTGGGGAGGACTGGCGTTACTCGAACACCACCGCCGCCGTCTTCGCTTCCGGCGCCACGAACCGCAGCAGCGCCTCGCCCTCGGCGACGAGCTCGTCCTTCACCGCCTTCGTCAGCGTCCCGAAAGCCTTCGCCTCCAGCGTCGCCTTCGTCTTCGTCGCGGTCAGCGACCAGCTCCCCGCCGCGAAGCCGTCGACCAGGAACACCGCCGGCACGCGCAGGTTCTTGTTGCCGAGCGCCTTGCGGTCCGCCTCGGAGATCACGCGCGCCCGGTCGGCGTGGCCCAGCATCACGCCATCGAAGTCGGGCAGGAAGCGCACCGGCGCGGGCGTGTCGGCGTCCGGGCGAGGGGCGTCGGGCATGTCGAACAGCGCCTTGCCGGCGCTGTTGCGGAACACCGCCAGCTCGGGCCGCAGCGCCTCGACCACCGGCTTGAGTCCCTTGAAGCCGGTGAAGGTCTGGATGTCCGCGACCGTCGCCGGACCAAAGGCGGCGAGGTAGTGCTGCACGATCTCCGGCAGCCGTCCGGCCTCGTCCGGCGCCGTGCCCAGCCACTGGTCGGCCAGGGCGAAGGCCGCGCCGGCCTTGCCGCCCCATTGCGAGTCGTCGGGCGTCGCGATCAGCGGCAGGTTCAGCCGCACCGCATAGCCCATGTGCCGCTCGTTCAGGTCCGGCCAGCGTTTGGCCAGCACCGCGCGCAGAGCGTTGAAGGTCAGCGGGCCGTCGGCCAGCGCCGCCCGGGCCGCCGTGACCAGGTCCTCGACGGCGACGACCTTCGCCATCTCCTTCATCTCCGGCAGCATCGCGCCCTCCAGCACCGCGGCGTGGGTCGATCGGAAGGCGAGGTACTCGGACGCGCTGACCAGATGCAGCGTGCCCCGGGTGAAGGTCGCCTTCACCACCTTGCGATCCTGCAGCGCCGTCAGCAGGTCCTCGCGCCTGAAGCCCTCCAGCCGCGACCACAGCGCGATGAACGGCGGCCGCGCCTCCTGCGCCTGCAGCCCGCCGAGCCGGTCCAGAGCGCGGGGCAGCGTCTCGGGTTTGCGCTCGAGCAGCATCTGCCGGGCCAGCAGAGCCCGGTTCAGCGCGCGGTCGTCCAAAGTCTCGGGCAGCGTTTCGGTTTTGGCGGTCATGGTGAACAGGCTACAGTGCCGGGACCATGTCATCAGTTGAAATCCTCGCGACCCACCACGTCTTCGGCGGCACGCTCCGCTATTGCCGTCACGCCAGCGCGGCGACCGGCGTGCCGATGCGCTTCACCCTGTTCCTGCCCGAGGGCGAGGGGCCGTTCCCGCTGGTCGTCTGGCTGTCGGGCCTGACCTGCACCGAGGACAACTTCACGGTGAAGGCCGGCGCCTATGGCCCGGCGGCGGACCTGGGCCTGGCCATCCTGGCGCCCGACACCAGCCCGCGCGGCGAGGGCGTCGCCGACGAGCCCGACTACGACCTGGGCCAGGGCGCCGGCTTCTATGTCGATGCGACGCAGAAGCCCTGGGCGCCGCACTTCTGCATGGAAACCTGGATCGTCCGCGACCTGCTGGAGGCGGTCGGCGGGGCCTTCCCGATCGACGCCGGCCGGCGCGGGATCAGCGGCCATTCGATGGGCGGTCACGGGGCGCTGACCCTGGCTCTGCGCCATCCGAACCTGTTCAAGACCGTCTCGGCCTTCGCCCCGATCAGCTCCCCGACCCGCTGCGACTGGGGCCGCAAGGCCTTCACCGCCTACCTCGGCCCGGACGAGGCGAGGTGGCGCGAGCACGACGCCTCGCTGCTGATCGAGGCCGGCGTGGCCAAGGGTAGGTTCGACGAGATCCTGATCGAGCAGGGCCTGGCCGACAATTTCCTGGAAAGCCAGCTCAAGCCCGAGCTGCTGGAAGAGGCGGCGAAGAAGGCGGGCCGCAAGCTGACCGTCCGCCGCCAGCCCGGCTACGACCACAGCTACTTCTTCATCTCGACCTTCATCGCCGACCACCTGGCCTGGCACGCGGCGAAGCTGCGGCGGTAGTTGCGTCCTTCGAGACGCTCGCTTGAGGCTCGCTCCTCAGGATGACGAAAGTGGGTGGGCGCAACAAAGCTCGTCATGGTGAGGAGCGATCCCTCAGGATCGCGTCTCGAACCACGCAATGCGCCCCCTAAATCCCGCTTCCCATGTCCACGAACACGTCGGCGAGCGCCCGCGCGTCCGGGACATCCTCGGCCAGGCCGTGGGCCAGGCCGTCGACCTGGGCGGTGATCTCGGGGACGGCGGTGATCTCCCACCAGGCTGGGCGGGTCAGCGGACCCACGGCGTAGAGCCAGGTCGAAACCTCGCCGCGCGCATTGAGCACCGCGCAGTCGGCGGTCTCCAGTCCGAGCCCCAGCGCGTCCGGCGCGATCAGGCCCTTGCGCGCGAGGTCGGCGAACAGCGGGACCTCCAGGCCGTGCAGGTCGCTGCGCGGGCCGGTGCAGTTGATGATCCGGGCCGCCGTCAGCGTTTCCGCCGCGCCGCCGCCGCGTGGATGCAGCACGCCCTCGATCAGGTCGCCGCTCCGCGTCCAGTCGCGCAGGCGGCCGCCCCGGATGGTCAGGGCTCCGCGCGCCAGCAGCGCGTCGATGCCGGCGGCGATGCGCGGGGCCATGCGGTGGCGGTGCACGTCCCAGCGCGGCCGCTGGTGACGCAGGAA
>Ga0247813_10002152_pt1 | contig 13810 bp, 13 predicted proteins | sample UWRJL169409C1_FD_180719 | JGI IMG/M metagenome (GOLD analysis project Ga0247813, IMG submission 180719) | Plant litter microbial communities from Arlington Agricultural Research Station in Wisconsin, United States - UWRJ-L169-409C-1 | ecosystem: Environmental > Terrestrial > Plant litter >... | reverse complement strand
TCAAAACTCAAAGTACAACCGACAAGTTCCAGCAAGAGGCTTTATATATCGGTGATCAATTGCAAAGCCAGGATAATGTTTCATCAGCGTCGTTTAAAAATAATGACAGCAGTAAAAGAACGTTGCCTGCCGTGATGCAAAAGAAAATCAACCCAAGGCTTTTTATACTATAATATCTGGTGACGGTATCCGAATAACAGTGTTATTCCGAAAGGAGAAAAAAGGAGTTTCAAACGAAGCTCCTTTTTTTTTTTCAGGTATTTAAACTTGCATAAATAAGGAGGATATGATCTGTAATAATGCTTTTTTCCTGGTTTAAGGAATGTTTCTAAATAGATAAGAAATGCTAGTGTTTAAATGCTTTGTGCTAATTTTGCCGGAAAAAAAACAATAAATGTCAAAAACAAAACTTACAATTAACAATAACGGATCTGTAAAGATAGAAGGAGATTTTGAAATCGTAGATAAAAGTGGTAACGAGTATGGACTGCAGGGCAGAACTGTATTGACCATCTGTCGCTGCGGACTTTCAAAGAATAAATCCTTTTGTGACGGCGCACATAACGGGCATTTTGAGCATGAGGCAATTGCATTTGATTTGCCTCCAAAAAAGGTTTAATGTAATCTAATGAATCAGAGCCGTTTTAATATATGTTAAAACGGTTTTTTTGCATTTGATCTGTTGTAATCCGCTGTAAAGCGTATTTTATTTATCAGCTGTTTCTAATATTGTAATTAGGAAAGACAAAGTATTTTCAATAGCATATATTATATTTAGCAAAAATATATTATATGCTATTGAAAATTACCAGATTATTGACGGCAGCTTTCCTCTTACTTTGTCCTGCCGTACATGCTCAAATAAAAGATACTGATGCTTCAGTGCCTGTTGCTGTTCTGCCAGGCGCATATGCGGATCCGCATATCACTGCCTTCGGTGGTAAATATTACATGTATCCTACCACAGATGGAACGGTTGGGTGGGCTGCTACTTATTTCACTTGCTGGTCATCACCAGATCTGGTACATTGGAATAATGAAGGGAAAATCCTTGATCTTCCGAAGGACCTGAAATGGGCTTCAACAAGGGCATGGGCTCCGGCAATCGCAAAAAAAAATGGTAGATACTATTTTTATTATTCCGCTGATGTAAATATCGGTGTGGCTGTGGCAGACCAGCCAACTGGCCCCTTTGTAGATCCGCTTGGAAGACCACTAGTGAAGAAAGGCGCCGTTAAAGGCCAGGTAATAGACCCAATGGTTTTTGTAGATGATGACGCGAGTGCTTACTTATACTTTGGACAGGGGACTTGTAACATCGTCAAGCTCAACCCTGATATGATTTCGTATAATTCGCAGGAAATGATTTCCATCAAACCTCAGGGATACAACGAAGGTCCTTTCGTTTTTAAAAGAAATAAAAAATATTACCTGATGTGGTCGGAATATGATACCCGGGACCCCCGTTATTCAGTGGCTTACGCAACTTCCGATTCACCTATGGGTCCTTTCATAAAAGCCGCTGGTGAACCGGTGTTGAAAGGCAATGGAGTAGTACAAGGTGCCGGACATCATTCTGTTGTGCAGGTGCCGGAACGAGATGAATGGTATATTGCTTATCACCGGTTTATTATTCCCGGCGGTAATGGGTATAATAGGGAAACCTGTATTTCTCCAATGCGCTTTGATGCACAGGGTAATATTTTATCTGTTAATGTTTTTGAAGAAATAAAACCAATTAAAAGGTCAAAAAAGAAGAAAAGGGGATAAGAATGATGATAGCAGGTGAACGGATGTGCCAATTGATGAATTTAATAACTGTAGTATAATATTATGTATAAAAAATACCTGATTTTAATATTGGCCTTGTTGCCTTGCCTGTGTATGTATGCACAGCAAAATAAAGTTGAGCGACAACAAGAATTTAATCCGCTCGTGCCGGATAATATTGCTGATCCTTCTGTAGTTAGCTTTAATGGCACCTTCTATTTATACGCAACTACAGATATTGATCAGGATTTGAAGAAGATGGGGCCACCTGTTGTCTGGAAATCAAAAGATTTTGTAAACTGGCATTTCGAGGGAATAATGGATCTGGGTATTGACTGGGAGAAGAGATATATATTCACGGATAAAGCAGGAAAGGAAAAGGATGGTTATTTCAGGTACTGGGCACCAGGGAATGTAATTAAAAAGAATAACCGATATTACCTGTATGCGACTATCGTAAAACCAGATGAACAGTTAGGTACATATGTACTGGTAGGTGATCGGCCCGAGGGGCCGTTTAGATTTACAAACGGAACTGGGGTATACTTTAATGAACCAGCTATGGCTGCCCAAGAGACCAAACCAATAATTGATGATATTGACGGAGATCCTTTTGTAGATGAGGATGGCCGGGCATATATCTATTGGAGAAGGCGTAAAGCTGCCGCACTAAGCAAAGACCTCATTACTTTGTCTGGTAATATAATAGATATACCAACAAAATTTGGAGGCTATTCGGAAGGGCCGGGATTGTTTAAACGGAAAGGAATCTATTATTATTTTTATACGTTGTCTGGTCACGCCAGCTATAGTAACGGCTATATGATCAGTCGAACAGGCCCGCTTGGGCCGTTTAAAGAGCCTAAAGGTAAAAATATATTCATCTATTCTGCGCCCGAAAAACAGATATGGGGACCGGGACATGGTAATGTATTTCACCTTCCAGGTAAAGACCAGTATTATTTTATTTACCTTGAATATGGGGAGGGTGGAACAACCCGACAGGTCTATGCCAACCGCATTTATTTTAACCGTGACGGCACAATAAAACCAATGGCACCTGACCGGTCTGGTGTAGGAAAATTAGCAGGTAAGAAGGATAAAAGGGGGATGAATATGGCACCCTCGGCGATAATCACCGCCTCAAGTTACCGTGAACAAAAAATTGTAAAAGGGACAATCAGTGCGAGTGAAGACGATAAGATATTAAACGCCGGAATACCAGTTAAAAAAGTAGAACGCACTTTTGACTATTTGCCATCAAATGCTGCCGATCTATCCAAAGTTACCCGGTGGATAGCGCAGTCAAATGATCCTTCACCATGGATCAAATTTGATCTGGGTAAAACGGTACAGGTTAAAAGTTGTGAAATGGAATTTGTACTTCCCGCTTACGGCCAAGCCTGGATACTGGAAAAATCAGTAGATGGTAAGGAGTGGGTGACCTGTGCAGAACAAAATGAAATAGCTGTACGATCACCTCATATAGCCGTGAAACCTGGTAATTTACGTTATTTAAGGTTGCGCATTAGTAAAGGTGAACCTGGTTTATGGGAAATGCGGATTTACTAGTTTTATAAAAAGTAAAGGCCCTGAACATTTGAATGCTCAGGGCCTTTTACATATAAATGTATTTCTTACAGTTCCCTGATCCAGATATTACGGAAACTTACTGCCTCACTTTTATCTCCATGGGCCTGTAATTTTATTGGTGATTTGCCATGTGCTTTACTGTAAGACGGAGCGCCTACATATTGTGTAGGTCCCCTTAATTCAAAATTATTTTGCACTAATACGCCATTGTATAGCACTGTTACTTTTGCAGGAGTATTTACCGTGCTGTCAGCTTTAAAAGTTGGTGCAGTCCAGATCACATCATACGTCTGCCATTCTCCTGGTTTTTTTGAAGGGTTTACCAATGGTGTAGTTTGTTTGTAAATACTGCCTGCCATGCCGTTAGTATAAGTTTTGTTTTCATAAGAATCAAGTACCTGTAATTCATAACCCAGATCACCCTTTCCTATAGCAGCAAGAAAAAGACCGCTGTTGCCGCGAAGCTGCCCTTCACCGCTTATATTTTTAGGCACCTGCCACTCCAGGTGGAGCTGGTAATTACCAAAGGCCTGTTTGGTTTCTATATTACCTTGTTTTTTATCTACAGTTAATACACCTTTATTTACTATCCATCCGGCAGCGGTAGTCCGGTCATCTGTTTTTACCCAGTTGTCCAGATTTTTACCATCAAATAGTACAATTGCATCAGAAGGTGCATCCGCAGTAGTTCTCCCGGCAACTACTGTTTTTGGAACAGGTGTATAGAATTCTGTGTCTTCATGTTTTGCTTGGGCATTAGCTGCCTCTATGCCAGCAATAAATAATGAGGCCATCATTGCTTTGTTAAGGAATATTCTATTTATTCTAATCTTCATTTTTATGTTTATTTTTTTATCGGTTATGCAAATTTGCAGCGTTTGTAAGCAAGTATTATTATCGCTCCTGTGTTCAAACGCCCACAGATTTTATATAGTACTTTTTAATCAGTTGCACTAATGAGTATTTCATTTAATGATATCCAGTCTGTTAATACTTAAACATCGAATCAGCGTGTTATATTCATCAATATAATCTATAAATTACAAATAATAGGTTTACAATAACAGTTTTGTTACGCTTCGGGTCAATAATCGGTCAGCGGTTACTTGTTGATCCCTCAATAAAATCTGAAAGCTCTTTTATGATAGGTAGGACAAGTAACATTTTCTGAACAGCTATAAATAGCCCCAGGCCTGATGCATAATTTTAAAGTTTAATCAGTGCGTTACGAATCGCGAATAGTACGAGTCCAGTACGTGATTTAATATCTAACTTCTGAAAAAGAGCCTCTCTGTAATTATCTATTGTATGATGACTTAAATTCATTTTATCTGCTATTTCTTTGTATGTAAACTCGGAACAGCAATGCTGCAGGAATTTCAGTTCATTAACAGACAACTGGTCGATATCGTTTTTCAGAGGTTTTTTATCTTGTAATGAACGGATTAGTTTTCCAGATACGAGATTGTTCATAAAGTAACCCTGGCTGGCAATGGTTTTAATAGCGGCGATCAGGTCTGTAGTTCTTGATTCCTTTAGTAAATAACCCCCGGCACCACTTTTAAGCATCTCTATAATCGGCTTATCATCGTCATACATGCTTAGTGCAAGTACCCTCACAGAAGGATGGTTTTTAGCTATCCATGCCGTTGAAGCATAACCGTCCATCTGAGGCATATTAATGTCCATTAATATTACTTCAGGCAATGGACCTTTAGCTATCATATTTTGCATCTCGATGCCATTACAGGCGTCGAAAAGTACAGTTATCTCACCTGATTCAGATAGAAGGCTGACTATTCCCTTTCGGAAAAGCGTATGGTCGTCTATTATTGCAATCGCTGTTTTTTTTACTTCCATAATTTATAAGTATGGGATCGAAACTAAAATTTCTGTTCCGGATCCCGGATTTGAATGAATACTTAGCGTACCACTCATCATCATGGCCCGCTTACTGATATTGTGTAACCCCATTCCAGCACCATCCTTCATTTTTTCTTCTATCGCAAAACCCTTTCCGTTGTCTTTCACACTTAAAGATAATAAGCCAGGTACCTGGTCCAGAATAATTGTGATAACCGATGCTTGTGCGTGTTTAATAATATTACTCAAAATTTCTTGGAAAAGCCTGAATAAAATTAGCTCTTTATCTGCATATTCTTCATTTGAATGTGTCGTATTATCTTTGAATTTAATGCTGAATTCTGTACCCTTTTTCAGCCAGTCAAGCTCTACTGCTATAGCATGTCCCAGGTTTTTCTTGATCACTTCCTGCGCGCTCATCATTTTTGAAAGCTGACGCAATTCGCGGATCGCCCGTATTGTCAGGTCGCCAGCTGTTTTAATCTTTTCATGCTGCGAACTCTCTGGGGAAATAGAGCTCAGTGTAACGCTGGTCAGGCTCAAAAGCTGACCAATGTTGTCATGCAGATTGTCTGCGATATTTTGCATCAGCCGTTCCTGTACTTCGATCTGGCTTTTAAGAAGTTCCAGTTCAAAAACCTTTCTCAATTCTTCTTTTTCTTCCAGATATTTAGCTTTCTTTTTGTTATATACTGTAATGTACGTAATCAAAAATATAGGGGCAAGAAGAAAAATAAATGTAATTATAAAGATGAGGAAGATAAGTTCCTTTGACGATATCTGCATATAAAAGCGTAAGACCAGCAGGAGTATAACAATATATTAAGTACATTATAAATAGTATACCGAACAGAAATTCCAAATGGAGAAATTTGCTGGTGTACCAGGTAATCATAAAATATGTTACAGGCCGTGCCACCAAAATAATAAAATAATATACCATTTACAATCCAGAAAGAGGGGTAAGAGCCAAGTTGTCTGAAATGTTCATCTTTGATGACGAGCAGGTAAAAGTAACAACTTGCAAATACAAACACTACCGACATTACCGCAGCTGTTTTGTAAGGAAATGCAGCAAATCGGTTTTCACTTAATTCAAGTGTAAAAATTACCATGAAAAGGGCTAGCCATCCATATAGCGTCAATGCTGCTTTTGACTTATATTTCTCATATAGATGATAAAAAAACAAACTCATCATTGCGCACTCTGCCACTAAGAATGCCGTATATAACATCGAATTATTATGTTTCAGTGTTCTCAGATAAACACCACTTGTTTCTACCAGATAAACTATCAGAAGGTAGAATATAAAGCTTTTCCAGAAATTGTTTCTCTCATTAAATAAGCAATAAAGACTGATCAGAAAACAAATCAGTTCCGTTATAGTGTTAACGGTGAAGTATGCATGCATTTTAATTTAGTGGTAATAAAGTAGCACCCTGGTCAAAGCAGTTTGCAGGAGGAGGGCAGATTTCTCCACGGTTTTCTGGAGTAATACCTACGATAAAACCATTTGGTTTACTTGCTTGCGGTGTTCCTTTTACCAGATCTATATAGTAATCTTTGTTGATTGCTACGCCTTGTTCATTTTTTGCCGGCCTGGTAGAAACCATTAGTAATGTATTATATCCCCAATATTCTTTTGGTGGATGATTTTCGCTTTTTTTTGTTTGCACATCCGGATAGTGTTTATCATAAGTGGCCAGGTAAAATCTAATGCCATTGCCCTTCTCATTTTCAAGTTGGTTCAGCATCGCCTGTAACCTTTCTTTACTGAACCAAATACAGCGGGTATCAGGTTTTTTCTTAGGCTTACCAGACGTTATTTCTTCTGGTGTGCTGTCTACAAATCCTGCTTTGGATGAATAATTTGTTACGTAAGCTTTTGCTTCTTTTAAAGGAACGAGAACAGAATCGGGAATTGCAGTCGTGTCTACAGAGGTATGAACAACTGTTTCAGCCTGTTTTGGCTGGCAGGCGGTAATGAAAATAATGTTAAGAGCCGGAAATAACAAATGTAGCTTTAGTTTCATATTATTTATTTTGCGCTAAACTAATAAATTTATTCATTCTCAGAAAATTAAATTTCTCTTAATATAAAGCTGTATATCAGTAGATTAAAAGCTATTTATACCCTTTTTTTACCGATCGCCAGTTATTATCTCTTTTCGTTTGCGTTAGTTATTGTAAGTACAAAGGATAACTATTGAAGAGTACATTGTAAGAACTATGTGTGATTTCAGCATGAAATCGCAATTATTCTTTCTAATTTGCAGTTTTAATCAAGTATCTCCATCTGGAGTTTATAACATGATAAACACAAACAAACTTCAACTCAGAACTGTCAATGTTACCCGGTATGTTACGCCTTTGCGTGAAGGGGGGTCTATGCCAGCTATAGCAGAGGCGGATGACGACTTTCTGTATGTACTTAAATTCCGTGGTGCTGGTCAGGGTATACGGGCGCTGATCGCGGAGATAATTGGGGGTGAAATTGCCCGGTCATTAGGCTTTAGAGTTCCGGAAATTGTATTTGCCGTATTAGATGAGGCATTTGGCCGGACAGAGCCGGATGAAGAAATCCAGGATTTACTGAAAGCGAGTGTTGGTCTGAACCTGGCGCTTCATTATCTGTCGCAGGCAATAACTTTCGATCCGACAGTAACGACGGTAGATACCAGGTTAGCTTCACAAATTGTGTGGTTGGACTGTCTGTTGATGAATATGGACCGCACACCCAGAAATACAAATATGTTGATCTGGCATCAGGAATTGTGGCTGATTGATCATGGCGCATCGCTTTATTTCCATCATTCATGGCATAATTGGCAGGAGCAGGCTAAACGGCCTTTTGCACTGATTAAAGATCATGTGCTTTTACCCTGGGCAACAGAATTATATGAAGCAGATACTCAGTTTCGTGCAATTTTAACTCCCGAACTCATCAGTGATATAGTAGCACTGGTGCCTGATGACTGGTTAGGTGGTGAGTCTATTTTTGATTCTCCGGAACAGCATCGTCAGGCATATGCTGAGTTTTTAAATACCCGGATCGCCCATTCTGCTATATTTTTAAAAGAAGCTCAAGATGCAAGACAGACAGTTATTTGAGTATGCGGTAATTCGTGTTGTACCCAGGGTGGAGCGTGAAGAATTTATTAATGTAGGTGTCATTGTTTATTGTGCGAAGCAGAAATACCTGAAATCGGCATTTGTACTTGACGAGGTGAAGCTCAAGGCTCTTGCGAAAGATATTGATGTAAAAGCAGTGAAAGATAACCTTCTTGCATTTACCCGGTTATGTTCCGGTGGTAAGGCAGGAGGACCAATAGGGGAACTTGATCTGGCTTCTCGTTTCAGATGGCTTACTGCCATGCGCAGCACGGTAGTGCAGACGTCTCGGGTGCACCCGGGCTTTTGCATAGATGCGGAAGAAAAACTGATAGTACTATTGAAAGAACAAGTTCTGTAATTTATAATTTTTATCCAGGTAGGAGGACCGTACCACAAAATTATGTGATACGAGCCTCTTATTCTTTTAGGATTAAAGTCGCATTTATTTTGCGTCGTTAATTTCTTTAATACCTTGTTCAGCTATTCTTACCGAAGCATCATCATTTAACTGTTTACGTACTGCCTTAATTTGTTCCAATACCTGTATAATCTGAGGTGCGGCTCCAAATTGTTTATATTTTACTCCCAAATCTTTCAATGCAGTGATGCCTTGCTGCGCATATTGCGGGTTTTTTATATGTGCGGTCATGTAAATGAAATTAGGCATCATATTCATCTTGGATTGCGTATCAGTCTTGGTAAAACTATTATAAACGTATGGCCATTCAGCATCAGCACCATTTTTTGCATAGACGCCGATAATTGCATTGGTCAGTTCTCCCTGGCTGTCTTTTTCAAATGATTTTGCAAAGGGAAGTGATTCCTCTGGTTTTAATATTGCTATCGCATTTAAAGAAGCTCCTTGTATTGCATACGAAAGGCTTTTCAAACCTTCCTGATAGAGTGCCAGTTGTTGTTCTCCGCCTTTTGATGCGCTAATAATATTTATTGCTGCAGCTTTAACCAGATTGTTGTCATCGCTTTTAGCTAATTTCAATACATCAGGCAATGCGGCTGTAAGCAGCACATCATTTTTTGGATCGATTGCATTTAATGCCGCTAAACGCAGTCCGTAATACTTATCACTTAAAAGCGCAAGTAAAATCTTTTGTGCATTTGCATTATTCTGCTCCCCGGCTGCCGCTTCCAGCGCTTCCAGCCTGTCCATATACAATGGTGCGTTTTTCAACTGGAAAAAATATGTCTCCAGTGATTTGTGGTCAGTTTTTTTCGTGAGCAAAATTTTATCACCATCCACATTTACCAGATCTGGTTTAGCAGTTAGTTTAAAAGTCACCGTATCAGATTTATCACGCATCATGATCTGCCGGCGTTCTTTTTTACCTGCCACATAAATATCAATTGCGATAGGCAGGATAAAAGCATTTCCTTCCTGTGTCTGTTTCAGGTATACTGTTTGTGTTTTTGACTGTTCATCCCATTTATAATCAATATCCAGCAACGGGTGTCCGGCACCAAAGTACCATTGGTTAAAAAACCAGTTCAGATCTTTACCGCTTGCTTCTTCAAAAGCAAGGCGAAGCTGCTGTGCCTCTCCGTTTTTGAAAGCATTGTTTTTGAGGTAAATATTTAAGCCTTTGAAAAACGCAGATGATCCCAGATAGTTGCGCAGCATATTCAGGATCCTGCCGCCTTTCTGGTATGATACCCCATCAAACACGTCCATGCTATTATGATAATGGAAACGTACCAAATCTTTTTTTGCATTATCAGGATTTGTCAGATAGGTCAGCATTGCCTCGTGATTATGGTCGTCTCCGGTATCCTGTCCGTATTTATACTCTGCCCACAGCGTTTCACTAAAGTCAGCAAAAGATTCGTTAACAGTGATATTGCTCCAGCTTTCTGCAGTTACATAATCCCCGAACCACTGGTGGAAAAGCTCATGCACAATGGTGCTTCTTCCGGAATCATAATATCTGTCTGCTAATTCCCTTTTTGTGCCCTGTACATAAGCGCCATGCACCGTAGCCGTGGTGTTTTCCATCGCACCGCTTACATAATCACGCACTACGACCTGAGCATATTTATTCCAGGGGTAATCCACACCAAGGATTTTTGAATAAAATTCCATTACTTCCGGCGTAAATCCAAAAATATCTTTCGCATAAGGCGCATATTTGGGCTCCAGGTAATAACTGACTTCCTTATCGCGCCATTTATCTTTATATATTTTAAAATCACCTACTGCCATCATAAACAGATAAGGAGAGTGCGGCAGTTCCATTTTCCAGGTATCGGTTCTGGTGCCATCAGCATTTTTCTTTTGTGAGTCCAGCCGGCCGTTAGACAGTGTTACATATTTGGCCGGTACTGTCATGCTGATCTCGTCTGTGGTTTTCTGGTTGGTATGGTCGATAGTAGGAAACCACGCAGAGGAACTTTCCAGTTCACCCTGTGTCCAGATTTGTACAGGCTTTTCTTTCTCTGTACTGTCCGGATTGATAAAGTACAATCCTTTCGCATCAGTAATTGCTGCGCCTCCTGCAATTTTCAGTTCATCCGGCTTAGCTGTATATTCAATAAAAACTGTGTAGTTCTCTGTATCCTTGTAAACCTTATCCAACCTGATTGCCAGCGTAAGACTATCATACGTATATTTCAGCGGAACAACTTTTCCGTTTTTAATAATCGCTAGTGTTTTAATATCCATTCCTTTTGCATCCAGCCTTAAGCTGTCGGTAGGATAGATGTGTGGTTTGATTGTTACCCACTCTTTTCCGTACAGGTATCTTTTTTTATAATCAAAACGAACATCCAGCTTCGTGTGAATCAGGTCGTTGATCTTTGCCGGTGTTTCCCTGTAAATTTTCATTAATGGGTCATCAGACTTGTTTTGTGCAAATGATGATTGGAAAGAGGCTGCTCCGATCAGGAGTAAAGCACTAAATACTCCTCTCTGATAGATGGTAGGTTTTATATTCATTTAAAATTCTTTAAAATGCTGTTGTAAATCTAGGAGGAGTTCTGATAAACTCCAACATATTCTTAGATATTTACGTAATATCCCATCAATCGATCCAATGTAACAGCGGATTACTGTCGTTATTAAAAAATATCCGTATTTATTGTAATTAGACCGTAATAAACAAAGTAATCGCTTTGTTTATTACGGTTGTTAGCTATCTTTGTAAAATGTTTATTCAATAGCCGTCCGGCTGCGAGCGTAAGCATTTAAAATGAACAATGATGGAAAAAGATGATATGATGCTTGATCAGCTGGCAAACCGTGAATACGAGTTTGGTTTTGTTACGGCAATTGATATGGATATTTCTGAAACCGGACTCAACGAGGATACTGTACGGTTTATATCTGCAAAAAAGGATGAACCGCAATGGTTGCTGGACTGGCGCATGAAGGGATATAATGCATTTATGAAACAGGAAATGCCTAAGTGGCAGAACTTTAAAATGCCGGAAATGGACTTTCAGTCTATTTCTTATTATGCTGCGCCAAAAGAGCAGGCGAAGTATGCTTCCCTGGATGAAGTTGATCCTGAGTTACTGCGTACTTTTGAAAAACTGGGCATACCTATTTCAGAGCAGAAACACTTAGCTGGTGTTGCTGTTGATGTAGTATTTGATAGTGTATCTGTTACCACTACTTATAAAAAACACTTAAACGAACTGGGTATTATCTTTTGTTCGATGAGCGAAGCCGTAAGAGAGCATCCTGAATTGGTACAAAAATATCTTGGAACGGTAGTTCCTCATACAGATAACGTTTTCGCTTCACTGAATACCGCAGTATTTTCTGATGGGTCTTTTGTATATATCCCTAAGGGTGTGCGTTGCCCGATGGAATTGTCTACTTATTTCAGGATTAATGCGGAAAATACGGGTCAGTTTGAACGTACACTCATTGTTGCTGATGAAGATAGTTATGTAAGTTATCTGGAAGGATGTACTGCGCCAATGCGTGATGAGAACCAGTTGCATGCAGCAGTAGTAGAACTGATAGCTATGAAAGGTGCGGAAATTAAATATTCTACCGTACAAAACTGGTATCCTGGTGATAAAGACGGAAAGGGCGGGATCTTTAACTTCGTAACCAAACGCGGCGCATGCCGTGGTGAACATGCGAAAATTTCGTGGACACAGGTAGAAACTGGTTCTGCGATTACCTGGAAATATCCAAGTATTATATTACAAGGTGATTATTCGGCAGGAGAATTTTATTCTGTAGCAGTAACCAATAATATGCAGATCGCAGATACCGGCACTAAAATTTACCACATTGGTAAACATACCAAGAGCAGGATCATCTCAAAAGGTATTTCGGCAGGACGTGGACAGAACAGTTATCGCGGATTAGTACAGATGGGACCAAGAGCAGCACATGCACGTAACTTCACGCAATGTGATTCATTGCTGATCGGAGATCAGTGCGGTGCGCATACTTTCCCTTATATCGAATCAAAAAATAACTCGGCGACTATAGAACATGAGGCGACGACTTCTAAAATAGGTGAGGACCAGGTTTTTTATCTTAACCAGCGTGGTATCGATGCCGAACAGGCAATCGCACTGATCGTGAACGGTTACGCTAAAGATGTGTTGAACCAGTTACCAATGGAATTTGCCGTAGAGGCGCAAAAATTACTTTCTCTTACACTGGAAGGTAGTGTAGGATAATCTCAAAAAATAAAAAAAGAATATGTTGTCAATAAAAAATCTTCATGCTAATATTGAAGGAAAAGAAATATTAAAAGGTATTAATCTGGAAGTGAAGGCCGGCGAAGTGCATGCGATCATGGGACCAAACGGATCTGGTAAAAGTTCATTGGCATCTGTTTTGGCGGGCCGTGAAAACTACGAGGTTACCGAAGGTGAAGTATGGCTGGACGGAAAAAACCTACTGGATATGAAACCTGAAGAACGTGCCCGTGAGGGAGTTTTTCTTGCTTTCCAGTATCCTGTGGAAATTCCAGGAGTATCAAATATCAACTTCCTGAGAACAGCATTAAGTGAAATCAGGACTCACCGTAACCTTCCGCCGCTTTCCGCTAAGGATTTCCTTAAAATGACCAAGGAAAAACAGGAACTTGTTGAGTTTGAGGCTAAATTAGCAAATCGCTCATTAAACCAGGGTTTTTCTGGTGGTGAGAAAAAAAGAAACGAAGTGTTTCAGCTGGCAATGCTTGAGCCTAAATTGTCAATCTTAGATGAAACTGATTCAGGATTGGATATCGATGCTTTACGTATTGTTTCCAACGGAATTAATAAACTGCGTTCAGCAGATAATGCTTTTGTTTTGATCACTCACTATCAGCGCTTGCTGGAATATATTGTGCCTGATTTCGTACACGTATTGTACAATGGCCAGATCGTTCGTTCCGGCACTAAAGAACTGGCGTTGGAACTGGAAGAAAAAGGATACGACTGGTTGAAAGAAGAATTCCATGGCAGTGAAATCATAAACAATAAATAAGATGGTAAATCAGTTAA
>Ga0247813_10002151_pt1 | contig 13815 bp, 9 predicted proteins | sample UWRJL169409C1_FD_180719 | JGI IMG/M metagenome (GOLD analysis project Ga0247813, IMG submission 180719) | Plant litter microbial communities from Arlington Agricultural Research Station in Wisconsin, United States - UWRJ-L169-409C-1 | ecosystem: Environmental > Terrestrial > Plant litter >... | reverse complement strand
ATCGCAACCCCGGCTAGTCCGGCGGCGGCGCGGGCACGCTGTCGATCACCGGCACGGGCCATTTCATCGCGGGCGCCTCCTCGACGATGCAGGTCGGCCTCACGGGCGGCACCGGCACGATCACGCAGGACGGCGTCAACACGGTGGCGGAGTTCAACGGCCAGTTCGTCGGCTTCGGCAGCCACGAGGTGGAAGGCGCCGGCGCGGGCACGGGCATCTACAACCTCAAGGCCGGCTTGCTCGATATCAACTCCGGCACCTTCACGTTCGGTCTGGACGCCGGTCGCACGGGCAACCTTAACCAGACGGGCGGCCAGATTGACGCCGAGAGCCAGGTCACCATCGGTTACGCCGGCACGGGCACCTACGCGGTTTCCGCCGGCACGGCCGATTTCGGCAACGGCCTGAGCGTGGCGGCGGCGAGCGGTTCGACCGGCACGGTCACGCAGACCGGCGGCACGGTCACGATCTCCGGCGGCAAGCTGGCGTTCGGCGCGGGCACGGGCACCTACCATCTCAACGCGGGCCGGCTCAATGTGGGCGGCGCCAACGGCATCCAGTCGGGCGCGGGCACCGCGACCTTTAACCTCGCGGGCGGCACGCTCGGGGTCACCGGCAGCAACCTGACCTCGACCGCCGTGCTCACGCTGGCGGACGGCAAGACCTCGACGATCGACACCGCGGGTCTCAACGCGACCTTCAGCGCGCTGGGCGGCACCGGCTCGTTCACCAAGACCGGCCAGGGCACGCTGACGTTGTCCGGCACCGCGAGCAGCATCGGCGAAGCGGGCGCGGTTTCATCGGTCACCCAAGGCACGCTGGCGATCACCGGCAACAAAACGGTGATCGGCTACCTGGCGGCGAACGGCCTGGAGACCGTGTTCAACACGGCGGACACCGCGGCGATTTCGCTGACGACCGGCGGTTCGCTCACGATCGGCAACAGTAGCTCGGCCGGTTCGTATTTGCTCCTTGGTTACGGAAAATCGGGTGCGACCAGCCTGACCGGCGCGTTCACCATGGACGGCGGCACGCTGACGGTCGTCGGCGTCGAGGACGCTCCCTTCCCCGGCTCGGGCATCGCCATCGGCGACCTGGGCGGCACCGGCCGCTTCACGATGAGCGGAGGCACGGTGGATCTCGCGGACGGCGGCAACGTCACCAACCTCGCGGTCGGCACCGGCGGCGGCACGGGTGAATTCATCCAATCCGGCGGCACGGTTCACCTGGGCACCAACCTGAGCATCGGCGCGGGCGAGGACAGCACGGGCAGCTACGCGCTGTCGGGCAACGCGATCCTGAATGCGCTGCCTTCCACGGTTTCGACCATTGTCTACGTCGGCGACGACGGCGGCACGGGCACGATGACGATCGACGGCACGGCGGCGGTGAACTTCGGCGCCGGCTCATCCCTGTGGGTGGGCGGCAGCGCCGGCGCGGCCCACACCGGTTCGACGGGCACGGTCACGCAGACGGGCGGCACGCTCACGTTTGCCGGGAATTATTTCTACCTCGGCGGACAAGTCGGCGACACCGGCACCTACAACCTGAACGGCGGCACGCTGGAGGTCGGCGGCACCGACGGCATTCGCAAGGGCGGCGGCATGGCGAACTTCTACTTCGGCGGCGGCACGCTCAAGGTCATCGGCAGCGCACTCACCACGTCGCTCAACTTGAACCTCACGGCCGGCACGGTCTCGACGATCAACACCAACGCCATCGGCGCCACGCTCTCCGGCTCGCTCACGGCGGGCGGACTGCACACCGCCGGGTTTGGCGGACACACGCTCAACAAGACCGGCGCCGGCACGCTGAACCTCACCGGCGCGACCCGCACTCTTGATACCTTTAACCTCAACGCGGGCTCCGCCGGCCAGTCGGCGGGCAACACCACCGCGCTGGCGTTTAACATCGCCAACGGTTCCACGTTCACCCTGAGCGGCGGCACCCTGGCGATCAACTCCTCGACCGAGACGAACAACACCACGGTGGTGGACGGCGCGCTTAACATCGCCGCCGGCACGTTCACCCAGTCGGCCGGCACCGTCACGCTCGGCGGCACGGACAATCCCGCCTCGCTGCACATCGGCCGCGACGGCGCCGGTGTTTACAACCTCTCGGGCGGCACGCTCTCGCTCGCGGGTGGCGTTCACGACCTCGGCCTCACCACCGGCGGCAGCGCCGGCAGCGGCGAGTTCAACCTCTCGGGCGGCCTGGTCGAGCTCACCTCCGCGACTTCGGCCCTCGTGATCGGCGACACCGACGGCGCGGGTGCGGAAGGCAGCGGCACGTTCAACCAGACGGGCGGCACCCTCCGCGTGACCTCGGGCGGCCTCTGGCTCTCGAGCCGCGGCAACGGCACCTACAACCTCGATGGCGGCACACTCGAAGTGGGCGGAGGCAACCTGCACACGTTCTACGAAGGCGCGGGCACGGGCACCGGCACCTACGCGTTCAACCTCGGCGGCGGCACGGTGAAGGTCATCGGCTCCGCGCTCACGACCGACGCCAATATCACGCTCAAGACCGGCACGGTCTCGACGATCAACACCAACGCTTTTGGCGCGACGCTCACCGGCGTGCTCACCGGCACGGGCGGTTTGACGAAGACCGGCAGCGGTGTGCTGAGCCTTACGGCTGACAGCAGCTACTCCGGCAACACGACGGTGACGACCGGCACGCTCCGCGTGGACGGCCAGTTGTCCGGCACCGTGATCACGGTGGGCACGGGCGCGACGCTCACCGGCGGCGGTGGTGCGAAGAGCGTGGTGGTTCAAGGCGGCGGCAAGTTCGCGGTGGGCGGCGAGACGCCCGGAACCTTCAACGTGGCCGAGAGCCTGACGCTCGCGGAGAACAGCGAGACGCTCCTCGAGATCGCGAGCCTGGCGAGCCACGACTCGATCACCGTCGGCGGCACCCTGTATGTGGAGCTGGGCGATCTTCGCGTCACGTTCATCGGCGGCTACATGGCGGTCGAAGGCGACAGCTTCACGCTCTTCAACGCGGGTGGCTTCGACGGCACGTTTGAACACCTCTGGCTGCCGACGCTCACCGCCGGCCTGGAGTGGGACACGAGCGCGCTCTACACGGATGGCGACATCTCGGTCATTGCGTCCGCCGTGCCCGAGCCCGCGACGTGGGCCGCGCTCTTCGGCGGAGCCGCACTGGCGGCCGCCGGCCTGCGCCGCCGCCGTCGCGCGGTGTGATGAGCGGTTGGAGAGTGGCGTGCTGACCATAGGCCCCGGGCGCGAGCCCGGGGCTTTTCGTTTACGGGTCAGGCGCGCGACGGCTGGCGGGCGGCCTGGGTGCGGCGGCGGGCGGAAAGCGAGGCGCCATCCCTCCAGAGCGATTCGATGGAGACGCTTTTTCTTACGTCGGGAATGCCGTATTGGTTGGTGGCCAATTCGCTCACCACGAGCGAAACGGCGGCCGCGCCGATGTCGCTGAACCGGTGGTCCACGCCGGCGATGGCTTTCGCCTGATCGAGTCGCAGCAGGGCAAACCCACAGTCACGCGGCACGCGCACGCCGAGCGTTTTGAGCCAATCCAGCGTGCCGGCGAAGGAGAGGACGACATCGGGTTTGTGCGACGTGAACCAGCGTTCGAAGGACTCGAGGGTCCAGTCGTCGGTGATCATCGGCGGGATGCGGTCGCGGGCGGGCAGGGTGTCGGCCTCGACGGACTGTGCGCCTTGCCAACGAAAGCCGATGCGCGCGTTGTCCGTCGCGGAGACACACAGACCGATGCGCCTGTAGCCTTGCGCGTTGAGTCGCTGCCAAGCGGTGCGAAACACCTCGAATTGATCGACCGAGACGCGATGAAGCGGCGGGTGAAGCAACGAGTGTCCGCAACAGGCGGTGGCGAAATGCTCCCACGCGAAGCCCTCGATTTCGCCGTGTTCAAGCAGAGGCGCGAGCACGATGCCGCGGATGGCCTGGTTGTAGAGAATGCTGCTGAGGCGCTTGGCCGTCATACCGGGCGTGTTGAGGCTGAACTCCTCCAAGCGGTAGCCGAGCTTGCGGGCCTGTTCGGTGGCACCGCGGTGTATGGCGACCGTGCCGGGATTGGTTTTCCAACCGCCGATGGTCGAGTAGGTCGTCAGCCAGGCGAGGGGTTCGAGACCGGTGCGCCGGCTTTGGCGCAAGTGGCCCATGAGGGCGGAGACGGCGGGATCGGGGCGGTAGCCGAGTTTTTGCGCGATCTCGAGGATGTGCCGGCGGGTCTCCTCGGCGATGCCGCGTTCATCGCGCAAGGCGCGTGAAACGGTCATTTTGCTGACGCCGGCGGAGTGCGCGAGGTCGGCCAGGGTGATGCGCGGTTCGCTCATGGGGGCTGAGTTACCGTTACGGTTAAGGACGCTTAACCACCCGGCGCAAGAGCGCAGTCCGACGACGTCCCGGTCAACCTCCTGCCGGCGTCGTCGGCCGGTTTTTTTAGCGCGCACGCAAGCTCTCCTGATGAAGGGGCGCAGACTGCTCAGGCGCGGCTGCGGCCGCCACGGCGGCTGGCGGCGAAGCCTACGGCGAGGAAACCGGCGACGAGCGCATACGTGGACGGCTCGGGGACGGCGGATGTCGCGACGCTGAAGTTGTCCACGCGGCTCACTCCATTGGCATCGCCGCGGATGTCATAGGCGAAAAAGGCGTCGGTGTCGGCGTAGATGGCGGAGTTGGTCACGGAGCCGGAGAGCGTGATGTTTTTGCTGCCGTCGTTGAAGAGGCTGGCGGTCGAGGTGCCGGTGGCTCCGATCGAGAAGAGGCTGACCGTGTAATCGAAGGTGTTGGTTACGGCGGTCTTGGTGAGCTCGTAGGACAAGCGATACCAATTGCCGGCGGTGAGGGCGGACTGGTTGAAGTCGAGCGTGGAGCCGGCGTTAGCGGTTCCGTTTCTCATGCGCAGCGTGACGATAGAGCCGCTGGCGGTGCGGATGAGGCTGCCGGCGAGTGCGCCCGAGGAGGTGAGGGCGGTCTGGCTGGTGTTGCTGGGAACGAAGCCGGCGGTGATGAGCGTCTGCGTGGTGGCGGTGGTGCTGCCCCACTGGAAATCAAGCGTGCTGGTGAACGTGGTGTTGGCGGCTTGAGCGGAGATGTTGAACGTCGAGGTGGCGTTGGCGGCGGTGGGATTCGGACGGTAGAAAAGATTGCGAGCCGCGCCTTCGGTGACGGTCAGTCCGCCGCCGCCGTTGGTGCCGACGGCTGCGCCCCAGGTTAAGCCGGTCATGGTGGAGTCGTCGCCGTAACGAAGAAAATTACCGGTGTAGGTGGCGGCGTTGTCGTTGAAGTTGACGGTGTAGGCGTTGATCGAAGCGGCGGCTTTGGGGGCGAGGATCGCGGTGGTGAAAGCGAGGGCGGCGAGGAGGCGGGTGTTCATGGGGAAGAGGAGGTTGGGGTGTGCAGAGAAAACATAAGCCGCGGCGAAGCGGTGGGGAGCGTCGCGTGCCGTTACCGTAACAACAAAAAGGCCCGCGGCGCGGGAAGCGCGGCGGGCCGGAGAGTGGCGGGGGAGTAAGCGACGGGTTACCAACCGATGTCGGCCTTGAGCGCGGCGGTGAGTTTTCCGGCCATGATGGAATGCGTCTTCACGCTGGGGTGCCATTGGGCGCCGATGCCGTGGTGTTCCGCCTGCACGCCGAGATCGAGGAGGCGCACGGGCGGGCCGCCGGCGGCGTTGGCTTCGGGAATGATTTTTCCGAAGTAACCGAGGATGGTTTCGCGCGGTTTGCGATCGCCGGGCCAGTTGCTGATCATGGGGCCGACGGCGCAGTAGATGACGGCCTTCGGGTAACGCGCACGGATCTCGGCGATGAATTTCACGTAGGCAGCGGTCCAGCCGGCCTCGTCGGGGTTCACCTTGGCGTTGAAATCATTCGTGCCGAGGTTGATCACGACGACGTCGGGCGTCCACTGGGTGAAGTCCCATTTGGCGGTGCCGGAGACGTTGGGGGCAACGCGGTCGTAAAGGCTCACGATGGTGTTGTCGGGCCAGAGTTTTTTGCCGGACCAGGCGATGCTGACGTAGTCGGCGTTGACGGCGCGGGCGGCGACGGCGCCGTAGGTGAGCCAGGCGTTTTCGGTTTCGGGCGAGAACTTGGCTTCCTTGTTGGGCGCCTCGTTGCCGTAGCCGCAGGTGATGGAATCGCCGATCACTTCAATGCGACGCGGGCGGGCGGGCGTGGGCAGGAGTTGCACGTCGCCGGAGGTTTCGAAGCCGAGGATCTGGGTGGCGCCGAGGTTGGCCTCGGTGCGTTTCACGAGCTCGATGAGGTGCTTGCCGGGCGGGAGTGCGGCGGCGACGGGATACGTCTGCTCGCCGGCTTCGAGTTTAAGGACGGACGTGGGCTCGCCGTTGATGACGACCTGCCAGAGGTTTTTACCGCTGTCCTTGAGTTTCACGTAGGCGGAACCGCCGGTGATCGTGAACGCCACGGAGCTGGCGGACCACGTGCAACGCGGGCCGGCGGGGTCGGTCTGGTCGAAGCGGCCGATGTAGCGAAACGCGGGGTGGTTTGCGGCGACTTCGGCGGCGTGCGCGGCGGTCAGCGCAAGGAAACCCAGGGCGAAGGTGAGGAGCGTGCGGGGGCGGAGTTTCATGGGAAAAAGAGAGGATCAGCGCAGGCGCTGGAGTTCAAACGATTCGCCGGCGAGGGCGCGTTTGGCCCAGGCGCCCCAATACGTGCTCGGGGTGTAGCGCCAATCGGCGAGCATGGCGGGGCCGGCCTTCGGGTGGAAGGACCAGCCGGTCCAGTTGAGGCGATGTTTCTGAATGAGGCCGAGCATGTCGGGCAGCCAGGACTCGGGCGGGACGAAGTTGGCGGGCGTTTCCCACGGCTGGGGTTTGCTGTCGGCGCCGATCTCGCCGATGAGGATCGGGTGGAGCGCGGTGGCATCGAGGATCTTGCCCTGCCAGTCGCGTTTCCACGGATACACGTGAGAGGCGTAAACGATGCCGTTGCCGCCGGTGTCGCTGAGCGCGAAGCCCTTCAGGATGCCGGACAAGTCGTAGGCGTAATCGAGGGCGCCGATCACAACGACGTTGCGTGCGCCGGTGGAGCGAAGTTCGTCGAGGGCCTTCTGCATGCCGGGGGAGCGGAAGCCGAGTTTGGCGGCGATTTTTTCGTCGTCGGTGAGGAAGTGATCCTCGTCGGCGCCGGCTTTGCGCTCGGCGACGAAGCCGCCGTTGCGCCAGACCTCCCAAGTGATGCTGTGCGGCTCATTGAGCAGATCGAAGAGGACGGCGGGGTGGTTGCCATAGGTGGCCGCGACGGCTTTCCAGAAGGTGATGTGTTCTTCGCGGATGGCGCGGTAGTTGTGATTATCCAGGATGACGTAGGCGCCGCGGTTGGCGGCGAGCACGATGACCTGATCGACCAACGCGCGGTAGGCTTTGCCTCCGTCATCTTGAGCGGGGTCTTTGCCGAACCAGTATTTCTCCTTCAGCGGAAGGCGGATGACGTTGCTCTTCCATTGTTCGATGGCGACGACCACGGAGCTGAGCACGTGGTCGCCTTCGGGTTTCCACTCGAGACTCGGGACGTTGACGCCCTGGAGCCAGACCTCGCGGCCGGCGGCGTCGGTGATGCGGTTTCCGGTGACCCGCAGGGGCGAAGGGAATTTGGCGGGCACGGCCTCTTCGCGAGGCGGGACGGGCGGAGGGGCGTTGCGGGCGATTTGTTCTTCCAACGCGACATGGTCGATAGGCGTGAGCGTGATATCGTCGAGGTCGAACGTGCCGGCCAGCGGATAAAAAAGCGTGGGCATGACGGCGAGTTTCGTCACACCGGCGGGAACGAGAAAGCGGTTGGTTTTCGTGACCCACCCCTTGGTGTTGCCGGCGAAATAAGTGGCGGGGGCGTTGCCGGCGCGTTTTTCAGCGGCGTCGATAAAGTCGATGATGACACGGGCGTCGTGCCAGGGCTTTTCGCCTTTTTTGAGATGGGATACGCGGGCGCGGAAAGAGAGTTCGAGCGCGCGCACGCCCGCGGGAACGGGAACGGTGAGATGAAGCGATTGGATTTTTCCGGGAGCGTCGGATTCGAGGCGCAGGAAGCGGTTGCCCTCTTCGACGGGCCATGTGGCAAACGTCGCACCGGGCCAGCCGGCGGGGCGCTGCGTGGCGGGATCGAACTGCTCAAACGTGCCGTCGGGGAGGAGCGAAGCCGGGGTGGCGACGACCGGTGTCGTCAAGGCGAGGGCGAGCAAGGGAAGGAGGAAGCGGAGCATGGGCGGGGCGGACGCGACGGGCGTGGACGTTAAATAAAAGAGGCGGGGCAGACGCCCCGCCGGGTGCGGTTGACCGGGAGCGGGCGCGAAAGGGGAGCGATGAGGCTTTAGCTTTTCGGAATCACATCCGTAGGCGTGGACACACTGAGGGACTTGCTGGTGTCGGCGCCCGGCGGCAGCCAATAGTTTTTCATCAGAGCGCCCGCTTGGCGGAAGACGCCGTCTTGAATCGGACTGAGGGAGTGGGCGGAGCCGTCGGTCATCGCGATGTTGCGACGGGAGGAGCCGGCGTGGCGAAAGAGCGCGATGCGGCTTTCATACGAACTGTTGCCCTGGTCGTTCACGTTCCAAGGAAAGGTGCCGTCCACATTACTCACCCGCATCTCGGCCAGCATGACGATGGGAGCGGAGATAGCCTGTTGTTTGCCAAAACCAGCGGCGTTGCTGTGAAGCCACATCGAGACCGTGTAGGTGGAGTAATTGCCGTTATCGATGTCGTTCTGGCTCACGCCGCTCATGTCGGCGGAAGGGCAGATGAAGCGGGAGCGGGCGGTGGCTTTATCGACGTTTAGGTAGCGCGCGATGGCCTTCTGCCAGTTGCCCTCATTGCGGACGGCTGCGGGCAGGATGTAGGTGGCGGTCGGACCGGAGCCGATCTGGGCGTTGAGATGAACGAGGAACTGTCCCTTGTTATCGGATGCGTAGAGTAGATTGGCCAACGCGAGCTGGCGCATGTTGGAGAGGCATTGGCTGTTGCGGGCGTTGTCGCGGGCTTTCCCGATAGTCGGAATAAGAATCGCCGCGAGAATACCGACGATCGCGATCACCATGAGCAACTCGACCAATGTAAACGCACGTCTGGCGGCCTGGCGGGGGTGAAATAAACGAGGGGTAGTCATGGGGCGGAAGGCGGGGTTTGGCCGACAAAGCCCAACATAAACCATCCGACGGGTTTTTATAGCCGCTCGGATGGTTACCGTAACGGAAACGACGCCCAGCTGCGCCGTGCGGCCAGAGGCGAGCGGAACGGCGTGGGGGGTTACAGTCCGCGGAGGGCGGAGGAGAGCACCTCGCAGGCGCGGTCGATGGCGGGGCCGTCGTGCGCGGTGCTGATGAACCCCGCTTCGTAGGCGCTCGGCGCGAGGTAAACGCCTTGGTCGAGCGCGCTGCGGAAGAACCGGGCGAAGAGTTTCGCGTCGCCCTTCAGCGCGGTGTCGTAGTCGCGCACCGGCGTATCGGTGAAAAAGATACTGAACATCGAGCCGCACTGCGGCACCTGCACGGGAATGCCTTTGGTTTTGGCCGCATCGAGCACGGCGTCGCGCAGGCGGCGGCCGAGTTCGTCGAGGCGGGCGTAGGGGTTCAGCTCTTCCAGCAGGCGCAGGCCGGCGATGCCGGCGGCCATGGCGAGGGGGTTTCCGCTGAGCGTGCCCGCCTGGTAAACGGGACCGAGCGGTGCGAGCAGATCCATGATGTCGGCGCGTCCGCCGAAGGCGCCGACGGGCAGGCCACCGCCGATGATTTTGCCGAGACAGGTGAGGTCAGGGACGATGTTCTCGCGTTCTTGCACACCGCCCTTGGCGATGCGGAAACCGGTCATGACCTCGTCGAAAATGAGGACGGTGCCGTGTTGCGCGGTGAGCTTGCGCACGTAGGCGAGGTAGCCGGCGTCGGGCATGATGAAGCCGACGTTGCCGCAATAAGGTTCAAGGATGACGCAGGCGATTTTGCCGGGGTTGGCGGTGAACGCGGCGTCGAGGGCGGCGGTGTCGTTGTAGGGCAGAACGATGGTTTCCTGGGCGAACGAGGCGGGCACGCCGGCGCTGTCGGGATGGCCGTGGGTGAGCGCGCCGGAGCCGGCTTTGATGAGCAGCGAGTCGGAGTGGCCGTGGTAGCAGCCGGCGAACTTGATGATTTTGTCGCGACGGGTGAACCCGCGCGCGAGGCGGATGGCCGACATGGTGGCCTCGGTGCCGCTGTTGCACATGCGGACCTTCTGGATCGACGGGACGAACCGCACGATGAGCTCGGCCATTTCGACCTCGTAGGGATTGGGCGTGCCGAAGGACGTGCCGTTCTCGAGGGCGGCGGCGATGGCGGCCTTGATGCGCGGGTGGTTGTGACCGTGGATGGCGGGGCCCCACGTGCAGACAAAGTCGATGAGCGTGCGGTCATCGGCGGTGGTGAGCGTGGCGCCCTGGGCGGACTTCACGAAGAAGGGCACGCCGCCGACGGAGCGAAACGCGCGGACGGGAGAGTTGACGCCGCCGGGGATAAGCTGGAGCGCGCGGGCGAAAAGATCGGAGGAAACGGGAGAGTCGGTGGAGGGCATGTTTTGGAACCGCTAATGGACGCTGATGAACGCTAATTCAGAGGGAATGGGGACGGGCGTTAGGTGCGGCAATAGGTTTCCTTTAAATCACAAACCAGCCATTGAACCGCAGATTCCGCAGATGAACGCAGATGCCGGAAGATGAGGAGCTGCACACGATAAGGCAGGGGAAGGGCGATGTTTGATATCTTTCTCCTTATCTGCGTTCTCTGCGTAATCTGCGGTTAGTTTGAACTGTCCGATCATGATTCAGCCCTGCCTGCCTCAATGCCGGGTTGCACAGCGGAACGCGGGGTGCTCATCGTGGGCGGACGTAATTTTTCATGGACGCTCGCAAAAAACGGTTGGTGGTCATTCTCGTCGCTCTCGTGCTCCTCGGTGGCGTGGCCGGCGTGCTCGCGCTGCAGATGGACTTGGGTGTTCAGATCAAACGTTGCCTCGAGTTCGTGCGCGCGGAGGGCGCGGGGGTGTTTTTCGCGGCGATGGCCGTGCTGCCGCTGTTCGCGTTTCCGCTGTCGCCGTTTATTTTTTCGGCCGGTCCGGTGTTCGCACCGACGCTCGGCACGGGCACGGTGATCGCGTGCGGTGTCGCGGCGATCATGGCGAACGTGTCGCTGTCCTACTGGTTCGGGGCGTATGCGCTGCGTCCGTGGATGGAACGGCTGGTGATTTGGCTGGGCTATAAACTCCCGCAACTGCCCGCTGGCCGGGATTGGGAATTCACGCTCGTCGTGCGCGTGGTGCCCGGCACGCCGTTTTTCCTGCAAAGTTATCTGCTCGGCCTGGCTCGCGTGAATTTCTGGATCTACCTGTTTGTCTCCACGCTGGTGCCGACGGCGTATCTGGTCGCGGCGGTGGTGGCGGGTGATGCCCTGGTGCAGGGCGACAAGAGCAAGCTGGTGATCGCCGGCGTGCTGTTTGCCGTGGTGGTGTTTTCGCTGCACCTGCTGCGCAAGCGCCTCGCGGCGAAACGCGCGCTTACGCAGCAGGCCGCCGACGCAGATAAACCAGTTCAAACAGGGGTGTAGCCATCAACGTGGTCACGATGGCCATGAGCACCATGATGGTGAAAAGCGTCGGGGTGATCAGTCCGCGCTCGAGACCGATGTTGAGGATGATCAACTCCATGAGCCCGCGGGCGTTCATGAGCGCGCCGACTCCGAGCCCGTCGCGATGGGTTTCCCCGCAAGCGCGGGCGGCGAGGTAACAGGCGCCCATTTTGCCGATGACGGCGGCGGCGAGCACGACACCGGCGATGAGCCAGAGGCCGGCATCGTTGACCAGGTCGAAGCGCGTGTTGAGGCCGGAGTAGATAAAGAACAACGGGAGCAAGAGCTGGGTGGCGACGGGCTCGATCCGCTCCTGGACCTGGTTGGTGAATTTGCCGCGAGGCACGGCGGCACCGAGGATAAAGGCACCGAACACGGCGTAGATGCCGATGCTGTCGGTGAACCAGGCGGCGAGCATCAGCAGCACCAGCAGCCAGCCGAACATACTGCGGCTGTCGGCCTCACTGCGTTCGCCGCGGGTGACGAGGGCGCCGAGCAGTCGTTTCCCGAAGGTGATCGTCACCGCGACGAGCAGCACGCTGCCGCCGATCGCGTAGATCGCGATCGTGGCGTCGCCGGCGAAGCTGGCCAGCACGAGCGCGAGCACGCACCAGGCGGCCGCATCGTCGATGGCGCCCGCGGCGAGGGCCAGTGCGCCGACCGGTGTGCCGGTGAGTTTTCGTTCGACGATGATGCGGGCGAGCATCGGGAATGCGGTGATCGCCATCGCCGCTCCGAGATACGGCATGGCCTGCCAGAGGCCGACGCCGGGATTAAAAAAACCACCGCGGGCGAGCAGCCAGGCGGCGATGCCGCAGCCGAGGATAAACGGTGCGAGAATGCCCGATGCCGAGATGGCCAGGGCGCTGCGCATTCGGTCGCGGACCAAGTCGATGCGGAACTCCAAGCCGACAACAAACATGTAGAGCACGAGGCCCACCTGGGCCACGGAGAAGAGGATGGGTTTTGAGGCCGCGGGAAACAGTTGCGCCTGCCACTGCGGTGCGAGCAGCCCGAACAACGAAGGGCCGAGCAACACGCCGGCGATCATTTCTCCGACGACGGGCGGTTGGCCGACGCGGGTGGCCAGCCAGCTCACGAAGCGGCAGACGCACAAAATGATGGCGAGCTGCAGGAAGAACCGGACGGAGAGCTCGAAGGGCGACATGGTGGCGGAAGCCCATGAGAGCGACGTTCGGGAGCGGGAAGCGCAACGCCTAACTCGCTTGGATAATTTAACTTGAAGCTCCGGGGGCGGCTACGTGTTGTCGCTCGCGCATGTCCTCAGACGCACTTCCGCCCAACCGGTCCGCGACCACCGATTTTGTCGTGCGATTTGGCGAGTCCGAGCCAGACAGCGGCCGGGTGTTCGGTGTGCCGATACCGGTCCTCGCGGGGCAGGCGGATGAGCTGATTTTTTCGGGGCTCACTCCGCTGCCGACGCTGGATGGGTTTCGCCTGTATCAACGTGGCGGACTGTTGATCGGCGCCATCGACGAAGCGGCGGAACCGGATCTGGCCGGCCAGGCGCACCGGTTGTATCGGGCGTTACTGGGGCTCGCGGAGGGCCGGCGGCTGGCGCGCGTGTGGAATTACGTGCCGCGTATCAACGAACCGGATGCAAGCGGGCTGGAGAACTACCGCGCGTTTTGCCGCGGGCGTTCGCTGGCGTTTGAAGAGCGGCTGGGCGGCGGGTATGCCGAACACCTGCCGGCGGCGTCGGCGGTGGGCGGCGTGGACGGGCGGTTGACGGTGATCTTTGCGGCGACGCGGGCCGAGCCCGCGCATGTCGAAAACCCCGACCAGGTGCCGGCGTATGAATATCCGAGTGAACACGGTCCGCGTGCGCCGAGTTTCGCGCGGGCGACGCAGGTTGCGGAGGCGGGCGAACGTTACGTGTTCATCTCGGGCACGGCGGCGATCAAGGGGCACGCGACGGTGGCGACGGGCGATCTCGGCGGGCAGATCGCGTGCACGCTGGACAACCTGCGGATCATCTCGCGTGCGTGCGGTCAGGGAGAACGGCTCGGCGAAGGCGCGGGCTGGCGGCGGCATTTTAAAATCTATGTGCGCCACGCGGCGGATTACGCGGCGGCGAAGGCGGCGCTGAACGGCGCGTTGTTTGCCGACGGCGACCGCGTGACGTGGCTGTTGTCGGACATCTGCCGCGCCGCGCTGCTGATCGAGACCGAGGCGACGCTGGTGGCGGCTTCAG
>Ga0247813_10002150_pt1 | contig 13817 bp, 14 predicted proteins | sample UWRJL169409C1_FD_180719 | JGI IMG/M metagenome (GOLD analysis project Ga0247813, IMG submission 180719) | Plant litter microbial communities from Arlington Agricultural Research Station in Wisconsin, United States - UWRJ-L169-409C-1 | ecosystem: Environmental > Terrestrial > Plant litter >... | reverse complement strand
CAGCGGTCAAAGCGCCCGCCTTCGTCCACGGCGTTTGTCGCAAAACCTTTACAGGAACAGGCCGTTGCGCAGGCTGCGCATCAGGTCGGTGACCTTTTCATCCGGCTTTTCCCACAGCATCAGCCGTAGCTCCACCAGAAGATCGCCGCGTTTGCCGTCTGCTGCCGGCAGGCCGTGGCCCGCAAGCTGGATCACATGGTCGGAGCCGGACCAGGCCGGAATGGTAACGCTAACCGGGCCGGTCAGGGTCTCAACCTTCATTTCGCATCCAAGGATCGCATCCTGGATATTGACGGGCAGGGTGGTGCGCAGGTCTGTTCCATCGGTGCGGAAGCGGCCGTCCTGGAGGACGCGCACCGCAACCACGACATCGCCGCGTTGCATGCCGTTCAACCGGTAGCCCATCTCCTTGAGACGCACGATGCTGCCATCGGTGGTGCCGGCGGGCAGGGCGACCTTGAGTGTCTGACCGTCTGGCAGCGTTGCCGTTGCCTTTTCGCGGCGGAAAATATCCTCGATCGAAACCGTGACGTCGCAGAAAATGTCCGGCACCTTTTCTGGTGCAGGCTTGCCGGCGCCGCGAATCCGCCGGACGATGGCAGAGACGAGTTCTGCAGCCGGCGCGGCGGCCCGTGGAAAACCGCCGAACATCGGCACCTTGTCGGCCGGTTCAGTCTTTGGTTCCGCGTTGGCTTCCGGCTCCGCTGCTGTTTCGGCCTTTGGTTCTGGTCTGGGCTCCGGCTTCGGTTCGGCCTTGGCCTGTGGCGCTGAAGCGGCCGGCTTTCTCTCCTGCGGGCGAGCGTTCTGCGCCTTTGCCCGATCGTCTGCACCGAAAATGCGCGAGATCATGTCTTCGGCGGTTTCCGGATCGATGGTGTCTTCGTCCGTGCCGCGCGCCTTGCGCTTCATCTCTTCCATGCGGCGCAGTTCAGCCTCGCGGCGGGCATAGTCGTAGCGGTTGCGCAGCTTCGGATCCTTCAGCACCTCGTAGGCGCGGCCGGCTTCGGCAAAGCGCTGGGTTGCCAGCGGATCGTCCTGGTTCTGGTCGGGATGTACGGCTTTTGCCACGGACCGCCAGGCGGCCTTGATCTCGTCGGGTCCTGCATTGCGTCTGACGCCGAGCACTGAATAGGGATCACGCATGCCTGTCACCGCCCTTGAAGACTGATGTGCCGCATCCAGCGGCTCGTTTCAGCCTGTTGAAACAATCGGGAAGCCGCTTCCGGCGGTCTTCTCCCTTTGCCGGTGATGATGAGAAGCCGCTGCTTAAATTCCGGTTAGCCGCAGGCCTGGTTTGGTTGTGTAAATGGCCTCGCACCGCGTGTTTGTTGCAGCGTGGTTAATGCGCGGTAGCGAAGCGGCCAATCGGGCTGTCAGCTGCGCGGGCCAAAACTGGTCAGAAACCATTCGCCATTGCCGAGCAGGCAGGCATTGCCATCGAACTTTGCGATGCCCTGATAGGAGTGGCGGGTCGTGGTGAACCGGCGGCAGGTGGTGCCGTTCACCTGTTCTTCAGCGATATTGCTGATCACGCCGGCGCTGCCCGAGCTTGAATTCGCCCAGGGAATGGGATTTCCCGCAATGCGCGTCACATCGGCCGACGACACTGCGTTTCGCACTGTCATGGCATCGGAATTGTCTTCGTCGGTTCTCACGGATGGAACGGAATTGGTGGCAACGGTCCTATCGACCTGGGACGATCCGGCAAAATCGAGACCTCCGAGGCATCCCGAAAGGGTGGCTGTGGTCAGGCACACTGCGGCAATCCCGCTCAACCGGGATAAAACCTTTGTGTCCTCGATCCACTTTGCTATGTCTTGCAATGGCATACCTGTCAGACTGGAAAGAGCGGCTTCAAGGTCCGGAGACGCGACGTGCAAGCTCTGACATTTATTGATCGGCGGGCGGAGACTGCGTCCGCGCCACACGTTACGGCATTGGATGGCAATATGAGTGAGACTGGGTTAACAACTGGTGACTTCACGCAAGAGAATGAGCCCTTTTCCCTTTTTGGCACGTGGCTGAAGGAGGCGCAGGACGCAGAGATCAACGATCCCAATGCCTTGGCACTGGCGACGGTGGATGCCGATGGCCTGCCGGATGTGCGCATGGTGCTGTTGAAGGACTTCGACCAGCGCGGTTTCGTCTTCTATACCAATTTCGAAAGCCAGAAGGGACAGGAAATTCTAGGCAGCATGAAGGCGGCGATGTGTTTTCACTGGAAAACACTGCGCCGGCAGGTGCGTGTGCGTGGTCCCGTGGAGATCGTCAGCAATGAAGAGGCCGACGAATATTACAAGACGCGGGCACGGGGCAGCCGCATCGGTGCCTGGGCGTCAAAACAGTCGCGCCCGCTCGAAAGCCGGTTTGCGCTGGAAAAAGCCGTTGCCGAATATACGCTCAAATATGCCATCGGCGAAATCCCGCGCCCCGATCACTGGTCGGGTTTCCGCATCAAGCCAACCTCGATCGAGTTCTGGAAGGATGGCGCCTTCCGTCTGCACGACCGGATCGAATTCCGCCGTGACGAGGCGGAAGGCGATTGGAACAAGGTACGGATGTATCCCTGACAGCGGCGCGCCTTAGCGCGCGCCCATCAGCTTGAAGGCAATGCCCGACGCGAGCGCGCTGACATATTCGTCTTTCTGGAAGTGGCCGTTCAACGAGATGCGGGGCAGGGCTGTCTTGTCCAGCCTGTCATCGACCGTCCCTGGCTGGGTTGTGACTGCGACGGTGAAGCCAAGGTCTCTTGCCAGCGTGTGGTCGCGTGGTGAAACAGTCCCGGCATATCCATAGGGATAAGCCAGAGAGACTGGCCGGTTGCCGGTGATCTCTTCGACCCGCAGCGCCGACTTGTCCATTTCGTGGCGCGCAATATCGTCCGGCAGCCGCGCCAGTGCGCGGTGGCTGATCGTATGGGCACCAAGGCTTGCCAGCGGGTTTTCGATCAGCGTTTTCAGTCCTGCCTCATCGAGGGTCAGGTCTGCTGTCAGTTTCAGGGCATCGACGCCCTGGCTGGAGGCAAGGGTTTTCAGCCGGTCCACCGCCGTCGCTTCATCGATCGTCTGGATGAACGAGGCGAAGCGGTCAAAGGCCGCCTGCTTCTGCTGCATGGTTTCAGCTGGAAGCGTCTCGATCCTGTCGAACTGGAATTGCAGGCTGGTGTTCCGGTTCAACAGGTCGGCCAGCACCTCCCACCATAAGATCGCCGTGCGGTCGATGAAACCCCCAGCAACAAAGACGGTGAAGGGTACCGCATGCTTGGAAAACACAGGTGCGGCATGGACAAGATTGTTGCGGTAGCCATCATCCAGCGTGAAGACGGCAACGGGCTGGGGATCGTTTGAAGCGAGATGGGCGGGCAGGGTATCGAGTGCGATGAACCGGTAGCCGTCCCGCTTCAACCGGACGATTGCCGTGTCCAGAAAGTCCGGGGTTATTTCCAGATGCGCATTGGGATCGAAGGCCAGCGGCTGTTTTGGCCGGACATGATGCAGCGTGAAAATCGCCCCACGGCCGCGCGCATCGCGCATCAGCCCAGCCGTGCCAAGGAGCCGGGCGGCGTGGAGGCCACCCGTAATAGCGGCGCGCTTGGCGGCCTGTCGTAGCATGGTTTTCACGGGCCGGTTCCAAAAATGGCCGGCAATCCCGGCCCTCTGTTGATGTCCCCGGATTGTAGCGGTGGCGTCGTTAACACTGGCTGAATCTGCCCATGCCGTAACGATTGCAGATATGCGAAAGGCGGCCCTTTGCCGGGCCGCCTCTTATCGCAATGTCTGCAAGCCGCTGATTATGCCGGCAGAACCCCGTCCACCTCGTCGCGCTGGCGGCCGCCGATCGCTGCCCCGACACCGGCAATGAAACCGCCGATGAGCAGGGAAAGCGCACCGAAGAGTGCAATCGTCGCGCTGGTCTTGCGTGCCGTCTCCGCAGCCTTAGCAGCGGCAGCCTTGGCATCATCGACGCTTTTCAGAACCGCATCGACGCGCGCTTTCGCATCCGCTTCCGACAGGCCCGTCCGTGAGGCAACGAGCTGATCGAGATAGGTGCGGTCACCGGCCGACATTTCGCCATTCGCGGCACTGGTGAGAAGGATGCGCGAAACCTGACCGGCTGTGTCGTCGCCGGTCGAACCGGCCGGCGGCGTGCCGGGGTTGGCAGGTCGCAACAGGCTATCGACGAAATAGGATGTCGCATTGCTGCCGGCATCTGAGGATGCCGCTGCGGCTCCCGCCGCCGTTGCGCCCGCAGTCAGCGTCGCTGTTGCCTGTACACCGGCTCCAATTGTCGACGAGACCGCCGAACCGAGAGCGCCTGCGACAATCAGAGTTGCCAGCGCCCAGGCGAGAATCCCGTGTGCTGTATCGCGGAAGAACACTTCATCCCGGTTCACCCCCGTCCACTTTGTCCGGAGCCGCCCGGCGATATATCCGCCAAAGCCAGCTGACGCCCACTGCACGATGATCAGCCAGATGGCCCCGCCGATGGCGAAGGTGGCAAGCGACGACCCGCCTGACGAAAATGGTGAAGCCAGGCTGAGGCCTATTCCCGATCCGACCAGCGACAGCACCAATGTGATGGCCGATGCCGCAACGGCACCGGCGATGATCGCGCCCCAGCTGACGGCTGAGTGCGAGGATTCGGTTGTGGTGCCTGCTGGCACCGTCGTAACCGGAATTGTCATCGCGCCACCTATCGGAAGAAGAGGGCGAGGAGGATGATAATGGGGATTGGGACCCCCAGCAGCCAGAGCAGAATTCCGCGTCCCATGATGTAACTCCCTTGCATTGAACAGGCCGCAATTTCAGACGGTTATGCGGCGTGCCCGATTAACGCGGACAAGGGATTTTGGTTCCGCGACGGGTGAAGATCGCGGAAAGGCACTGTCTCTCAAGGAAAATTTCCGTCCGGCCTCGGTGCCGCCCTGCGGTTCCTTCTCCCGCTCTCACCAGCCATTGCGGAACGGCGTCAATGTTAAATCTTCGTTTACCACTGCGGCAAAAGTTGCCGCATAAAAACGCAATCCGCCGCAAAGTTGCAGCAAAGACACGGCTCTGTCGCAAAACAATGCAAGTTCGCGCCCGCTTGCGGGTGCCATCGAACGGGGACCGACATGACGACTTTCCGATGCCTGCTTTTGGCGATCCTCACCTTCGCCCTCGCACCGGCCATGGCCTGGGCCGGCAGTGCCGCGATTATCATCGACGCCCGCACCGGCAAGGTGCTGTCGGCGGAAAATCCCGATACGCTCAATCATCCGGCCTCGCTGACCAAGATGATGTCGCTCTACCTCACCTTCGAGGCCCTCCATCGCGGCACGATCCATTGGGATACCCCGATCAAGGTGTCGAAGACGGCGGCGGCCAAGCCGCCGATGCGGCTGGGGCTGAAGGCCGGGATGAAGCTGACGGTGCGCGAGGCGGTGCTGGGCATGATCGTGCGCTCGGGCAACGATACCGCTGCCGCCATGGCGGAAAAGCTTGGCGGCACGGAAGCCAAATTCGCCCAGGCGATGACGAGAAAGGCGCGCCAGCTCGGCATGAGCCGAACCGTCTTCATCAATGCCTCCGGCCTGCCTGCCAGCGCTCAGGTGACGACGGCACGCGATATGTCGACGCTCGCGATCGCCCTGATGCGTGACTTTCCCAAGGAATACAGGCTGTTTGCCACCCAGAGCTTCGTCTTTCGCGGCCGCAAGGTCCGCGGCCACAATAATCTGATGTATCGTTACGACGGCATGGACGGGATCAAGACCGGCTATACCAATGCCTCGGGCTTCAACCTGGTCAGCGCGGTGCGCGACGGCAACCGGCGTGTGGTCGGCGTGGTGCTCGGCGGCCGCACGGCAAAAAGCCGCGACAACAGGATGGCGGCCCTTCTCGATCGCCATCTGGGCAAGGCTTCGAACGCAGGGAGCCGTGCGCTGGTGGCTGCGGTCAAGACCCGAGCCCCCGTCGAGGTCGTAGCGCTTGGCGCGTCCGATGTCCCATTGCCCTTTGCCGCGCCAAAACGGCAAGGCCGCGATGCCGTTGCCGCGCTGATCGCCTCGTCGCACTCGACAATTCGTGCCGAGCGCCCGGCTGTCATGAACGAGCTTGAAAACACCGCGGACATTTCGCCTGCGGGCGCCTGGCAGATCCAGATTTCGGCGGCACCGACGCAAGAGGCCGCACGTGCGCTTTTGGCGCAGGCACGGTCGGTTGCGGGACATACGCTGAAATCAGCCTCGCCCTATACGGAAGCTGTCGGCAATGGCGCCGCCACCGTCTATCGCGCCCGGTTCGTCGGGTTTGGCAGCCGCGACGAGGCGGATGCCGCCTGCGACTGGCTGAAGCGGCACTCCTACGACTGCATGCTGCTGCCGGCGCGTGGCTGACGGGGACGGGCTTGGCACCGGTATGCGCCCGACGGTCATAGCCCCCGGTCTTTCCAAAAAGGGGCTTTAGGAAAAAAGCCGTTCAGGCCTGCGTGCCGCCGACGGTCGTGTCGTTCATGCGCAGATGCGGCTGGCCGACGCCGACGGGTACCCACTGGCCGCCCTTGCCGCAATTGCCCATGCCGGTATCGAGCTTCATGTCGTTGCCGATCATGGTGATCCGCTGCATCGCGTCCGGCCCGTTGCCGATCAGCATCGCACCCTTGACGGGCGCGCCGATCTTGCCGTTGTCGATCAGGTAGGCCTCGGTGCAGCCGAAGACGAATTTACCGGAGGTGATATCCACCTGGCCGCCGCCGAAGGAAACGGCATAGATGCCCTTCTTGACCGAGGCGATGATCTCTTCCGGGCTCTTGTCGCCGCCCAGCATATAGGTGTTGGTCATGCGCGGCATCGGCACATGCGCGTAGGATTCGCGCCGCCCGTTGCCGGTCGCCTTCATGCCCATCAGCCGGGCGTTCTGGCGGTCCTGCATGTAGCCCACCAGCTTGCCGTCGTCGATCAGGACGTTATAGGCGGATGGCGTTCCCTCGTCATCGATGGTGAGCGAGCCCCGGCGGCTCTCGATCGTGCCGTCATCGACGACGGTCACGCCCTTGGCCGCGACCTGTTGACCCAGAAGGCCGGCAAAGGCCGACGTCTTCTTGCGATTGAAATCACCTTCGAGGCCGTGGCCGACCGCCTCATGTAGCATGACGCCCGGCCAGCCGGAGGACAACACCACATCCATGGTGCCGGCCGGCGCATCGATGGCTTCCAGATTGACCAGCGCCTGGCGCAAGGCTTCGTCGGCGCCGCGCTGCCAGTTATCGACCGTGATAAAATCGCCAAACCCACGACGGCCCCCAACGCCGTAGGAGCCGGCTTCCTGCCGGTCGCCTTCGCCAACCACGACGGAGATGTTGAGACGCGTCATCGGGCGGATATCGTGCATGCGCTCGCCATCGGCACGCAGAATATCGACCACCTGCCAGCTGGCGGCGATCGAGGCGGTGACCTGGCGCACTTTCGGATCCCTGGCACGCAGATAGGCATCGATTTCCTGCAACAGCGAAACCTTGGCCTCGAAGCTCGGCTCGCCGATCGGGTTTTCGTCGCCATAGAGTTTCTTGTTGGTGCGCTGCGGAGCGGCGGCATAGGTGCCGGAATAGCCGCGCGTGACGGCGCCGACCGCATCGGCAGCACGTTTCAAAGCGGACAGCGACAGATCGCCCGCATGTGCATAACCGACCGCTTCGCCGGCGACGGCCCGCAGGCCAAATCCTTGGTCGGTGTTGAAGCTGCCGCCCTTCAGGCGGCCATTGTCGAAGGACAGCGATTCCGACTGGCTGTGTTCGATGAACAGTTCACCATCATCGGCGCCCGTCAGCGTCTGCGCCAGCACCTCGCGAATGGCAGCCTCGTCGCTGTCGAACAGTTTGATGAGATCGGTGTTCATGGGCGAGGCTCCGCAATGTGTCTGTTTCTTCTCATGTAGAGACGCGTCACCATGGCCGCAAGTTTTGAGTTTGCGGTCTGGTGTTATTATTGACAGGCCGTTTCTGGAGATTATGTCACATGTAACGAATGGGAGCTGACGCAGATGGCCAAGGCTTTGAACGAGCGTGTTCAGCAGCGAAGGGACGCCATGCGGGCGGCCGGTCTTCGTCCATTGCAGATTTGGGTGCCGGATTCCCGAAAGGCGGGTTTTGCAGCCGAGTGCCGGCGCCAATCCATGATCATTGCGCGGGCCGAGGCCGCAGATGATGACCTTGCAGGCTTCATGGATGCCGCTTTTGCCGATCTGAACGAGATCAACGAATGAAGCGCGGCGATCTCGTCACCATTGCGTTACCAGGGGATTTCGGTAAACCGCGTCGCGCGCTGATCATTCAGTCCGATCTCTTCGACCAGGCACCGACAGTGACCGTCCTGCTTGTTTCGGGAACACTGCAGGATACGCCACTTTTGCGCATATCCGTCGAACCCGATGACGAAAACGGCTTGCGCAAGCCATCACAGATTATGGTGGATAAGGTCATGATGATGCGCAGAGACAAAATCGGCGCGCCGTTCGGCAAGCTCAACGCGGACACGATGGTTTCGGTAAACCGCCTGCTGGCCGTATTCCTCGGATTTGCCTGAATGCCTTACGGCAGTGCGTCGTAGCCTTCGCCAAAGCCCTTGAGGTCAACCGGAATGCCGATCCCTTCCTCCGGAGACTGGAAGACGATGAAGGTCGCCTGCGCACCGGACCGGAAGGTTTTCAAGAGTTCGTCTTCCAGAACCACTTCGGCATAGCAGCCGTCGGAGAAGCAGCGGACGAAATAGGCGCGGCCGATATCCTTGCCATCGACATTGAGGCCAAGGCCGTTGGGCAGAAGAACGCCGAGCGGGGCCAAAACGCGCAGGATCTTCGCCTTGCGGTCCGCCGTCTTCAAAACGACGACCGAGAGGCCGACTTCGGGCCGGTCTTCGGCAATGACGTTCTGCATCAGCGCGCACTGCTCGGCGGTTGCACCCGCCGGCTGGTCGCAGACGATCGACCACGCTCCGTGGTTGGATTTCACGGTACCCGGTGTGCCTGGCTGTTGTGCGCCTGGCTGTTGGGCCGCTGCCGTATAGGAAAAGAGTGTGGCAGCAAGTCCGAACGCCGCGATCGGCAGCCGGGAAAGGAGGGACAGGCCCATGTAAACCTCAAACTTAAGAATCAGTCTGGCTATTCTTGAAGCGCGTAGCCGCAAATGAAAAGCCCCGCGGGGTACATTCCAGCCCGGTGTGGCGGAAATGGGGCTCCTGAACCGGCCTAAAACAGCAACTTTGCTCGAAACGGCGCCGTAAGACGCCGCCGATGCAGTGCCGGTTGCCCTTTATATATGCTATAGGGCAGGAGATTGGCGTGAAATACGAGATGCTATCCGTGCTGCCTTTCGCCGCTGCCGGTATCCGCAGGGCGCGCATGGCTTTAACAGTTTGTGTGAAAAGCGTCGTTTGCGCAAAATGCCGCATGGGCTTGAATGGACAGATGTTGCGGCGTTCATCAAACTGTGGTTTGAAGCGCTTCAGTATGGCTAAGGATTCTGCGTTACGGTTTGATCCTGATCAAGCGCCCAGGGAGACACTATAGTGAAAAACAAGGCTTTTGCAGTTTTGGCATCGATTGCCTGTCTGCTCTTCGCTTCGAATGCTTTGGCTGACAAGCCGGTCGCATGGCAGACCAACTTTCAGACAGCAGCAACCGGGATCATGGAAGAAATTACATGGTTCGAGCATTACACGCTCTGGTTCATCATTCCGATCACGCTTTTCGTCCTGGCGCTTCTGATCTGGATCGTGTTCCGGTTCCGCGAAAGCAAGAACCCGGTCCCATCCAAGACCAGCCATAACACGGCGATCGAAATCGTCTGGACGCTGGGTCCGGTGGTCATTCTCCTGTTCCTCGCAATCCCGTCCTTCCAGCTTCTGACCGCGCAGCTGACGCCGCCGGAAAATCCGGACATCACGCTGAAGGCGACAGGCAACCAGTGGTACTGGTCCTATGAATATGAAGTCGGCGAAACGCCGCTCTCCTTCGACAGCCTGATGATGAAGGAAGAAGACCGCGCCTCGCTCGGCAAGGAAGACAAGCACGAATATCCGCGTCTTCTCGCCGTCGACAACGAAGTCGTCGTTCCCGTCGGTAAGACCGTTCGCGTTCTCGTCACCGCAGCCGACGTCATCCACGCCTTTGCCATGCCGGCGTTTGGCGTGAAGATCGACGCGGTTCCTGGCCGTCTCAATGAAACCTGGTTCAAGGCTGAGCGCGAAGGTCTCTACTACGGCCAGTGTTCCGAGCTTTGCGGCAAGGACCATGCCTATATGCCGATCGCCATCCGTGTGGTCAGCGAAGACAAGTATAACACTTGGCTCGCTGCCGCCGCCACCAATGTGGGTGATGCGAACAAGGCACTCATGGCTTCCATCGACGGCGCGGCCAAGACCGTAGACGTCGCTGAAAACGCCGCACAGTAATTCGCCCGAAAAGTATTTCGAAGGGGGACAGGCCAATGGCCGGAACTACCACTACCCACGATCACCTTCATGATCACGCGCATGACCATGCGCACGATGACCATGACCACGCCCACAAGCCGCTGACCTTCTTTCAGCGCTGGTTCCTGTCGACCAACCACAAGGACATCGGCACGCTGTACCTGATCTTCGCGATCTTCGCGGGCATCATCGGCGGCACACTGTCGGTCTTCATGCGCGCCGAGCTGCAGGAGCCGGGTATCCAGATCTTCCACGGTCTGGCATCCATGGTCTACGGCTTCGAGGGCGATGCTGCCATCGACGGCGGCAAGCAGATGTTCAACGTCTTCACGACAGCGCATGCGCTGATCATGATCTTCTTCATGGTCATGCCGGCGCTGATCGGCGGCTTTGCCAACTGGATGGTTCCGATCATGATCGGCGCGCCGGACATGGCGTTCCCGCGCATGAACAACATCTCCTTCTGGCTGATCATCCCGGCCTTCCTGCTCGTGCTTCTGTCGATGTTCGTCGAAGGCCCGGCCGGTGGTTATGGCTCCGGAGGGGGGTGGACGGTCTATCCGCCTCTATCGACGGCCGGAACGCCAGGGCCTTCCATGGACCTTGTGATCCTTGGCCTGCACATTGCCGGTGCCTCTTCGATCCTCGGTGCGATCAACTTCATCACCACGATCCTCAACATGCGCGCTCCCGGCATGACGCTGCACAAGATGCCGCTCTTTGCCTGGTCCGTCCTGATCACTGCCTTCCTGCTGCTTCTTTCGCTGCCGGTTCTGGCAGGCGGCATCACCATGCTGCTCACCGACCGCAACTTCGGCACGTCCTTCTTCGCGCCTGAAGGCGGCGGTGACCCGATCCTGTTCCAGCACCTGTTCTGGTTCTTCGGTCACCCGGAAGTGTACATCCTGATCCTGCCCGGCTTCGGCATCGTCAGCCACATCGTCTCGACCTTCTCGCGCAAGCCGATCTTCGGTTACCTCGGCATGGCCTATGCCATGGTCGCCATCGGCGCCGTCGGCTTCATCGTCTGGGCGCACCACATGTACACCGTCGGCATGTCGCTCGACACGCAGCGCTACTTCGTCTTCGCGACGATGGTCATCGCGGTTCCGACCGGCGTGAAGATCTTCTCCTGGATTGCGACGATGTGGGGCGGTTCGATCCGCTTCACTACGCCGATGGTCTGGGCGATCGGCTTCATCTTCCTGTTCACCGTCGGCGGCGTCACCGGTGTTCAACTCGCCAATGCCGGCCTCGACCGTTCGCTGCACGACACCTACTACGTGGTTGCCCACTTCCACTACGTTCTGTCGCTCGGCGCCGTGTTCGCGATCTTTGCCGGCTGGTACTACTGGTTCCCGAAGATGACCGGCTACATGTATTCGGAATTCCTCGGCAAGCTGCACTTCTGGGTCATGTTCGTCGGTGTGAACCTGGTGTTCTTCCCGCAGCATTTCCTCGGCCTCGCCGGCATGCCGCGCCGTTACATCGACTATCCGGATGCCTATGCCGGCTGGAACGCCGTGTCGTCCTATGGTTCGTATATCTCGGCCTTCGGCGTCCTGATCTTCCTCTTCTGCGTGGCCGAAGCCTTCGCCAAGAAGCGCGTTGCCGGTAACAACCCATGGGGCGAGGGTGCAAACACGCTCGAATGGCAGCTGACATCGCCGCCGCCGTTCCACCAGTGGGAACAGCTGCCGCGCATCAAGTAAGCGCCGCAATCGATCCGAAGCCGCCGGAAACGGCGGCTTCGTTTACCGCCGGAAATACCCGGCAATACGGCGCCATGGACGCGCCGGACAAATCCAAGGACTGGACATGCAGGTTATCGACAATCACGAAGCAATCGGCACGGAAGGCGGCGTTCGTCTTTCCGAAGCCTCTGCGCGCGATTACTTCGAGCTGCTGAAGCCGCGTGTCATGTCGCTGGTTGTGTTCACGGGCCTTGCCGGCATGGTTCTGGCACCGGGGCACATCAATCCGTTCATCGGTTTCATTGCGATCCTCTGTATCGCCGTGGGTGCCGGAGCGTCCGGTGCCCTCAACATGTGGTACGACGCCGACATCGACGCGATAATGACCCGTACGGCCAAGCGGCCGATCCCGGCTGGCAAGATCACGCCGAACGAGGCGCTGTCATTCGGCATGACGCTGTCGGCGTTTTCCGTCTGCATCCTCGGCATCGTCGTCAACTGGCTGTCGGCCGGTCTGCTTGCCTTCACGATTTTCTTCTACGTGGTGATCTACACGATGTGGCTGAAGCGCTCGACGCCGCAGAACATCGTTATTGGCGGCGCCGCCGGCGCTTTTCCGCCGATGATCGGCTGGGCCTGCGTCACCAACGGCATCGCCATCGAGAGCATCGTTCTCTTCCTCATCACCTTCCTCTGGACGCCGGCCCATTTCTGGGCGCTGGCCCTGTTCAAGATGCGCGATTACGGCGCCGTCGGCGTGCCGATGTTGCCGAATGTCTCGGGCGAGGCGACCACAAAGACCCAGATCGTCATCTACGCCGTTTTGACCGCGATCATCGGTATTGTGCCAACGGTGCTCGGTTTCTCGAGTATCGGTTACGGCGCTTTCGCCGCAGCCCTCGGCCTCGGTTTCATCTGGTACTCGATCGGCGTGTACCGCATGCCGGAGGGAGACGAGAAGATGGTTCCGGCCAAGAAGCTGTTTGCATTTTCGATCCTCTATCTGTTCGCGATCTTCTCCGCGCTGATGGTCGATCATTTGATCGCCACGCTGTGGCTCACTGCCGGAAAGGTTGCATGATGGAATTCGTGACACTCACGGACGCCCAGAAGAAATCGCGTCGCGGCCGCAATATCGCGCTTGGCGTCGTTCTCTTCGGTCTCGTTGCCATTTTCTATGTCGTGACGCTGATCAAGTTCAGCAACGGCATGGTTCAGTAAGGAACGATCATGGCACCGATCAAAACGCCAGAGCAGAAGAAGGAACGGGCAAACGGCGTCATCGTCGCATCCTGTCTCGCCTTCGTTTTCGGCATGACCGGCATGGCCTATGCCGCCGTGCCGCTCTACGACATGTTCTGCCGGGTGACCGGCTATAACGGCACGACCAAACGCGTCGAGCAGGCCTCTGACGTCATCCTCGACAAGAAGATCAAGGTAACGTTCGATGCCAATATCGCATCCGACCTGCCATGGGTGTTCAAGCCGGTACAGCGCGAGATCGAACTGAAGATCGGCGAAACCGTACAGATCGAGTTCGAAGCAACCAACATGGCGAAGAAGGCGACGACCGGTCAGGCGGTCTTCAACGTCACGCCGATGGCGGCCGGGGCTTACTTCAACAAGGTCGAGTGCTTCTGCTTTACCGAGACGACGCTGCAGCCGGGTGAAGACAT
>Ga0247813_10002149_pt1 | contig 13817 bp, 10 predicted proteins | sample UWRJL169409C1_FD_180719 | JGI IMG/M metagenome (GOLD analysis project Ga0247813, IMG submission 180719) | Plant litter microbial communities from Arlington Agricultural Research Station in Wisconsin, United States - UWRJ-L169-409C-1 | ecosystem: Environmental > Terrestrial > Plant litter >... | reverse complement strand
CGAGAGGCGGCCGCCGGTGGCCATCGCCCACCGCCTCCGGTGGCGACAGTGTGGCGATCCGACTACCTCCGACGCGCGAGGTCAACACTGGATCGGTGATCCACAGGCCTCGGATAGGTGGCGTCCTGCACCCCGGTAAGACCACCGTGATGCCGTTACCCTCGGTTGAGTGAAGCGACTTCCCAGGCGACCCGAACAGATCGAAACCCTCAACTTCCATGCTGCGGTCGATGTTCCCACCCCTGGCGAGCAGCGGCGGGTGTCTGACCCCGCTCGGGTCGAGGCAACGGTCGCCCAATTTGAGGCGGGCCTCCGTGACTCCCTGGAATCGCCGCCACGCATCCGGGGATGGGTCAGCGACCAGCTCTTCGGTCTCATCGCCGCAGACCTGGGAGGATGCAAATTGGTGAAGCAGGAGGACGCCGGCGCCCTGTTCTACGAGGACGAGGTGAAGCTCCCGGACTGGCGGCTGACGCTCCTGTCGGACAAGAATATCCTCGTCGAGGTCAAAGCCGAGAACGACAGCCGCCCGAGGGTATCCAAGCTGCGCATGACCGAGGTCGCCCGGCTGCTTCGCTACGCCGAGCTGAACGATTGCCCGCTGTACATCGCGGTCCACTGGGTCGCGATGAGCATGTGGACGTTGGTGCCGATCGACGACTACAGCCAGGTAGGTCACCACTTCGAGATCGACCTCGAGACCGCCTTCAAGCGTAACCACATGAGCTCATTGCTCAACGACCGCATGCTCGGGCTGACGCCTCCGCTGGAGTTCCGCCTGACGATGCAGGAGGTACCGGGCGAGGATGGTGTAGGCGATGTTGAAGCTGGACCTGAAGAGGATGGAACGAGGAAGCTGTCCCTCGTGACCACCGGAGTCCGCATGTTCGCCGGCGGCGAGCAGATGGTCGACAAGAGCGAGACCACGCTCATTTGGTTCCTCCTCCAGCACGCACGATGGCCGTGCGAGGAAAAGTTGGAAGATGCTGACGACGGGGTGTGGGAGATGGTGTTCACGATGGCGCCCGAAGAGAGCCACGCCGAGCAGGGCTTCGACATCATCGGGGACCTGAGCGAGCTGTACACCCGCATGTTCCACTCCGGCACCACCTCACTCGAATACGAGACGACCAAGCTCAGCATCGACGTTGAACCTGGCACCCTTCCACGACTCGTTCCGACAGATCTGAAGTCAGACCGGCTTCCGCTGTGGCATATACATACCACCCCTTCCTCTCTAACTGGCGTCAAGCACACTTAGCGGTAGCTCCGGCCCACCACCCCGAAAGCCCCGACCGAAACCGAGCCGCACCGAAACTGCCCTACGGCTGAACGCCGGTTCCAGCGCACTCATCAACATTGCGGGCCCTTCCTCCCGAGGGACGGGTGTTACCGGCTGCCTGGCCGTGCAGCACTCGGCCACATTGGAGAGCGGGCACGAACCAGGTGGTGTGGACGCAGGGGTAGCTCCCGATCTTGGAGCTCCTGCAGGCGTTCTTTCAGCGTCGCGAGGGGTTCGGGGCCAATGCTCGCAGGATCGTCTTGGCGACCTCCCGCGAAGCGAAGTTGCGCTGCCCGCAGGTGGAGATGAGGATCGCGCGTGCTTCGTTGGCACGCAGCTGTTGCACTCCAACGCCGCGCCCATTGGCCACGCCACTGCTCTGACTCCCCTTGTGATGACGTACCGACCTGCTTAGTCGCCATCGATCCCAGCGGGCTCCATCTGCATGCTCACCGCTGAGGCCAGCAGCATCGCGTTAGACTCACCGGCAGCCATAGGCGCTGGGGAGCCTGGAGTTTGCTGCTCGAAGTTGAATATCAGGCTAGAAGTGCACATGTCAGTACGCTGCCCCTACTTCACCCGGTAAAGCTGGTCGAAGGTTTCTCTCTCGCACATGTGCGGCAACGGTGCCGCACATGTAGGCGCCATGAATGACGAACTCATGATCAGCGCGCTCGCCGACGTCCAGAACCAAGCACGAGCTGCCGCACGTGCTCACGACGACCTGCAGGTCGCCAAGGCCACCGCACAGGAGCAGTGGGCGAGGCTCTTCGACGCGACACAGATCGCTCGAGTTGCCGGGGGCAGATGGGACGAGATCCTGCAGACCTCGCCGGCCCGAGAGGTCCAGGCGTTGTGGCGCACGCTCGGAGAGGACCAGCAGGTCCGAGACCTGAAGGCAGAGCCGGCACCCAACCTCGCGGAGGCGCTCAGGGCTGCGACGAGCGAGGCTCAGGTCGACCAGCTCATGGCCGAGGTGGGTCACCGAGTCGTCCCTGCCTCTGGAGCCCTGAGCGTCTCGGATGCCGCGCATCTGCTTCGGGTCCCCCGCGCTGTCATCCGCTCCTGGATCGATGTCGGGATCCTGCAGACCGTCGAGGCCGAGGGGTCGGCCACAAGGGTCAAGGGCATCGCCTAGGGCTGGGTTTCGACGGTCTGGCACCGCCCCGAGCAGGACGGGCACATGGTCCCTGAACCTGGGATCTGGGATGTGTACCGTGATGCCATGCAGTCTGTTTGCAGGGGAATCGAAGGTCCGAGGTCGCACCTCGCCAGCAGGAACGTCGACCGCAGGTGCGAGGACGCCACCGGCCCGGTCACAGCACTGGCCCAGCTCGACCCGAGCGACGCCCGTCACCTCGCCGAGCTCGCGGCGCAGCGAGGTCTGACGCTCCCGCAGTTCCTGTACGAGACAGCCATGACCCAGCTCTGCGTCGCCTAGTCCAGGCGGCCCGCATGCGTCAGGTCAGTGCTTACTCAGCGAAGGACGACGCGTGATGCCTGAAGTGGCAGGAGGTCACCCGTTCCACGAGGGCAGTCCGAGAAGCGCCCGGCCAGCTCCGGCGATCGCGCCTTCGAGCTCGGTGTCGGTGAGGGTGGCTGTGTCGGGGTCTATCGCGGGGCCCATGAGTCCGGAGAGGAAGATGCCGACGCGCACGCTCGCGGATGGTGTCGGCTCGGACCCACGGAGGACGTCGCGCAACCTGCGGAAGGTGTCCGCCTGCGGACCGTCCTCCCGCTGGAGCTGCGCCGCGGTCACGTCTCGGAGGACGACGGCGTAGAGCTCGCGATTTTCGACGGCCTGGCGGGCGAGACCGTCGACGACGAAGGCCACGCGGTCGATGTCGTCCTGCTCGTCGGCGCGGTCTAGCAGACGGTCGAAACCCTCGAAGGCAGGGGCCAGGACAGCGCGGACGATGTCGTCCTTGGTCCTGTAGCGGTAGTAGACCGCGGCCTTGGCCACCCCGAGGCCGTCCGCGATCATCTGGAGCGAGGTCCCGGCCACGCCGTGCTCGTGGAAGAGCGACAGCGCGACGTCACGGACACGTTCGGGGGGTGCGTCCCCTCGGGGCATGGCGTGGCTCCTGACTCGTCTGGGCGTGCCCCCACGGTACCCGCCAGGACCTACCGACACATTACTTGTCGTTCGGCTAGGACGAGGCCAGGATGAGGAGACCGCGGCCGTACGGCCAGCGCCCCCGATGACGAGGAGACCCCCGATGAGCACCACCGCACCCCCCGCAGGCCCTCGAGCGGCCGACAGCACGGTCGACGTGCTCGTGATCGGTTCTGGCACTGGGATGGCGGCTGCGCTGGCCGCAGCCGATCGCGGGCTCAGCGCGCTCGTGGTGGAGAAGACGGAGCACGTCGGAGGCTCGACGGCACGCTCCGGCGGGGCCTTCTGGATCCCGGGGAACGACGTGCTGCGTCGTGGAGGCGCTCGCGACACCGAGACCTCAGACCACGAGTACCTGGAGGCCGTTGTCGGCCCCGACATCGACCCTGCGCGCTGGGAGGCGTTCCTGGAGTACGGGCCGCAGGCCGTCGAGATGCTCTCTCGCACGACGACCATGGAGTTCTTCTGGGCCCGCGGCTACTCCGACTACCACCCGGAGAACCCCGGCGGCTCTGCTCTCGGCCGCACGTGCGAGTGCAAGCCCTACGACGCCGCGACGCTCGGTGATGAGCGTGGTCGCCTACGACCAGGGGTGCTCGACGCACCGATCCCCATGCCGGTGACCGGTGCGGACTACAAGTGGATGAACCTCATGACCCGCGTCCCGACGAAGGCGTGGCCCAAGATCTTCAAGCGCGCGGTCCAGGGTGTCGGCGGGCTCGTGCTCGGGCGCCGGTATCTCGCCGGCGGCCAGGCACTGGCGGCCGGCATGTTCGGAGGGCTGATCGACGCCGGGGTGCCGGTCTGGACACGCACGAGCCTCGTGGAGCTCGTCACCGACGGCGACCGAGTCACCGGCGCCGTCCTGGAGCAGGACGGGCGGACCGTGACCGTCACCGCACGGCGAGGCGTCGTGCTGGCAGCGGGAGGCTTCGACCACGACATGACGATGCGGCACGAGCACCAGCTGGCGAGCCTCGGACAGCACGCGAGCCTGGGAGCCGAGGGCAACACCGGAGACGGGATCGTCGCCGGCGAGAGGCTCGGGGCCGGGACGGCGCTCATGGCCGAGTCGTGGTGGTTCCCGGCCGTCGCCCCCGTGCCGGGCGGCACCCCCCAGGTGCTGCTCGCCGAGAGGTCCCTGCCCGGGTCCCTCATGGTCGACCAGACCGGCCGTCGTTTCATCAACGAGGCCGAGGACTACATGTCCTTCGGCCAAGAGGTGCTGCGTCGTGACGCGGACGGCGACCCGGTCGAGGAGATGTGGCTCGTCTTCGACCAGGCCTACCGCAACCGCTACCTTCTCGCCGGGACGGTCTTCCCGACCATGCCCCTGCCCCGCGCCTGGTACGACGCGGGCGTCGCGGTCCGGGCCGACGACCCTGCCTCGCTCGCCCAGGCCATGGGTGTGCCGGTCGACGACTTCGCCGACGGTCTCGGACGCTTCAACCGGATGGCCGCGGGGGGCAACGACTCCGACTTCGGCCGCGGCCGCAGCGCCTACGACCGCTACTACGGAGACCCGACCGTCACCCCCAACCCCAACCTGCGCCCGCTGACCGGACCGCTGTACGCGGTCAAGGTGGTCCTGTCCGACCTCGGGACCTGCGGCGGCCTGACGGTCGACGCCTCGGCACGGGTTCTGCGTGAGGACGGCTCCACGATCCCGGGCCTCTACGCGATCGGGAACACCGCGGCCAACGCCTTCGGCCGCCGGTACCCCGGAGCTGGCGCCACGATCGGGCAGGGCCTCGTCGCCGGATACGTCGTCGCCGAGCAGCTCGCCGAGGCCCCCGTCCCGGCCTGACCAGGCCCTCGAAGACCAGAGGCCCTGGTGCTGCGCAGCTCGCGCGGTACCAGGGCCTCTCGTCGTCAGGGTGCCACCGGCTAAGCGGGGACCAGGACCTCACGAGGGTTCGCCACGCACCAGTCCAGGCTCTCGCGGATCGCCGCGACCACATCGTCTTCCTCGATCCCCAGGACGTCTCCGACCGTGCGCGGGCTGGTCGCGTCACGGTCTTGGAAGGCTGCGGTGTCGACGAGGTGGACGCCGTGCTCGAGCCCGGCTGCCTGGCACTGGGCGTCACCTTCGGCGTACGCGGCGGCGACTGCCTCGAGCGGGACGACGACGACCTCACCCGGGTCGCGACCGAGGGCCTCGCAGCACAGACCGAAGAGCTCGACATAGCTGAGGTCGTGCGCGTTGATCGCATAGCGTCCGCCATGCTCCCCGCGCTCCATCGCACCGACCGCAGCCTGGGCCACCTGACGGACGGTCACGGACGAGGTCGACCCGCCCAGGACCGCGACCTGGCCCGGCTGGGACTCGACGATGTCGAGGAAGCTCTGCCACAGCGGTCGCTGGCCCGGGACGATCCCGAAGATGTAGGGCAGGCGCAGCACCATGACGTCCATGGCACCGTCACCCTCGAGGTAGGCGACCTCCTCCTGGGCCAGGCGCGTCCGCGGGTAGCCGTTGCGCGACCGGAACCCGAGGTCGGCCCACTGCTCTCCCCACTCGGCGGTGTACGAACCGTAGAGCACAAACTTCTTGACCCCAGCCTGGCGAGCCAGGCGCGCGAGCCGCTGCGTCGGGACGACGTTCGCCTCGTAGAAGAACCGGGCGGCCGGAGCCTGGGGTGTCGTGCGCTCGTCGGCCCCGATCGCGTAGAAGAAGGCGTGCTTGCCCGCAAGGAGCGAGAGCACCTCGTCGTCGGTCATCGTCATGATGTCGCCGTAGAGCGTCTCGACCTCGTCGGGGATGTGCGCGACGTCGGCGGCAGGCAGGGAGACCGTCGTCACGTCGTAGCCCCGACGCAGCAGCTCGAGCGTGGTGTGGTAGCCCAGGAGGCCGGTGCCTCCGAGGACGAGCGTGCTGGTCATGTCGGTCCCGTCGTGTGGTCGGTGAAGGTGATGTCTCCACGCTAGGCCTGCCGCAGGACCGGCGGCCGGGAAGAAAGTCCTAGCCGATCGGCAAGTACTCCGGACGGAGTACGTCCCCGAGTCCAGCCGGACCACGACACGTCGACCGCTACCGCACAGAGTTGACGGAGGTCGCGCTCAGGCAGAGCGCTCACCTCGAACATCCGCGGGAGGACATTCTTGCCTCGGTGGCTCTACCATCTGGGCACGTTCAGTGCTCGACACCGTCTCGCGCTCTTCATCGCCTGGCCGCTCGACCTGCTCGTGGTGGGGGTCGTCACCCTCACGGGGATGAAGTCCTCCGACGCGGGCCTCGAGATCCCCGGCCAGGAGTCGAGCACGGCACTTTCTATCGTCGAGGACACCTTCGCCGCGAGGGCTGGCGCTCCCGCGACGTCGTCGCTGCAGCTGGTCGTCCAGTCCGCCGACGGCATCACCACCGGAGACGGACCTGCCACCGTCGAGCGCCTCGTCCAGGAAGCCGGAGTCCTGCCCCACGTGGCAGCGGTGTCCGACCCGCTGCAGACACGATCACCGAAGACCTCGGGCTCCCCGTCGGGCACGTACTCGTCGATCGCGCGTTCTGCGACTGTGGTCTGCATGGCACTCCAGGATCGTCGCAGGTGGTCCGGCTGAGGGCCGAGCTCCGCGCCACGGTCGGTGGTCGCTCGTGGCGCGGAGCTCCTGCGGGACGTCGGCGGCTAGCTCGTCCAGCTCAGCGTGCCGCAGCGAGACGTCCGTCGAGCTGCGCCAGCTCGACCTGCGCGAGGAACGGATTGTGCTCGGCCTGGCGAAGGTATCCAGCGGTGTCGCGGACGCACAGCGGGCACCAGTGGCCGCCCTTGAGGACGAGGAACGGGCTCACGGCGAAGCCGTGACCTTCCGCGCACCGCCAGGTGGCAGGGTCGAGAGAGGCCGGCCCGCCGGTCCCCACGGTTCCGAGGAACGCTCCCCACGGAAGTCGGCGGCCTGAGCGAGATCGTCGCGCGTCCACTCCGCGACGTCCTTCGTCTCGTCGTACCCGTGGTCGAGCAGAGTCGGGGTGCGGCTCGGCGACGGCGGGACGAAGGTCGACCAGTCTCCGATGGACTCCCACTGCAGACGCGAGCCGAAGAACGCATCAACTCCCTCGGTGTCGTTGCTGCGCACGTAGGACATCGTGCCTCGCGGCTGACGAGAGATCGGCTCCATGACGAGCTTCTTGACGATCCACGCCGGGACCTTCCCGGCCATGCGGACGACCGGCGGTTGGGCTGCTCTGGCTCGTGCCATCGCGTCGCTGAACGTGTCTCGGCGGAACGGGACCAGAGCGTCGAGCGCGTCGGAGTCGCTGTACCACTGGCCGTGGAAGTTCTGCGTCGCGAACCAGCTGCGGTCGTACCACCGACGGACGTCCTTGACGCCGAGGGCCCTGGAGATGGCCGTCTGCAGCTGCCAGTTGGTGAGCCGCCACTCCTGGCCACCGCCGATGTTCCAGATCGTGCCCCAGACCTCGTGCGGTGCGGCCGGGTCGCACAGTCCGATGAGGAGCCGGGCGGCGTCCTGCGCCGTGACCCACTCCATGACTCCGTTGAGGGGCGGGTGCGTCATGATCGGGTCGCGGATCTGGAGCATCCCCGGGTGGAAGATGCCCGTCTGGCGCAGCCAGGTCCACCGCGGGAGACCGCTCTCGACGAGGATGCGCTCGGCCTCGACCTTCGTCTGGCCGTACTCGTCGAAGTGCGAGACCCGGATCGGGTCGCCCACTCTCCCCCAGTGCACAGGTTGGTTGCGGTTCCCGGTCTCAGCCACCGAACCGATCCCGACGACGCTCACAGCGCCCGGGTCGGGAAGCGCCGCGACGGCGCGGACGATGTTGCGCATCGATCCGACGTTGACCTTCCGAGCGAGCTCGGGGTGGGCGTCAGCAGTTGGGGAGACCACAGCACCCACGTGCAGGATCACGTCTGCGACACTCACGCACCGGGCCACGGTGTCGTAGTCGGTGAGGTCTCCTTCGACGACTGTCAGCCTCAGCCAACGCAGCTCCTCGATGACAGCGAGGTCGGCTGGTGTCGGCAGGACGAGCGCGACCACGTCGAGGTCGGTGTCACGCAGCTGGGCGAGGACGTGTCGACCCCAGGCACCGCTCGCTCCGGTGAGGAAGACGGTCCGCTTCTCAGACATGTGCGTGCTCCTCACCACGGCTGAGGGACATCAGCTGCTCGAGTGCCCGTGGTTCCACCGGGAGCTGGGTGAAGGCGACGAACTGACCGAAGGGCATCGACTCGACCATCTTCATCGCGTCGGGGTTCTCGGTCGCCTGGGCCTGCTGCTCAGGCGTCATCGTGGCCGCCATGCCCTGCACGAGGAGAGGTCCGACGACGTCGTGCCCGAACCACTCGCCGACGGTCGACTCGAGCGTCAGCGGTCCGACGAGCGACTGCCCGGCCAGGTCGACCGTCTGCTCGAGGACGACGGTGTGCGCGTCGGTCCCGATCTGGACGGTGTAGTCACCTGGGGCGACGACCCAGTCGGCCAGCTCGACGTCGTAGTAGGCGAAGGCACGACGTCCGAGAGCCAGCTCCACCCGCCGTGACTCACCGGGCTCGAGCGTGACCTTCGTGAAGGCACGGAGCTCGCGCACGGGTCGTCGAACCGGGCCCGCGGTCGTGGCCACGTAGAGCTGCACGACGTGCTTGCCGGCCAGGTCACCCGTGTTTGTGACGGTGACGGAGGCTGTCGCCGTGTCAGGCCCGGTGACCTCGACCGTCAGGTCGCTGCTCTCGAAGGTGGTGTAGCTGAGACCGTGCCCGAAGGGGTAGCGCACCTCGCGGCCCACGGTCGCGTAGTAGCGGTAGCCGACCATGACCCCCTCGCCGTAGCGCACGTGCTGCTGCTCGCCGGGGAAGGACAGGAAGGAGGGAGTGTCCTCGAGGCGCAACGGGATGGTCTCGGCGAGGTGCCCGGAGGGGTTGACGGCCCCGAACAGGACGTCCGCCAGTGCGCCTCCACCGGCCTGGCCGAGCAGGAACCCGTCGAGGATCGCGTCGACGTCGTCGTGCCACCCTTCGAGGGTGACGAGGCCACCGTGGGAGAGCACCACGACGGTCCGAGGCGCCGCGCCTGCCACCGCCCGGACCAGATCAGCCTGGTGGTCGGAGATGCCCAGGACCTCGCGGTCGAAGCCTTCGGACTCCTCCCCGTCGGTCAGGCCGACGAAGACCAAGGCGACATCAGCGGCGGCCGCCGTCGAGACCGCCTCGTCGAGGGAGCCGGTGCTGTCTCCACCGGCTTCCTTATCGCACCCACGGGCGAACGTCACCGTCGCGCCGATCGTCGCGGCACTCTCCCGGATCGCGTCGAGCGGATGGGTGACCGTGGTGGGGTTGATGTTGGAGCTTCCGCCGCCCTGGAAGCGCAGCTCCTCCGCGAAGGGGCCCACGACGGCGACAGTCTGCCCAGAGCCGAGCGGGAGCACTCCGTCGTTCTTGAGCAGCACGATGCTGTCGGCGCCGAGCCTGCGCGCCAGGTCGTGCTGGGCGTCGACGTCGATCTCCCCGGTGGGAGTCACATGCCGTCCCGTCAGCGCACCGACACGCTCGGCGCTACGGGTGACGAGCTCTTCGTCGATGCGCCCCGAGCGGACCGCGTCGAGGACCTCGGCGTTCGTGGTGCCACCGTTCCCGGGCATCTCGAGGTCCATCCCTGCCTCGAGCGCGGCGACCCTGTCGCTCACCGCGCCCCAGTCTGAGACGACGGCTCCCTGGAATCCCCACTCCTCGCGCAGCACCTCGGTGAGCAGCCGGCGGTTCTGGGAGGCATACACGCCGTTGATCTTGTTGTAGGAGCACATGACCGTGGCCGGGGCTGCCTCGGTGACCACGCGCTCGAAGGCGGGCAGGTAGATCTCGCGCAGCGTCCGCTCGTCGACGTCGGCACTGACCCGCATGCGCTCGGTCTCCTGGTTGTTGGCCGCGAAGTGCTTGACGGACGCACCGACCCCGGTGGCCTGGAGTCCGGTGACGTGCGCCGCGCCGAGGACGCCGGAGAGCAGCGGGTCTTCGGAGTAGTACTCGAAGTTGCGCCCGCACAACGGCGACCGCTTGATGTTGATCCCCGGTCCGAGCACGATGTCGACACCCAGGACCCGCGCGTCCCGGCCGATCCCGGCGCCGACCGCGGCGGCGATCTCAGGGTCCCAGCTTGTCCCCACCGCCGCGGCCAGCGGGAAGCAGGTGGCGGGGAGGCTGCCGGCAAGGCCGAGGTGGTCGGCCGAGGCAGGCTGGAAGCGGACGCCATGGGGCCCGTCGGAGAGGACGATCGCCGGGATTCCGTGCTCCGGCAGCGGGTGCGTCCTCCAAAAGGACGCACCCGAGAGCAGGGCGACCTTGTCCTCAAGGGTGGCGTGATCGAGGCTTGTCATCGTGCAGCTCCTGCGGTGGTGGGGGTGGGTGAGCCTGCGCGGTGCGCGGTGAGTGCTGACTCGAGGGCTTCCTGGAGGCCGTCGGGAACTCCGGGGATGAAGCCGAGCAGCAGAGAGAGGCTGATGGAGTGGGCCTCTGGCCCGCTCGGGACGATCGGTACGCCGGGCAGCTTGTCCTGGAAGACGGCGTCGAGCCGGCTCCAGAGACCGGGATCCGCTGCCAGGACGGCGATCGGAGTGTCCATGTCGATCACGGTCGAATCGGCGGCCGGGAGGTCGTAGGTCCAGGTGTGAGCCCCGTCGCCGACCTCGACGATCGCACCCTCGGGGTGCAGCGGCAGACGGACCTCGGCGGTCGCACCTGACGGGATGACGACGTCGAGCCGCATCGAGCCGTCGGTGATCTGCCAGGCGACCTCGGCGCGGCCTCGGACCGTGTCGTTCCACACCCGAGCACGGGTGAGGGAACCGCCGGGCTGCGGTGCGACGAGGAGGCGCCGGTAGCCGGGCTCGAGAGGGGCGAGGCCACCGACGACCCGGTGCAGCCAGTCGGCGACGGCTCCGAGGGCGTAGTGGTTGAGCGACGTCATCCCGGAGTCGTTGAGGCTGCCGTCGGGTCGGATCGCGTCCCAGCGCTCCCAGACCGTCGTGGCGCCCTGGGTGACCGGGTAGAGGAAGGACGGACAGTCGGTCTGCTCCAGGAGCAGGTACGCCTCGTCGAGGTGCCCGGTCGAGGACAGGGCGTCGGTGACGAGCGGGGTCCCGGCGAACCCTGTGGAGATCGTGTAGCCCGATCTCGCCACCACGGCGGCCAGCCGGTCACCGGCGTGCTGGCGCTGGCGGTCGTCGACCAGGTCGAAGACGATCGCGAGCGCGTAGGCCGTGGCGGACTCGGAGGCTACCCGGCCGTTCGCGGTCACGTACTCGTCGTTGAAGGCACGGCGCACGCGCTCGGCGAGGGCGGCGAAGGCTGTGGCGTCCTCGTCGTGGCCGAGCACCCCTGAGGTCTGAGCCATCTCGCGGGCGACCTTCGCGAAGTACGCGGTGGCCACGAGGTAGCGATCTGTCTTGCCTGCCGCAGCGTTGTCGGCCGGTGCGTCCGGGTCGAGCCAGTCTCCGTACTGGAAGCCCGAGCTCCACAGGCCGGTCTCGTCGAGGAGCGCCTCGACACGTCGGACGAAGGTGGTCATCGACGGGTAGGCGCGGGTGAGGATGTCGACGTCGCCGTACTGCTGGTAGAGCGCCCAGGGGATGCTCACGGCGGCGTCGCTCCAGAGCGCGGTGGGCGGGCTGGGGGTGGCTACGACGTTCGGCACGATCCAGGGGACGTCTCCGGCCTCTTCCTGCTCAGCAGCGAGGTCCGCGAGCCAGGATCCGAGCACGCCGCGCACGTCGTAGAGGAAAGCTGCGGTCGGGGTGAAGGCGTTGAGGTCCCCGGTCCACCCCAGGCGCTCGTCGCGCTGGGGGCAGTCGGTGGGCACGCCGACGAAGTTGCCCCTCATCCCCCACACGACGTTGTCGTGGAGACGGTTCACGAGCTCGTGCGAGCTCTCGAAGCCGCCTGTTCGGACCATGTCGCTGTGCACGACGACAGCCTGGACGTCCTCGGGTGTCACCTCGCCTGGGTAGCCGGTGAGCTCGAGGTAGCGGAACCCGTGGAAGGTGAACCTGGGCTCCCAGGTCTGAGAGCCTCCTCCGGCGAGCGTGTACCGGTCGGTCGCGCGGGCGGTCCGCAGCGTGCGCACGTCGAACTCCCTGTCGATGAGGGTCTCGGCGTGCCGGAGCGTCACGGTCGTCCCCTCGTCGCCGTCGACGGTGAGGCGGACCCATCCGGTGATGAGCTGCCCGAAGTCGACGACGACCCGTCCGTCGTCGCGAACGGAGATGCTCACGGGGGCGAGAGTCTCGACACGGCGGATCGGCTCTGCGCCCGTGCGGACGAGCGAGCCCTCGGGCCAGTCGAGCGGTTCCACAGCCGTCCACCCGGAGTCGTCGAACCCGGCGTCGTCCCATCCGGTGGGTTCCAAGCGGGCGTCGTAGACTTCGCCGTCGTAGATGCTGCTCTCGCGCGTGCCGCCCGTGCTGGCGCGGAACTGCCCGTCCGAGACGATCGTCTCTGTCGTGCCGTCGGTGTGCTCGACGACCAGCTCGAGCCACAGCGCGAGCCGGTCGGTCCACAGGTTCCGGCGCGACTCCCAGCCCAGACGTCCGGCGGCCCAGCCCTCACCGACGACCGCGCCGAGCACGTTCGCCCCCTCGTGCACCAGGTCGCTCACGTCGTGCTCGCTCACCGCGAGCCTGTGCGCGTACGAGGTCCACCCCGGTGCGAGCACCTCGTCACCCACCCGAGTCCCGTTGAGCCACGGTTCGTGCACCCCGAGGCTCGTGATGCGCAACGTGGCCCGGACCGGCTGGCCGTCGAGGGCGAACGACCGCCGGAGGTAGACCGCGGGGCTGCCTTCGCTCGCGGTCGTGCCGGGAGGGGTGATGAAGCTGGGTGATGTCATGGTGCTGGGCTCCTCGGGCTTACTTGACTGATCGGATGCGGAGGACGACGGCGCCGCCGGCGACGGTGAAGACCGCTGCGACGATGTACAGGAGGGGGTAGTTCTTGCTGACGGCGGCCGTGGCACCGAGAGCGAGGATAGACGGCGCGATCAGCGGGGCGACCGCCTGCGGGATCGCGGCGGCGAAGTTCATGATGGCCATGTAGCGACCGGCCTGGGCTCGGTCAGGCAGCACGTCCAGCGCTAGGGCCATGTCGACCGCCGAGAACATGCCGAGCCCGATGCTCGTCACGAGCGAGCCGGCGAAGAGCAGAGGCAGGCTCGGGGCGAACGCCATGGTCACCGCACCGGCGCCGAAGAGGATCCCCGCCAGCAGGACGAAGACCCTGCGACGGTGGAAGCGGTCGGAGAGGAAGCCGCCACCGATCGCCCCGAGACTGAGGGCGACGATCCCCATGAAAGAGAGCACGGCCAACGTCGGGGCAACGTCCTCGACGGCGACGCCGAGACGCTGGGCGAAGAAGAAGGCGGTGAATGTCGTGTTGAGGGTAAGTCCGAAGTAGAAGAGGAACCGTCCGAACCAAG
>Ga0247813_10002148_pt1 | contig 13825 bp, 12 predicted proteins | sample UWRJL169409C1_FD_180719 | JGI IMG/M metagenome (GOLD analysis project Ga0247813, IMG submission 180719) | Plant litter microbial communities from Arlington Agricultural Research Station in Wisconsin, United States - UWRJ-L169-409C-1 | ecosystem: Environmental > Terrestrial > Plant litter >... | reverse complement strand
ACTAAACGGGACTCCACTAATTTCTCATTCAGGGCCAACTATTATAAGTCTGAACGTGGACTGCCCGGGGCGGTTATCTTTTATAATGACTATTCCGCCCAGCGCCTATGGAACGAAGACGTTTTTTTACAGTCTACTTATGAAAAAAAATGGCGGAACAGCGTGCGTTTGCTGCTGAACACTAAGCTGTCGCAGGCATATACCCGCTATCTGGATCCCGATTACCTGAATATCCAGGGGGAACTTGACCAGCGGTATAATCAAAAGGAGTATTATTTATCTGCAGCCGTTTCGGGTCGACCGGCAAAAGACCTTGAACTGTCTTACGCTGCTGATGGGGCGGTAAACCAGCTAAAAACTAATTTGTACCAATACGCTTATCCAACCCGGCTAACGGTATTACAGGTAGTCGCTGGAAAATACACAATCGGCAGGTCTACCTTCCAGGCCAATCTTTTACATACATCTATTCATGAATGGGTGGATGATGGAGCAGCCGCCCCTGCTAAATCGGTATGGTCGCCAACTTTTATGTATGCAGTGGAACCAGTTGAAAATGCCGGACTGCAGCTGAGGGCGTTTTACAAGGATATCTTCAGGAACCCCACCTTCAATGATCTTTACTATACACGGATCGGAACTTTAAACCTCAAGCCGGAGTATGTGAAACAGTATAATATCGGCGCTACATTATCAAAAAATTATCCGGGGAGATTAACTTACTTAACGCTGACGGCGGATGCGTATTACAACCAGGTAAAGGATAAAATTATTGCGGTACCGAACAAAGATATTTTTAGCTGGAGTATGCGTAACCTGGGTAAAGTGGAGGTGAGGGGGCTTGATTTTTCTGCGAAGACCAGATACCAGGTAACAGGAGAATGGGCAGCACTGCTTGCCGTCAACTATACTTACCAGGATGCTGTGGATGTTACTGATCCGGCTTCTTCGTACTACAAGAACAAAATTCCTTATACTCCCGAACATACCGGTGCTTTAAATATAGGGATGAGCAACGAGCGCGTAGGCGTGTTCTTTAACCATATTCTTTCCTCACACCGATACTACCTGAGTGAGAATCTCCCGGCATACCGCGTTCCCGGTTTTTCTGTCAGCGATGCCTCGCTTACCTGGATGTTTAAATTCTCCGGGCTGCCTGTCGCATCATCGTTTGAAGTTAACAACCTGTTTAATACCAACTATGCGTTTATCAGAAGTTTTCCCATGCCGGGAAGATCAGTCAGGCTATCCTTAAAAGTCACTATTTAATCAAATACATCACGTCCTCAGACATAATTACCTTAATAAGTATCATTTCAAATTTAATTACATCATATGAAACAATTCAAACAAAACTACATTTTACTTGCGCTTGCGGTGTCGGCAATTTTCAGCTCCTGCAGCAAAGACAACGATAATCAGCCGGCCAACCAGGAAATAGGACCAGCTCTTTACGTCCTGGCAGAAGGTTCTTTTAATTCAAATAACAGCAGCCTGACTTATTATAATTTCAGTACCGGCAATACGGTTGCGGATAAATTTGCAAGGGAGAATAAGCGCGGACTGGGAGATACGGGGAACGATATCGCTGTATATGGTTCTAAAATGTATATCGTGGTTAATGTATCAAATACGGTAGAAGTAATGGATATCAATACAGCGAAAAGTGTGAAACAGATTCCGTTTACTAATGGCGCTGTGGGCAGACAACCGAGATATATCGTCTTTAATAAAAACAAGGCTTTTGTATCTTCTTTTGACGGAACTGTAGCGGTAATCGACACTGCGACATTAGCGATAGAAAAGTTCATTAATGTAGGCAGGAACCCTGAAAAGATGGCTGTTGCGAATGGTAAATTATATGTGGCGAACTCGGGCGGACTGGATTATCCGAATTACGACAAGACTGTTTCTGTGGTAGACCTGACTACATTAACTGAAATCAAAAAGGTTACGGTGACAGCAAATCCCCGTGGTGTATATGCAGATCAGTATGGAGATGTATATGTTTTATCTACAGGTAATTACGGTGATATCTCTCCGGCGATGGCTATTATAGACAGCAAAACAGATGCGGTGACCCGGACTTTTCCAAATTTCAGTGCCAGTGCAATGGAAATTAATGGCGACTTGGCTTATATCGCCGGAAACAAATACAATGATAAGGGCGAGGTAGAGTCTTATGTGAAACTATTCAATGTGAAAACTGAAGTTGTAACCAAGGATAACTTAATTACTGATGGTACGGTAATTACATCACCATACGGACTTAATGTAAACAATGCTACTGGTGATGTATTTGTGATGGATGCGAAAGATTATCAAACCAACGGATCAGTATTTTGTTTTGGGCAGAACGGTGTCAGAAAATATACGGTGACAGCTGGTATCAATCCGAACAAGGTGATTTTTATCGGTCAATAATTTTTATAAACAGTGTGTGTGTTGGCCCCCTCTGCCCGAAAAGCAGCGGGGGTTTTTAATTTGCGTTAATCTCTTCCCCGATCCGGTGTACGGTGACATTATCCAATACAACATCGAGCCTGTCGGCCTTAAGGTCATGTCTGTAAAAAGGGAGTCCCCCGGTTTCTATTTCTTCATCGGGCACTTTTTCCCAGGTTTCATTATCATCTTCCGGTCGCACCGCACCGAGTATGCCGCCGTAATAGATTACTTTGTAATAGTTTGCCGCAGGCAGAATGGTAAGGGTGACTTCATTCCGGCCAAATCCGATTTTGATGTTGAATACTTCCATAACATTCAAACGAAAGGCGGGATGGTTTGTTTCCTCCTTTGGCCGCCAGCGGTAAATCGGGGGCGTATGACCGGGTTATGTTGGTTAGAGGAAAACAACAGTGGCCTGAAGCAGTGCCGGCTAATGATTATTAACGGGATAACAAACACGTCGGCATGGAGCTTTCACAAAATAGCCGCTTTGTTGATTACCGTCAAACGACGGGCAATCCATGTAGAGGTAACCTTAATTTTTAATGACCGAATTATGAAATATTATCGCAGGATGATATAAATGTTTTGGGGCGGGGGCGACTATCTTTGTTATCAAATGAGCAAGATGTCAGATAACGCCCCGCTTCGAACACTTTCCCTCCCGGTATTGGGCATGACCTGTGCGGGTTGCGCTTCCAGTGTCCAGAATATACTGCAAGGACAGCAGGGTATAAACAGCGCTGAGGTGAACTATGCTACGCAAAATGTAAAAATAGTCTATAGTCCGTCCGCCATCCAGCCACAACAATTTAAGTCGGCCCTCCAGGCTGTAGGTTACGACATTATCCTGGATCGGGAAAACGGCAGGGAAAAACAGGCGGATGAGCAGCAGAAGAATTATACGTCCTTAAAAAGACGGACTATCCTGGCCGGAATCCTGACATTACCCGTGGTGGTGATTGGTATGTTTTTTATGGACATGGCCTATGCCAACTATATCATGCTGGTCTTCACCACCCCCGTACTATTTGTATTCGGAAAAAACTTTTTCGTCAACGCCTTTAAACAAGCGCGGCATGGGTTGGCGAATATGGACAGCCTGGTAGCTTTAAGTACCGGTATCTCTTATCTTTTCAGCGTATTTAATACATTTAATCCTCAATTCTGGCATCAGAGGGGGATCCATCCCCATGTGTATTATGAAGCAGCTGCGGTAGTAATCGTTTTCATTATGCTGGGAAAATTGCTGGAAGAAAATGCAAAATCAAATACTTCATCCGCCATTAAAAAACTAATTGGGCTGCAACCAAAAACCGTTTTACTGATTACCGGGGGTGCTGAGCAGGAAATCCCTGTCGCTGATGTGAAACCGGGAGATCTGCTGCGGATAAAACCGGGTGATAAAATCGCGGTTGACGGTAAAGTGGTATCCGGCAGTTCGTATATCGATGAAAGCATGATCAGTGGTGAACCTGTTGCCGTACTTAAGGAGGCAGGTGCATTGTTATTCGCTGGTACGATTAACCAGAAAGGAAGTTTGACTTTTACCGCGGAAAAGGTAGGGGGAGCGACTTTACTTGCACAGATCATTCAGCTGGTACAGGAAGCACAAGGCTCGAAAGCACCGGTTCAAAAACTGGTTGATAAAATAGCTGGTATTTTTGTGCCGGTAGTTTTATTTATAGCTGTTGCGACGCTGGGATTGTGGCTTTTGTTTGGCGGGACGGCCCAACTGGGGCAAGGTGTTATGGCTATGGTAACCGTGCTGGTTATTGCCTGTCCCTGCGCATTGGGTTTAGCTACACCAACTGCGATTATGGTAGGAATCGGAAAAGGTGCCGGGAATGGCATCCTGATCAAAGATGCCCAGGCTTTGGAATCGGGGCATAAGACGGATACAATTGTGTTGGATAAAACTGGGACCATTACGCAAGGCAAACCTGTAGTTACAGCTGTAGTGTGGGCGACGGGAACAGAACTGGTCCAAGCAGAGTTACTCGGCATACTTTTAGCAATGGAGCAGCGGTCGGAACACCCACTTGCGACATCGGTAGTGAGTTATATCCAGGAGCTTGCCGTAACAGCTTCAGGACCTGTAACCGCTGCCCCGGTAACCGGTTTTAAAAGTCATACAGGACTGGGCGTGTCGGCCATTGTCGGGGGAGACAACTATGCGGCCGGCAGTCATAAAATACTGTCAGAAACAGCGGTTATTGTTCCCCGGGAACTCGCTGCTGCGGCTGAAGGATTTCAGCAAAGGGCGGAAACAGTGATCTATTTTACAAAAGGAAATACACTGCTGGCCGTTTTAGGGGTAGCGGATCAGATAAAGGAAGGCGCGAGGGAGGCCATAGATTTATTGCAGCAGCAAGGGATTAAGGTTTACATGTTAACTGGCGACAATGCTTTTACTGCCGCAGCGATTGCTGGACAGGCCGGAATAACCAGTTTTAAAGCGGATATGCTGCCTGCTGAGAAAGCAGAATTTATTAAGGATTTACAGCAGCAAGGGAAAGTAGTGGCAATGGTTGGCGACGGCATCAATGATAGTCAGGCCCTCGCCCAGGCCGATCTGTCCATAGCTATGGGCACAGGATCTGATATCGCTATCGATGTAGCGAAGATCACGCTGATTTCTTCTGATCTGCGTAAATTGCCGGAAGCTTTAAAACTTTCGCGGCTTACGGTAAAAACAATCCGGCAGAATTTATTCTGGGCATTTATCTATAACCTGATTGGCATACCTTTGGCTGCCGGAATATTATATCCCTTTACTGGCTTTTTGCTGAACCCGATGATTGCTGGCGCAGCGATGGCACTAAGTTCAGTATCGGTAGTAACCAATAGCCTGCGTTTAAAAATCGCGGAACTTTAATTAATTTTTATCAAAAGATAAGACCATATGGAAACGTTGAAATTCAAAACAAATATTAAATGTGGCGGCTGTATCGCTACGGTGACACCTCATCTGGACGGATTAGCTGGTTTGAACACCTGGGAAGTAGATACGAATGTAGCGGATAAGGTGCTGACTGTTAAAGGTGATACTGAGGCGTTGACGGAGAAAGTTGTAGATGCGCTGGAAAAAGCAGGTTTTAAAGCGGAACTGATCTGATTATGATCCTGTTTGTTAAAAATATGGTGTGCGACCGCTGCATCCTGATTGTCAGGCAGCAGCTGGAGAACCTTGGGTTTACCGTGGGAGAGATTTCACTGGGTAAAGTAGATGTTCAGCCACAGCCATCACCTGCGCAGCTGCAGGATATAACTTCAGCTTTCGGGCTGTTGGGCTTCGGGCTGATTGATAAGGATAAAGATCAGTTGGTGGAGCAAGTGAAGACACAGGTGATTGAACTGGTGCATCATGCGGATTTAGCTGAGCTAAGGGAGAGCCTGACGCAGCTGATCGCTGCAAAGCTGAACAAAGAATATGCATACCTGAGCAGGTTGTTTTCTGATGCGGAAGGGATTACTATAGAAAAGTATATCATCCAGCAAAAAGTAGAAAAAGTAAAAGAACTACTGGAATACGGGGAGCTGAACCTCAATGAAATAGCTGACAGAATGGGCTATAGCAGCAGTGCGCATTTGTCCACCCAGTTTAAGTCGGTAACCGGGATCCCGCCCAGCAAATACAAATCACAGCCTGCGGGCAGCAGAAAACCTCTCGACCAGGTGAGCTGATTTTAAAAATTTTATCTACCTTTTACCCTTATTCTATTCCTAATCATTATCAGCTTATAAAATGGATATCAATACGGTAAGAAAAGATACAAGAGGTTGTGCAGATAAAATTTTTTTAAATAGTGCCGGTTCTTCGTTGGTACCGGCTGTAGTAACTGACCGTATGGTGGCCTATTTGCAGGAGGAAGGACAGATTGGCGGATACGCGTTAGCGAATAGTTCTGCTGAAGAACTGCAGGGTTTTTATACAGAGGCAGCTGTTTTATTAAACTGCGCTCCTGAAAATATAGCATTTACCACAAGCGCAACAGATGGTTACGCCAAAGCGATTTCGTCGGTAAAATTCAGACGGGGCGATGTGATCCTGACGACCGACGATGATTATATTTCTAACCAGCTTTCTTTTTTATCATTAAAAGACCGTTCCGGAATTACTGTGATCAGGGTCGCTAACGGAGCCGATGGCAGCCTGGACCTCGATACTTTTAAACTGCTGGTGATTAAATACCAGCCAAAACTTGTTGCGCTTACGCATGTTCCTACCAGTTCCGGACTGGTACAACCTGCAATGGAGGTTGGTCAGATCTGCCGGAAATATGATGTTTTATATTTGTTAGACGCTTGCCAGTCGGTTGGCCAGCTGGTGGTCGACGTGCAACAGATTGGCTGTGATTTCCTGACAGCTACAGGGAGAAAGTTTTTGCGCGGGCCAAGGGGTACGGGGATCCTGTATGTGTCTGACCGTGTTCTGGATACCGAAATGGTGCCTTTGATTTTTGACATGCAAGCCGCTAAATGGAGCGGGTTTGATAGTTATGAACTGGTTAAAACCGCTGCGAGGTTCGAATTCTGGGAAGCTTCCGCCGCCGGGAAACTGGGATTGGCAACGGCTTTACACTATGCAAATACGATTGGGATGCCTGCTATTGAAGCTTATAACGCAGATTTAATGGGAAGGTTCAGGGCCCGCCTTAAAGAAGTTAAGGGCCTGCAGCTGCATGATAAAGGAAAAAAACTGAGTAATATCCTTACGTTTACAATAGAGAACAAGACTATCGAAGAATTATGCCGGGTACTGAACGATCATCATATTTACTATTCTTTAAGTTATAAAGATTTTGCGCTGATTGATTTTACCAAGAAAAATTTGGAGCGTGCGATCCGTTTTTCACCACATTATTTTAATACTGCGGAAGAACTTGAAAAAGTTGTCGCCATTTTAAGTTATTAGTTGTTATTGAATAAAATATCCTGCTTTCAGGGCTCAAAATCAGTTGCCCGGATTGCAGGTCAGGTAAACATATCAATACTCAAGACAAATTTATATCTTATGAAAGCAATATATAATGGTCAGGTGCTGGCGGAAAGCCAGGATACTGTTGTGATTGAAAACAATCACTATTTCCCCGAAAGCGCTATCAATAAAGCTTATTTTAAAGAATCGCAGAAACATACAACCTGTCCCTGGAAAGGTGAAGCTTCTTATTATTCTATAGAAGTGGATGGTAAAACCAATCCGGACGCTGCCTGGTATTACCCGGAACCAAAAGATGCCGCTAAAGAAATTAAAAATCATGTCGCCTTCTGGAAGGGCGTTGAGATTTCTGAATAGCATCATCTCAATATTTGCCGCGGCAGTTAAAACAGTAATAAAATATTCATGAAAGAATTTGATGCAATAGTAATCGGTGCTGGTCAGGCCGGAGTGCCTTTGGCAAAAAAACTGGCCAAATCTGGTCTGAAGACTGTACTGATAGAAAAAAGAATGGTAGGCGGTACATGTATCAATGATGGCTGTACGCCTACAAAAGCTATGGTCGCTTCCGCAAGGATGGCCTACCTCGCAGGGAGAAGTCAGGATTTAGGCATAGAAATCCCTTCCTTCAAAGTCAATTTTACCGCTATTATGGCTCGTAAAGATGCGATCGTAAAACAGTTCCGTGAAGGTGCTGAATCGGGGGTGGAGAAAACTGAAAACCTGACACTCGTTTTTGGAGAAGCGAAATTTAAAGATGACCATACAATCTATGTGAATGGTCGTGATGGCAACTTTGAGAATTACTCGGCCAAACATATTTTTATTAACACCGGAGCCAGCCCGCTGATCCCGGATGTGGAGGGGGTGAAAGAAATTAAATACCTGACCTCCACCACGATTCTGGAACTGAAAGAAATACCGGAACACCTGCTGATTGTGGGTGGCGGTTATATCGGTCTGGAATTCGGACAGATGTTCAGACGTTTCGGGTCTGAAGTTACTTTGATCGAACAAGGTGACAGGCTGATGCCGAAAGAAGATGTAGACGTGTGCGAGGTCGTGTCTGAGTTTTTCAAAGAAGATGGTGTGGAAATTATTACTGACGCTACCGTTACAAAATTTGAAAACGTAGCTAATGATAAAATCAAAGTAACAGTAAAGCTGGATGGTAAAACTTCTGCACATACTTGTACGCATGTTTTGCTGGCTTCGGGAAGAAAACCGCAGACAGACGCACTGGGTCTTGAAAATACGTCCATTGAATGTGACGACCGGGGTTATGTGAAAGTGGATGAGTTCCTGCAGACCAAAGTGAAAAATGTTTATGCTTTAGGAGATGTAAAGGGCGGTCCGGCTTTTACGCATATCTCTTATAATGATCATATCATTTTGACCAAAAACCTGTTGGAAGGGGGAAAAATGAGTACAATTAACAGGATGGTCCCTTATTGTATGTTTACTGATCCGCAGTTGGGCAGGGTAGGGATTACGGAAACGGATGCGATTGAGCAGGGACTGGATTATCTGGTTGCGAAAATTCCAATGAAAAACGTTGCCCGAGCTATTGAGGCAGGGGAGACCAGAGGGTTTATGAAAGCTGTTGTCGACAAAAAAACTAAACAGATCCTCGGTGTAACTGTCATTGGTGAGCAGGGAGGAGAAATTATGACTATCCTGCAGGTTGCGATGATGGGAAAGGTAACATATGAAGATATCAGGTTTGCGACCATCGCGCATCCATTATATGCAGAATCATTGAATAACTTATTTATGTCTATCACTTAAATGATCAGTGTAAAAAAACTGATAAAGAAATTCGGCAGCGCTGTCGCTGTTAACGGCATCAGCTTTGATGTGCAGGAGGGCGAAAACCTGATCTTGCTGGGCACAAGCGGATGCGGTAAAACGACCACGCTGCGGATGATTAACAGGTTGATTGAACCTGATGAGGGAACGGTATATATCAACGGTGCGGATATCAGGGATAGTGAGCCGGAAATACTTCGGCGGGGAATAGGTTATGTGTTGCAAAACCATGGCCTTTTTCCGCATTATACCGTAGCGGAAAATATTGCTATTGTCCCCAGGCTGTTAAAGTGGAACAAAGAAGAGATCAGGAAAAGAGCGGATGAACTGTTTGGAAAACTGAACCTTGACCCATCACTTGCCGGTCAATATCCTGCCGCACTGAGCGGCGGACAACAGCAGCGGGTAGGTCTGGCCAGGTCACTGATGGTCAACCCCCCGGTACTACTGATGGATGAACCCTTCGGAGCGCTGGATAATGTGACCCGTACAGCCATACGTAAAGAATTCGGTCAGCTCGATGAGCTGGTTAAAAAGACAATTGTTATGGTTACCCATGATGTGCAGGAAGCATTTGAGATGGGGGACCGGATCTGTTTAATGGATAAGGGGGAGATCAGGCAGATCGGTACACCAGCTGAACTGCTTTTTAATCCCGCAAATGAATTTGTCAGCACCTTCTTTGAAGAACAGCGTTTACAACTCGAATTGAAGTCGGTCGTTATGAGCGACTTGTTCCCGGACGCTGAAAATAGTAATACGGTTACGGTCTGGGATGAAATGAATCAACTGCTCCATCCTGAAAACCATACAGGACAGTTGCGGGCAACAGCTGCGGTACAGGCTGATCTGAAAACGCTGATGAGTGCTTTTGCAGCTTATAAAAAGAAATAAAAATGGATCAGACACAAAGTTTCTGGCAATTCGTAGAACAGCAGTCGCCCAAGCTGTGGAGCCAGACCTGGGCACATATCGGGCTCACCATGATTTCGCTGATTATCGCTATACTCGTTGCCGTGCCGATCGGGATTTTGATTGCCCGAAGAAAAAAAATCGCAGGTGTGGTTTTAGGCTTTGCAGGCGTACTGCAAACCATTCCCAGCATTGCGCTATTGGGTGTGCTGATTCCATTTTTGGGTATAGGCCCGAAACCGGCGATCCTCGCACTTTTTCTTTACGCTTTACTTCCCGTGATCCGGAATACCTATACGGGCATTACGCAAGTTAACCCTGCGGTGATTGATGCGGCAAGAGGTATGGGGATGGATAACTGGCAAATCCTGACCAGGGTAGAGTTGCCGCTTGCTTTTCCTGTGCTAATGGCCGGGATCCGTACTGCGACGGTAATTAATGTGGGTGTAGCTACGTTGGCGGCGTATATTGCTGCTGGCGGATTAGGAGAATTTATCTTCGGTGGTATCGCACTGAACAATTCCAATATGATCCTTGCAGGGGCGATACCGGCTGCCTTACTGGCGATTGTACTGGATTTTCTGTTATCACTGGTTCAGAAAATCAACCTTAAAAGTATGCGGCTGACTTACATTATACTGCCCTTTATATTTTTATCATTAAGTTCCTTTTACCTGCTCCCCACACAGATAGGCGGAAGGATGTTAGGTGGTTTTACACCAGAATTTATGGGCAGGGAGGATGGGTACCTGGGTTTAAAAAGAGTGTATCAACTCGGTATTGAAACGGTGGTGATCAGTGATGCGGTCATGTACAAAGCGGCTTATGAGCATAAGCTTGATGTAATCAGCGGTTACAGTACAGATGGACGTTTAAAAGCATTTGACCTGGTTACGCTGAAAGATGACCGCCATATATTTCCGCCCTATTACGCAGCGCCAGTGGTTCGGCAGGATGTGCTGCTTAAACATCCGGAGCTGGAAGTGATATTGAACCAGTTGTCGGGTTTTATCAACGATTCCACCATGACTGCGCTGAATTATAAAGTTGACGAATTGAAGCAGAGCCCTGAAAAGGTAGCGATGGATTTTATGGTGGCGAATCAATTATTTAAACCTGCCAGGAAAACGACTGCCGGCACGATCAGAATAGGTTCAAAAATCTTTGGAGAACAGTATATACTTGCACAGATGTACAAGATATTAATCAGAGGCAATTCAGATCTGGGTGTAGAGACTAAAAGTGGGTTAGGCGGGACAAAAATCTGCTTTGACGCACTGACAAATAACCAGATAGATTTTTATCCTGAATATACCGGAACGGGATTTTTAGTTTTACTGCAACCGGACCGAAAAACAATGGAGCGGTTAAACGGGGATACACAAGGCGTTTATGATTATGTGTCCCGTGAATTTAATCAGCAATATAAATTGAAGTGGCTGAAGCCTATAGGCTTTAATAATACGTATGCGCTGATGATGCGCAGAGAACAGGCACAAAGTTTGCACATTGAAACGATAACAGACTTAACAAAACATCTAAATCAAAATTAATATGTCACTCCTGGAGAAATACTCCGCAGTTAGGGCGCATAGCGTCCTGATTTGTTCTAAACTGCAGAAAGAAGATTACGTGGTGCAGCCGGTAGTAGATGTTAGTCCGCCCAAATGGCACCTCGGGCATACCACGTGGTTCTTTGAAACCTTTGTATTGATTCCCCATGCTTTTGCTTACCAGCCTTTAAATTCAGAATATAACTATGTATTTAACAGTTATTATGAAAATATCGGCGCCAGGGTGATCCGTACAGACAGAGGCAATTTAAGTCGCCCCACCGTGGACGATGTCTACCACTACCGTGAATATGTAGACGCAGCGATGGAGAAATACCTGCTTTCCTGTACACCCGACAATGAAATTGCGGAGCTGCTGGAGTTGGGTCTGAACCATGAGCAGCAACATCAGGAATTGTTATGGTATGATATTAAGTACATCCTTGGTCATAACCCTTTATTTCCACAGTATGCGGCTGAGAATATTGAGGGGGGGCTGACCAATACGGGGCCCGGCTGGATTGATTTAGCGGAAGGTGTTTATGAAGTAGGCCACCAGGGTGAAGGTTTTCACTTTGATAATGAACTCAACAGACATAAAGTATATATTCAGAATTGCAGTATCAGTACCTGTCTTGTCAACAATGCGGAGTACCTGGAATTTATTAACGCCGGCGGATACCAGGATTTTAACCTATGGCATGCGGAAGGATGGGATTGGGTAAAAACCAATGAGGTTAAAGCCCCTTTGTACTGGTATACGGTTGACGGTAACTGGAAGCGTTACAGCTTATCAGGATTTGAAGCGCTGGACCCCGAAGCACCTGTATCCCATATCAGTTATTATGAAGCTGCGGCATATGCGCAGTGGAAAGGGATGCGTTTACCGACAGAATTTGAGTGGGAAGTAGCTTCTTCCCAATTGGAATGGGGTAAACTGTGGGAGTGGACTGAAAGCGCGTATCTTCCTTATCCTGGTTTTTCTAAAGCGGCTGGTGCGTTAGGCGAATACAATGGTAAATTTATGGTCAACCAGAAAGTGTTAAGAGGTGCTTCAATAGCCACCCCTGCGGATCATAGCAGGCATACTTACCGCAATTTTTTTCACCCGAACCTTCGCTGGATGTTTAGCGGCATCAGGCTCTCAAAATAATTTATGAAGCAATTTTTAAAAGAAGTATTAGCAGATCTTGGACAAACACCAAAAACGCTGAACTCAAAATATTTTTACGATGAAAAGGGTGATAAGCTTTTTCAGGAAATCATGAACTGCCCGGAATATTATCCTACGAACTGTGAAATGGAGATATTCTCTGAACGGACACAGGAACTGGCGAAAACGCTGAAAAACGGGTTTAATGATTTTGATCTGGTGGAACTTGGTGCCGGGGACGCGACCAAATCCAGTTACCTCTTAAAGGAGCTGACGAATATGGATGCTGATTTTACTTATATGCCAATCGATATTTCTTCTTCGATGATTGCTTACCTGGAGCAAACGCTTCCGGAAAAGATAAGCGGACTGAAAGTACATGGATTAAATGGCGAGTATTTCGAGATGCTTGAAAAAGCGAACCAGGTTTCTTCCAGGAAAAAAGTTGTACTGATGCTGGGTGGAAATATAGGGAATGAAACCCCCGAAAACGCATTGGAGTTCTGCCGTAAGGTACGCTCTGTTTTGCAGGAAGGGGATCTGGTTATGGTGGGGTTTGATTTAAAAAAGAACCCGAAGATTATTCTTGCTGCATATAATGATGCCGGGGGTTTTACCAGGGAGTTTAATCTGAACCTGCTGCATCGGATCAATAACGAACTGGAAGGGAATTTTGATGTCACTAAATTTGAACATTACCCAACCTATGATCCCGGAACAGGAGCCTGTAAAAGTTATCTTGTGAGTTTGGAGGCACAGGAAGTAACGATATCCGGTTTCAGTTTTACATTTGAAAAGGACGAGGTGATTGATATGGAGATCTCCCAGAAATATAGTCTGGAAGAAACTGAAAAGATCGCTGCGGCAAGCGGTTTTAAAACTGTTAAACATTTTATGGATCAGAAAAAATGGTTTGCGGATACAGTATGGCAGTGTGTTTAGCTATATTTATACCGGATGCCAGAAGTAAAATGTGATATCATTATATGCGGGGGTGGACTCGCAGGATTG
>Ga0247813_10002147_pt1 | contig 13828 bp, 10 predicted proteins | sample UWRJL169409C1_FD_180719 | JGI IMG/M metagenome (GOLD analysis project Ga0247813, IMG submission 180719) | Plant litter microbial communities from Arlington Agricultural Research Station in Wisconsin, United States - UWRJ-L169-409C-1 | ecosystem: Environmental > Terrestrial > Plant litter >... | reverse complement strand
CCTGTCATCAGATCTCTACCCTGAACAGCAAAATCTGCAGGTGGATCTGTCAATTCAGGTAAAGCAGCACCCACCTCAATTTTGATCTTCTCCGCAGTACGGTCACCAATCATAATATTGTGTTGGCGACGGATGTAATTTACGATATCAGAATCAAAATTATCTCCCGCAACGCGAATAGACTGGTCGCACACTATACCGGAAAGTGCAATTACAGCAATCTCTGTAGTACCACCACCTATATCGATAATCATGTTACCCATTGGCTCTTCCACATCAATTCCAATACCTACAGCAGCAGCCATTGGTTCGTGAATAAGATATACTTCTTTAGCACCTGCAATTTCTGCAGAGTCCCTTACTGCACGTTTTTCAACTTCAGTAATTCCCGAAGGGATACAGATCACCATTCTTAAAGAAGGAAACATCCAGCCTTTGCCGCCATTCAGCATGCGGATCATTCCTTTAATCATTGCTTCTGCAGCATTGAAATCTGCGATTACGCCATCTTTCAAAGGTCTTACCGTACGAATATTATCGTGCGTTTTACCTTCCATTTGCATGGCCTGACGACCTATTGCTATAATTTTATTGGTTTGTCTGTCGAACGCTACGATTGAGGGCTCATCGACAACCACTTTATCATTATGTATAATCAGGGTGTTGGCGGTTCCTAAATCAATAGCAACCTCTTGTGTGAACCAGTTAAATAAACCCATTTATAGGTGATAAATTATATATTAAAAATTCTGTATACTATATTAATGTAAAACTACATCTTTTTATTGTATTAGCAGACAAATAAATTAGTGCTTAAAGTGTCTGATTCCAGTAGTCACCATTGCAATTCCTTTAGCATTTGCCATGTTTACTGAGTCGGCGTCTTTAATAGAACCACCTGGTTGTAAAACGGCTGTTATACCTGCTTCAGCTGCGATTTCAACACAATCCGGGAAAGGAAAGAAAGCATCGGAAGCCATTACAGCACCAATCAGGCTGAAGCCAAATTCATTTGCTTTAACAATTGCCTGCTTTAAAGCATCTACTCTTGAAGTCTGACCGACGCCGCTTGCAAGTAAAGTGTTGTCTTTTACGAAAATAATTGTGTTGGACTTGGTATGTTTTACCAATTTATTAGCGAAGAATAAATCTTTTAATTCTGCTTCAGTCGGTGCTTTTTCAGTCACTGTAGCCATTTGATCCGGACCTTCGATAATTAAATCTTTGTCCTGCTCAATTACGCCGTTCAGCAAAGTCTTGAATTGTTTTTTTCCTAATTCAACTGTGTTGCGCTGTAAAATTACCCTGTTCTTTTTAGCCTTGAATAATTCAACAGCTTCAGGCTGGTAAGATGGGGCAATCAATACTTCAAAAAACAGTTTGTTGATCTCAGTAGCTGTTGCGAGGTCGATTTCGCCATTAGCGATTAATACGCCACCAAAAGCAGAAACAGGATCACAAGCCAGTGCATCATCCCAAGCCTGTGAAATAGTAGATCTTGAAGCCAGACCACAAGCATTAGTATGTTTTAAGATTGCAAAAGTAGGTTCTTCGAACTCATCTATCAGGCTCACCGCAGCATCCACGTCTACCAGGTTATTATAAGAAAGCTCTTTACCGTTCAATTTAGTGAACATGGTATCAAGATCTCCGTAAAAAACACCCTGCTGATGTGGATTTTCTCCGTAACGCAATGTTTTAGCCGTATTAACACTTTGTTTAAATACCGCTAAAGGTTCTTCTGTATTGAAGTAGTTAAATATTGCTGTGTCGTAGTGAGAAGAAGTGTGGAATGCTTTTTTAGCATAAGCTTTACGCTGAGCGATAGTTGTCTCTCCGTTTTGTTCTTCCAGTTGTTGTTGTAAAGTGCTGTAATCATCCTTAGATGCAAGGATTACTACGTCATTAAAGTTTTTCGCAGCCGCCCTGATCAGGGAAATTCCGCCAATATCAATTTTTTCAATGATTTCTTCTTCAGAGCCACCAGCTTTAAGTGTTTCTTCAAAAGGGTAAAGGTCTACAATAACCAGGTCGATTTCAGGAATCTCGTATTCTGCGATCTGTGCTTTATCCTCATTCAGGTTTCTGCGGTTTAAGATACCACCAAAAACTTTCGGGTGTAAAGTTTTAACCCTTCCGCCTAAAATAGATGGATAACCTGTAAGGTCTTCAACTGCAGTAACAGGTAAATTCAGGTCTTTAATGAATTGTTCTGTACCGCCGGTGGAGAACAATTGAACTCCTTGCTCAGAAAGCAGGCGTACCAGTGGTTCTAAACCATCTTTGTAATAAACTGAAATTAAAGCGTTTTTGATCTTTATTTGCTGACTCATCGGGTGTTATTTTTGAGCCGCAAAATTATGATTTTTACACGAATAAATTTAGATAGTCAGGAATAAAAGTTCTTATTTTTTTATCTTTTTCAAAATGCTTTCCACGATTCTTGGATAATGCTGGTGTTCAAGTTGTTGACCTTTGAATTTTATCATTTCCAGGTTATCGCTCTTATCTATGCGGTATTTTGCCTGGTAAATGTATTCCCCCTCATCGTAATTCTCGTTTACATAATGAATCGTGATTCCCCCTTCAGTTTCACCAGCTTCCAAAACAGCTTTATGTACATTGTCACCATACATCCCTTTACCACCAAATTTCGGAAGGATAGCAGGGTGTATATTGATGATGCGTCCCGGATAGTTTTCTACCAGATTTTTGGGGATCAGCCATAAAAAGCCCGCAAGAACAATTAAATCTACATCAAGGTTCCTCAAAAGGTCGATGATGTGATCTGTTTCGTAAAATTCTTTCCTGTCGAATATATGCGAGGGGATTTCAAAGTTATCCGCTCGTTGCAATACATAAGCATCCGGATTGTTGGTAAGTACCAGGGCTATTTCTACTTCGGTACTGCGTTTAAACAGTTCCATTATTTTCTGGGCATTAGAACCCGAACCTGAGGCAAATATGGCTATGCGTTTCTTCATTTCGTCAGTTTTTCAAGCGAATGAGTCAAAAATAGCATTTTAGCGTTTCAATGAAAGTCTTTTTCAGGAAATATTACTTATTAACAAGATATTAATATTTTACGTGAACAAACTAATTTGTGCTTTGTAATCCGAATTAGAATCGTAACTACTAAAGATAAGACACTATCGGGGTGTAACCTGGTACCTTGAATCTCGCCTCCTGTCTTAATAGTGATTGTATTGATCTTACATTTTTCATAGGAACTATGGAGTTCTGAGGTGTCCATATATACGGATCGTATCTGTCTCTGAAATACGTTGGATTCAGATCGATAATAGTCCATCTTTTGGCCGGGATGCAAGCACATTGGAAGCAAGGTGGAAGCACGGTAAAAGCACGTTTTTCCAGTAAAACCTGCTTTTATCGTGCTTCCATACTTTTTAGCTGGTGTTTTCAATATATACAAAACCCAGACTATACTCGAGCTCCTCCATTAGGAAACCAGACGCAGATACGAACAAATACTAATTCTATATCAGCTATTGATCTATCTGTTCTTTATAATACTACCTCCTTATAAACGTGTGTGAATCAATATTTAAGAATATTAAAATTATTTATAATAACGTTTTGCATATTAAAAACATTAATTCTATATTTGCAGTCCGAAAACAGAAAAAATTGAAGGCCCCTGTGGAAGATTACATTGGCTTTTACCTTATAATATTATTATACTAAAAAATGGCAAATCATAAATCGTCTTTAAAAAGAATTAGAGCAAACGCTACTAAACGTTTACGTAACAGATACCAGGCAAAAACTACACGTACTTTTATCAAAAGATTACGTGCATCAGTTGATAAAACAGCTGGTCAGGAGTTATTGCCTAAAGTAATCTCTATGTTAGATCGTTTGGCTAAAAAGAATGTGATTCACAAAAATAAAGCTGCAAACAACAAATCTAAATTAACTAAATTTGTTAATGGCTTAAAATAGAATTAAGTTTACAATATTGAAACGGGATAGGCTTTGGCTTATCCCGTTTTTTTTGTTTATGGTAAATTATGAAGAAAAAATAGGGACGACTAAAACTCTGCCTTTAGGCGACCGTCCGAGAGAAAAACTACTTCTACAGGGCAAGACTAGTCTGACCGATGCCGAATTAATTGCTATATTAATCGGTTCGGGTAGTAAGAATGAAACTTCAGTAGGCTTGAGCCAGCGCGTCCTTGCTGCTTATCACGATGGTCTATACGAATTAGGTGGGGCAACGCCCCAGGAACTTCAAAAATTTCATGGGGTGGGTGAGGCCAAAGCCGTTACTATTGTTGCAGCCCTTGAACTTGGCCGGCGGAGAAAAGATTATCCTACTAAAAAGAAAGATCGGATAGCGTGCTCTAATGACGCATTTGAAATCCTTCATCCCCTGATGTCAGATCTTGATCATGAACAGTTCTGGGTGCTGATGCTGAATAACTCCAACCAGGTCATGAGGAAACAGATGATCAGTAAAGGAGGTCGCGCAGGAACGGTAGCTGATCCCAAAATAATTTTCAATCTGGCAGTGCAGCATCATGCAACGAGCATTATAATCGCTCATAATCATCCATCAGGTAGTCTTAAGCCCAGTGCAGAGGATTTACTAATCACCAAAAAGTTAATTGATGCCGGGCGCATGCTTGATCTCCGTGTACTGGATCACCTCATTATCACCACCGATTCTTATACCAGTTTTGCAGATGAAAAACTTATTTAAAGTTCTTTATCGGCTAATAAATTCAGTGCAAGGCATAATTTTATATCTTTGCGTTTTAGATGAAACAATAACATGAAACCATCATGATCTTTCAAATAACATGCGGAATGATTAGATCATGATAGTTTCATCACAAAAAAACAAAATATAAACAGATGAAAATATCATACAACTGGCTTAAACAATTCATACAGACAACACATACACCACAGGAACTTTCGCTGATCTTAACAGACATTGGTCTGGAAGTAGAAAGCCTTGAAAAAGTACAGCCAATTGTAGGTGGTTTGGAAGGACTGGTAATTGGAGAAGTATTGAGTTGCGTACAGCATTCCAATGCAGATCGTTTGAGAGTAACTACCGTAAATGTTGGTGGTGCTGAGGCGGTACGGATTGTATGTGGTGCACCAAATGTTGCAGCAGGACAAAAAGTTGTGGTAGCTACAGTGGGTACAACGGTTTATCCTAATGAAGGTGAACCTTTCAAAATCAAAAAATCTAATATAAGAGGAGAAGCTTCTGAGGGAATGATCTGTGCAGAAGATGAGATCGGTTTAGGAGGGTCGCATGCAGGTATCATGGTACTGGATGAAAACGCTGTAGTGGGTTTACCTGCAAAAGAATATTTTAAAATGGAAGATGATTACCTTTTTGAAATTGGCTTAACACCAAACAGGGCAGATGCAGCATCCCATCTTGGCGTGGCAAGAGATCTGGCGGCATTTCTAAGAATACCTTTGCAAATGCCTGATTTATCTGCTTTCAGCACTGCAAATGAAAGTCTTAAAATTCAAGTTGAAGTTTTGGATCCAGTTGCTTGTCCACGATACAGCAGTGTATCCATCAGTGGAGTGACAGTGAAGAGTTCACCAGACTGGTTACAGGATAAATTAAAAGTAATCGGCATTCGTCCGATTAATAATATAGTAGATATTACCAATTATGTATTGCATGATCTTGGTCAGCCATTGCATGCATTTGATGCAGATGAGATCAGAGGTAAAAAGGTAATCGTTAAAAAAGTTGCTGAGGGAACGCCTTTCATCACCCTTGATGGTGTAGAGCGTAAGCTTTCTGCAGAAGATCTGATGATCTGTGATGCAGAGCAACCCATCACCATCGCAGGTGTATACGGTGGCAAGAACTCTGGTGTAAGTGAAAAAACTACTAATATCTTTTTGGAGAGTGCTTATTTCAATGCCGTTTCAGTACGTAAAACAGCAAAAAGACATACCCTTAAAACAGATGCTTCTTTCCGTTATGAGCGTGGTACTGATCCGGAGATTACAGTATATGCATTGCAACGTGCAGCCTTACTGATCCAGGAACTGGGCGGTGGAGAGATTTCTTCTTCGGTCTCTGATATTTATCCAGAGCCGGTTGCTCCTTTTGAGGTGGAAGTAAGTTATAAAAACATAAATAAACTGATCGGTGCAAATATTCCTGATGAAGAGATCAAAGCGATCATTACTTCTTTAGGAATAAGTGTAGCTGCGGAAACTGAAGAAGTACTTTCTTTGCGTGTGCCGACTTTCAAGGTCGACGTAACCCGGGAATGTGATGTTACCGAAGAGGTATTGAGAATTTACGGTTATAATAATATTGAGATTCCGACTAAAGTAAATGCTTCACTGGCATTTACAGCAAAACCTGATAAGGAGCAAACACAACATGTAATTGCTGATATGCTTACTGCAAATGGTTTTCTGGAAATCATGTGTAACTCTTTAACTAAAAGTGCTTATTCTAAAAATCCTGAAGAAGCGGTTCATCTATTGAATCCCTTGAGTCTGGACTTAAATGTAATGCGCCAAAGTCTATTAATGCCAGTGCTGGAAAGTGTTGCTTATAACCAGAACAGGAAAAATGGTAATGTTAAGTTTTATGAATTTGGTAAGACTTATCATTTGATTAATGAAAAATACATAGAGCGTCCGCGTTTGATTATTGTGCTGGCGGGTGCTGATGCAACTGAACAGTGGAACCAGAAAGCTTCGCCTGTAAGTTTCTACAATTTAAAGGCTGCAGTTGATGCGATTATTGGCAGACTGGGCATTACTAACTACCAAACAGAGGAAGTAAGTGATGAGAACTTTGCTTTTGGATTGAAATATTTCAGAGGTCCGCAGTCTATTGTTGCTTTTGGTGCGGTAACAGCGGCTGATAAGAAACTAGGTGATGTGGATAAGGATGTTTATTATGCTGATTTCGACTGGGCTTTATTATTAGATATCGTCAGGAAGAATAAGATAGTAAATAAAGATATTCCTAAGTATCCTGCCGTAAGAAGAGATCTTTCGATGTTAGTTGATACAGATGTAACTTTTGATACGCTTAAAACGATTGCATTCAAGACAGAGAAGAAATTACTGAAGAATGTGCAGGTTTTTGATGTGTACGTAGGTGATAAACTACCGGAGAATAAAAAATCTTATGCCTTAAACTTTACACTTCAGGATGAGGAACAGACCTTAACGGACAAGCAAATTGATGCGGTTATGCAAAAGATTATAACTAATTTAGCGCAAACAGCGAAAGCAGAGATCAGAAAGTAATTTTATTTATTACTTTTAGGGATATTTACAGACACCATCAATTTTAATAATATGTCTTCGGTTGCCGAACAGTTAAATTCAGTATTACAGAAAACAGCTCGCTTAATAGAGCTTTGTAATGCTTTGCAGGAAGAAAACGAATTATTGAAGCAGGAGAATGCATCTGTTAAGTTAGCCCTGAATGCTGCCAAAAGTAAGAATTCGGATCTTGATGAGAAGATGCGTGTACTTAAATTAGCGAAGAGTATTGAGGGAACAAGCGAGAAGACACTTGATATAAAGCAAAAAATTAACGATTTTGTGCGTGAAATTGATAAGTGTGTTGTGTTACTTAAGAAATAAGGGATACAAACAAATGAAACAAAGCTAAGAAATGGGAGAAATCTCGATTAAGATAACTATCTCTGACCGCATTTACCCTTTAAAGGTGAGTACGGAAGAGGAGGAAATTGTAAGGCGTGCAGCCAAAATTATCAATGAACGTATAAAGGACTATCAGGAAAATTATGCGGTTAGGGATAAACAGGATTTGCTTTCTATGGCTGTATTGCATTATGCAACAGCAGTGTTAAGAGTAGAAAATAAAGTGCAGGACCAGGATACTGCAGTTGCTGAAAAAGTTGAAGAATTAGATAGTTTACTGAACGATTTTTTTACGAGATAAAATCGTTACCATAAAAAAGCGAAAGAGATTTAACCGTTGTTAAGTTTTAGTTTCATTGTTTATTAAATTTTGGATAGGTTAGTATTTTCAGGTATAGACAACTGAATGATGACCAGCTTATTCAGAGCTTAACGCAATAAGCTTAAAATTTAGTTGCGGTTTTTTTTTGTGGTATTGTTAAAAAAGGATAATTAAACTTGCATGAGTCTGCCATCAAACAGGTATTTAGCTCATGCAGATTTTTATATATATAAATTGAAATGGAAATAATAGGAACAATTGGATATGTACTTGCCGGCTTAGTTGTGGGCATATTAGTGGGCAGGTACCTGCTGCGCGGCTTGCTGAAAAAGCAGGAGGTTGCTGCACAGGGTAAGGTCAAAAAAATGTTAAAAGAAGCCGAAGCACAGGCAGAGATCATGAAAAAGGATCGGATGCTGGAAGCAAAGGAGAAATTCCTACAGCTGAAAACTGAGCATGAGCAGGATGTAAATGCCAAAAATAACGTTGTCAATCAGCGTGAAAATGCAATTAAGCAAAAAGAGCAGTCGGTAAATCAGCGTCTGGAAAATATGAACCGCAAGGAGCAGGAACTTGATAATCACAAGAAGAACCTGGAAAAACAAACTGATATCGCTGTCAAAAAACAGGAAGAAGTAGAAGTGTTGAAAAACCAGCATGTAAAACAATTGGAAACCATTGCAGGATTAAGTGCTGAAGAAGCAAAGAATCAGCTGGTTGAAAATATGAAACAGGAAGCGAGAACACAGGCAATGATCCAGGTAAAGGATATTGTTGATGAGGCGAAGCTTACTGCAACTAAAGAAGCAAAAAAAGTTGTTATTCAAACCATACAGCGTACAGCTGTTGAAGCAGCAATCGAAAATACTGTTTCCATTTTCCATATTGAAAGTGATGAAATTAAAGGCCGTGTAATTGGTCGTGAGGGAAGAAATATCCGTGCATTGGAAGCGGCTACAGGTATTGAGATTATTGTTGATGATACGCCTGAGGCTATTATCTTATCTGGTTTTGACCCGGTAAGAAGAGAGATTGCACGTTTAGCTTTACACCGTCTGGTTACAGATGGTCGTATTCACCCTGCACGTATTGAGGAAGTGGTAGCTAAAACTAAAAAACAGATTGAAGACGAGATTGTAGAGATCGGTGAACGTACAGTGATTGACTTAGGTATTCACGGTCTGCACCCTGAGCTGATCAGGATGGTAGGACGTATGCGTTACCGTTCATCATATGGACAAAACTTATTACATCACTCACGTGAGGTAGCAAACTTCTGTGCTACGATGGCAGCTGAATTAGGCTTAAACGCCAAGATGGCCAAACGTGCTGGTCTGTTACATGATATCGGTAAGGTACCTGATGACAATCCGGAATTGCCTCACGCAATTTTAGGTATGCAACTGGCAGAAAAATATAAAGAACATCCTGAGATTTGTAACGCTATCGGAGCTCACCATGATGAGATCGAGATGACTTCAATGATTTCACCAATTGTACAAGCTTGTGATGCTATCTCTGGCGCACGTCCGGGAGCAAGACGTGAGGTCGTAGAAAGTTATATCAAACGTTTGAAAGAATTAGAAGAACTGGCACTTTCTTATCCTGGTGTTGAAAAAACATTTGCGATACAGGCTGGTAGAGAACTAAGAGTTGTGGTAGAAAGTGAAAGGGTAACTGATCAGCAGGCTGAATTACTTGCTGCAGATATCTCTAACAGGATACAAACTGAAATGACTTATCCTGGTCAGATTAAAGTTACAGTAATCAGGGAAACCAGATCTGTGGCTTTTGCTAAGTAAGATGTAAACAATATTGTATACAAAGCGGTAGATTATTCTATCGCTTTTTTTTATTTTTATACCATGAAGAATCAAGGGAAGAAAAGTGTGAAGGCAGCGTCTAAAAGAGAGGTTGATGTGCTGTTTGACAAATACGCAGAGAGTCACCAGCATCCTTCAAATGAATTGATCCACTGGATCTGTGTGCCGCTGATTGTTTTTAGTCTGCTGGGTCTCATCTGGGCAATTCCCTTTCCATACCTTGGTTTTTTGGGAAAGTATAACGGTTTCGTGAATTGGGCGTCTTTTGTGATTGCCTTTTCCGGGTATTATTACTACAGACTTTCTCCTGTTCTCTCTTATATGATGATCCTGCTGGTCTTCGTGATGGCACTGTTTATCGTGTTACTCGAAAAATGGGCATTTGCTGGCGGACCGGCAGTTTGGCTGGTTTGTGCAGTCATTTTTGTCCTGGCATGGATAGGTCAGTTCATTGGTCACAAAATCGAAGGAAAGAAGCCTTCATTTTTAGAAGATGTTAAGTTTCTGTTAATCGGCCCAATTTGGTTATTGCATTTTTTATGTCTAAAAACGGGGCTAAAATATTGATTCAATGACCATTTAACATTAAGGTAACAGTCAGGTTAAGTAATAGTAACCTGAAGCTAACATAGCGCTAATATTGTGATAATACCTTTGCCTAAACTCTAATAAAGGCAAAATTGAAATCACAACTACAACTCAAAAAAGCAATAATTACGCTGCTATTCGTAATTATAGGCACTGCAGTGTTTGCACAGGGTACCGGTAAGATCTCTGGTACGGTGACTGATAAGAAGACAGGGGAGACACTGATAGGTGTTACTGTAAAATTAAAAGGCTCTACAAAAGGTATGGCCACTGATATAGATGGGAAATACTCTATTATTGGTCTTGCAAATGGAAAATATACAGTAGTTTTCCAATATGTAGGTTATACAGGTAAAGAGATTAGTGATGTGGAAGTTACTGCGGGGAAAAATACAATCCTTAATCTAATTCTTGAAGAATCTAATTCACAAAACTTAAATGAAGTTGTCATTAAAGGATCTTTCAAGAAAGAAAGTGTAAATGCACTTTACGCTTCTCAAAAAAATCGTGCAGTAGTATCAGATGGTATTTCATCAGATCTTATCAAAAGAAGTCCTGATCGTAGTACTGGTGATGTATTGAAAAGAGTAAGTGGTACAACTATACAGGACAATAAGTTCGTTGTTGTTAGGGGCCTTGCAGACAGATATAATAATGCTACTTTAGATAATTCTACACTTCCGAGTACCGAACCTAATAGGAAAGCATTTTCTTTTGATATCGTGCCTGCTACTTTGATCGACAATATTGTGATAAGTAAAACGGCGACTCCTGATATGGCGGCTGATTTTGCGGGTGGATCTATTAAAATTATCACTAAAGATATTCCCGATAACAATTTCTTTGAGGTTAGCTTGGGTAGTGGTTACAATAGCCAGTCTACTTTTAAAGATTTTTCTTACGGTCCAAGGTATACTGAAAACTACTTCGGATTTGATGGAGGATACCGACAACTGCCTCAGTCCAATAGCTTCCCTAAAAATACTGCAGCAACCGAGGCATTGAGAGGTAATGATGCCGGACAAATCGCTGCGCTTAACAAACTACCAAAGGTTTGGAATATCGGCGAGCATAAGGCACCTGTAACACAAAATCATCAACTAAGTCTGGGCAGAGTGATGAATTTTAAAAATGGTGGAAAGTTAGGTGCTATAGTAGCACTTTCATATAGAAATTCTGAAACCACCCGACCAGAAGTTGAACGTCAATATTATACCTACGATTATCTGGATAGGGTAAATACATTTTCATCAAATATTGGTGCGATGGCAAACTTTGCATATGTAAAGGGGAAAAATAAGATCAGTTTGAAAAACTTATATAACAGAATCTTAGATGATAAATTTACTTATCGGACAGGTTCGGATGAGGGAAGATCTAGTGACTTGCAGTACTATGCATTTGATATGGTTCAAAAAGGCATTTTTAAAACTTCACTTGATGGTGATCATCAGTTAAACGAAAAAAATAAGTTAAGCTGGAATGCATCGTACGCTAATATTACCAATAATCAGCCGGATCAACGTAAAATTGGATATTTACGCGATATAGCCGCCAGAGGAACAGATGAGCCTTACATTGCATCAGTTAATGCACTTACAAAAGAAAATAATCGCTTCTTCTCAGATTTGAATGAGAGCTTATACGGTGGCTCAGTAAGTGATCAACAGACACTAAGTCTTTTTGGCAGGACTTCTACTTTGAAAGCTGGCTTAGGGGCTAATTATAGAGAACGTGACTTTAAAGCACGTTTATTGGGAATTACATTGAAATCTTATGATGAAGATATTCAGTCATTGCCGATTAATCAGTTATACTCAACATCATTAATCAATTCCGGGGTTTATGAACTAAGTGAAATTACCTTAAATTCAGATAAATATAATGCAAACTCATTGACCAGTTTTGCTTATTTAATGCTTGATCAGCCAATTACTGATAAATTACGAGCCGTATATGGAGTTAGAGCTGAGAAATTTAATTTGAATTTATATTCTAGGGGAAATGATAATTCTCCTTCTAATGTTAAACAAGATTATACAGATATATTGCCATCTGTTAATCTTACTTATGCCTTAACAGAGAAATCAAACTTAAGAGGGGCTTATTATCGTACGTTAGCACGTCCGGAGTTCCGAGAACTGGCCTCTTTTGGATATTATGATTATGAACTTCTGGGTACAGTTACCGGAAACCAGAATTTGAAAAGAACATTGATCGATAATGCAGATTTGCGATTTGAAATTTATCCTGCTGCAGGACAAATTATATCTGTGTCTGCTTTTTATAAGAAGTTCACAAATGCCATAGAACCTAGTATTTATGATCAAAACTCAACTCCTGCTTTTTCTTATTTTAATACCAAAAAAGCAACAAACTTTGGAGTTGAAATCGAATTAAGACATTCATTAGGATTTATTAACGAAGATTCATTCCTCAAAAATTTAACTGCCTATGCTAATGGAACATTAGTGAAGTCGGAAGTAACGAATCCAACTGATCAAAAATATTATGTTGAAAAACGTCCTATGGTTGGACAATCTCCTTATTCTATTAATGCTGGATTGCAGTATAGTGCTATGGAGAATAGTTTAAATTTAAGTCTTTTATATAACAGAATTGGAGATCGGATAGCTAATGCAGGAGGACAAAGGTTTCCTGACGTTTATGAAGCTTCCAGAAATGTAATCGATTTCCAGGCAAGTTATGGTTTTTACAAAAAGAAAGCACAAATCAAGTTGAATGTGAACGACGTTTTAAATAATAAATCTAATTTTTATTTCGACTATAACATGGATAAAAAATTCAGTCCTGATCTTATGGTTCAGGGACCGAATGGTGATATGGTTAAAGACGCAATTTTATCAAGATATAAAACTGGTACAAACGTTTCATTGTCATTGTCTTATTCATTTTAAGAATACATAACACAAACTTAATACGGGCTTTATTCTAAGTTCACTCTAATTTAATTCCTTTACAAAAAAAAGTAAACTACAAAAAAGATGAAAAAACATTTAATGCTATTAGGATTGGCTTTTACTTTACTAGCTACATCTTGTTCAAAAAATAACGATGACGAAATTGAGGTGGTAGTTCCATCTACAGGTACAGTTGAAGTGTCAGGTGAGATTAAAACCAGCACAACATGGACAGCTGATAAAATTTATTTATTAAAAGGCTTCGTTTTCGTAACAGAGGGCGCTACATTAACTATAGAGCCAGGTACTATTATTAAAGGAGATAAAGCTTCTAAAGCTACTTTGGTAATTACAAGAGGATGTAAAATAATCGCTGACGGTACTGCAGCTAAGCCGATCGTGTTTACTTCTGCTTTAGCAGCTGGAGGTCGTCGTGAAGGTGACTGGGGAGGTTTGGTTATCTTAGGAAAAGGTATTCACAATAAAGGTACTTCAGTACAAATTGAAGGTGGTATTACTTCACCTGCTGGTGG
>Ga0247813_10002145_pt1 | contig 13831 bp, 14 predicted proteins | sample UWRJL169409C1_FD_180719 | JGI IMG/M metagenome (GOLD analysis project Ga0247813, IMG submission 180719) | Plant litter microbial communities from Arlington Agricultural Research Station in Wisconsin, United States - UWRJ-L169-409C-1 | ecosystem: Environmental > Terrestrial > Plant litter >... | reverse complement strand
GAGCGGATCGGCTACCTGCAGGCCGCGCTGACCCGTGCCGCGCGCATGTCCGCCGACACCGGCGTGCACGCGCAGGGCTGGAGCAAGCGCCAGGCCGTGGACTATCTGGTCAAGACCGCGGACATGAGCGCCAGCGATGCCACCGCCGAAGTGGAGCGCTTCATGGCCCTGCCCGGGCAGACCCTGGCCAATGGCCTGGGCGAGCTGAAGATGATGGAGCTGCGCGACAAGGCCAAGGCGGCACTGGGGCCGCGTTTCGACGCGCGCCGCTTCCATGAGGAAGTGCTGCGCGATGGCTCGATGCCGCTGGATATCCTGGATGCCAAGATCGCCCGCTGGATCGCCAGCCAGAACGGTGCGGCAACGCCCGCGCCCTGATCGCAGAAGGAACCGGACATGCACATCGTGCGGCATCTACGTGTGTGGATCAGCGCGATGTGCATCGCCGGCAGCGGCACCGTCATCGCAGCGCCGGTGCTGACGCCACCGGATCCGGGCATCGATGCGCTGATGCAGCGCTACGATGGCCAGGTCCCCGGCGCCGCGGTGCTGGTCCTGCACGACGGCACGCCGGTGTTCCGGCGCGGGTACGGCCTGGCGGTGCTGGAAGATCGCACCGCCGTGACCGCGCAGACCAGTTTCCGCCTGGCCTCGGTCAGCAAGCAGTTCACCGCCGCGGCGATCCTGCTGTTGGCCGAAGATGGCGCGTTGACCCTGGATGACCCAGTGAAGCGCTGGCTGCCCTCGTTGCCAGCGGCCGCCGATGCCATCACCCTGCGCCAGCTGCTCAGCCACACCAGCGGCCTGCTCGACTACGAAGACCAGATGGCTGCCGACGCGACCGTGCAGGTCCATGACCAGGACGTGCTGCATCTGCTGGAACATCAGGACCGGACATACTTCGCGCCGGGCTCGGCCTACCGTTACAGCAACAGCGGCTACGCGCTGCTGGCGCTGGTGGTCGGCAAGGCCTCCGGCACTGATTTCGCCAGCTTCCTGCGCCAGCGGATTTTCCTGCCGCTGGGCATGCGCGACAGCGTGGCGCATCAGGACGGCGTGGACGACATCGCGCGCCGCGCCTATGGCTACAGCGAGCGCGACGGGCGCTGGCAGCGCACCGATCAAAGCCCGACCAGCGCGGTGCTCGGCGATGGTGGCGTGTATTCCTCGTTGGATGACCTGGCGCGCTGGGATGCGGCGCTGTATGACCAGCGCCTGTTGAAGGCGACATCGTTGAAGCAGATGTTCTCCCCTGCCACCCCCACCGCCGAAACGGATGTGCCGTTCTACGGCTTCGGCTGGCGGCTCAACGGTGGCGCGCAGTGGCACAGCGGCGAGAGCATCGGCTTCCGCAACGTGATCCTGCGCTATCCGGCGCAGCGCCTCACTGTGATCGTACTCAGCAACCGCAACGCCCCCGAACCCTATCCGCTGGCGCTGCAGATCGCCCGGCGCTGGCTGGATACTCTGCAATGAACGCTTCTGACACTTCCCCACTGATCGGCATCCACCACGTGGCCCTGATCTGCGCCGATTACGTCCGCTCCAGAGACTTCTACACCCGCGTGCTCGGCCTGCAGGTGATCGCCGAGAACTACCGGCAGGCGCGCGACTCCTGGAAGCTCGACCTGGCCCTGCCCGATGGCAGCCAGCTGGAGCTGTTCTCGTTCCCGGGCGCGCCGGCACGGCCGAGCCGCCCCGAGGCGCAGGGTCTGCGCCACCTGGCCTTCCGCGTGCATCCGCTGGAGCCGATGATCGAGCGGTTGACCGCGGCCGGCGTGGCCTGCGAACCGATCCGGGTGGACGAGTACACCGGCCGCCGCTTCACCTTCTTCGCCGACCCGGACGACCTGCCGCTGGAGCTGTACGAGATCCCGGCCGACGCCGGCTGAACCGTGCGCCGGGCACGTTCCGTACCGGAGCGAATGGGTATACAGTCGGCCCTGTACCGGCCGCCTGCGCCGGCGTTCACGGACATCCCTGGGAGGGGAACATGCGCAAGACTTTCAAGACCCTGTTGCTGGCGCTGCCGCTGATGATGGCCGCGATGTCGGCCAGCGCCGCCGACGGCGCCGTCGGCCGCTGGAAGACCATCGATGACAAGACCGGCAAGGTGAAGTCGATCGTGGAGATCACCCAGGCCACCAACGGCACGCTGACCGGCAAGGTCGTGGACATCCTGCACTCGGACAAGGGCCCCAATCCGGTCTGCGACGGCTGCGAGGGCGCCAACAAGAACAAGCCGGTCAAAGGCATGACCATCCTGTGGAACCTCAAGGCCGACGGCACCAACGCCTGGTCCGGCGGCACCATCCTGGATCCGGGCAACGGCAAGACCTACAAGTCCAAGATGAAGCTGCAGACCGGCGGCGCCAAGCTGGACGTGTCCGGCTGCGTGGCCTTCATCTGCCGCGCCCAGACCTGGGTGCGCGAGTAAGCCCGGCGCTGCTTTTGAGCCCCCGTAACCCGGCTTCGGCCGGGTTACTGCGTTTTGGCGTGCGATAATCCCCGGTTCCCCTGGCAACAGCGCTCATCATGACCCGCACCGCTCTCGTCACCACCGCCCTGCCCTACGCCAACGGCCCGCTGCACCTGGGCCACCTGGTCGGCTACATCCAGGCTGACATCTGGGTGCGCGCGCGTCGAATGAGCGGCGGCAAGACCTGGTTCGTCTGCGCCGATGACACCCATGGCACCCCGATCATGCTCGCGGCCGAGAAGGCCGGCGTGACCCCGGAGGCCTTCATCGCCAACATCCAGGCCAGCCACGAGCGCGATTTCGCCGCGTTCGGCGTGGCGTTCGATCATTACGACTCGACCAACTCGGCCGCCAACAAGGCGCTGACCGAAGCCTTTTACCTCAAGCTCGAGGCCGAAGGGCACATCGCGCGCCGCTCCGTGGCCCAGTTCTACGACCCGGCCAAGGGCATGTTCCTGCCGGACCGCTACATCAAGGGCATCTGCCCGAACTGCGGTACCCCGGACCAGTACGGCGACAACTGCGAAGTCTGCGGCGCCACCTACAGCCCGACCGACCTGAAGGACCCAAAATCGGTGATCTCCGGCGCCACGCCGGAAATCCGCGATTCGGAGCATTTCTTCTTCGAAGTCGGCCGCTTCGAAGGCTTCCTGCGCGAGTGGCTGGCCGGCGACGTCGCCCTGCCGGGCGTGAAGGCCAAGCTGGGTGAGTGGCTCAATGCCGAGGGTGGCCTGCGCGCGTGGGACATCTCGCGCGATGCGCCGTACTTCGGCTTCCAGATCCCGGGCCACCCGGGCAAGTACTTCTATGTGTGGCTGGATGCGCCGATCGGCTATCTCTCCAGCTTCCAGACGCTGTGCGCGAAGACCGGCGAAGATTTCGATGCGCACCTGCGCGCCGGCACCAGCACCGAGCTGCACCACTTCATCGGCAAGGACATCGTGAACTTCCACGGCCTGTTCTGGCCGGCGGTGCTGCACGGCACCGGCCACCGCGCCCCGACCCGCCTGCACGTCAACGGCTACCTGACCGTGGATGGCGCGAAGATGTCCAAGTCGCGCGGCACCTTCGTGATGGCGCGTACCTTCCTGGATGCCGGGCTGGAACCGGAAGCGCTGCGCTATTACTTCGCGGCCAAATCCTCCGGCGGCGTGGACGATCTCGACCTGAACCTGGGTGACTTCATCGCGCGCGTCAACGCGGATCTGGTCGGCAAGTTCGTCAATCTGGCCAGCCGTTGCGCCGGCTTCATCAGCAAGCGCTTCGAGGGCCGCCTGGCCGCCGCGCTGCCCGATGCCGCCCAGTACGACCGCTTCGTCGCCGCACTCGCGCCGATCCGCGAGGCGTACGAGCGCAACGATCCGGCTGCCGCGCTGCGCCTGACCATGACCCTGGCCGACGAAGCCAATCGCTACATCGACGACCAGAAGCCGTGGGTGATCGCCAAGCAGGACGGCGCAGACACGCAGCTGCAATCGGTGTGCACGCAGGGCTTGAACCTGTTCCGCGTGCTGGTCACCGCGCTCAAGCCGGTGCTGCCAGCCACCGCCGCGCAGGCCGAGGCGTTCCTGGCCGCGCCGGTGCAGGCCTGGACCGACATCGTCGCCCCGCTGACCGCGCACACCATCGCGGTATACGAACCCCTGTTCACCCGTATCGACCCGAAAAAAATCGACGCCATGACCGACGCATCCAAGGACACCCTGCAGGCCGCCACCCCGGCCCCTGCCGCCCCGGCCAAACCGGCCAAACCCGCTGCTGCACCGGCGGCGGCAGCCGATGGCGAGGCGGCACCGGCCTACATCGGCATCGACGACTTCGCCAAGCTGGATCTGCGCATCGGCAAGGTGCTGGTCTGCGAGTTCGTGGAAGGCTCGGACAAGCTGCTGCGCTTTGAACTGGACGCCGGTGACCTGGGCAAGCGCCAGATCTTCTCCGGCATCCGCGCCAGCTACGGCGAGCCGGAACAGCTGGTCGGCCGCAGCGTGGTGTTCATCGCCAACCTGGCCCCGCGCAAGATGCGCTTCGGCCTGAGCGAAGGCATGATCCTGTCGGCCGGTTTCGACGGCGGCGCGCTGGCCCTGCTGGACGCCGACAGCGCCGCGCTGCCGGGCATGCCGGTCCGCTGATCGCTGCGGCGGGGCGGCCACCGGGTCGCCCTGCCACGCTCGTCTGCCTGGAGGTGTGGGTTGGAACTGGCGCTGTTCGATTTCGACCACACGGTCACCACCTGCGATACCTACGGGCGTTTCCTGCGCCGCGTGGCCACACCGGAGCAGCACGCGCAGGCGTGGTGGAAGGTAGGTCCGTGGCTGCTGGCCTATCGCCTGAAGCTGATTTCCGCGCAACGCCTGCGCGCCCGTGTCACCCGGCTGACCTTCACCGGCCGCCATCTCGAGGACATCACCGCCCAGGCCGCCGGCTACGCACGTGAGGTGCTGCCAGAGGTGATGCGGCCGGAGATGCTCGAGCAGATCCATTGGCACCTCAAACAGCAGCACACCGTGGTGATCGTGTCCGGCTCGCTGGACCTGTACCTGCGCCCGTGGTGCGAGGCGATGGGGCTGGATCTGATCTGCAACCGGTTGGAAAGCGGCGACGGGCGCCTCACCGGGCGCTATGCCGAGGGCGACTGCGGGCAGCACAAAGTGGAGCACATCCGCCGGCGTTACGACCTCGCGCGCTACCTGCGCATCCACGCCTACGGCGACAGCCGCGAAGACCGTCCGATGCTCGCGCTCGCCCACGAGCGCTGGTATCGCGGCAAGCCCATGAAGCCGCGTCGGGATCCACCGGCGACCCCATCACCGGCCCGGGACAGCCGGGCCTGATGCCCCACCGCGCAGCCACCGCCACGCCATGAGCCTCCCCATCGATACCCTCACCGAACGCCTCGACCGCCTCCTGCCACAGACCCAATGCGGACAGTGCGGCTACGACGGCTGCCGCCCGTATGCCGAGGCGATGGCACGCGGCGAGGCGGGCATCGATCACTGCCCGCCGGGCGGTGATGCCGGTGCGCGTGCCCTGGCGAATGTCCTGGGCGTGGCGGCGGTGCCGTTCGACCGCACGCGCGGTGCACACAAAGCACCGCAGGTTGCGGTGGTGATCGAAGCCGATTGCATCGGCTGCACCAAGTGCATCCAGGCCTGCCCGGTGGATGCGATCGTCGGCGGCGCCAAGTACATGCACACCGTCATCGCCGATCTGTGCACGGGCTGCGAGCTGTGCATCCCGCCGTGCCCGGTGGACTGCATCGAACTGGTCAGCGCGCGCTGATCCTTGCGCCGGCCGTTATGCGCCTCGCGGTGGCAGGGTCTGGGCGCACGGCGATGCGTCGATCACCATGGCGCCCAGCGGTTGGGCGGTGCGCTTACGGCAATGCCGCCGTCACCACGATCTCCACTTTCCAGCTCGCGTCCGCCAGCTTGGCTTCCACCGTCGCGCGCGCCGGGGTCATGCCGGCCACCACCCACTCATCCCACGCGGCATTCATGCCGGCGAAATCATTGATGTCGGCCAGGAAGATCTCCGCACGCAGGATGTGCTGCTTGTCACTGGCCACCAGCGCCAACAGCTTGTCGATCTCTTCCAGCACCTGCCGGGTCTGGCCGGTGATGTCCTGGCTGGTGTCTTCGGGGATCTGCCCGGACAGATAGGCGACCTTGTTGTGCACGGTCATTTCGGACATGCGCGGGCCGACATCGAAACGTTCCAACATGGCGATTGCTCCTCTGGATGAAATCGCATTGTCACCGATGCGGCGCGCGCGTGCCCGGTGGCGTGCCTCCAGCAGCCACAGCATGCACAGCCCAGCCGCTTGGCAAGCGCTGGCATCAGGCGCACGATTTGCCGGTCAGGCGGCTTCGCCTGTGTTGACTCTTTCATCGCCCATCCCGGAGCACGCTGTACCGATGACCGACACCGCCCCTGCTCCCACCCCGGTCCGCGCGCCCTGGCGCCGCGCCGCAACCGTCGTCATCCCGCTGGTGATCCTGGCCTTGGCCCTGCGCGGGCTGGCCAACGAATTCGACGAACACGGCTACCGCGCGATCCGCGAGGCGTTCCGGCATCTGGGCGCCGGCCAGATCGCGCTGACCGTGCTGCTTGGCCTGGCCAGCTATGCCTGCCTGATCGGTTTCGATGCGATCGGTCTGCGCCGCAGCGGCAAGCGCCTGCATCCGGCGCGGGTCGGCATCACCGCGTTCCTGGCGCATACGCTGGGGCAGACCCTGGGCTTTGCGGCCCTCACCGGCGGTGCCGTGCGCCTGCGTGGCTATGGTCGCGCGGGGCTGACGCTGGGCGAGATCGGCCAGGTCGTATTGATGAGCACACTGGGCTTCGTGTTCGGTGCATGGCTGCTGCTGGCGCTGGCCTTCCTGCTTGAACCCGGCGCTGCCGCGCTGGCCCTGCCGATCCCGGTGCAGGCGGTGCGGGTCATCGGCATTCTCGGCCTGCTGGCGTATGCCGGCACGGTGCTGCTGGTCGGCCGCGAGGGCCGTAGTTTCCAGATCCGCGGGCATGCCTTGTGGCTGCCCGACCGCCGCACCATGCTCGGCGTGACCGCCCTGAGTGTGGTCGAGCTGGTGCTGGCCAGTGCCGCGTTCTATGTGCTGCTGCCGATGGATACGCCGACCGGCCTGCCCGGTTTCGTCGGGCTGTATCTGGTCGCGGTGCTGGCCGGCCTGATCTCCAGCGTGCCTGCTGGCCTGGGCGTGTTCGAGTGGAGCCTGCTCAAGCTGCTGCCGCAGGTGGCGCCCGCCGCGGTGCTGGCGGCCGCACTGATCTACCGCGTGACCTATTACGTGTTGCCGCTGCTGCTGGCCACGGTGCTCGCTGTCGCGCCCGCGCTGCGCCGCCCGCTGCGTGCCGGCGCCGGTGCCACCCGGGTCGGCTGGACCGCGCTGCGCCCCTGGCTGCCGCAGATCATCGCGCTGGCGGTGTTCAGCGTCGGCGCCGCACTGGTGATCGATGGCACCTTGCCGACACCACGCCGGCACCTGATCACCGCCTCGCTGCCGATCCTGGAAACCTCGCACCTGCTGGGCAGTCTGGCCGGTGTCGCGCTGCTGTTGATCGGTCAGGGCCTGCAGCGCCGCAGCCATGCCGCGTGGATGCTCGCGCTCGGCATCTGCGTGCTGTCCCCGCTGCCGATCTGGCTGCGCGGCGGGCAGGTGTTGATTGCGCTGTCGGCGTTGTTGGTGGCCGCCGCGCTGTGGGCCTCGCGCCGCGAGTTCTATCGCCAGGGCGCATTGCTGGATGAGGCCTGGTCGTGGCCGTGGATCCGCAACCTCGGGCTGGTGCTGGTCGCGGTGATCTGGCTGCTGTTCTTCGTCTACAGCCACGTGGAATACCAGAACGAGCTGTGGTGGCAGTTCGCACTGCAGGGCAACGCGCCGCGTGCATTGCGTGCGTTGTTGCTGGTGGCGATCGCGCTGACCATCTTCGGCCTGGCGCGGTTGCTGCACAGCACGCGCAGTCCGTTGCCGGCTGCCGATGCCTCCACCCTGGACGCACTCGCCCCGATCCTGGCTGCCGCCGAAGACACCCAGGCCTGCCTGGTGCTCACCGCAGACAAGGCGGTGCTGCGTGATGAGGCGCAGCGGGGCTTCGTGATGATGCAGCGCTACGGCGGCTCGTTGATCGCGATGGGCGATCCGGTCGGCCCGCCCGACGTGGTCCGTGCGCTGATCTGGCGCTTCCGTGAGGAAGCCGATCGGCTCGGCCTGCGCCCGGTGTTCTACCAGGTCGGTGAGGCGCACTGGCAGACCTATCTTGACCTGGGCCTGACCCTGGTCAAGCTTGGCGAAGAGGCGATGGTGCCGCTGCAGGACTTCACCCTGGAAGGCCGCGAGCGCGCCGATCTGCGCCAGGCCTGGAACCGCGGCAAGCGCGGTGGGCTGAGCTTCCGGGTCGCCATGCCCGAGGAAGTGCCTGCCCTGCTGCCGGCGCTGGCAGTGGTCTCCCAGCAATGGCTGGACGACAAGGCCGGCGACGAAAAGGGGTTCTCGCTCGGCAGCTTCGATGCCGCCTATCTGGCGCGTTTCCCGGTCGCGGTGGTGGAGGCCGAAGGGCGCATCGTGGCCTTCGCCAATCTGTGGCAGGCACCGGCCGGAAACGAGCTCTCGGTGGACCTGATGCGGCACGTCGACGATGCGCCCAAGGGCACGATGGATTTCCTGTTCATCGAACTGTTCCTGTGGGGCCGCGCGCACGGCTTCCACCGGTTCTCGCTGGGCATGGCACCGCTGTCGGGGCTGGCCCAGCATCGCCTTGCCGGGCGCTGGAACCGCTTCGCCAACCTGGTCGCGCGGCATGGCGAACGCTTCTACGGCTTCAGCGGCCTGCGCCGTTTCAAGTCGAAGTTCGCCCCGGTCTGGCGCGCACGGTATCTGGCCGCGCCGGGCGGTGTGCACCTGCCGGCCGCCCTGCTGGATGCGACCCGGCTGATCTCACTGGACCCCCGCCGGCACGACTGAGCCCGTGCCGGCACGGACCACCGGCGCTCAGCGCGCCGGCAGATGCTGGACGATGGTGTCGGCGAGGCGATCGTAATCGCCCTTGAAGTGATGGTCGCCGGGAAGCTTGATGACCTGCGCATTGCCACCGGCGGGAAGCGACGGGCACAGCGCGTCGCCATCGTCTTCGCCGTAGACGCACCACGTTTTGCCGGCGGGCAGCCTGGCCACTTCCGGTGCGATCGGCAGGCCATCACCGCCGCCGCCGAGCCAGTTGCTGACATGGAACTCGTAGTCGGCGGTCTTGCCGACCGACAGCAGCGCGATCATCGAGACCGCATCGCGGGTGGCCGGTGACAGTTGATTGATTGCCGCCGGCAGCACATCGGCGCCCTGCGAAAAACCGACCAGCACCACGTTGCGGCGCTGCCACTGGTGGCTGTAGTGAGTGACGATACGCTCCAGATCGCGGGCGAAGCCGTCGGGCGTGCGTGCGGTCCAGAAGTAGCGCAGCGAGTCCACCCCGACCACCGGCACCCCGGCCTCGCTCAGCGACGCGGCGACCTCCTTGTCCAACCCGGCCCAGCCGCCATCGCCGGAGACGAAGATGGCGAAGGTGTCGCCCGGCTTGCTCGACGGTACATCGACCACTGGCAGGCCCTTGAGGTCATCCGGCGGCGGCGCCAGGCTGACGCCCTTCTGCGCGCCGATCACCTTTGCCGCGGCCAGCAGGCCGGGCAACGCGTCGCCCCGCGCGGTGCGCTCGAACTGTCGCCCCATGCCGACCTTGCGCACGAACGCAGCCGACTCGCCGGCCGGGCAATGCACATCGCCGGCGGCGTTCAACCAGGGGAAATTCAGGTCAGCCGGCTGCAGGCGACCGTGGCTGCTGCCGGCGCCACAGACCTTGCGCTCGCGCACGCCCGACGGGCAGAAGCCAGTGGTGATCAGTCCGGCGAACACCTGCGTATCGGCCTCGGCGGCCACCGCGTACGCCAGCGCCGCGCCCTCGCCATCGCCGCCAATCAGCGGCAGGTGATAGCCCGGCACGTGCAGGTAGGCCTGGAACCAGCGCGAGAAATTCTCCACATCGCCGGCACCGAACGCGCAATCACCGCTTTTCTCGCGGGCCAGGACCTGGCGCAGATGCGCGACATCGACCTGGGCGACCAGGGCGCCCTCGGCACGCAATGCCTCGATGCGCTGCTGGCTGTCGGCATGGCTGGCGGTACCGTCAAACCACACCACCACCCGTTGCGGGCGACCGTCCGGCAGATACACCGGCACCTTCTCGAAACGCCCGTGATTGAGCTGCTGCGGCGGCGCGGCCAGCGCCTGTCCGGACATCCCCGCCAGCACCACACCCAGCATCATCCCCCAACCGGCTTGCCGCATCGTCGCGCATCCCATGACTAGTGCGCCAACGATACGCCCCTGCCCTGCCAAGGGCATGTACACAGCGTGGCCGGACGCTCAGCGCGCATCGCGACGCGCCTGCCGCCACAGCTGCCAGGCCACCGAGACCAGCCACACCAGCACCACGGCGATCACCAGCTTCTGCCCAGCGCCGCGCGGCGGGCCGCGCCACAGCACGTGCAGCCACAGCAGCACGAAGCACAGCCAGGCCCACCACCAGGCCGGCCCGGCCCACGTGCGCCAGCGCGGATCGGCGCGCAGGTACCAGCTCTGCAGCAGCATCGCCACGCTCACGCACAGGAACGCGGTGTTGGCCGACAGCCCGTGCACCAGCGGTGCCAGCAGCGGCGCGCGCTCGGGCAGCCAGCTGTCGCCGATCGCCACGCCCATCAATCCCAGCGCGGCCACCCAGAACAGCAGCGGCGCGGCCGCACTGCGGCGGGGTGATCGGCTGTTGGCATGTAGGGAGAGGGCCAGCAGCATGATCGCCAGCGCCAGCACACAGTAAGCCGCGCGCAGTGCCAGCCCCCAGGGGCCATGCAGGTACAGGCTCAGGGTGGCCTGCACCCAGTCCAGGTCATCGCGTGCCCATTGCGTCCACAACGCGATGGCCACGAACAGCGCCAGCGCCATCAGCGTGAGCAGAGCAACGCGTGCGTGATGCTGCGCGGGCCAGCGGAAAGGGCGTGGCAAGGGAAGCGACATCGCAGCTCCTGCGGTCAGTCGGTGGCCTCGGGGTGACGCTGTTTCCAGGCGGCCAGCGCGGCGCGGTAGCGCTGCAGCTCATCGCTGTACAGATCCAGCACGCACAGCGGGCAGCCGCTGCCGCAGCACTCGTTGGGGCCGGGTTCTTCCGGCGGCTGCGGACGCGGATCGGGATCTGGAACGGACACGGACATGGCCACACACGTAGGGAAAACAGCGCGCACAGTGTAGCGGGCGTGGTTCAGCGCTCAACCCGCCGGCGCAGGTTGTCGCGCGCGGCCGCATCCAGCCGCTGGTGGAAGAAGTCGCTCAGGAAGATCCGCGGCTGCCCCAGCACCTGCTTGAGAAAGCGCCGTCGATTCAGCCGGAACAGGAAGCCCGGCACGTGCCCGGCGTACTCTTCGGCAATGCCGCGGTCGTACGCATCGAACACCGTCGCCGGTGCGCCCAGAATGGCCATGTCGCAGTCCAGGAACAGGGCCGCCTCCGGATCGACATCACCGGGCGCCAGTTTGCTGTGGCGGGCAGTCAACGCGATCAACTCGACCACGCGCGCCGCATCGATCCCGGCATCGGGCAGCCAGCGCGCGATGGCCTCGCGCGCCATGTCCGCCGAGCGGGCTTCGTTGTCGCCGCGGCCCGCGTCGTAGATGGCGTCGTGATAGAGCGCGGCCAGCTGCACCTCGCGCGGCTGGCGCCAGCCCGGGCCAGCTTCGGCGACCGTGACGCAGTGCTGCAGAACGGCCTGCACGTGCGACCAGTTGTGGTACGCCCGCGGCGGCAGGGCGTAGGCGGTTTCCAGCTCGGCGAGCTGTCCGGAGGGCAGCGGGATCGGTTCAAAGCGCATGCGGCCATGATTGGCCGCCGGGCGCGTGCTGGCAAGACCGGCACTTTTTTGACCACGTCCATTGCCCCCTTCCTGCACAGGGCGTCGCGAGGGTTATCCACATGTTTGTCGACCGCTGGTCCACATCCTCTGTGGATGGCGTGGACAGCCGATGAACGGCGCGCCGGCACGTACCAACGCGCCTAGACTCGACGCGACGGACCCCAAGCGCCCTGCGAGGTGACGGCGATGACCGCATGCAGACTACTGATGCTGTGGATGGCCCTGGCTGCCGTACCGGCCTGGGCGGCGGAGACCGCCGCGCCTCCCCTTCCCACCGCGCCGGTCACCACCGAGCTGCCCACGCCGGCGCAGATCCTGGAGGTGCCCGCCCCGCTGCTGACCCTGCTGCAGGAGCAGGTGATCGACCCGGGGTACTCGCGCGAGCGCCGCCTGCAGCGGTTGGTCGAGATGATCTTCGACACGCAGGGGCTGCACCTGGTCTACGACCCCGATGCGACCCACACGATCAGCCAGACGTGGCAGACGCGGCGCGCCAACTGCCTCTCGTTCACGCTGTTGTTCGTGACCCTGGCCAACCTTGCCGGCATCGATGCGCATGTCCAGGAAGTGGCGCAGGTGGTGTCCTGGTATCAGTCATCCGGCGTGATCTACAGCATTGGCCACGTCAACGCCGGCATCGTGCTGGACGGGCGCAGCGGCACCGTCGATCTTGACCACAACGTGCTCTATGACCGGTATGGCCCGCAGAAGATCAACGGACAACGGGCGCTGGCCCATTTCTACAACAACCGCGGCGCCGACCGCATGGCCGCCGGCGATACGGCCGGTGCGCGCACCTACTTCCGTGCCGCGCTCGCCCAGGCACCGGACTTTGTCGGCAGCTGGAACAATCTGGGGGTGCTGGATGCGCGCATGGGGGACCTGGACCAGGCCCGGCGCGACTACGAGACCGCCCTGCGCCTGCAGCCGCGGCACGGCGCCAGCCTGAGCAATGCCAGTGCGCTGTACCGGCGCGTGGGCGATACCCGCCAGGCGCAACGGCTGGCGGGCCGGCTGGCGCGGGTACAGCGTAGCGATCCCTTCGCGCAGTACATGTTCGGTGCGCGGGCGGAGCAGCGCCGGGACTATCCCGACGCGGTGAAGTTCTACCGCCGCGCCGTGCGCCTGTACGACAGCGCGCATCCCTTCCATTTCGCCCTGGCCCGGGCCTACTTCCTGGCCGGCGACCCGCATCGCGCCTCGCTGGAGATGCAGCGCGCACGGGACCTGGCGGGGGAAAACGGCGATGCGGTCACCTCCCGCTACCAGGCCAAGCTGGACAGCCTGCAGCGCTGGCGCCAGCGTGGCACCAACGCCCACTGAGCCGGCTCAGGCCTTCTTGAGGAAGCAGGTCTTCAGAACCAGCCCCTTGATCTTCTCCGAGTTGCCTTCGATATGCTCGGCATCGTCCTCCACCAGGCGGATGTTGCGGATCACGGTGCCCTGCTTGAGCGGGATGGAGGATCCCTTGACCTTCAGGTCCTTGATCACGGTCACGGTGTCGCCGGCGGCCAGCACGTTGCCGTTGCTGTCGCGCACCACCACGGCCTCGCCGCCACCGTCACCGGCCGCCCACTCGTGGCCGCAGTCCGCGCAGATGAACAGCGCGCCATCGGCATAGGTGTTTTCCAGGGTGCACTGCGGGCAGGCGGGAATGGCGGACATCGACAGCTCTTCGGTTACGAAACGGCCCGTAGTGTAACCGCCCGTTACCCTCTGCCCTTGCGTCGGCGGTCCCGTTGCCGCAAAGTGCGCGCCCCCTGACCACCGGCCCGGCCCGCGCATGAAACTCGGCATCGACTTTGGCACCAGCAACTCCGCCGCCGCCGTGGTGATCGACGGCAAGGTCGTGCCGATCCAGTTCGGCCAGGCCGAACAGTTCCG
>Ga0247813_10002143_pt1 | contig 13851 bp, 9 predicted proteins | sample UWRJL169409C1_FD_180719 | JGI IMG/M metagenome (GOLD analysis project Ga0247813, IMG submission 180719) | Plant litter microbial communities from Arlington Agricultural Research Station in Wisconsin, United States - UWRJ-L169-409C-1 | ecosystem: Environmental > Terrestrial > Plant litter >... | reverse complement strand
CCGGCAATGTGATCCGCCTCTGCGCCAACACCGGCGCGCGGCTGCACCTGATCGAGCCGCTCGGTTTCGACCTGAGCGACAAGCAGCTCAAGCGCGCCGGCCTGGACTATCACGAATACGCCCGACTTCAGGTCCATCCAGATCTCGAGACCGCCCTGCAGGTGATTGCGCCCAAGCGCCTGTTCGCGCTGAGTACCCGCGGCAGCGTGCGTTACGACACCCAGCACTTTGAAGATGGCGATGCCTTCCTGTTCGGCCCGGAAACCCGTGGCCTGCCCCAGGACCTGCTCGACAGCCTGCCCCACGGCCGCCGCCTGCGCCTGCCGATGCGACCGGACAACCGCAGCCTCAACCTGTCCAACACCGTTGCGGTGGTGATGTACGAGGCGTGGCGCCAGAACGGGTTTGCCGGCGGGGAATGACTCAGAAAGCGTTGATGCCCGTGAGCTCGCGCCCGATCACCAGCTGGTGCACGGTCTCGGTACCTTCGTAGGTGATCACCGATTCCAGATTGAGCGCATGCCGGATCGCCACGTGCTCGGTGGTGATGCCCGCGCCGCCGAGCAGATCGCGGCACTCGCGCGCGATGTCGATCGCCATGCGGCAATTGTTCCACTTGGCCAGGCTCACCTGCTGCGGCTGCAGCTGCCCCGCATCCTTCAGCCGCCCCAGCTGCAAGGCCAGCAATTGGCCCGTGGTGATCCGCCGCGCCATGTCGGCCAGCTTGATCTGCGCACTCTGCGTGGCCGCCACCGGCCGGCCGAACAGCACGCGCTGCTTGGTGTAAGCCAGCGCTTCATCCAGGCACGCCACCGCGGCACCGATCGGGCCCCAGCTGATGCCGTAGCGCGCCTGGTTCAAGCAGCCCAGCGGCCCTTTGAGGCCCTGCACGTTGGGCAGGCGGTTACGGTCGGGCACGCGCACATTGTCGAAGAACAGCGCACCGGTGAGCGAGGCGCGCAGGCTCATCTTGTGCTTGATCTCCTGCGTGCTGAAGCCGGCCATGCCCTTCTCGAGCACGAAGCCCTGGATGCCGTCTTCGGTGTGCGCCCAGATGATCGCGATGTCCGCCACCGGCCCACTGGTGATCCACATCTTGCTGCCGTTGATCAGCCAGTCACCACCATCACGCACCGCGCGGGTCTTCATCGCCGCCGGATCGGAGCCGCCATGCGCTTCGGTCAGGCCGAAGCAGCCGATCACCTTGCCGGTGGCCATGTCGGGCAACCAGCGCAGGCGCTGTTCTTCGCTGCCGTAGGCGTAGATCGGGTACATGCACAGCGAGCTCTGCACCGAAACAAAACTGCGCAGGCCCGAATCGCCGCGCTCCAGTTCCTGGCAGATCAAGCCGTAGCTCACCGCATTCAGTCCGCCGCCGCCGTACTGCTCGGGCAGGCTGGAGCCAAGCAGACCCAGGGCAGCGATCTCGGGGATCAGTTCATCGGGAAAGCGGCCTTCATCAAAGGCATCACCGATGATCGGCAGCACCCGGGTATCGGTGAAGCGCGCCACCGTTGCCTGCACCGCGCGCTCCTCCTCGCTCAGCAGCGAACGGATATCGAACAGATCGAACGGATTGAGTGACATGGCATCCCGGCAGGTGGCGGTGGAACAGGGCCCCATTGTGGTCGCTGCGCGGGAAGGGGCCAAGAGACGGGATGCCGCGCCCCATTGCTGCGTCGCAGCATATCGACGCCGATCGCGCGCCGACACCGCTGTCATCGTCGGCGATCTAGGCTTAAATGCGTCGTGCCGGTACTCTGGCGCACTGATCCACCGTTTCGCCGTGGTGTGACACGCGCGATTCCCAGGCAACCGCCGCCCGTTCACCCCGCGGCACTACCCAAGAGTTACGCAGCCCCATGAGCGAAGCAATCAACGTCCTGCCCCCGCGTGAAGTGATGGAATTCGATGTGGTGATCGTCGGTGGCGGCCCCGCTGGCCTGGCCACGGCGATCCGGCTGCGCCAGCGCGCCATCGAGGCCGGCCGCGAGCTGTCGGTGTGCATCCTGGAGAAGGGGTCTGAACCCGGCGCGCACATCCTGTCCGGCGCGGTGATGGACCCACGCGCGTTGACCGAACTGTTCCCGGACTGGGCCGAGCGCGGCGCACCGCTGAAGCAGAAGGTCACCCGCGACGAGTTCCTGTTCCTCAATGAGACGGGGTCGCGCAGCACGCCCAACGCACTGCTGCCGGAGTGCTTCCACAACGAAGGCAACTACATCGTCAGCCTCGGCGAGGTCACCCGCTGGCTGGCGCAGCAGGCCGAGGCACTGGAGGTGGCGATCTTCCCCGGCTTCCCGGCGGCGGAAGTGCTGTACAGCGACGACGGCGCGGTGATCGGCGTGGCCACCGGTGACATGGGCATCGAGAAGAACGGTCAGCCCGGCCCGGCGTTCGAGCGCGGCATGGCGCTGCACGCCAAGTACACGATCTTCGCCGAAGGCTCGCGCGGCCATCTCGGCCGCCAGCTGATCGCCCGCTTCCAGTTGGATGCCGGCAAGGATCCGCAGGCCTACGGCATCGGCATCAAGGAACTGTGGCAGATCGATCCGGCCAAGCACGAACCGGGCCTGGTGGTGCACGCCGCCGGTTGGCCGCTGGACAACGACACCTACGGTGGCGCGTTCCTGTATCACGCCGAGGGTGGCAAGGTGTCGATCGGCTATGTGGTCGGCCTGGACTACAAAAATCCGTGGCTGAGCCCGTTCGAAGAGTTCCAGCGCTTCAAGACGCACCCGGACATCCGCAAGCACCTGGAAGGGGGCAAGCGCATCGGCTACGGCGCGCGCGCGATCACCGCCGGTGGTTTGATGTCGCTGCCCAAGACCGTGTTCCCGGGTGGCGCGCTGGTCGGCTGCGAGGCCGGCTACCTCAACGTCAGCCGGATCAAGGGCAGCCATGCCGCGATCAAGACCGGCATGCTCGCCGCCGATGCGGCCTTCGATGCGCTTGCCGCCGATCGTCAGCACGATGAGTTGAGCGCCTATCCGCAGGCGTTCGAGAGCAGCTGGCTGCATGCCGAGCTGCAGCAGGCCAAGAATTTCAAGCAGTGGTTCAAGAAGGGCCAGACCGTGGCCACGTTGATGACCGGCATCGAGCAGTGGCTGCTGCCCAAGCTCGGCATCCGCAATCCGCCGTGGACGCTGCGCCACAGCACCCCGGACCACGCCTGCCTGGAGCCGGCGTCGAAGCACGCGAAGATCACTTATCCCAAGCCCGATGGCGTGCTCACCTTCGACCGCCTCAGCTCGGTGTTCCTGAGCAGCACCAACCACGCCGAAGACCAGCCCAGCCACCTGACGCTCAAGGACGCCAGCGTGCCGGTGCGGATCAACCTGAGCGAATACGCCGGGCCGGAAGCGCGTTACTGCCCGGCGGGCGTGTACGAGTTCGTCGGCAGCGACGGGCACGAACAGTTGCAGATCAATGCGCAGAACTGCGTGCACTGCAAGACCTGCGACATCAAGGACCCGACCCAGAACATCGTGTGGGTGACCCCGCAGGGCGGTGGCGGTCCAAACTACTCGGGCATGTGATCGGCATGACCTGCGACCACCGGTCGCAGGTCAACGGGCGCGGCAGGTACCGCCGCGCCCGTTATCCTGAGCGTCCTGTCCCGGGGCCTGTCTGCGCCATGCTTCCTGCCATCCGCTCGACGTTGCCGATGCTTGCCGCGCTGATGCTGGCGGCGTGTTCGCGTACCCCGCAAACGCCGGAGCAGACCCATCAGCAGGATCTGCAGCGGGCATTTGCGATCTGCGCCGGCTGCCACACGGTCAGCCCCGGGGGCGTGCACCGCTTCGGCCCGAACCTGCATGGGGTGATCGGGCGTCGCGCCGGGAGCGTCGACGGCTTCCCCTACTCCAACGCCATGCGCGATGCCGGGCTGACCTGGGACGAGCAGACCCTGGATGCGTTCCTGCGCTCGCCGACGCACGTGGTGCCGGGCACCCGCATGGTCAACGCCACGGCCGATCCGGAGCGCCGCCGTCAGGTGATCGAGTACCTGCAGCAGCAGCGCTGACCTCGTCGCCGGTAGAGCGCCTCAGGACGCCTGCAGCTGCACCAGGTAGGCGCGCAGCGCCGCATCGAACGCGCTGATCGCGCCGGCGTGCGCTGCTACCCCGTCTTCGTCGATGCTGTCCATCAGGCCGCGCGCGCGGGCCGCCAGCGCGTCCGCACCGAGTGTCGCCAGCCCGCCCACCAGCCGGTGCAGCACGTCCACGAGCGCGGGCCCCGCCTGCGCCTCCAAGGCCGCCTGCAGCTGCACCAGATCGTCGGCGGACGCGGTGCAAAGGCTCTCGATCAACACCCCGGCAACATGCGCCGAGCCGAAGCGGCGCACGAGTGCCGCCCGATCCGGCGGTGCGTCGCTTGCGCCCGGGGCCTGCGCGGCGGCAGAGGCAAGCGGATCTCCATCCGGCAGCCACTGCAGCAGTGCATGGCGCAAGGCGGCCAAGGCCACCGGCTTGGCCAGCAGATCATCCATGCCGGCCTCGCGGCAGCGCTGCAGATCGTCCTCCATGGCACTGGCGGTCAGGGCGATCACCGGCAGCCGCGCGCCGCCGCGGTCGCGCTCCTGTTCGCGGATGCGGCGCGTCATGGCATAGCCGTCCATCACCGGCATCCGGCAATCGGTAAGGACCAGATCGAAGCGGGTGCGCGCCAGCAGCGCCAGCGCCTGCTCGCCGTTCTCGGCCAGCACGTGAGGCAGCCCCAGCTGCTGCATGCGCCAGCCCATCAGCGCCTGGTTGGTGGGATGGTCCTCGACGATCAACACCCGCCGCTGCAGCAGCGCGGCCGGCAAGGGCAGGGTCTGCGCCTGTTCTTCGGCGGCGCCGGGCTGTTCCTCGAACGGCACCGTGGGCACCGTCAGCAGCACCTCCACGCGGGTGCCCTCACCGGGCACGCTGTGCAGCGTCAGCGTGCCGTGCATCATCGCCACCAGGCGCTGGCAGATACTCAGGCCCAGCCCGGTGCCACCGTACTGCCGGCTCGTGGCCGCGTCGGCCTGCGCGAACGGGGCGAACAAACGTTCGCGCTGTTCGGCCGAGATGCCGATGCCGGTGTCGCGCACAGTCAGGCGCAGCTGCTGCGCACCATCCGCGTCGGTGTCGAGCACCGCCAGCGCGATGCCGACCTCGCCCGCGTGGGTGAACTTGATCGCGTTGCTGAGCAGGTTGAACACGATCTGGCGCAGGCGCATGCCATCGGCCAGATGCATGGCCGCGACGTCGTCGTCGATCTGGATCTGCAGGTCCAGTCCCTTGGCCACCGCCTGCGGCGCAAGCAGCTGCTGCACATTGCCCAGCAACGCGCGCAGCGCGACCGGATGTGGCTGCAGCGACAACGCTCCGGCCTCGATCTTGGAGTAGTCCAGCAGGTCATCGAGGATCTGCCGCAGCATCTGCGCCGAATCTTCGATCACGCTGATGATGCGCCGCTGCTCGCCGTCCAGCGTGGTGTGCGAGAGCACCTCGACCATGCCCAGCACGCCGGACATCGGGGTGCGGATCTCGTGGCTCATCGTGGCAAGGAACTCGGATTTTGCCGCGGTCGCACGTTCGGCCGCCGCCTTGGCCAACGTCAGCGCATCGGCCTGCGCACGTGCATCGGTGACATCGACCCAGTAACCGCTCCACAACAGCGCGCCATCCTCGGCGTCGTAGGGCAGCGCGCGCGAACGTACCCAGCGCAGCGTGCCACGCGGGCAGGTACGGAACTCCATGTCCAATGCGGTGAAGTCGCGTGCGGCGCGCTCCATGGCCTGGAGTACGCCGGCACGGTCGCGCTCGTCGATGTGGTCCATCAATGCACTTTCATCGGCCATCGCTTCGGCGGCACTCAACCCGAACAGCGCTTCCGTATCGCCGGCGATATACGGTATCGACAACCGCCCATCGCGCTCGCGCCGCCCCTGATACACGATCGCCGGCAGGTTGTCGGTCACCTTGGCCAGACGCTGCTCCGCGCGCCGACGCATCGCCACTTCATTGCGCAGCCGCCAGTGTCCCCAGCCGTGCACCAGCAGGGCCGTCAACAGGACCAACGCCAATGGCACCGCCCAGCGCGCAATGCCCCGCCAATCCAGGGCGCTTCGGTACTCGGCCGAGAGCCAGTCACTGCGGATCGCCTCGTGCTCACGCGCGCTCATGTTGACCAGCATGCGATCGAAGGTGGTCGCCAGTGGCGCGTACGGGCGCTTGACCGCGAGCGACAACCGATCACTGAACCCTGCCGGTGCGGCCACGTGCAACTGGGCGGGATAGCGATCGCGCACGATCCGATCGATGATCGCCAGATTGCCGATATAGGCATCGGCATCGCCATGCGCCAACCGTGCCAGTGCCAGTTCGGTGCTGCGCGCAGGCACGATGCGCGCGTTGGGCGCCTGCTGCAGGATGTAGCTCCGCAACCGGTCCGGATCGCTCAGCAGGATGCTGCGCCCGTCCAGATCGCGGACGCCCAGCACCGAGCGGCTGCCCGCGGCGGTGACGATCACGTTCGGCACGGTGATGAAGGGCTGGCTGAACACCCACGCGTCACCGAGGTAGGTTGAATCGTTGGGGATGCCCATGATCGCGTCGACCTCGCCGCGGCGAAGCTGTTCGCGCACGTCGAACCAATCATGCGCCGGCACGTAGGTGAGCTGCGCACCGACGGTACGCAGCAGACGCAGATACTCCGCCGATACACCGCTGGGCCGGTCAGCGCTGTCCACGAACGCCAGCGGTGCCGCATTCGGCGCGAAGGCGAGCCGCAGCGGCATCGCCAGCACACGCTTCTCGGCGTTGCCCAGAATCATCTGCGACTGCACCGACCATTCCGGCGTCTGCAGCCAGCGCCGCCGCAGGCGCTCACGCTCGCTGTCAGCCAGTGCCGCCAGCCCCATGTCCAGCGCTTCGGCCAACGGTTGCTTGGCATTGGGTACCCCGAAATGCAGACGCTCCGGTGGCATGTCGCTGGGGCGCAGCAGGGCCACATCGGTCAGACCCCGCTCGGCGATCAAGCTCGCGGCCACGTACGCGTTGCCGATATACACGTCGGCCTCCCCGGTGCGGACCATGTCCAGCGCCGCCGATGTCGAGTCCGCGATGACCTGGCGCGCGGCGGGAAAGCGCGCACGCACTTCGGCGCTGGTGACGAACTCGCGCTCGGTGACCACGCGCAGACCGCGCAGGTCGGGATCGGCCGAGGCGCGCGTATCGCCGGGCCGGCCGACCAGGGCGAGCGGACCATCGGCATACGGGCGCGTGTAGACCATGCAGCGCGTGCGGTCGGCCGTGAGGGTGATGTTCATCACCACATCGACGTCCCCCCGGCACGCGGCGTCCAGTACCTCGGTCCAATCGCGGTACATCCGCACCTTCACCTGCACGCCCAACTGCTGCGTGAGCAGACTCAGGTAGTCGTAGCCCAGGCCGACCGGTTTGCCATCGCGCAGCGACTCGAACGGCGGCCAGCCGCTGTCGTACATGCCCAGGATGATGGTAGGGTGCCTGCCAAGCCACTCGCTCTGCCGGGGCGACAGGGTGGGCGCCGCCGCAGCGGAGAGCGACATGCTCCCTGCCGTTGCGAGCACGACGAGCACGAACAGCACCAGCCGGCGAACGACGTGGGTACGCATGCTGCCTGATCTCCGTAGAATGACATCCCCCATCCCGGCACGGCCCGACGGCTGCCTTACAGGCAATACTAGTCCATGACCCTGCGCATTATCATTGCCGACGACCATCCGGTCGTACGGATCGGCACGAAGGCCGTGATCGAATCCAGCGGCATTGGCCAGGTGGTGGCCGAGGCCAGTACCGTCGCCGAATTGATGGCCGCGCTATCCGAGTACCCCTGCGATGTCCTGGTCACCGATTACTCCATGCCCGGCGGCCAGCAGGCCGATGGCTTTGCGATGATCGCCATGATCCGCCGGCGTTTTCCCGCGTTGCCGGTGCTGATGCTCAGCGTCTCCAACAACCTGGCGATCCTGCGCATGGTGGTGGCCACCGGCGTACTCGGCCTGGTCGACAAGACCTCGTCGATGGACGAACTGCCGCAGGCGATCCAGACCGTGCAGCGTGGCATGCCCTACATCAGCCTCACGCTGAAAGAGCGCATTGACGCGATCGGCACCAACAGCGTGGAAGAAGGGGAAGCCAAGCCGCTCTCGCCGCGCGAGCTGGAAGTGCTGCGTCTGCTGGGCAGTGGCATGACGGTCAAGGAGATCGCCATCCATCTGCACAAGAGCGTGAGCACCATCAGCCGCCAGAAAGGCGATGCGATGTTGAAGCTCGGCCTGAAGGGTGACGCCGAGCTGTTCGATTACCTGCGCGACGGCGAACGCTGATCGCCGCCGTCCGCTGACGGCACATTCTTTGACCACGGCGCTGCCAGCGATCGGCCTGACGTCCCAAGTTCGCCGTAGGTTTTTCCCTACATTGCTTACCTGCACGGCAACGTATAGGCTCCGATTGCCCATGAACGGGCCATTCAGGGAGTTCGACAAGATGTTGAGCAAACGAAATGGAATTGTTGCTGTAGCACTACTGGCAGTGAGCGGGGCAGTAGCTGCGGCCTGTACATCGATGTGTGGGGGAAACTGTAGTGCGAATCAGTGCAGGGTGATCCTTTGTGACAGCGAAACTGGCCAGGTATGCGCGGTTCGGATTTACGAACGACCCGTCCAGCCATTCTGATCCAGATCCATCGCCCGGCTCCCACAGCCGGGCGATGTTCCGTAACAAGGAGAGCGTGTGTTGAAGCGATATATCCTGCTTTTCCTCGCCGGTTTGGCGACCATCCCAATGGCGGGCGCCCAGAATGCTGTATCGGTGAACGGCCTTAAGGAACTGCGCAACTACTGGATCTACGATCACGCGGCATCACTACCTCTGGCTGAGTCCGCAGGTATGGATATCATCGTTCCGCCAGCAATGATCAAGAAGGCTGGCCCATGGAAGAAGACCTACCGCGTCCGCATCGACGAGACAGGCAAAGTAACCAGTGCGGAGTGCACTGACTGCGCGCCCGGCGATCCGGTCGCCCCTATCATGGCGAAGGGCTTCTTTGTAGAACGCTACAAGCCTGCTCCGGGCAACACCAAGCGCGTACCTGTGCATGCATTGCTGCCAGCTGAGTTGATTCAACCCGGTAACTAGTTGCACATGAAGACCTTCGGAGCATGGACCTGGCTGCAGCAGGGGGCGCGCCAACTCGGCCGCAGCCGGGCTTCCACCGCTATTCTTGCGATATCCGTTGCCGTCAGCGCCGCATTTTTCTCGGCTGTACTGATGGCCTACCTGATGCTCGGACACCACTATCCGGCAGGGGCGACAAATGCGTCTGAGTTTCTGTCGCTGGGCCAAGGGCAGAGTGGGCAGCGGCACGACCCTCTAGATTTGAATCACTTCGTGGCGCTGACGCAGCTGCCAGCAGATGACGGCAGGTTCTTCGCGGCAAATGTGGGATCCAGTTATCCCTTGGAATCTTCGGGTGGAAAGACGGTGATCCGGACGGGCTTCGCCTCCGCCGGATTTCTCTCCGCGCTGGGCGTTGAGCTTGTTCATGGGCGCTGGCCCTCGCGCCAGGAACTCGCGTTGTCGGAGAGTACCGCCACAAGTATCTACGGCAGTGCAGCCTCCGCTATAGGAGAGTCGATCAGAATTGGCGCGATGGACGGCATAATCTCGGGGGTGTTCTCCAATGATTTCGAGGGCCTGCATCCCGCTTGGGATCAGGCTACCCCCACGGCGGCCTGGATGGCACAGGAGGACATTTTCTCCGTCTCGGGATTTTCGGGTCAGTTTCCAGAGGACATACAGCGGCAGATTCCCCTGTTCCGCATCTACCTGAAACCCGAAAAGTCTTCATCTACCACCCAGGCAGCTGCAAATGCAATCCAGCTTATCAGCGTCAATGGAATGAGCGGTGAGAAGTGGGAAGCGGTCAGCGGCATTTTCCAGGGACTTGCTGAACACGACTCAATGACCCGGATTCTCGCACCGGCCTCGATTGCATTGATCGGCTTGGTGCTGGCGCTTCTCCTTGCCCAGATCGCGCACGAGGCACGAACAATAGACGGCCGTGCGCGGACCGTTCTCCTGCGCACTCGGCTCGGCGCGTCTTGGACGAGAATAGGCTGGCAGGAGGCCCTGACGTCAGCTCCTCTCTCGGCGCTGTTCGCCTTCGTGGCCCTGATTGCTGCGTCAACGTTCTTATTTATCGCAAATAGTGAGGCGCTGGCCCTTACCCAGGCGTCTCCCTACACGCTCCGCATGCTCTGGCAGTCGATTCTCGTGCCTGTGCTGGCCCTGCCTTTGCTTCCAGTGATTTCGCGACTGATTCTACTGGCACTTCTACGTGGTCGCCCGTCGGGCGCTCCGCCTCAACTCGCGGCGGTGTTCCTAGGAACATCCGTTGCCCTCGGCCTGCTTTCCGGCACGCTGCTGCTGTCGCTCTCCCGTGGCACGCTACCCCTGCTGGAGCAGGTCGACGCGGAGGCGCGCAGGACGACCTACCTTGCAGCTGATCGCTCACGATCCGATGTCAACGCGGTCAGCTCCGCCGCCGTAGCCGATCTGGCCGCCTCGCTTCGGGCTGAAGGGGTCGATGTTGACGTCACCAGCAGTGCTCCATTCTCCAAGTGTGACGAGATTGTCAGCATCCGTCCCACCGGAAGCGAGCTCGCCTCGTCGGTGTCCGTAAGCCTCGTATCGATCGGGAGCGGAACCGCCTCACTGTTGGGAATGCGGCTACAGGAAGGAGCACTCCCCGGCAAGGGTGAAATCGCAGTGGCCCAAGCCGTGTCCAATGCGCTGGGTAGCTCAGGCAGCGTTGGAAGTCGGGTCACCCTTCCGGATGGCAGCGATCGCACCGTCTCCGGAATCTTCAAAGACTCGATCTTCGACGCGCCTTCGTCCGATTCCGCGATGCGCATCTTCTCGACAGATACACCCTCAGCGTGTCCCAGCTTTATGATCGTGCGGCAGGGAGAACATGGTGACCTCATGAGGAGTACCTCCGCGTTCATAGAGGCTTTCGGTACTGTCGTCTCTACCAATCGGGCGGAGCGCGCAATGCAGCGTTTGTACGCGCCGATCATGCTCGGCAAGGCCACGCTTGTAGCCAGCGCCGCGGTTCTCTTGGCAATCGCATACCTGGTTGCGGAAGCGCTGCTGGCCTTCCTTTCGGCAAACAGCAGAGTGTTCGCCACCATGCAGAGCCTAGGAGCGAGCGGCGTCGAAGCGGGCCTGCAGACCTGGAATCGGATTTATCTGCAGATCGGGTTCGCGGTGATGGTATCCGCTCTTCCCTTAGCAGGTATATGGTATCTACTGCAGGCTCAGGAGGTACTTCTTCCGCGAGTGGTCTTTGAGACGTTTGCCTTTGTACTTGCAGTAATCCTTCTGACAATGCTGAGTCTGATTGCCATCTGGCATCAGCGCCGGGCGCGCCAGAACATATCGGATATGCTTAGAGATGAATGATCATATGGACGTTGCCACAGATTTGAAGTGGCATGCACGACGCCGCGTTCGTATTCTCCTCGCGGGCATATTCGCTGCAATGATTTGCGTCGGCGCGGCGATGCTCATCCTCCGCACGGGAGAACCCACGTTGTCGCTTGACCAGATAGTTCTGGCGACCGTGCGGGAAGATACCGGCGTGCGGGAGCTCAGGGCCGCGGGGGAACTTGGGCGGCAGCGTCGGATCGCGATCCAGGCTTCCGCAGACGGAGTTGTACAGAGCGTCAATGTCGAACCCGGCACAGCCGTACGCGAAGGAGCATCGCTGGTAGTCCTATCAAATGTCGATCTTGAATTAGCTGCGCGGACTGCGATGGCCGAGCTGGAAGTCACTCGTGCCGAACTGTCCTCCACCGAGGCGCGTTTAGTGGGGCAGGTCGAGGCACAAAGGATGGAGCTGGCACGGGCGCGCTCTGAGCTTGAGATATCAACTATCCGGGAAAAAGGCCACAGAAGACTGTTTGATGCCGGCATGATCTCGGAGATGGCACTTAGCGAGCACAGATCAGCGTATGAGCTGGCGAAGTTGAAGGTCGATATCGAGTCTCGCAAGCTCGCAGCCGTAGAGGTGGAGTATGCCGTCCATGCGCGCTCCGCAGCGACGCGCGTCGCGATCACGCAGGATTCGAGCGACCGCGCCAGGGATAGGGTTACCGAGATGACCATCGCTGCGCCTTTTGAAGGAATCGCTGAGCGGTTCCCGTTTGCGGCAGGCGAGTCGGTCAAACGCGGGGATGAAGTTGTATCGTTTGCCAGCAACAGTGGAATGGACGCTGTAGTCAGGGTGTTGGAGCGCTCCGCTCAACGGGTTCGCTCAGGTTCACAGGCAATGATTGTGGTTGGCCAGCACAAGCTACCTGCAAGTGTCCAAAGGATGGACCCCCAGGTGGAGAACGGTGTGGTGAAGGTCACGCTGAGGCCAACGTCAGTGCTTCCAGCCTCGTGGCTTCCTGGTCAGCGCGTCGACTCTCTCATCAAGGTTGGTGGTCCAGGCAGAAGCACTGTTGTTCGCCGCCCGGTTGGCGTCGTCGACGACTCCAGCGCTGTGGTGCTCAGGCGATCACCGGACGGCAAAACGGCTGTTGGAGTATCCGCCGTGTTCGGCATCGGAACCGAGGGCGAGGTAGAGGTGGTGGGAGGACTGAGCGCAGGCGATCAGATCATTGTGAGCGATGTCGGGCGGATCCGCGCCGGACAGATTTACAAATTGAGGTAAGCATGATTCGACTGCAGGGCATCTGCCGGGACTATGCGACTGAGCATGTCCGAACATCCGCCGTATCGAACGTCACCCTTGGCGTGGCACAAGGGGAGTACTGTGCAATCACCGGACCGTCCGGCTGCGGAAAGTCCACGCTTTTGGGTATTGTCGGGCTGATGGACCAAGGCTTCACTGGCAGCTACTTGCTGAACGGCCATCAGATGGCGTCTGCCACGCCTGTTCGGCTACGCAGGGCGCGAAACGAAGATATTGGCTTTGTTTTCCAGGCCTTCAATCTTGTCCCGGACATCCCGGTGATCGACAACATCCTGCTCCCTTGTCAATTCTCCCCCTCTGGCATAGTCCCTCCTGACCGTACGTACGCGGCTGAACTCGCGGAACGGTTCGGCGTCGCCACTAGACTCAATCATATGCCTGGCCAGCTCTCGGGAGGCCAGCAGCAGCGGGTTGCCATTGCACGCGCCTTGATCAGGAAACCGAAAGTGGTTGTCGCCGATGAGCCCACTGGCAACTTGGACTCGGCATCCACCGAGATCATCCTTGACATATTTGACGAGATTCATCACAGCGGAGCCACGCTTGTCGTCGTAACTCATGACATGCACGTTGCGGCCCGGGCTGAACGAAGGATCGCGATGCGTGATGGAAGCATTGTCGCTTAGGGAAATCGACAGCCGCCATCGCTCATCGGCTCTTATGGACTCCGTTTTTTGGCTTGCATGATGTGCGGCCATAGGAAGTGCGCGCCTGCATAGCAGATCACATCGACAAAGTTCCTTCGAATACCCTTGCATTTATGTACTGCTCAGTTTGATATTCAGGGCTAATTCGGGTGACTAACGGATAATTCACACCTGTCGCCAGCAGCGATTTCCCCCTCCCTCTGCTGGCGGACAAAACCAAAAAATAAAAAGGTGTCCCCGAAAATGAAGACTTCCCTGCTTGCTCTGGGTCTGCTGGCTGCACTGCCGTTCGCTGCGTCGGCAACCGACGGTCTGTCGTACAACTATGTTGAAGGCGGCTACGTGAACACCGATGCCAAGGGCGGCGACGCTGATGGTTGGGCGGTGAAGGGCTCGGTCGCCGTGGCGCCGAACTTCCACATCT
>Ga0247813_10002141_pt1 | contig 13866 bp, 9 predicted proteins | sample UWRJL169409C1_FD_180719 | JGI IMG/M metagenome (GOLD analysis project Ga0247813, IMG submission 180719) | Plant litter microbial communities from Arlington Agricultural Research Station in Wisconsin, United States - UWRJ-L169-409C-1 | ecosystem: Environmental > Terrestrial > Plant litter >... | reverse complement strand
GAAGTAATAGAACCTACCAAATCTCTTCTCTTCATGCTACCATAACCCGTGAGTACCACCTCATTTAATAGATTACTTTCCTCTTCCATTACCACATTTAGAACAGCACCATTAATGGGAACAATTTTAGCCCCGAAACCCAAAAACCTAAAGGTTAATGTACTGATATCTGCCGGAACGGTGATTGCATACTCTCCAGTTGCAGATGTCTGAACTGAGGTTTTTGTATTACCTAGCGCTACAGTTACACCTGCAATAGGTAAACCGTCATTTTTTGAGGTAACTTTTCCTGTAATTTTCCTTTGTTGAGCATCTGCCGTGAGAATAAACAGAGACAAAATGAATAGAACGAATAATTTTTCTTTCATGCGTTTAAATTTAGGGTTAAGAATTAGTTTAGTTTAGTTTTTGAAATAAATTATAAGCAAAAAACACATAAAATTTATTTCATTTCTAAATAAACGAAAAAAATTACACAATAAATAATAAAATTGCTCGTTAAATTTGATTTTTATTTGAAAAAGAGTTGAAAATTATATTTTATAGACAAATAATTGATTAAAATTCATAAATAATTGAAATTTATAAATAACTTGAGCTATAAAAAGTGATTATTATCAAAATAAAGGGAAATAAAACCGATAAAATCATGTAAAACGACTAATTTTGATCATTTAACCTTTGGAAAAACTTAAACTCACTCTAATTGTTATAAAAATGGTATAATTAAAGGTGTTGAAAAAATTAATTACAACCATGGCTTTCAATTGATGGATATTGACGCCGAATGAAACCCTTAAGGTTGTCTTTTCAAATTCTCTACAGAAAGTAGGATGATAAATTACAGCGTGGAGACGCAGTTGAAGCGGTTAAAAAGATAAAGCAACACGTAGGAAAAGGTTTTAGACTCTTTGAAGAATCCGTTAGCATTAATTTAATTACCACTGCAGCAAAAAAATTTAATACAGGAATAGTATTAACGAAGTATAAACTGAATGCTACTTCGGGAATTTAACAGCCTTCATACTATATAGGCTTTATTTCAATATCTCTCTAGCAATAACTATTTTCTGTATTTCAGAAGTTCCTTCTCCTATAGTGCATAGCTTACTATCGCGATAAAATTTCTCCACCGGAAAATCTTTGGTATAGCCATAGCCCCCAAAAATTTGAACGGCTTCTGTGGCGCATCGAACGGCAACTTCTGAGGCATAATATTTTGCCATAGCCGATTCTTTACTCATCGGTAAATGACGATTTTTTAAATCAGCGGCCTGTCGGATTAATAACTCTGCAGCCTCAATCTCGGTCGCCATATCGGCTAACTTAAAGCTGATAGCCTGAAAGCTAGAAATTGGGCTTCCAAACTGATGGCGTTCTTTTGAATAGGCCAAAGCAGCATCAAAAGCACCCTTTGCTATCCCTAAAGATAGGGCTGCTATTGAAATTCGACCTCCATCCAAAACTTTCATCGCCTGTTTAAAACCATCACCTTCATCTCCTAAGAGATTGGATTTGGGAACCCGACAATTATCAAAAATCATTTCCGTAGTTTCTGAAGCACGCATCCCCAGCTTATTTTCTTTCTTACCAGCGGCAAAACCAGGTGTACCTCTTTCTACTACGATTGCGGAAATACCTTTTGAACTTCCAGCATCGCCGGTACGCACCATTACTACGGCTATATCTCCAGATTTACCATGGGTAATCCAGTTTTTAGCGCCATTAATTACGTATTCATCACCCTCTAGCACTGCCGTGGTTGTCATACGCAAAGCATCAGAACCTGTATTGGCCTCCGTTAAACCCCATGCACCAATCCACTCGGCAGTAGCGAGCTTAGGCAGCCATTTTTGCTTTTGCTCTTCAGTACCAAAGGCTAAAATATGACCGGTGCATAAAGAGTTATGAGCAGCTAACGATAAACCAATTGAACCACAAACGCGAGAAACTTCTACAATTACATCTACATATTCTTGATAACCAAAGCCTGATCCTCCATAGTTTTCAGGGACTAAAACGCCCATTAAGCCAAGTTCACCTAATTGCTTGAAAATTTCTATCGGAAAATATTGAGCTTCGTCCCATTCCATTAAATGTTGACGAATATTTTTCTCGGCAAAATCACTTACCATTTTCCGAATGAGATTTTGATTTTCTGTAGTTTGGAAGTCGAACCCTGCTTGCATAGTGGATGGTGTTAAAAAAAGAAAAGTCTAAAAACAAACACTTCTAAAGAGGGTTTGAATTTAAACTTTTCTAAGATTTATATTTGGTTTAGGACAATGATAAGCAAATATTATTATACTGCAAGCATACTAAAAGCTTGTTTAACATAGAACGTTTTGGTATTTGGTTCAATAACTTTATTGAGGAATTAACGTTAAGCTAAAAAGGAGCAGAAAAAAATTTAAAAAAAATTTAATTAATTTCATCAATGGATTTTAAAATGGATGAACAATCCTATCGTGATCTAAATATCTTCGGAATTAGCGATACCAACTTTTCTGTATTCGATCTGTTTAAAAAAACAAAAACTATTGGTGGCAGATCCCTCTTAGAAAATTGGATGAGAAACCCTACTAACTCCATCCTACAACTGCAAAGAAGAACTGAAGCAATTTCTTTTTTTTCCGATTCTACACTAAAGTTAGCTATTAACCATGACCAATTTGACTTGATATTGTATTATCTTACTTACGACCGTTTACATCTACGCGGAAACTTAATAGATTCATTTCTACCCTGGTTGTTTAATAGTATTAAGTCCAGTCAAGACTATTACGTGGTTCAGGTGGGCATCCATTATTTGTTAGAATTGTTGCAATATGCTGATCAACTTGCTTCTTCTCTAATAGCGGATAAAACTCCTGTACTTTTAATGGAATTAAGCATTAAAATCAGAACTATTCTGGAATACCCTGGAATTAACTACGCATTTTCTTTATCTACCAAAACAAAGCTTACATTTTACCAATTAGGTAAGTTGGATTGCATAATCCGCAAAGAGCAGCGTCTAGCCATTCTCGATTTGATACATTTATTTTATGAATTAGATGCACTAGAAAACCTTGCAAAGATAGCTAAGGAGCGCTCATTCTGTTTGCCAAGCTACCTCGATAATGAAAATAATACGCTGTTCATATCCGGCTTGTACCACCCCGCGTTGGCAGAACCGATTAAAAATGATATAAAAATCGATTCACAAAATAATTTAATCTTTCTTAGCGGATCTAATATGGCGGGGAAGTCTTCCTTTTTAAAATCTGTCGGACTAGCTGTCTACCTAGCCCATATTGGCTTTCCTGTACCCGCTTTTAAAATGCAAACCGTTATTTTTAACGGCTTGATTACCACAATCAACTTATCCGATACGATAGAAAATGGACTGAGCCATTATTACAGTGAAGTAGTTCGGGTTAAAAAAGTAGCTACTTTGCTGGTTGAACGAAAGCGAATGTTCGTAATTCTAGACGAACTTTTTAAAGGCACAAATGCTAAAGACGCCTTTGACGCCTCCTTATTAGTACTGAATGGATTTTCGGCAATACCTAAATCCATTTTTATAGTTTCTAGCCACATTACCGAACTTGCAGCAGAATTGAAAAGCAAGAACATCTGTTTCAAATATCTAGAACACCTAATGATGGATGGAGAACCGAAATTCACCTATCGGCTAAAAGAGGGAGTGTCCAAAGATGGGATTGGCATGTACTTTATTAAAAAAGAAGGAATTTTCAATTTGTTAAATGAAGCTATTGCGTAAAATTTGTCAAAGAAAACGTGTTTTTAGAAAAACTATTCAATCTTTCTTTACCCTTCAAAAAATCGAGGCTTATTAAAAATGAATAGCCCGCCACTTCAGCATTTAGCTGCTCGACTAGTTTTGACGCAGCTACTACCGTACCCCCTGTCGCCAACAAATCGTCATGTATGAGCACTTGTTGTCCACTTAAAAACGCATCCTCATGAACTTCTAACGTTGCGCTTCCATATTCTAGGTTGTATGATTGTTGTATGGTTTTATAGGGAAGTTTTCCTGCTTTTCGTATCGGCACAAAAGGAACGTTCAGTACTTGAGCTAAGGCCAATCCAAACAAGAATCCACGACTTTCGATTCCCGCTACCACATCTATTTTTATTTCTTTTAACTGTGCAGCAAGAGCCGTTGTAATTTCGGCGCAAAGGGCCGAGTCTTTTAATACGGGAGTTATATCTTTAAAAATAATCCCAGGTTTTGGAAAATCTGGCACATCACGCAAGGTTTGTTTAATCTTATCTGCTAACATTAAAACTGTAAATAAGGGGTAAGTAGTTCAATCGTTTGAGGGCTTAAGATAAGTATTTTTTTAAGGTCGGCAATACTCTCATAATTCCCATGTTGCTTACGATACTGTATAATAGCATTTATTTGCTTATATTTTAGATAAGGATGACCCTTTAAGGCGTCGAAATCAGCAGTGTTAATATTTATTTTCTTTATTGCTGATGCATCTACTAAGATTTGCGATTCTATTTCAGTAAACTTTGCACTATCTAAGCCAAAAACTTCCAACAATTGCTCCTTTCTATAAAATCCACCTAAACGGTTCCTATAATTTGCTATTCTGCGGGCGAATGCAGCGCCAATCCCTTTAATTTCATCTAACTTAATTGTATCGGCGGTATTAATTTCTATCTGAGCGAATTCTTTTTTAACATACTTCATGAATTCTACTTTTTCCTTACTGGTTTGCAACTTGGGAGCTATTTCTATATATGGCTGTAAACGCTCAAATGTACTTGGAGAAATGGCATACATTTTTTTTAAATCCTCTGCTTTGTAGAACCTACCGCCCTTGTCTCGATAATTCAGGATCGATTGCGCTTGTTTACTCGATAGACCCAATTTTTCCCATTCTTTTATTCCTACCAGATTGGGATCGAACTTAAACAAAGAGATATTGGAGTTTGCTTTTTTCTCTTTTCTGCTATCCTCATTTCTATAATGTTCATCTCTACTAGTTAAGCTTAATTCTTGGATGGCCCTTTTTTCGAAATCTGTTATCTTTTCTTCTTTTAAGAAAAATAGTTCATATGCATATGGCGTAACAATTGCTAGTAAAAGGAGTCCAAATAAAGCGAGGAGGGCATCGTATTCCCGCTTTGTAAAGCTGAAGTAGTTATTTAGCCAAGTTTTCATCGATGAGCCAGTATTTATTATGGTGATGAAGAAATCTCGATTTGCATACGCGTTATGTCATATTTTTTTGAAATCAAGATGTTTTCATTATTCACATAGGTACTACAATTTTTAATCTTATTTTTGTAACTGCTTTACCATAAACCCCTGATTTTACATGCACATCATTACCAAAACAGAGTTTGCAAAAGCGACCAAAATTGATAAATTAGGCGTTCCTGGGCTTGCAGCCTTATTGATGGAGGTCATGAAGCTGAATGACATCAACAAGGTTTTCTCTCAAAATGAACATTTTGCAGGATTAGAATTTGTGGATAAAATCTTAGAAACGATTGGTGTTTCGATTGATTTTGACGAAGATGATTTAAAAAATATCCCAAAAACTGGTGGCTTTATCGCGATAGCTAATCACCCTTATGGGGGCGTTGAAGGCTTAGCACTGGTGCGGCTACTTTGTACAGTTCGTCCTGAATCGAAGGTCATGGTTAACTTTATTTTAAAGAAAATCCCTAACCTAAGTGAGTTCTTCGTTGCTGTGAATCCATTTGAAAACGTACAACATTCCTCCAGTATCAGTGGTTTAAAAGCTACTTTTGACCTGCTGCAGAATGGAACACCATTGGGCATTTTTCCAGCCGGAGAAGTATCGACATTTAATTTAGATCGCCAGGAAGTAACAGATCGTTTGTGGCACCCTGTGGTCGGAAAATTGATTTCTAGGGCGAAAGTTCCGGTGATTCCTATTTATTTTCATGGTAATAATGGGGTGTTGTTTAACATCCTAAGCTTTATTCATCCCACATTAAGAACGGCTAAACTTCCATCTGAATTTTTGAATAAACAAGGCTTAAAGATTAAGGTAAGAATAGGAAAACCGATTAAGATCGAAGATATTTCGTACAAAAAGGACACGAATAAGCTATTGGACTTTTTAAGGGCACGAACGTATGCCTTGGGTACAAGTTTAGAAGAAGAGAAAAAGCTTTTTAATCCCATCAATCTTTTTAAAAGGAAGAAAAAACCAGAGCAAGTTGTTGCTGAAACAGATCGAAACTTAATAGTTAAAGAAGTTTCACAACTGGAAGATTTTAGAGTTTGGGAAGAAAAAAATTATGAGGTGTACATCACCCCTACGGCAAATATTCCGCATATCCTTAGGGAAATTGGCCGTTTGCGCGAAATTACGTTTAGAGAAGTAGGCGAGGGAACCAACAAGAAAATAGATTTAGATAATTACGATATCTATTACAATCACTTATTTATTTGGGATAAGGATTTACAAAGTATAGTCGGTGCTTACCGGATTGGAAAAGGCGATGAAATTTTAGATACGATGGGCAGAAGAGGTTTTTATCTTTCTGAACTATTCAAGATTAAAGAACCCTTTTATCCGGTATTGAGACAAGGCATAGAATTAGGTCGTTCGTGGATTAGAAAAGAATATCAACTTAAGCCCTTGCCCCTATTTTTATTGTGGAAAGGGATTTTAAAATACTTGATAGATAATCCAAAGTACCGATATATGTTTGGCCCAGTTAGTATTAGCAACAATTTTTCTACTTTCTCGAAATCTTTAATAGTCGATTACATTACAAAAAATCACTTTGATTACGAACTGGCAAGCTATGTAAAACCTAAAAATAAGTTTAAGGCGGATTTATCTCCTATTAACACGGACTTATTAGTAGAGAGTAGCGAAACGCTAAAAGACCTAGATGGCTTAATTGGTGATATTGAAAATTCTCACATCAAAATACCTGTCTTATTACGACAATATTTAAATCTTAACGCAAAAATTATTTGCTTTAATATCGATCCAAAATTCTCCGATTGCCTAGATGGATTTTTAGTAGTTGATCTGCAAAAAATCCCTGCGGAAATGCTAGAAAAAGTGGGGAAGAACTTTTAAAAAGCGAAACCCCGATAACCAGTCGGGGTTTCTTTTTATCAACTAACCTAAACATTACTAAATATCAACCTTATATTTAATGATACAAAAGTAGGTAATCGATGTTAAGCGATTGTAAAGTGGATATTATTTAACAACAATCCTATATAAAAATCTGATGTGAGCTTACCTACCATCAATCTCACTAGCCTTCATTTTCATTTAAAAAGGCATAATTTTATGTTAATAATATGTATATTTAATATTACGTAACTATTAAGCTGTTGAAAAGTCCATTTGCCGCTATTTTTTTTAATGCATTAGTAATGATGATGATGCTTCTTGCTAAGCCCGCTCATGCTCAAAACTATAGCTTTGAATTTTATGATGGCACATTCAATTTTAATGCAGATTCCACTTTAAATATCCATTTTAACAACGATCTAAACGATCAATCCGTAGCCAAATTCTATACTCAGGCTAATTCAAGTAACTATAAAAATCTAATACAATCTTTAACTTCTTATAGAGAAAAGCACAAGTTAAACGATTGGTTATATTATCAGTTGATTCGGAAAACATCAGAACAATTAAGTCCAAAGGCAGATAATTACAATCGTTATACACTATATAAATGGTTTTTGATGACGAAATCTGGTTATGATGCGCAAATAGCGGTAGGAAATGATCAGATTATCTTTTACGTTAGAAACACTGAGGACATTTCAGATATTCCTTCATTCACCATCAATCAAAAGAAATACATGTGCCTCAATTTTCACGATTATGGTAAACTTTTCAAAGGAGAGGGGATTTACAAACCAGTAATTATTGATATTCCAGAGGCAAAAGAAGCCTTCAGTTATAAGGTTACGCGCATGCCTGATTTTACCCCTGAAAATTATGAAGAGAAGAAAATTGCTTTTAACTATAGACACAAAGCTTACCACTTTAGTGTAAAAGTAAATAAAGAAGTAGAAACCATTTTTGCGAACTACCCTGGAGTCGATTTCGAAACTTATTTTAATATTCCCTTGAGTAAAGAAACACATCAATCTTTAATTCCGATACTTAAGACCAACTTAAAAGGGATGAATCAAAAAAAAGGAATTGATTATTTGATGCGATTTACCCGTTATGCATTTTTATATGAAAATGATGATGAGAATTTCGGTCGGGAAAAACGTCTATCTCCAGAACAAACTTTATTAAATACATATAGTGATTGCGATGATCGAGCTGCGTTGTTTTTTTACTTAGTTAAAGAAATTTATAATTTGCCAATGATTGCATTACTCTATCCTACTCATATTACTATGGCAGTTCAATTCGAAAAACCAATTGGAAGTAGCTCTATCATCTATAATGGAAAAGCGTATACGATTTGTGAACCTACCCCACAGCTAAAGGATTTAAGGATGGGCGAGTTAGCCGCTAATCTTAAAAAGAAGCCTTATGAAGTAGTGTATGCCTATGAGCCAAACCGTAAACCTTGATAACCGGGTATAATGCATTTACCTTTCTAGTTTTCGCGGAATGTACTACAAATGGGTCTACTATGACTTCACATAAATGGCATAGGCGTTTGCAATTTCAGTATTAACCAAATAATTTCAACGGCATCCACATAAAATTTAAACAAAAAAAGGGCACCCATCTGGATGCCCTTTTGATTTAGTATTAATTACTAGTATACTTTATTCTGAGGATCAAAGTTAGTCCATCCAGTGGCCCAGTTGTTGGTATCCATAGCACCACGGAAGGCTACAGTTTCAAAACCAGTTAATCCAGTAAAGCTAGCTCCAGTTTTTGCAACAGACCCAGCATTTAAAGTTAAAACCGGATTAGCCAATGTAGGGCTAGTAATACCAGCAGCAGCTAAACTTGCCAATTCAACATTAGCATTTGCCGCATTTAGGGCAAAAGTTCTCAAGATATCATTAGTAGCAAATGAAGTTCCTGAAGTACTTACCACAAAGTTTAAACCAGGAGCAGGACAAAAAATTAAATTATTTTTGAAATCCGATTCTCCAGCAGCTAAACGATCGCCCGCCTGAGTAGTAGCCACACTGAAACCACCTTTCAAGTGATCTACGATAATCGAGTTACGTAAAACAAAACGTGTACCTTTTCTAAACAATACACCCACATTATGCTTTGCATTTGCATTGATACCAGGGCCGATAAAGGTAAAATTAGATAGGTTCGGTTTGTTACCCGGCGCATCATCTACCGACACACCATTATCGCATTCGATACCATTTGAAGCACCAGAAGCAGAAGCATCAAAAATATTTGGATCTTTAATGGAGATACCATATTGAATACGACCAGTGTAACCGAATTCGAAATCGAAATCATCATCCGTACATTTGTAAGCAATAAGGTTTTTACAGTTTACAGTCCCACCGAACCATTCAAAACCATCATCACCACCGAAAGACACTTGAATATTCTCGATAGTTGTACCAGCTCCTACGCCAGCTAATGTTAAACTGTTGATTTCTCTATCTTGTTGGATAGCAATACCTGCATATTCAATTCTAACGTATTTCATTACGCCTGAATTATCATTTGCATCAGTACCACCATAAAGCGCAACATTTGTTCCCAAAATACCACCTTCATATTGAGCTTCACCACCTGTTTGGTTAGTAAATGATTTACCACAGATTACTACGCCTGACCAATCACCAATAGCTCTTGAGCCTACAGGTTGATTTGAGGTAAAAACAATAGGTCTATCAGCCGTACCAGCAGCATTAATTTTACCACCACGTTCAATAATTAAGGCTGCTTTAGTCGCCTTATCACCTTTAATTACTGTACCAGGTTCGATGGTTAATGTTGCATTATTTAATACTCTTACGTATCCACTTAATACCCAAACTCTGTCTGAAGTTAATGTTCTACTTGCCGAAATATCACCAGAAATTGTTGCTGGAGCAATAGGCTCAGGTTCTACGGTTTTCTTTTTACATGAGGTGATGACCACCGATGCAGATATTAAAGTTAGGACAAGGAATTTTAATTTTTTCATGTTTCTATTTTTATTTTAAATGGTGATGAAGTTATCCTGATTAGTCACATTGCTGTGTGTTTTACAAATCATGACGTTTTCACGTTTTATTTTTTCAAATTTAAAGTATTCGTTTAGCGTTAATCTTAAGCTAATATTAAGTAATTGTTAAGTAGCTGACTAAAATTTATAACTAAAGGATAAGCTGTAATTTGTTCCATATTGTAAAGTTGATATCGTTTGATCGCCAGTTGCCGAATATTTTTTATCGTTATTAAAATCTTGATACAATACTCTTTTCTGATTTAAAAGATCTCCTATGTTCAACTTCATCTCTGCTTTATTCTTTGCGAACTTTCTGCTAATCTGCAGATCAATCATATCTCTAGGATTCTCGTAGATGTCTAAGTAATCTGGCTGAAATATGTTATTAGCAAATTTCCCGAAACCTACCACGCTAATTCTCCTGCCAATTTTATTGTAAAGCGCATTCACGCTCCAAGTATCGCTAGTATATTGTAAACCACCATTTATTAAATAAGGCGATTGGCCTTGAAGTGGTCTGCTATCATTTATATTAGGATATAAATTTCTGTCCAAATTCACTTCAGATTTTATGATGGAAGCATTCGCATAGATAGCCAATCTGTTAAACCATTCGCTAACCCCCAAGAAAGTAAGTTTTTGTCTTGCTTCCAACTCTAAGCCATAAAGCGTAGAACTGGTTGCATTTTGGAATGACAATGTTTTACTAGCGGCAGATGAACCTGTGTTGAAAATCTGCTCAATCGGGTTATTAAAGTTCTTATAAAAGGTGGAGAAGGAAAGAATTTGTCCGCTAGAGGGAAAATACTCCATTCTAAAGTCGAAGTTATCTATCCTTGTTCTTTTAATTTTAGGATTACCTATAATTACGTTATTTGTTTCAAAATCGAAGAAGGAGAAGGCAGCCAATTCTCTAAATTCTGCTCTAGCCAACGTATTAGAATAACTTAACCTTAAATTCGTTTTGTCGGTTAAACTATAGATAAGATTTGCTGATGGTAAAAAGTCTAAATAATCATTACTCACTTCTGCAATTGATGGATCTTTCGAAGTCAGCTTTTCTTGATACGACTCTACTCTTAAACCATAATTCATTTTTAATTTACTGGTGATATCGCTGGTTAACATTACATAACCAGCATTGAGTAGTCCAGATGCATCATAGGTATCTCTATTTTCAGTGATATCATCAATTATAAATCCGTTTGCGTTGATATTAGCTGCAGAAAAAATTACATCTTGAGGTAATTTTAACAAGTTATTGATATTGTTGTTTGGGTTAGGGATAATGTAACCTAATTGTCGCGTGCTAAATGTTCTAGTTTTGTAGTTATTCCATACTCCAAACTTAGCCACTTGATTTAATTCTTTTATTTTAAAGGGAACTGTTAAGTTAGCAGAAGCCCCATATATATAGTCTTGCAAATCAGAGAAAAAGCGACCAGCATTTTTAGGACTAGCTGTTCCCTGAGGTACAGCAGCACTAAAATCTTCATTTGTACCTATAGATCGTGTGTAATATATCCTTCTTAAGTCTGGCTGACTTCTGCTACTTGAGCTGAAAGATGTATTCCAGTCCAGTTTCATGTTTTTCTTACCAAAAACATGTTCTCCTTCTAAAATAGAATTAATTAGGGATTTTTGCTCCAATTCAAATTGAGAATTTCTCTGATCAAAATTTGGGATTTCATAAGTTGAACCGCTTCTTTCGGTAAATTTATCATCGAAAGATCTGTTATATAAGTTCTTAAATCCAATTTTTGACTTTTTATAACTATAGGCAAAGTTAGCTAATGCACCTAAGTTCACACTCCTTGTATAAAGATTGTCGTTATAATTAAAAGTATAATCATTGTAGTTATTACCCGTGAGTTCAAAATAATCAGATCTATTTTGAGGATTGATATTCATACTAGTTCTATAAGACAAAGAGGCGATTACACCAAACTTTCTACCTTCTCCAGCAGCGTATGAATTACCAAATACGAACTGTGCAGATTGATTTGGTATAGCTGAACCTTGATCTTTCACCGCCCATGAGTTGGTTAAGGTCTTAGAAATTTCTACTCTCTTATCTAAACTTAGGTTTACAAATTGTCGTCTAGTTGTTGGAAAATTAGCGGGTAATTTTCTTAAACCATCATCAAATCCTAAAAAATCGATATTTCCTCTTTCTCCACCTTTAAAATCCTCAAACGTAGAGATAGAATTAAAACCAACTGAATAATTTAAATCCATTACTTTCTGTGTTGGAAAATCTTTGGTTCTGATTTGTATAACACCGCCTGAAAAGTCAGAAGGCAAATCGGCCGCGGCAGTTTTATTGATAATAACCTGATCTATTAGATTGGAAGGAATAATATCGAATGAAAATGCTTTTCTATCCGGTTCAGAACTTGGAAGCGGAGCATTATTTAGTAACGTAGAATTATAGCGATCACTTAATCCTCTAACTACAACAAATTTATTATCTTGTATACTCGTCCCACTTACTCTTTTTAAAACCTCCCCCGTATTATTATCGGGAGATCTTCTGATCGTTTCTGAAGAAATTCCATCTGAAACCCTTACGCTAGATTTTTGCTGCGCGTATAATGCGGCTACAGTTTCTTTCTTCACACTCGCAGTAATTACTACTTGGTTTAACGTTGAGCTTGATTCTTCCAAGGTAACATCAACTGTTGTTGTAGCATTATCCTTAATTTCGATTTCGGTAATGTTTTTTGGCGTATAGCTAATAAAAGAAGCACTCAGCACATATTTCCCGGTAGCTAAGCCGCCGATAATATACCTGCCTTCTACATCGGTAGCAATAGCTTTACCTGTACCTTCTATTTTTACTGTAGCACCAATAATTGGCTCGCCTGTTTTCTTATCGGTTATTTTTCCTGCGATTTTTCCAGTTCCTTGAGCGAAAACTATTGCATTTAAACCTACCAATAGTAAGGTGATGAATGCTTTTTTAAATGTTAAGTGTGGTTTCAATTTGCTTGAATTTTTGTTTCAGCAAAACTATTACCACAATGTTAGCTTGATGTTAGCAGCAGATTACCATTCGTTAACCTTAAAGTTAAGTTAGTGTTAAATGGTGTTTTAATTTATGATTAAGGGCTATTTTAATGCCTCAAAAGCGCACTTGTTAAATTAAGGTGAATTAACAAATAGTTAATATTAATAAAATTCAAACTAATATCTTAATCCTACTTTTTTACAAATGAAGTGTAAAAGCCAAATGGGGCCAATTAATAAGAATTTAACATCGTCCAAAAATGAGGGCTTCTTTCCTTCTATTTTATGACCGATGAATTGACCAATCCAGGCCAAAAAGAAAATAATGACACAAACCACCCAAACGGCAGGGCCGCCTGCAGCCTGCCAGTGTTCTAATTGAACGATAAAAAAGGCCATTATCCCGATTACAAAAACCATCAGATAAGAGAGGATCGGAGATAAGGTATAGTAGTAATATACAGAAAATGCAATTAGAAAAGAGCCCCAGTTTAAAAACGTATTATATCGGCCTAAAAATTCAATATGTGGAAAGGGTATCATCCAAACCAAACCTAATAAGCTGAACACAATAAGTGGAACACATATCCAATGAATAGTTTCATTCGTGTGATTTTGGTGACTTTCGGCATACTTATCAAAAAGAATATCTACGGGGCGTTTTTCTGGTTTGTTCATACTAAAACTCTTTTAGATCCTTTGCTATGCTCTGGATGATAATCT
>Ga0247813_10002140_pt1 | contig 13878 bp, 6 predicted proteins | sample UWRJL169409C1_FD_180719 | JGI IMG/M metagenome (GOLD analysis project Ga0247813, IMG submission 180719) | Plant litter microbial communities from Arlington Agricultural Research Station in Wisconsin, United States - UWRJ-L169-409C-1 | ecosystem: Environmental > Terrestrial > Plant litter >... | reverse complement strand
ACGGTTCGTTCCAGACTCAATAATCTGCAAGCTTCCATTGGTGGTCAGGTAAAAAGCATATTGAATAGTATTGTAATGTGAATTCACATTCGTAGTACTAAGACCAGCGGATCTGTTGCTATTGACTTCAGAAACTGTAAACTGGAAATAGCCATTGTTGTCTACCGTATTCAAAGAAGAAGCTCCACCGTCCCAGTTTCCACCGGACTGCAGCTTAGTCAGGTTATTGCCTGAATACTGAAGATTACTTAGATCAGCAACTCTCCAACGTACTTGTTCTTCCGCTGTGTTACAAGCGCTGGCTGCTACAGTTCCCTTAATATAAAAATCAATATTCTGCGGTAGTATAATTGACTTATTAGTAATTGTATTCGAGTTGTAAGTGCTGGATCCACATCCTGACAAATTAGGAGTCAGTACGCAACTAACAACATCATTTATCGCCAGTGAATTATTTGTGTAAATTACATTATTGCCACCCGTATTTACTCCATTCAGTTTCCATTGGTAAGAAGGATTGACACCGGCATTGGTCGAAAAAGCGGTAAAAGTTCCTGCATTGTAATTACCGACTATCACATTATTTAACGTTCCTCCTATCGTATTGATCGAAACATCCACTAATAAAGGCAATGTTGGTACAACGCTGCTTATATATAGTAATGTACTGTTTTGATAATATTTTACTACACCAGTTTCTACAGCTATTTGGAGTGTATCACCGAAATTGTAGACGCCGAATGTACCTTGAGAACTACCTCCTTCATACACTCTCAAACTTCCATTATTCATAAGGTAAAACGCATATTGAATAGCGGTATAATTCGCATCCGTATTGCTGTTGCTCAAACCGATCATTCGGGCCGAATTGGTTTCAGAAGCTATAAACTTAAGATAGCCGTTGCCGGATACGGTATTCCAGGAAGCAGCGCCACCATCCCAGTTATCATTGGATTGAATTTTATTGAGGTTACTACCGACTGCCTGAACATTACTTAAGTCAGATATTTTCCATCTTACTTGCTCTTCTGCTGCTATACAAGCGCTCGCAGAAGGCGTTCCGGTAATATAGAATTCAATGCTGCTCGAAGCAGAAGTTGTTTTGTTCGTAATGGTATTAGAAGTGTACAGGGCTGATCCACATCCGCCTATACCTGGAACAAGATCACAGCTTATGACATCGTTGATGCTCAATAATGAATTGGTATAAGTAGCTGTACTTACTCCTGTACTTGATCCGTTGACTTTCCAGTTGTAGATAGGAGTTACCCCTGCGTTCAGTGAAGTAGCAGTGAATACACCAGAAGAATAATTACCTACTAAAGCATTGGTTATCGTTCCATCAACATGTCTTATGGATACGTCCACAAGCAACGGTAATATAGGGGCAACACTACTGATGTATAAGAGTGTTCCATTTTGATAATACTTTACAACTCCCGTCTCCACAGAAATCTTGAACACGTCATTGGCAGCATATGTACTAAATGTTCCTCGATCTGTACCTCCCTCGTATATTTTTACACTTCCCGTATTGACCAGGTAAATGGCATACTGTATAGCAGTATAATTGGCATTAGCATTTGTAGCGCTTAGCCCAGCCATTCTGGATGTGTTCGTTTCAGATGCTACAAATTGGAAATAGCCGTTGTTCGATACCGTGTTCCAGGAAGCGGCACCGCCATCCCAGTTTCCATCCGACTGTACTTTGATCAAGTTATTGGACGCTCCATTTACAAAACTATAATCAGAATTTTTCCAGCGCACTTGCTCTTCCGAAACATTACAAGCAGAGGTTGCTGGAGTGGCCTTGATATAAAACTCCAGGTTAGTAGGCTCCGCAATAGCCCTGTTGATGATGTTATTCGATGCCAGTTGAGTGGAAGAACAACCTACTGTACCCGGTGTAATAAAACAACGGATGACATCACCATTTGTTAATGCTGTATTTGTATACGTATCGCTATTCGTTCCGACCGGCGTCCCGTTTAGTCTCCATTGGTATGTAGGAGAAATCCCTACATTGGTAGCATTTGCGGTAAAAACACCCGTGTTATAATTAGATACGATAGGATTTGTTACCGTTCCTCCAACATGCTTGATGGATACATCCACCAACATAGGTAAGACTGGAGGAACTAAGCTGGTATATAATAAAGCGCCGTTCTGATAATACTTCACAACGTTGTTATCTACCAAAATTTTGAACACATCACCGGTGCTGTAAATGCCTAACCCTCCTTTACTGTTGCTGGATTCATAAATCTGAACGGTACCATTATTCAATAAATAGAAAGCGTATTGAATCGTTGTATAAGAAGAATTTGTATTGGATGAACTCAATCCAATCATTCGTCCTTTATTTGTTTCCGATGCTGTAAATTGAAGATAGCCATTATTAGAAACCATATTCCAAGAAGCGGCACCCGCGTCCCAGTTATCATCAGACTGTACTTTCGATAAATCACTTCCCGTAACTTGTAAATTACTCAAATCAGAAAGTTTCCACACTACCTCTTCATCTGTGGTATTGCACGCAGAGGTAGCAATCGTTCCCTGAATATACACCTCACTATTGGATGCAACAGAGGATACTTTATTGGTCAATGTATTGGAAGTATACTGAGTCGTACTGCAACCACCTAAGGAAGGAGTCATCACACAAGTAACCACATCATTCAATGCAAGGGTTGTATTTATATAAGTAGCACTGTTCGTACCTGAATTGACACCGTTCAGTTTCCATTGATAAGTCGGGTTTACACCTGCGTTGATCGCTGATGCCGTAAACGTTCCCGTATTGTAATTGCTGATTATTGCATTCGTGATGGTAGATCCTATAGTACTTAGCGAAACGTCTACTAATAAAGGCAAAGTAGGAGTGATGGCACTGATGTACAACAAGGTTCCATTCTGGTAATATTTAACAACACCGGATTCTACTTTTATAGCAAAGACATCGTTCGCCGCATAGTTTGAAAATGTCCCACGGCCATTGTTCGATTCAAAAATCTGCACCATCCCTGCATTAGTCAGATAGAAAGCATATTGAATAGATGTATAATTATTGTTGGCATTAGCTGTACTCAAACCAACTGATCTGAATGTATTAATTTCGCTAGCTGTAAATTGAAAATAACCGTTATCTCCTACCGTGTTCCAGGAAGCAGCACCTCCATCCCATCCTCCGGTTTGAACTTTTGAGAGGTTATTTCCAGAAGTAATAACAACGTTATTGAAATCAGAAGTTTTCCATCTCACCTGTTCTTCAACAGCATTACAAGCAGCCGTAGCAACTGTTCCCTGAATATAGAAATCAATCGTTGCCGGATTAACTAATAATTTACTGGTAATCGGATTTGAAGTATAAGTTACCGTATTGCAACCCGGTAGCGATGGAGTAATAATACAGGTAACAACATCGTTGTTCAGCAATGAAACGTTAGTATAAGTAGCATTGTCTGTCCCTGCATTGACACCATTCACCTGCCATTGATAAGTAGGAGTTGATCCTGCATTGATCACAGTAGCACCAAAAGAGCCAATATTATAATTGGCAACAACTGAATTCGAAATAGTTCCGCCCGCCCCATGAATCGATACATCTACCAGAAGAGGTAATGTAGGAGTCACATTACTTATGTAAAGTAAATTTCCATTTTGATAATACTTAATGACATTATTATCTACCAGAATTTTAAATACATCGTTGGAAGCATAAGTTGAGAATGTTCCTCTATCGTTACTGGCCTCATAAATTTTAACATTGCCGGTGTTCGTTAAATAGATGGCATAATCAATGGATGTGAAATTGGAGTTTAGGTTGCTGGCACTTAATCCTGCCATGCGCGCTTTATTCAATTCTGTCGCAGTAAATTGAAAATAACCGTTGTTCGAAACCGTATTCCAGGAAGCAGCTCCACCGTCCCAGTTTCCGTCTGATTGAATTTTAACAAGATTATTATCATTGGCCTGTACAAAATTCAAATCTGAATTTTTCCAACGTACTTGTTCTTCCGGACTATTGCAGGCACTTGTTGCCACTAAGCCCTGAATGTACATCTCAATGTTGGTAGAATTCGTTACTGCATTATTGACAATCGTATTCGATGTGATGGGGATGGAAGAACAACCTGTTATGTTAAGCGTAAGTATACATCTCACAACATCGCCAGGTAGTAAAGAGGTATTGGTATAAGTCGGAAGATTTGTGCCTACATCGTTACTGTTCACTTGCCATTGATATAGCGGTGAAGCACCTGCATTAATTGCCGTTGCTGTATACGTGCCTGAACTAAAATTGCCTACCAATGCATTCGTAATGGTACCTCCTATGGTATTGATAGAAACATCCACAAGCAAAGGCAAGGTTGGTGCGATCGTACTGATGTACAAAAGATTTCCATTTTGATAATACTTAACAACAGAAGATTCTACGGCTACTTTAAGTACGTCTCCGCTTATATATCCACCGCTGATTGTTGCTCTGGTAATGCCCAATTCCTGAATTTGCAAACCACCGGCTGCAGTAAGGTAGAATCCATATTGTATTGTTGCATTCGATGCATTGTTATTGGTAGCACTCAAACCTGCGGCACGCAATGTATTGGTTTCTGTCGCGGTAAACTGGAAATAACCATTATTGGCTACTTTATTCCAAGAAGCCGCTCCGCCATCCCAAGCATTGGTTAAGACTTTACTCAGATTATTGCCGTTCGCAAAAACGTTGCTGCTCACATCAGAATTTTTCCATCTCACTTGTTCTTCACCGCTAAAACAAGCACTACCAACAGGTGCGCCTTGAATATAAAATTCTACGTTACGAGGTAAAGAAATAGTCTTCTTTGTCAAACTATTCGATGTATACGCTACACTTGTACATCCTACCAAATCAGGAATAAGCAAACACGTTACGACGTCATTTGCAGCCAATGTAGCATTGGTATAAGTAGAACTGTTGGTTCCCGTATTGGCACCGTTTAATTGCCATTGATAAATCGGAGCCACTCCTGCATTCCATGCTGAAGCGGTAAAAGTACCGGTGTTATAATTCCCAACCACAGCATTTGTGATTGTTCCAAATAATGTATTGATTGATACATCAACAAGCAATGGGAATGAAGGAACCGCAGCACTGACATAAATCAGAGTACCGTTTCTGTAGTACTTTACCACATTAGATTCCACTGCTACTTTAAATACATCATTAGCAGCATAACTACCAAATGACCCTTTATTAGAATTCGTTTCGATGATTTGCAAAACGCCTGTATTCAATAAATAAAATCCGTATTGAATGGTAGCGTTAGTTATATCGGAATTGCTGCTACTCAATCCTGCAACTCTAGATGTATTGGTTTCTGTTGCAGTAAATTGAAAATAGCCGTTATTAGATACCGTATTCCACGAAGCAGCACCGCCGTCCCAGCCACTTGACTGTACCTTTGATAAATTATTAGAAGAGGCGACAACATTTACTAAATCCGACGCCTTCCACTTCACTTGTTCTTCCACCGCTGCACAAGCGCTGGCAGCAGGTGTACCCTGAATATAAAATTCTATATTAGGAGAAGGGCTATTCGTTTTATAGGTAAGACTATTGGAAGAATAAGCAGAAGTGCTGCAACCATTAAGGTTAGGCGTTAACACGCAAGTAACAACGTCATTCGGAACAAGTGCAGCATTAGCATACGTAGAACTTGTTGCTACATCCGTACCGTTCAACTTCCATTGGTAACTTGGTGAAGTTCCGGCACTGGTAGCCACCGCATTGAAAACACCAGAGCTGTAATTAGATACCAACGCATTGCTGATCGTGCCACCTGAACCATTAATAGATACATCAACCAATAATGGAAAAGTAGGTACAAGCGAACTGATGTAAAGTAAATTACCATTCTTATAATACTTTACCACATTGGCCTCTACCGCAATTTTCAATAGATCTCCGGTATTGTAGGTGCCAAATGTACCCCTGTCGGCATTTGCTTCGTAAATCTTCAATGCGCCTGCTGCACTCAGCTGAAAAGCGTATCTTATACTCGTGAAGTTGGCATCGGCGTTCGTTGTACTTAAACCCGCTGCTCTTAATTTATTTGTTTCTGAAGCTGTAAATTGGAAATAGCCATTGTTTGAAACAGTATTCAGAGAAGCTGCTCCCCCATCCCAGGCATTCGTAGTTTGAATACGAGATAAACTATTTCCATTTACGCTTAAATTCGTAGACAATGAATCCCAGACTACTTGAGTTAATACTTCACTACAGCCGCTTACAGCCGGAGCTGCTGTAATATAAAAATCGCCAAAATTAAAATTGGGTTTGAATCTGATTCTAACATTGTTAGAAGTTACCGGAGAAACCGAACATCCACCTGTGCCTGGTGTAAGAACACAGGTTAGTACATCATTGAGTGCAAGTGCTGTATTACTATAGGTAGAAAGTCCTGTCCCTACATTCGCTCCATTCAATTTCCATTCATATGTAGGACCCGTTCCTAAATTAGTAGCGGTTGCTTTGAATGAACCATTAGATAAATTTCCGATTACAACCTTCTTCAGCGTCGCCGAAGGGGTAAACAATGACACATCCACAAACAAAGGCAACGAAGGAACTACGTTACTGCTAAAAAGTTGTATGCTATTCTTATAATATTTTACTTTTCCTCTTTCTACTCTCACGCGGATTGTATCACCAGTAGCGTATGTGCCGTAACTTCCGCGATTAGCACCTGATTCTACTATTTCAAGTGTAGCATTGGATCGAAGGTACACAGCAAATAGAATTGAACCTTCCGCAGCATTCGGGTTTGTATTGCTCAATCCGAAATAGCGATTTGAACTAATTTCATTCACTACAGTTTCTGCATACCCGTTGTTGTAAACGCCGGCAGTAGAGAAAGCACCTGCATTCCAAGCTGATCCGCCACCAGATTTATTCATGTCATTACCCGAAACGATTGCATTCACAGCACTGGTCCAGACTACATCTTCCAGAGTTGTGTAACAGCCATAAGATGAGCTGTTTGTAGACACTGTAAAACTACACTGAGCGAAAACATACGAATGGTGAGAAAGAAAAAAAAGAACTAATGCAAACCAAAATGTTACATTAAAGGGCAACCGTCTAGATGTTATCATATATAATTGAGGCTATCAAGCCTGCAAAGATACGTAAGCGCCAAACCATTGGATGTAACAATCTCAAGGAATAGATTAAATCACCCAATCTGTCGATGAAAAACAGCTATATGAAGATTACAAATATTATATTTTAATTAAATACTTATAAATACACGTCTAAAACCTTAATTGATGACTTTGTTGTAATTACTACATGTTTTAAAACTGCCGGAATAAGTAATACATCGCCAGCCTTTATCGCTTCCGCTGAAAAGTCACCTTCTGCTTTGCCTTCTCCCTCTACACAAATTAAAATGGTGAAAGAATCTCTTTTACCAAGAGGTAATCCGTAATGATGGGATCCTTTTAAATCTATAATGTTTGTATTGAAAAATTGGCTTCTAACCACTTCGGCAGAACCATTGCCTTTGATTGCATACGCCGTTTTATATTCAGGATGTACCGTAAAATCAATGGCTTCTACACCGTCCTTGACATGCAGCTCGCGCTTATTGCCCTGATCATCTGTCCGATCGAAGTCGTAAATGCGATACGTGATATCCGATGTTTGCTGAATCTCTGCGAGCATGATCCCTTTGCCAATATAATGTATCCTACCGGCCGGCATAAAAAATACATCACCCGATTTCACTTTTTCAAAATTGAGAAAATCCAGTGAATTCCCCTGTGCAATGGCTTTGGCGTAGTCTTCTTTCGTGGTCTCTTTGGCAAATCCACTATTGAGCAATGCGCCTTCATCGGCTTGCATGATGTACCACATTTCTGTTTTACCTTTGCAACCGTGCTTTTCCTTTGCCAACTTATCGTCGGGATGAACCTGCACAGACAAATCGTCGTTCGCATCAATGTATTTAATCAACAAAGGAAACTCTGTACCAAACTCTTTGCTGACTTTTACGCCTATTAGTTTTTCTTTGTATTCCTCACACAACCCTTGTAAATCCTTACCTTTAAGTGCGCCGTTTGCTATTTCAGACACATTGCCTGATACCGCAGACAATTCCCACGTTTCGCCGCAATTGGCTAAGGGAAAAAAATCTTTACCTAACACTTCTTTTATCTTTTTTCCGCCCCAGATTTTCTCTTTGAAAATAGTTTTGAAACGCAATGGATAAGTCAAACTCATAAGCCTAATGGATAACACCCGAATTTGAACATTTTTTTTTCATCCACCAACAAATGGAGCGGTAAGTTGTCAGCGATCAGTGCGCAGTAAAAAATTTACATTTATTTCTACGATACGTCCATCAAATGGTAACAACCGGATTCTCCTGATACAGACAGAATATCAAAACGTATGCGCCCATGCCAGTTGCAGCGGAGCATGTAGCCCTCCGCAGTTTGATAGATCATGTCCATTTTTTTTCGACTCACCCATTGTTCCGGGTAACCGTACTTGTCGTTTTTCCTGGCTTTCACCTCAACAAATACAAGAATTTCCCCATCCTTAAAAATGAGATCTATTTCACCTTTGCCATACCTGAAATTAGAGGCTTGCAATACGTAGCCTTTCTGTTGTAAAAATTGTGCGGCTTTCAGCTCGGCTTCCTTGCCGATGGCCACTTTGGAAAAAGTCATGAAGAGTAATTAAGTTGAAAAAATAATTGATTTGAAGATAGTAAATTTTATGTTTTAGGCTTCGTGATATGAGCATTTTAATTTTACTAGAATGTAGCACTGTTACTATTCACAAGTTGGGCATGCCCCTGCTAGCCATAGCACAGCACGATCAAACTTAGTACTGCAGGGTCGGGCTTTCGCCACTCGCTTCCCGCTGAAAAAGCGGGAAGAGCTCAAACAATGGCTCAATCCCTCATGCAGATGAAATCTTTAACACAGTGGCGCCTGAAAAGAAATTCGGAGAAAGAAGAACAGAAGAATACTACGCATCTTTCTGCTTCCCTCTGTGTGCAGTGGGGCGTCCAGGAAAAGAGCGAATTTCAGAAGACAAAAGAAAAGGCTCGTACGAAGATCAACCTTATAAGTATTGGTCAACCCGTGTCAGGTCTTCAGACCTGACACCAAATCATCAGGAATGGAACAAAACACCTATTCTATTTGTATATTTGTACAACGACAACACCATTTTGAACACCATAAAAAACACTCATACCACACTCATCGATCTCGGCATGATCGACTACAAAGAAGCCTGGGACTACCAGGCCACTTTGTTTGATCAAATCGTGCAATTGAAATTACAAAACCGAAACCTCCCGGAAGACCAGCAGATCCTTACTCCCAACTACCTCATCACCTGTCAGCATCCGCATGTTTTTACCTTAGGAAAGAGCGGTAGCCGCGACCATTTGCTGGTAAGCAATGAGGACCTGGAAAAGAACAACATCGGTTACTATGAAAACAACCGCGGGGGAGACATTACTTACCATGGTCCCGGACAATTGGTCGTATACCCTATTCTGGATCTTGAAAATTTCTTTACAGACATTCACCTGTACATGCGCATGCTCGAAGAAAGCGTCATTTTGACCCTGAACGATTACGGCATTACCGCCGGCCGGTCTACCGGACAAACCGGGGTTTGGTTTGACGGAGAAAACCTGGCCAAAGCACGAAAAATAGCCGCGATGGGTGTGAAAACAAGCCGCTGGGTCAGTATGCATGGGCTGGCGTTCAATATTGAGGCTTCTCTGGATCATTTTAAAATGATCGTACCCTGTGGCATTGCCGATAAAGCGGTGACTTCGATGCACCTCGAAACCACGCAACACCTTGACTTCAATGACGTAAAAGTCACATTAGTGGGACATCTTGCCTCCCTGTTTGGGATGACACTGCATAAAAAATAATACGGATGAAAAAAGATATTTTGTTCCCTGTCGTAAAAGGGGTGTACATCGCGATTGCTCATGGAGAGCAGCAAACAGAAGAAGCCGCTCTTTGGCAGGTAATTCTGATCAATGAAAATAATTATGCCCTGGACACGGTCACGATCAGTTCCAGAGGCTATGGCCTGCTCGATGAAAAGGAAGTGGAAACTTCTGTACTTCGTCATTTTTTCCCTACAGTCGCGCCACAAAGCTATCAGGTCGTAGAATTGATCGATCCGGCAGTATTTCATATTAACAATGAATTCTGGGTAAGCTACTTTGTAGAAAACCAGATGTATGACAAAAAATTTATTTTTTTACCTGAAAGTATTATCAAAAAAAATATGACTTATATTCCTATATTAGACAAGGAAGGCATACTTCACAGTTGATTTTTTAACCTTTTACCCCTTTATTTCATGAGATTAACAAAACTCTCCCTGGAGGAAATACTTTTTATCGACATCGAAACGGTGCCGTTGCAATCCTCCTTCCAAAAACTGGATCAGGCCGGACAACCGCTTTGGATCAAAAAAGCGCAACAGCGCTATCCCGACATGGACTCGGAAGAAGCCTATGAACAAAAAGCAGGCATTCATGCGGAATTTTCCAAAGTGCTGATTACCGGTTGTGGCTTTTTTCATACGGTAGACAACCAACTCATTTTCAGAGCCAAAACTTTTCATGGTGAAAATGAAAAAGAATTATTAGACGGCTTCATACAACTCATAGACCAAAGCAAACGTAAGAGTTTCAGGGTGCTTTGTGCTCATAATGGAAAAGAATTTGATTTTCCCTTCCTGTGCCGGAGAATGCTCGTGAATGGATTAAATATCCCTCCCGTATTGGATCTCGCTGGAAAAAAACCATGGGAAGTCGTACACCTGGACACCCTGGAACTATGGAAGTTTGGTGACCGCAAACACTACACTTCGCTGGAATTGATGGCCTATACGCTTGGAATTCCTTCTGCTAAAAGTAGTTTCAACGGATCAATGGTACATGAAGCCTATAGAAATTATGGAATCAGCGGCGAACTACTCGATTATTGTTTAGACGATGTAGTATTATTGGCTCAAGTATTTCTTAAATTGAGAAACGAACCTTTGCTTTCGAGCGAACAGATTATAAGAACACATTAGGGGAATAGATTAACAGCATGTCTCGAAAACAGCTTACTGAAGAAAACTTTTTACTAGACGTTAGGGATTTAAAAACATATTTCCCGAGCGAGCAAGGCATCGTGAAAGCGGTTGACGACGTGAGCTTCACGCTTAGACGAGGCGAAACGGTAGGTATAGTCGGTGAATCGGGTTCCGGAAAATCTGTTACGGCATTATCCATCATGGGGCTCATCAACCGTAAGCACAGCTTACCCATGCAAGGCAATATCTTTTTCAACTCCCCATCCAAAGGCATCATTGATCTTACCCATTTAACCCCAAAAGAATTTCAGCACGAAAGAGGCAATGAAATCTCCATGATCTTTCAGGAGCCTATGACATCTCTCAATCCGGTGTTTACTTGTGGTGATCAAATCAGAGAAGTAATTCTCACGCATAGAAAAAATATTTCCAAACAACAAGCTTACGAACTCACGCTGGACCTTTTTGAAAAAGTACAGTTGCCGAGACCAAAAGATATCTACACCGCTTATCCTCATCAAATTTCAGGTGGACAAAAACAACGCGTCATGATTGCCATGGCCATGAGTTGCAATCCTTCCCTGATGATTGCGGATGAGCCCACTACCGCACTCGATGTAACTGTACAGGCCCGTATATTAGATCTTATGCGCAAGCTGCGCGATGAAAACAACATGTCGATGTTATTCATTACACACGACTTGGGCGTAGTTGCTGAAATTGCAGATTACATCATCGTGATGTACCGCGGAAAAATTGTAGAACAAGGACACATCTTCGATATCTTCTCCAATCCTCAGCATCCTTATACGAAAGGACTGCTGGCCTGCAGACCGCGATTGGACATCAAACTGAAAGTACTGCCTGTTGTATCTGATTTTATGAATGTGGATGAAAATGGTCTCATTTCAGAACGCACAGATAAAAGTATTTCTGTAGTAGATGCCCTGATCGATAACATACAAATCGACGACGAACTCAAAGAAAAAAACCGGTTGAAAAGAGTCAACACACAGCCACAGCTTGTGGTGAAAAATCTTAAAACCTATTTTACCAATAAAAGAAATTTCTTAGGTGCTCCACTTGACTTCACAAAAGCCGTAGACGATGTATCCTTTGAAGTGTATCCCGGAGAAACCATTGGACTCGTGGGGGAATCAGGATGCGGTAAAACTACACTGGGAAGAAGTATCCTGCGCTTAGTAGAACCTACTGCAGGTCAGATCATCTTTGAAGGTGAAGACATCACACACATCAAACACGAACGTTTGCGGGAATTGCGCAAAGACATGCAGATCATTTTCCAGGATCCGTATTCTTCGCTCAATCCAAGAATGACCATCGGAGAAGCGATCATAGAACCGATGCGTGTCAATGATATCTTTGAAAGCGATTATCAGCGCGTAAAGAAAGCCATTGAATTGCTGGAACGTGTCAACTTACACGGCAATCAATTCAACCGTTACCCGCATGAGTTTTCCGGAGGACAACGTCAACGAATTTGCATTGCGCGCGCTTTGGCGCTATCACCCAAGTTCATTGTGTGTGATGAATCCGTTTCAGCGTTGGACGTTTCTGTGCAGGCGCAAGTATTGAACCTGCTCAATGAATTAAAAGAAGAATTTAAATTCACTAATATTTTTATTTCACATGACCTGTCTGTTGTTAAATTTATTTCTGACAGAATCATTGTGATGAACAAAGGGAAAATCGTGGAAGAAGGAGACGGCGAAGACGTCTACAACAATCCGCAAAGCGATTATACCCAAACCCTCATATCGTCTATACCGCAGATCGATTTTGATGCACTGAGAAAAAAGCGGACGTTACCTAATAAAGGAGAATTATTCCAATGAGAAAAAAAGAAACAAAAAGACCCACCAAAGACTCCCCCTCTAGCTCTAAGCCAAATGCTAACATACCAGAACCAGAACAGGTTCTGAAATTCATAGAAAAGAAATCGGAACACAAACCGAAAATTTCGGATCTGATACGAGAATTTAACATCCGAAAAAACCAGGACCAGGAAGCCTTTAAAGACATGGTATTCCTGATGATCAAAACAGGAAAAATTGTTAAAGGTAAAACCGGTCAGTTGAAAGTCGCCGGTCAAAAGATGCGCGGCGAAATCAAACAAGGTCGTGTAGACTTCGTCAATGCACGTTATGCCTACGTGATTGTAGAAGGCGATACCAAAGACATCTGGGTATCCAGTATGAAAATGCAAAACGCATTGGACGGCGATATCGTGGAGGTGATGATCTATGAAAACTCTGTCAACAATCCACACAAAGGACCAGAAGGTGAAATCACTAAAATCATCGAACGCAAACGCGATGAGTTTGTCGGTAAAATAGAAATTTCCAACCGTTTCTCTTTCGTGAGAGCCGACAGCAGAAAAATGTATGTCGATATTTTTGTTCCTGCAGAGTTGGTAAACAAAGCAGAGACTGGAGATAAAGTGGTTGTTAAAATCATCGAATGGCCAGGCAGAGCGAAGAGCCCTGTTGGAAAGGTCATCAAAAACCTGGGTAAAGCAGGCACGAACGATGCAGAAATTCACTCCATACTCGAGGAATATGGTTTGCCTTATGAATTTGCAGAATCAGTCATCCGCGACGCTGAAAATATTTCCGATAAAATTTCACCAGAAGAAATCAAACGCAGAAGAGACTTTAGAAATACCACCACATTTACCATCGATCCTTTCGATGCCAAAGATTTTGATGATGCACTTTCCATTCGTCCATTGGAAAATGGCT
>Ga0247813_10002139_pt1 | contig 13890 bp, 11 predicted proteins | sample UWRJL169409C1_FD_180719 | JGI IMG/M metagenome (GOLD analysis project Ga0247813, IMG submission 180719) | Plant litter microbial communities from Arlington Agricultural Research Station in Wisconsin, United States - UWRJ-L169-409C-1 | ecosystem: Environmental > Terrestrial > Plant litter >... | reverse complement strand
CCATCCGAGACGATTTACCCGTAGGAGGTGCACGGTGGTCGATTCCGACGAGAAGAAAGAACCCGAGCGCAGGGTAGCGCCCGAGAATGCCACGGGGAGCGTCGATACCACGATGACGTTCAGCCAGGAATTCGCGGCATCGTTGGCTGCACTTGACTCGAACGTCACGGTTGAGGAGCAGGACGCCATTGCGGCCCTGCCGTCAGGCTCTGCCCTTCTGGTGGTGCGCCGCGGCCCCAATTCCGGTGCGCGCTTCCTGCTGGATGCCGACCTCACGACCGTGGGCCGACACCCGGAGGCGGACATCTTCCTCGATGACGTCACGGTCTCCCGGCGGCACGCCGAGTTCCTCCGCAACGGCCGTACCTTCCAGGTCAAGGACCTCGGGTCGCTCAACGGCACGTATTTCGACGGTGAACGCATCGACCTGGCCGTCCTCACCGACGGTTCCGAAGTGCAGGTCGGCAAGTTCCGCCTGACGTTCTACGCCTCGCGGCTCGACCTCGTAAAACTGGCGAGCGACTAGTGCCGGCGTCCTCCGCCCAGGCCAGACTGCCGGGCGCGACGTCACTTCTGAGTATCGGCCAGGTCCTGGCCCGGCTGACGCCGGAGTTCCCCGACCTCACTCCCTCCAAGCTGCGGTTCCTGGAGGAACAGGGCTTGGTCTCCCCGGCGCGCACGGAGTCCGGCTACCGCAAGTTCAACGGCGGCGACCTCGACCGGCTGCGCCTGATCCTGTCGATGCAGCGCGACCACTACCTGCCGCTCAAGGTGATCAGGGCCTACCTCGACGACCTCGACTCCGGCCTGTCCCCGGTGCTGCCCGGCGGCGCCGCCCCCGGCCCCAGCATGCTGGTGAACCACCGCACGTTCAACCGGGACGACCTGCTGCGGGAGTCCGGCGCAACTGCGGCGCTGTTGAATGAGGCCGTGTCATCCTCGATCATCCTGCCGGCCGAGCACTACGGCGACGACGCCCTCAGCGTGCTCCGAGCCCTGGTCGACCTGCAGAAGAGCGGCATCGAACCCCGGCACCTGCGCGGCTTCCGCGGAGCCGCCGAACGCGAACTCGGCCTGATCGAGAGCGCCCTCGTGCCGCTGTCCCGCCGCAAGGATTCGTCCAGCAGGGCCAAAGCCGCTGAGATGGCCGTGGAGATCGCCGGCCAGCTCGAAGTGATCCGCGGCAGCCTGATCCGTTCTGCCCTGGGTCGCCTCACCAAATAGGTCGTAGACTGAAAGTTCAACGCGTGTTCATCGTGTTCGACCTGTGCTGCGTGGCGAAGTCCTATCGTTCTCTCGACACGCCGGGGTCCAAACGGCGGATGTGATGGGCTGGGGCCGTTCGCCTCGCTAACGTTGAAGTGCGAGCCGCCGGCATCGCATCCACCCCGAGAGGCATCGTATGAGTGAGCTCAATCCCCGAGATGACTCTTCTCGGTATGGTGAGGGCCTGCTCTTCACCGACGGCATGCCCCAGCTCGACGAGAACTCCGGCTACCGCGGAGCCGTCGCGGCCAGGGCCGCGGGCATCAGCTACCGCCAGCTCGACTACTGGGCCCGCACCGAACTCGTGGAGCCCACCGTGCGTGGTGCGGCCGGCTCCGGATCGCAGCGCCTGTACGGCTTCCGCGACATCCTGGTGCTCAAGCTCGTCAAGCGCCTGCTCGACACCGGCATCTCCCTGCAGCAGATCCGCACAGCGGTGAACCAGCTGCGCGAATCCGGTGTCAACGACCTCGCCCAGACCACCCTGATGAGCGACGGCGCCAGCGTCTACCTCTGCACGTCCAACGACGAGGTCATCGACCTGGTCAGCCGCGGCCAGGGCGTCTTCGGCATCGCCGTCGGCAAGGTCCTGCGCGAGGTGGAAACCACCCTGGTGGAACTCGACACCCAGACCAACGACCCCTCAGACGAGCTCGCCGCCCGCCGGGTCTCCCGCAAGGTCTCTTAGCCTCGCGAACCGTGAGAAAAGCCCCGAAAACGCGAGCGTTTCGGGGCTTTCTCACAGTTCGAGGGTCTAGCGGGCGGTCGTTTCGGCGTACTCGCCGATGCGGGCGGTGCGAAGCACCCGGTCCAGCAGCTGGTCGAAGTAGTGCGCCATTTCCTGGGCGCTGTCGCCGGGCCAGGTGTGCAGCGGCTTCGCGGCGCCCTGGGCCTGCTGCAGGCTGGTGCGCTCGGGCAGCTGCGGGCTGAGCACGAGCGGGCCGAACATGTCGCGGAGTTCCTTGATCCGGAACTGGTGCTCGAGCGACGCCGTGCGAGCCCGGTTCACGATGATGCCCAGGGGCTGCAGGCGCGGGCTCAGCCCACGGCGGATCTCCTCGATGGCGCGCAGCGCCCGGTCGGCGGCGGCGACGGAGAACAGGCCGGGTTCGGTGACCACGGCGACCCGGTCGCTCGCGGCCCACGCGGTGCGGGTGAGCGCGTTCAGCGAGGGGGCACAGTCGATCAGCACGAGGTCGTAGTCCTTCTCCACGGTGGAGAGGGCCTCCTCGAGCTTCCAGATGTCCCGGATGCTGGGGTGCGGGCCGTCGAAATTGATGGCGGAGGGGCTGCCGATCATGACGTCGATCGTGCCGGGTCGTCCGCGGGTCCAGCCGCTGGGCGCAATGGCGGCGCGAACGACTTTCTCCTTCGGCGAAGCCAGCACGTCGGCGACGTTGAGGTGGCCGGCGAGCTGGATGTCGAGCCCGGTTGAGACATCTGATTGCGGATCGAGGTCGACCACGAGGGTCCGAACACCGCGGGCGAAGGCGGCAGAAGCCAGACCAAGGGTTACCGTGGTCTTGCCTACCCCTCCCTTGAGGGAGCTAACGCTAAGTACGTGCACAAGTAGATACGTTACCTTCACTAGTCTTAGAGAACCTAACCGTCAGCTGTGTGCCGCTCCCGGATCGAAAGGTCTCTATGTTCACCAAAATCCTCGTCGCCAACCGTGGAGAGATAGCAATCCGCGCGTTCCGCGCCGCCTATGAACTGGGAGCGAAAACCGTCGCGGTCTTCCCATTCGAGGACCGTAATTCGCTGCACCGGCTGAAGGCCGACGAAGCATACGAGATCGGCGAACCGGGTCACCCGGTCCGCGCCTACCTCGATGTCTCCGAGATCATCCGGGTCGCCCAGGAGAGTGGCGCAGACGCCATCTACCCCGGCTACGGCTTCCTCTCCGAGAACCCGGAGCTCGCCGAAGCGGCCAAGGCCGCCGGAATCACCTTCATCGGCCCCGGCTCGCACGTGCTCGAGATGGCCGGCAACAAGGTCACCGCGAAGGAGCACGCCATCGCGGCCGGTGTTCCCGTGCTCAAGTCCAGCGCACCGTCGCGCGACGTTGAAGAACTCATTGCCGCGGCCGAGGAGATCGGCTTCCCGATCTTCGCCAAGGCCGTCGCCGGCGGCGGCGGGCGCGGTATGCGCCGGGTCGCCACCATGGCCGACCTGCGCGGCTCCCTCGAAGAGGCCATGCGCGAGGCCAACAGCGCCTTCGGAGACCCGACCATGTTCCTCGAGCAGGCCGTGCTCCGCCCGCGTCACATCGAGGTGCAGATCCTGGCGGATGCCACGGGCGAGACCGTGCACCTGTTCGAGCGGGACTGCTCCGTGCAGCGCCGCCACCAGAAGGTCATCGAGATCGCGCCGGCCCCGAACCTGCCCGAAGAGATCCGGCAGCGCCTGCACAAGGACGCCGTGGCCTTCGCCCGGTCGATCGGCTACGTCAACGCCGGCACCGTCGAGTTCCTGCTCGACACCGTGGGCGAGCGCGCCGGCCAGCACGTGTTCATCGAGATGAACCCGCGCATCCAGGTGGAGCACACCGTCACCGAAGAGGTCACGGACGTCGACCTCGTGCAGTCCCAGATCCGCATCGCAGCGGGGGAGACCCTCGCCGACCTCGGCCTGTCCCAGGACTCGATCAAGCTGCGCGGCTTCGCCCTGCAGTGCCGGATCACCACAGAGGACCCCACCGCGGGTTTCCGCCCCGACACCGGCCGGATCACCACCTACCGTTCACCGGGCGGCGCCGGCATCCGCCTCGACGGCGGCACCATCAACCCGGGTGCGCAGATCAGCCCGCACTTCGACTCGATGCTCGCCAAGCTCACCTGCCGCGGCCGCGACTACACCTCGGCCGTCACCCGCTCCAAGCGCGCCCTGGCCGAGTTCCGCATCCGCGGCGTCTCCACCAACATCGCGTTCCTGCAGGCCGTGCTCGAAGACCCCGACTTCGCCGCCGGCGACCTGAGCACCTCCTTCATCGACGAACGCCCGCAGCTGCTGCGTGGCCGCGCCTCGAAGGACCGGGGCACCAAGATCCTCAACTGGCTGGCCGACGTCACCGTCAACCAGCCCAACGGTGTGCCGCTGACCCTGCTGAACCCGGCGGAGAAGCTGCCCAAGCTCGACCTCTCGGTGCCGGCGCCTGAGGGCTCCCGGCAGAAGCTGCAGCTGCTCGGCCCGGTCGGCTTCGCGAGCGCCCTGCGCAACCAGACCGCCCTGGCCGTCACCGACACCACCTTCCGCGACGCCCACCAGTCGCTGCTGGCCACCCGGGTGCGCACCAAGGACCTGGTCGCCGTCGCCCCGTACGTCGCCAGGCTCACCCCCGAGCTGCTCTCGGTCGAAGCCTGGGGTGGCGCCACCTACGACGTCGCCCTGCGCTTCCTCGGCGAGGACCCGTGGGAGCGTCTCGGCGCCCTGCGTGAGGCGCTGCCCAACATCAACATCCAGATGCTGCTGCGCGGCCGCAACACCGTGGGCTACACCCCGTACCCCACCGAGGTGACGGATGCGTTCGTGCGCGAAGCCAGCGACAGCGGTGTTGACATCTTCCGCATCTTCGACGCCCTCAACGACGTCAACCAGATGCGCCCCGCCATCGACGCCGTGCTCAACACCGGCACGAGCGTGGCCGAGGTGGCCGTCTGCTACACCGGCGACCTGCTCGACCCCGCCGAGAACCTGTACACGCTGGACTACTACCTGCGGCTCGCCGACCAGATCGTGGAATCCGGCGCGCACATCCTCGCGATCAAGGACATGGCCGGTCTCCTCCGGCCCGCCGCCGCCGAGAAGCTCGTCGCGGCGTTCCGTGAACGCTTCGACCTGCCGGTGCACGTGCACACGCACGACACCCCCGGCGGCCAGCTGGCGACCCTGCTCGCGGCGTCCCGCGCCGGCGCCGACGCCGTCGACGTGGCCAGTGCCCCGATGGGCGGCACCACCAGCCAGCCGTCGGCGTCCTCGTTGGTCGCCGCGCTCGCGCACACCGACCGCGACACCGGCATCTCGCTGAAGAACGTCTGCGACCTCGAACCGTACTGGGAAGACGTGCGCCGGGTGTACCACCCCTTCGAGTCGGGCCTCCGCGCGCCGACCGGCCGGGTCTACAACCACGAGATCCCCGGTGGACAGCTCTCCAACCTGCGCACGCAGGCGGTGGCGCTCGGCCTGGCCGATGACTTCGAGCTGATCGAGGACATGTACGCGGCTGCCAACACCATCCTGGGCCGCGTGCCCAAGGTGACCCCGTCGTCGAAGGTCGTCGGTGACCTGGCGCTCTACCTGGCCGCGGTGAACGCCGATCCGGCCGACTTCGAGGAAAACCCGGCCAAGTACGACGTGCCGGAGTCGGTTGTCGGTTTCATGGCCGGCGAGCTCGGCGATCTGCCCGGCGGCTGGCCAGAGCCCTTCCGCTCGAAGGTGCTCGAGGGCCGGAACGTGCGGGTCAGCACCACCGACCTCACCGCAGAGGAGCGCACCGCGCTGGACGGCGACAGCCTCACCCGCCGGGAGATGCTCAACCAGCTGCTCTTCCCCGCTCCCACCCGGCACTACCAGCAGATCCGCGAACTGTTCGGTGACCTGTCTGTGGTCAACACCGTCGACTACCTCTACGGCCTGCGTCAGGGCACGGAGCACGTCATCGAGATCGACAAGGGCGTAGTGCTCTACGTCGGCCTCGAAGCCATCGGTGAAGCCGACGACAAGGGCATGCGCACCGTGATGACCATCCTGAACGGTCAGTTGCGGCCGGTCTTCGTGCGTGACCGCGGCATCGCGGTGGAGACCAAGGTCGCCGAGAAGGCCGACGCCAACCAGCCCGGCCAGGTCGCGGCACCGTTCTCCGGAGTGGTCACCCTGCAGGTGGCGGAGGGAGACCACATCGTGGCCGGCCAGAGCGTCGCCTCGATCGAAGCCATGAAGATGGAAGCGGCGATCACCTCGCCGATCGCGGGCGTCGTCGAGCGGGTGGCGATCCCGAAGACGCAGCAGGTCGATGCGGGTGACCTCCTCGTGGTGGTGCGTCCGCGCTAGGCTGAGGCCTGATTTGGGGCCGGTTGGCGGCCCGCTGAGTGACGAGGAGTCTGTTGTGACAGACAAACGGACCGACGATGCCTACCCGCACGACGAGGGTGACGGCGAACTCGCCCCGGCTACGGCCGGGGCGGGCGGCGCCGACTCCGGCGTGCGCGCGGGCGATGAGTATCACAGCGAACTGCCGCCGCACACCTACGACAACCTCGCAGCCGCGCTGCCGGACAGCCTTTCCGTGCCGCTCAGCGGCGGTGCGCGCTCGATAGTTGCACGCAGCTCAGAGCCGGGCTCCGGCGTGGCACGCCCGAACCCGGCCCGGTCGGTTCCGGTTCGGTCCACCCCGGCGGCGGCGAACGCCGCCCATCCCGGCACCCACACCATCGAGATCCTCACCCCCCAGCGCGCGAGCGAGACGGCCGTCCCGGTCGGGGCCGCCGCTGCCGCGTTGTCGCTGAGCACCGGCCCGACCGGTGCGCCCACCGCCAGCCGCAGGGACCGGTCCCGCTCCGACGCCGTCGCGCCGGAGTCGGCATCGATGCTCACCTCGGACCGGTTGCTCGAGGTGAACCGGCGCACCCGCCGGGCCCCGCAGGGAGGCTGGAACCGGTTCGTCTACAACGCCTCCTTCCACCTGATCAACCTCGGCGACTCCGCTGCCGTGAAGGCGCACCAGGCCATGGACGAACGCATCCGCAAGCAGTTCGAGGGCGGCGCCCGATTCGTGCCGATCCTCACCCGCAAGGGCGGAGTGGGTAAGACCACCGTCACAGCGCTGCTCGGGATGGCGCTGGCCGATGCCAGGGAAGACCGGATCATCGCCGTCGACGCCAACCCCGACCGCGGCACCCTGAGCGAGCGGGTCGCCAAGCAGACCCGGTCCACCGTGCGGGATGTCGTCACCAAGGCCGCGTCGATCGGCGGCTTCACAGATTTCTCCGCGTTGGTCTCCCGGGACGAAACCCGGCTGGACATCCTGGCCAGCGACACCGATCCGCTCTTGAGCGAGGCGTTCGACGAGAACGATTACAACGTCGTCGCCGACCTCGCCGCCCGGTTCTACTCGATCGTTCTCACCGACTGCGGCACCGGCATCGTGCACTCGGTCATGCGGGCCACCCTGCAGCGCGCCGATTCGATCGTGATCGTCTCCGGCGGCAGTGTGGACGAGGCGCGGCTGGCGTCTGAGACCCTCACCTGGCTCGAAGCCAACGGCTACGGAGACCTGGTGCGGAACGCCATCGTGGCGCTGAACACCGCGACCCAGGGCACCAACCTGGTCAAGCTCGAAGAGATCGAGTCGCATTTCCGCTCCCGGGTGCGCGAGATCGTGCGCATCCCGTACGACCCGCAGCTGGCCGCCGGCAGTGTGGTGTCGTACAAGAACCTCAAGCCGATCACCCGCCTGGCCGCGCGTACCCTCGCCGCCCTGGTCGTCGAAGGCCTCCCGGCCGAACGACGCGTCTGACCGGCGCCCCCGTCCTGTCCCGCCCTGTCCTGTCCCGCCCTTAGGAAGAAAGCTTCATCGTGCCCGAACGCCCCATTCGCCTCCTGGGCGATCCCGTCCTGAAGACCCGGTCAGAACCCATCGGCGACATCGACGCCAGGGTGCGTGGACTCGTTGACGATCTGGTCGACAGCGTGAAACTGCCGGGCAGGGCCGGCGTGGCGGCGTCCCAGATCGGCGTGAACCTACGTGCGTTCAGCTATAACATCGACGGCGACATCGGCTACATCCTCAACCCCGTCATCGTCGAGCTCTCCGGTGAGCCCGAACTCGTCGACGAGGGCTGCCTGTCCGTGCCGGGTCTCTGGTACCCGACCAAGCGGTATCCGTTCGCCAGGGTCACCGGCACCAACCTCGACGGGGAGCCGATCGAGGTCGCGGGTTCCGGCCTGATGGCGCAGGCGCTGCAGCACGAAACCGACCACCTGGACGGGCTGCTCTACCTCGACCGGCTCGACAAGGACAACCGCCGGGCGGCGATGAAGGAAGTCCGCGAGTCGGACTGGTTCTAGGCTCGCCGCCCGGCGGGGAAGTCTCAGTCCTGCACTGTCTCCCGCACCGGCACCGCGGCCGTCATCGGGTTGGCGCCGTAGAGGTTCTGCACCTCGGCGGCGAAGTCGCGCATGATCACGTCGCGCTTGATGCTCATCTTCGGGGTGAGGTGCCCGCCGGCCTCGGTGAATTCGATCGGTAGGACGACGAACTTGCGGATCGACTCCGCCCGCGACACCGATTCGTTGGCGTGGTCGATCGCGCGTTGCACCTCGGCCAGCACCTTCGGGTTCACCGACGCATCGGTCAGCGACATGTCGGCATCCTCATGGTTGTTGTGCAACCAGACCGGCAACATCTCGGGGTCGAGGGTGACCAGGGCCGCGATGAACGGCTTCTGGTCGCCCACCACGACAACCTGGCCGATCAGCGGGTTCGAGCGGATCGGATCCTCGAGGCCGGCCGGGGCGACGTTCTTGCCGGCGGCGGTGACGATGATCTCCTTCTTGCGACCGGTGATGGTCAGGAAGCCCTCGGCATCGAGATCGCCGATATCCCCGGTCTTCAACCAGCCGTCGTCGAACGCGGCGGCTGTGGCCTCGGGGTTCTTCCAGTACTCGGTGAAGACGTTCACACCCTTCACCTCGACTTCGCCGTCGTCCATGACCCGCACGGAGACGCCCGGCAGTGCCGGACCGACACTGCCGATCTTCGACTTGGTGGCCAGGTTGACGGTCGCCGGCGCGGTGGTCTCGGTGAGGCCGTAACCCTCGAGGATCACGATGCCCAGGCTGTGGAAGAAGTGGCCGAGATGCGCGCCGAGTGGGGCAGAGCCGGACACGGCGAACTTCACGTTGCCGCCCATCGCCGTGCGCAGCTTGCTGTAGACCAGGCGGTCGAACAGGGCGAACTTGACCTTCATGCCCAGTGGGATCTTCTCGCCGGCTTCGACCAGTTTGGAGTGCGCGACGGCGACTTCGGAGGCGGCCTGGAAGATCTTGCCCTTGCCGCCGGTCTCCGCCTTCTGCTCGGCGGAGTTGTAGACCTTCTCGAAGACCCGGGGCACCGCCAGCAGGAAGGTGGGCTTGAAACTGCCCAGCGACGGCAGCAACTGCTTGGTGTCGGGCTGGTGGCCCACCCGCACTCCGCCGTGCACGCAGAGCACGGCGATGAACCGGGCGAAAACGTGCGCGGTGGTGATGAACAGCAGGGTGGATGCGCCCTTCTCGTCGGTCAAGACGGGCTTGAGCGCGATGCCGGCGTTGCGGCTGGTCTCGACGAAGTTGGCGTGGCTGAGCACGCAGCCCTTCGGCCGGCCGGTCGACCCCGAGGTGTAGATCAGCGTCGCCATGTCGGAGGCCACGGCCAGGCGGCGTCGGCGCTCGATCTCGGCATCCGCCACGTCGACACCGCGGGCGGCGAGCTTGTCGAGGTCGCCGAGGTCGATCTGCCAGACCGTCTCGACGCTGGGCAGGTCAGGGTGCACCTCGTCGAAGCGGGCGAAGTGCTCAGCGGTCTCGACCAGGAGCGACGTTGCTCCGGAGTCACTGAGGATCCACTGGATCTGGCTGGGCGAGCTGGTTTCGTACACCGGAACGAGCACGGCGCCGGCGAACCAGACGGCGAAGTCGACCAGGGTCCACTCGTAGCGGGTCTTGCAGATCAACCCGATCTTGTCGCCCGGTTGGATGCCGGCGGCGACGAATCCCTTGGCCAGCGCCATGACGTCGGCGTGGAACTCCCTGGTGGTCACCGGCAACCAGCCGTTGCGGCCGTCCGGGCGGGAGAACAACACCAGATCGGGGGTCAGGGCGAGACGGTCGACCAACAGGTCGGTGACGTTCGCGTTCGGGTCGGCGGTAACGACGGCAGGCTCATCGAACTGTTTCACGGTAACTCCTTTGGCACCGGACGGGTAAGTGCGACCACTCTAGCCGTTGCTACAGCGTGAGCATGCGATTCTCCCGGCGGCATACTCTTTTACTACACTCTAGGGGGTGCCTCCTCGGTCGTTCAGGTCGCTCTCGCGCCCAGGGCCGCAATGACGGCCCGAGAACTCACTGAAGCTCCACCAACGAAAGGTGTCAGTCGTGCACGCCATTGGGATTGACATCGGCGGGACCAAAATCGCTGGTGCCCTCGTCGACGAATTCGGAACCATTCTCAAGTCGGACCGTCGACCGACCACCGCCACCGACCCCCGCGGGATCGAAGACGCCGTCGTCTTGATGATCCAGAGCCTGTCCGTCGGCGAAGACGTGATCGCCGCCGGTGTCGCCGCCGCCGGGTTCATCGACGCCGCACAGTCGACCGTCTACTACGCCCCCAACATCAACTGGCGCAACGAGCCGTTGCGCGAGAAGCTCGAGGCCCGGCTGCCGCTGCCGATCATCGTCGAGAACGACGCCAACGCCGCCGGCTGGGCCGAGTTCTGCTTCGGTGCCGGCCGGCTGTACAGCGACATGGTCACCCTCACCATCGGCACCGGAGTCGGCGGAGCCATCGTTTCCAGGGACCGGCTCTTCCGCGGCGGTTTCGGCGTCGGCGCCGAGCTCGGCCACCTGCGCGTCGTGCCGGACGGCCTGCCCTGCGGCTGCGGCGCGCACGGCTGCATCGAACAGTACGGCTCTGGCCGCGCACTGCTGCGCATCGCCAACGAGTTCGCGGATGCCGGCGGGATCGGCCTCGGCCTCGCCGAGGCGCGCAGCACCAAGGGCGAACTCACCGGCGCAGATGTCGGCGAGTTCATCCAGGCCGGCGACCCCGGCGCCCTCGCCGCACTGCGCCAGCTCGGCACCTCGCTCGGCCAGGCCTGCGCCAGCCTCGCCGCGGTGCTCGACCCGCAGGTGTTCGTGTTCGGCGGCGGCGTGGCCTCGGCCGGTGAACTGCTGCTCGAGCCCATCCGGGCCGCCTACCTGGCCAACCTGCCCGCCCGCGGCTACCACCCCGAAGCCGAGTTCGCGACCGCGGAACTGGTCAACGACGCCGGCGTCGTCGGCGCGGCCGACCTCGCCCGCCGACACGTCACCGGTGAGTAGAGTGTCGGTTGGTGGCAATCGCCGGCCGGCACCCGCTCGAGTAAGGACACCGATGTTCTACTGGTTCATGAAGAACGTCGTCGCCGGCCCCATCCTGCTCAGCCTCTTCCGGCCGTGGGTGATCGGCCTCGAGAACATCCCCAAGCAGGGCGGAGTGGTGCTGGCGAGCAACCACCTGTCGTTCATCGACTCGGTGTTCCTGCCCCTCGTGGTCTCCCGCCGGGTCGTGTTCCTCGCCAAGAGCGAGTACTTCACCGGCACCGGCCTCAAGGGCTGGGCGACCCGCCAGTTCTTCAAGGCCACCGGCCAGCTGCCCATCGACCGCTCCGGCGGCAAGGCCTCAGAAGACTCCCTCAATACCGGCCTGGCCGTGCTGAACGGCGGGGGAGCCCTCGGCATCTACCCTGAGGGCACCCGCAGCCCGGACGCCCGCATGTATCGCGGTCGCACCGGCGTGGCCCGGATGGTGCTCGAGGCCGGCGTTCCCGTCATCCCCGTCGCCATGATCGACACCGAGAAGGCCATGCCCACCGGCACCCGCATCCCCAAGGTGCGCCGGATCGGCATCGTGATCGGCAAGCCGCTGGACTTCAGCCGGTTCCAGGGAATGGAGGGCGACCGCTTCGTGTTGCGCTCCGTGACGGACGAGCTGATGTACGAACTGCGCCACCTGAGCGACCAGGAATACGTGGACGTGTATGCGACCAGCGTCAAGGAGAAGCGCGCCAGCCTTTCACGCTAGGCTCGAATGATCCCCATAGTCCGTGCTGGGTCTCCTGATCCAGTCCGTTTCCATGCATCATCCCCCGGCCCGCTCACGCAGGCCGCAGAAGAGAAAAACAGGCTCAGTCCCGTGGTAGACCCCACCGAACCGGTAGTAATGGCAGACAAATCTGTGATTGCCGGCCTGGACTATTGGCGCACGCTTCCCATCAAGCAGCAGCCCGCCTGGCCGGATGCCGACGCCGTCGCGGCGGCCTCCGCCGAACTGGCCACCCAGCCGCCGCTGGTCTTCGCCGGCGAGGTCGACATCCTGCGCGACCGGCTGGCCCAGGCCGCCCGCGGTGAGGCGTTCCTGCTGCAGGGCGGTGACTGCGCCGAGACCTTCAGCGGCGCCACCGCGGAGCAGATCCGCAACCGGGTGAAGACGGTGCTGCAGATGGCCGTTGTGCTCACCTACGGCGCCTCCATGCCCGTGGTCAAGATGGGCCGCATGGCCGGGCAGTTCGCCAAGCCCCGCTCCAGCGACTTCGAGACCCGCGGCGACGTCACCCTGCCCGCCTACCGCGGCGACATCGTGAACGGCTACGACTTCACCCCGGAGTCCCGCGAAGCGGACCCCGACCGGCTGGTCAAGGCGTACCACACGAGCGCCTCCACCCTCAATCTCATCCGCGCCTTCACCCAGGGCGGCTTCGCCGACCTGCGCCAGGTGCACAGCTGGAACCAGGGCTTCGCCAAGAACCCCGCCAACCAGCGCTACGAGGGCCTGGCCAAGGACATCGACCGCGCGATCAAGTTCATGATCGCTTGCGGCGCCGACTTCGAGGCCATGCGTCGCACCGAGTTCTACACCAGCCACGAGGGCCTGCTGATGGACTACGAGCGCCCCATGACGCGCATCGACTCCCGTACCGGCACGCCGTACAACACCTCGGCGCACTTCGTCTGGATCGGCGAACGCACCCGGGAGATCGACGGCGCCCACGTGGACTTCCTGTCGCGGGTGCGGAACCCCATCGGCGTCAAGCTCGGCCCGAGCACCTCGATCGACGACATGCTGCGGCTGATCGACAAGCTCGACCCCAACCGCGAGCCTGGCCGGCTCACCTTCATCACGCGGATGGGTGCGGGCAAGATCCGCGACGCCCTGCCGCCGCTGCTCGAGGCGATCAAGGCCAGCGACGCCATGCCGCTCTGGGTCACCGACCCGATGCACGGCAACGGCGTCACCACGCCCACCGGTTACAAGACCCGTCGGTTCGACGACGTCGTCGACGAGGTCAAGGGCTTCTTCGAGGCGCACCGCTCCGTCGGCACGCACCCGGGCGGCATCCACGTCGAGCTCACCGGGGACGACGTCACCGAGTGCCTCGGCGGTTCGGAGCACATCGATGAGGCCGCCCTGGCGACCCGGTACGAGTCGCTCTGCGACCCGCGCCTGAACCACATGCAGTCCCTGGAACTCGCGTTCCTGGTGGCAGAGGAACTCGCCGCCCGCTAGCCGCGCACCGCCTGCATCACCCAGCTGCCCCGTTCCGGACGAGCTGCCCCGCTACACCCGGGCAACTCGTCCGGACCGGGGCAGTTCGCGTCCGGAGCCCGGCACGCCCACCGTCGGTCGAGCTTGTCGAGACCTCGTGAGGTGCCCGCGTGTCGCGACGACTGGACGACGCCCGGTCGGGGCGCTCTAGGTGTACTGGGCCATGACCTGGGTGACACTTCTGGGCTTGTGAAAGGGGAGAACCTCCGGGCTTAGTGGAGGGGTCTAACGCCGTCACAAGCACCGGAGGTTCCCATGGGTCACCCTAATCCGCCGTT
>Ga0247813_10002137_pt1 | contig 13900 bp, 10 predicted proteins | sample UWRJL169409C1_FD_180719 | JGI IMG/M metagenome (GOLD analysis project Ga0247813, IMG submission 180719) | Plant litter microbial communities from Arlington Agricultural Research Station in Wisconsin, United States - UWRJ-L169-409C-1 | ecosystem: Environmental > Terrestrial > Plant litter >... | reverse complement strand
CAAAACTGCTTCCGCTTCATCTGTCCGTCCCTTCTCCGGGGTCGGACTCTAGCTCCAGCTGGAGGAAAAAACGGGGGTCACGTCACGATCCATCCGATCTGACTGCAATACCGACATGCGCTAGACGATTGGCGGAGCAAAAGCCGCGCGTCTTTCCGTCACAATGAGCGTCAACAGAGCGCTCTCGAACCCCGCGCCCCACCGGCTAGTTAGCCGACATGAATGAATGGCCGGAGTGGGGTAGCTTGAGCGAAGCCGCGAATGACCACTTCTGGGTCAGGCGCGCCGACTCCATAAAGGGCGTTGCGCCTTTCATGCCGCTCTTACAATTACGCATCAAGGACTTGCAGAGGCGACGACGTGTGTCGTTTTCGACGCCGCCACACGACTATTGGACCTCACCCGCTGGAAACCATCAGCGCATCGAGAGTTGGCGGCGTGATGGTGCCGGTAACGTCCAGACCGCGAGCCTTCTGGAACTTCCGTAGGGCCGAGCGCAGCGCCGGCCCGACCACTCCATCAACTGATCCCGAGTAGAGGTCCTGGGCCATCAGCGCGATCTGGACCCGGCGCACAATCGATGTGAAGCGCTTCGTTCTTCCTGACAGTGCCGGTAGCCCGTCCGGGGGCGGCGCCGCTGCTCTGGTTTCGCGTGCAAACAGAGGCTGCACCGATAGTGTGGGCTCTGCCGGAGCTGACCGCGTGGGAGCCGGCGCGACGTACGGCGCCGAATAGGTCGGTGTGCTGTCGTAGCTCGGGCTGTACCCGCCACCGGATGACGAGCGATGACTGGTATGGCTGTAATGACCGCCGCCGCCACCGCCCGAACGGTGGCTCGAATGGCTGGAATGACTGCGATGCTGCGCAAGCGTGATCGCGTGATCCTGCGAGAATCGACGCAAGAGGGCACCCCCCTGTGGATCATCAATAGGGCGCATCGTGGCCTTCGAGAATGCCTGCGCCAGTGCGTCCTGCTGGCCAGAGAAGCCAGCCGCGAGCAGGCTCGACACAAGAAACTTAGTTCGTTTCACAACGGTCTCACGGTCACGCGTGCCTCCTCATCGGGATGCCATTCGAAAAAGCCGGAGCATTTCGTCTGCTCCCGGCAATCGCTGCACGCTGGCGCGAACTTGCGCTTCCAGTCGGAGATCGAAGCGATCGCAAGGCTGCGATAGGCGGCGGGAACCGTGCAGCGAGGAAAGTTGAATAGCTGCGCTCTGACGCCGTGTAGCAGAGCCCGATCCAGCGCTTCCGCGATCGGCCCGAACCGCTCGCTGTGGTCGAAGAAGAGGGCGGGCCACCTGTTTTTCGCGAAGCCGACATGTTCCAGCTGCATGATCGACCAAGCTTCGACAAAGCGAAGCCTTGACGATACGTAGCCCGCGAGCGCCGGTAAGCCACCGACATTGTCGTTCATCACGACCGTTCTCAGTTCGACCCGCGCCCCAGCCATCGCGAGGTGAGAGAGGCCCTCTTCGAGTTGTGCAAAGGCGCCGTCCTTGCCGACCAGAAGGTCGTGAAGGGCAGGTTCGGTGGAATAGAGCGGGATCCCCCAGCTGACGCGCCGGTACTCGGGAGCGCCAAGCCGCTGGATGTCAGCCGCCGTAAAATGCTGACCATTGGTCAGAACGTGAAAGCTCAGATCCGCGCGAGTGGAAAGCGTCCGCTCCATCAACGTGAGAAGGCGCTCCTTGTACAGCGTGGGCTCACCCCCTGAAATCCCGATGAGCATGCCTTCTGGAGCTAGCAAACATGCCCGCTCGAGTAGATCGAAACGGTCGACGTGCGTCTTCTTCGGTGGCTGAGAGCACATGACGCACAGCTGATCACAGCGCTCGGTCACCAACAGCGTGTTCGTCGTCGAATCGGCTCGGAGTAGACGTTCGATACGGCGGCGGGCCGGATCTACCAGCACCACCTCACCTTCAAGCTGCCCAGGAGGTATGCCCTCAATAGCAACTATGCCGAACGCGCCGCTGAACAAGCCTCCTTCGGCGTCTCCGTCGATAAGCACCGCATCGTGCGGGTCGAAGGCGCTGGCCGTACTGCGAAGTCGCGTCACATAAGGCCTCTCGGCGTCGGCAGTGGCGGGACGGATGAGTTCGATCATGACAGTCGCTCCCCGAACACCGAAGGCGTGCCCGGAATTCGAAGCCACCGTCCCAGGGAGTGTCTCACGGCCTCGTCATCCGAATATATGAGCTCAAAGGCGAAATCGAAGAGATGAAGGTGTCGGCGGCAGAAGTCGGTTTCGCGCCTGGGCAAATCCATTCGTCCGTAACGTGCAAGATCGTCCACTACGTCGCGTCCGCAGAAGGGCTGGAAGGCGCAGCGCATGCAGTCCGGGTCGAACTGGTTCGTCACGCCCGTGTTGAGCAGTTCACGCGCTGGGCCGTTCCATCCGTCAGTGACGCTGCCAATCGCTAGATCAACGACACCAGAGCGCGCGAGCATTCGGGCCTCATCCGTGGGATAAACGGTGCCGTCGTGATCCACGACGATATAGTCGACCCGCATCGGGTTCGGGTTGCGCAGATCGACATGTCTTTCGAGGCCGGGCTGAAAGATCCGTCTCAACGCGATGCTCAGGTAGGTCTCTTCCAGCACGCGACCGCGGTCCGACCAATTGCGCTCGATCAGGCGCCGGACAAAGCGTTCGTAGTATCCGCGCCAACCATCATCCTGTTCGCGCGAGGTGGCATGCCGTTTCCTCGCGAAACCCTGATAATTGATCGGGCGCAGGAAGATACTGTCCAGGCCAAGCGTGACGTATGCATCAATCAGGTCGTCGATCTCGGGCGGCGAGGTGGGATCGATCGTGGGTAAAGCGGAGATTTTCCGTGGGCCGTGACGATCTGTCAGCGAGCGAAGATTGGCGAAAAAGGCATTCGTAACCTCGAACGTGCCCGTGCGGTTGCGCGAGTGAGTGGCGGCATCGCCATCGAGGGAGGTGCTGATAAACACGTCGGGACGGTCGAAGATCGCTATGATCTCATCGTCGATATGCTGAAGGTTGGTGCAGACTACGAACTCGACCTGTTCAAACCGCGCACAACGCTCGATCACCGCGCGGATGAGGTCTGGTCGGAGCGTAGGTTCCCCGCCCTGGAACTCGATCTTGAGCCGCGGCGTCTCGAGGCGGTCAAGCATGGTCAGGACTGCGGCTAGCGTCTCTTCGCTCCAGTCGAAGCCTTGGCGCGTTTCGGCGACGCGCGACACCTGACAATAGCTACACGACAAGTTGCATCGAAGGGTGGGGACCAGGATAAGATAGTCCAGCATTCCAACGGATGCGATGCGATCAGCCACCCCGCGCGTATGTGCAGTTGCGCCGAGTAAGTCGCCTTCCTCGATCAAGAAGCCGCCTGAACGGAGAAAGGCCCGGTCGCCATCCGATATGCGCTCGTCTGCCAGCCGTTCCAGAAAGCCCGGCGATCCGACAAAGAAGCGTCCGGCGTCACTGACCGCAAGCGCGCTTCCACGACCTGTCGGTCGAAGGCGGAGCGGTAAGAAGCTCAAGCGACCAGCAATGCGAGGACGGCTTGGCGGTCTGCGCTAGCTTCTGCGACGAGGCGTTCATTTAGCAGCCACACGCGCCAGCAATGTCGTGCTTCGGCCTCGTCTTGAGCACCTGAGATCATCACGTGGCGGCCCTTCACCTGGGCCCGAAGCGTATCCGAAACCATGGCCACGCGTTTCGCCGCTTCGGCTTCGTACGGAGCGTCGCGCATCGACAGCTCCATCAGAACTTCCACCATCCCCACGCCGCCCCCACATTTAGCTCAGTTCGAAACGCTATGAGCGAGTATATGATACGGCAAGTCTCTAATTCTTAAATGAATTCCGATTGCCGATCAGTGCGACAAGGTTAAGCTCCGCGAAGGACAACTCGGGGGGGAAATCTTGGTCGAACGCAGGCCCGTGCGGCTATCACCCAAACCGGCGGTTATTCCTCCGGCAGGCACAAATCCGCCAAAAAAGGCCGGGAATAACGGTTGGCTGATCCTTGTCGTGGCAGTTGCGCTGCTATTCGGCATTTCAAAATGCTCGTCATCGACGGGCGTTTCGCCTTCAACCACGCCCGTTGCCGAGGATGTGGGTAATGCTCAGGAGGCGTTGGTGACTGCTGTGGAAGCGCAATCACCTCTACCGGCCCAACCGCTGAGCCCCGCAGGCGTTCGTCGGGGCGCCTCACGCGTCTCCATCGCTGCGAAAGAAGAACTCGCCGGTGAGATGATCTACAGCCAGAACTGCTACGATTCCGTCGCACGAACCTTTAGCTGGCGAAAGCTCGACGAGTGCGGAGGCTTCGACGCGGAGGTGAGCTCAACACTCGGCGACGGAGAACCGATCGGTGCGGAGAAGGAGCTGGCTTGGTTCGATACCGAAGCAGCGGCCGGGCGGTATCTCAAAGCTGCCGTCGCAGCTGGACTGGATACCGACGCCGCGGACCTCCGCCTCTCGGCCTTGCAGGCCAAGGTCAACGCACAACACAAGGGGAGACCAGAAACTGCGCCGTCGGTCACATTGCCGACCGGGGAGCCGGACGATCAGTCCGCACCCGCCGATGAGGAAGAAAATACGACTGCTACCGCCTGACGCTAGCGTTTCAACAAATGCGGTCGAGTCAGGCGAAGCACGGCTGAGATCGGCTACGCGGGCGTCAGTCTGTTAATCGATACGCCGCTTCCGATCGACGCGACGCCGGATCGCGGTCGAAGCGCCAGCCATCTAAGTAATTTCATCTGCTGCGACAAAAGCAGCCGTCCCAGCGAGATTAACGAATGGCAGAAGTTGGGGAGCGACAAACAGGACGCGAATGTCGCTTTGCGGGTCCATGCCGGCCGAGGACCTTCTAGCGGTGAACGCCCATTTCTCGACGTTCGACCTACCGCTTCTTCTGATGCTGAAGCTAGGCAATTGGAACCGGTTGTTAGCAAATGACGTGCAGGTTTGGACGATGCCTGAGAATACGACGGTGTCGGTCCATGATATGCAAGCCTCTCTGGGATCTTTGCTGTTCCTATGGGCCGACATCGAGCGGGAGTTGCGGAAGCAGGTCGCCAGACATTGCGGGACAGTTCCAAAGCCAGCACACGGCATAGCGGCCTGTCTCCGCTCTCGGCGCAGCAGTATCCCTGACACAAACGACATCGGACAGTTCCGGGAGGAGTTGGCCGACTACCTTATTCAGCAGCTTCAATACGCATTAAAAATGCGCAACGGCCTTTGCCACGGGCTGACCGGTTATTCGTCGGGGTCAGAACGATCTGCTCAACTGTTATGGCGGCTAAACGGCGAAGTGGGGCGCGTCAGTTACAAGGAACTGCAAGACTCGTTCAGTTGGTTGGCGAAGATTCCTCGAGCATTTTCGTTGCTGTCCACGCCATCGGTCGTTGGCAAGTTTGACCGGTGCGTTGACACAGCCGAAAACAGGCAATGGTGGCAAACAGAGTTTGCCTTGGCCTTCCAGGCTGACGGAACGCGTCCGATTGGCCAATAGCTGCCCTTCCGCTTTCCACCACATCACGACCTTCGCGGCGGATAGCCGGGCTTCAAAATCGGTCATTTGCAAAGATGAACCAGCGTCCGAAATTGCGAAGCGAGGGAGGGGGCGTGAGCGTCCGGTTATGGGTCTTCAGAACGAGTATGTTGTCCCCTAAACCAGTTTGCCGTTCGCGCGTCCGTGCCAGACTGTTGCGTCAGGCAACGCCGCCGCCGCCGCAATGTCAGCGGCCTTTGATCGGCAACGCCGCGCTCCCATCTAATCGGCATGAATGATGATCTGAAACACCTTGGCTTAGTCGATGAGGATGAGATCCTTCTTGACGAAGCCGCGCTCGCACTGGCGCTCCTCGACCACGCTGGCACTGACCTGGCTGTTTATGATGACGTGCTCGAAGCCATCGCCGTCCGGCTGGCGGCCTTTGCTGGCGGGTCGACGACAGCACCGGAGCGGGCCGCTGCGCTGGCGACGGTCCTTGCCGAGGAGTTCGGGTTTGTCGGCGATGCTGAAACCTATGACGATCCCGCCAACGCCGACCTCATCCGTGTCATCGATCGGCGACGCGGTCTGCCGGTCAGCCTGGCCATCTTGTATGTCGCGGCGGCGCGCCGGCTGGGCTGGTCGGCCAATGTCCTGGACGTACCGGGACATGTCCTCGTGCTGATCGGCGATGAGGCCGCGCCGGTCATCATCGATCCCTTCCGCCGTGGGCAATCGGTCGACAAGGACCGGCTCGTGGCACTGATCGCTGCGGTGGATCCGTCTCCCGCGGCCGTGCGGCATGTCGCGGCGATGCCCAACCGCGCTGTACTGGTCAGGCTCCTGCTCAACCAGGCAACGCGTGCGGAACAGGCTGGCAAGGGAAGGCGTGCGCTCGAACTGTACAGCCGGATGACGATGATGGCACCGAGTTACGGTCATGCATGGTGGGAGCGCGCACGACTGGAGCTTGTCGACGGCGACGTCCCCGCAGCGAGGCACAGCCTAACGGCAATGCTGGAGATCACGCGCGATCCTCAGCTCCGTGAAAGGGTGTCGGCTACGCTGGATGCTCTCGGGGCGGGTTCCGCCTGACGCGGTCGCCAGCGCTATCGCCGGGCGGCTGCCGATCCAGCACCACAGCCGTTGCTGCCATCAAGCGTAACCAAGCGTGCGCAGCCAATAGCCGCTATGTTCTGGTTCGACGTGAACCGGTACAACCGGCTGGAGCGGGCGGATGCATGTTATTCCACCGTCGGCGAGACTCTATAGCGATACTTCGCCGTGCCGCGCAGCACTGCGCAGGCCGGCGTCCAGCACCTCCATCACCATCATGGCCTCGGTCCCCGGAACAGGATTTGGTCCTTCTCCCCGGATCGCGGCGCCCAGATCGTGCCAGAATCTCCGATAGTCGCCGCGGCAGTTCGGCAGTTTCTCGGTTCGCTGCGGATCGCACAGGGTGAGCGAACCCTGGTCGGGATCGTAGCCCCAATCCTGACCCCCGGGAGCCTGTCCCGCGACGGTGGCCGCCTCCTGCGGATCGACGCCGTGCTTGATCCAGCTGCCGCCGGTCCCGTGAACGGCAAACCGCAGGCCGTTGGCGGCGACCAGCTTGCTGGCATGGAGAATGACCCGCTTGTCTGGATAGCGAAGCACCGCGTTGAAATAATCGGGTGCCGGCGCGTCCGCGCGCAGCGTCGTGATGTCCGCGTAGATCGCCTGGGGACGCCCGAAGAGCACCAGAGCCTGGTCGATGAGGTGCGGGCCCAGGTCCAGCCATGATCCCCCCTCGCGGGCATCCTTCCAGGTCGAGGCCGCTGCGGGACGCCAGCGATCCAAATGACTTTCGAACTGCACAATTGTGCCCAATCGCTCTTCGGCGATCAGCTTTTGCACGGTCAGGAAGTCCGCGTCCTGGCGGCGGTTGTGGAAAATCGTGAGCAGCCGATCCGTCGCTTCGCCCGCGGCAAGGACCCGCCGTGCATCGGTAAGCGATGTCGCGAAGGGCTTGTCGATCAATACGTGCTTGCCCGCTTCGAGCGCCGCGATTGCGTGTTCAGCATGCAGCGCATCGGGGCTCGAGACGATCACCAGGTCGATGCCCGGTTCCGCCAGCAAATCTTCGACGCTCGGGAGGACGCACATCTCCGGGAGGTCGGCATGCACCTTGTTACGGTCGCGCGACACGACCGCGCGGAGCGCCATGCCGGGCGTCGTGCGAACATAGGGCGCATGGAACGCTCGACCGCCCAAGCCATAGCCAATCAAACCCACCCCGATCGTCTGCATGTTTCGAACCTTTTCCGACCAAAGCGATGGTGCAGGTGTAAGCGGACCACCCGGCCAAGGTCACGCGCATTTCCGGGGAGGTGACTGAACGCGGCCACGACAGCAGCTATTATGGGCGTCGCAGCGAGGTGCGGCCCATATCGCCCGACTCGGTTCCCGCTACGCGCCGGCAGGTGGGTGAACCGGCGTCCTCAGACGTCATCAAACCCAGACCGCGCGGGGCTGTCTGGCGTGGTGGACCTTCGATCCGGCAACGTCGCCGCATAGGCCGCTTGACAAAAATATGACGAAGTGGTCTGTTCCATAATACAACCGGCGTTTCATATATCAACTCGGAGGAATCACATGGGGTGGGCAGGCAATCGCGTTACGGGCGTTTCGGTTTTGGCGTTAGCGGGATCGCTTTGCGTTCTGGCGGGATCCGCGACCGCACAGGAGCGCGGTGCACCCGCGCAGCCGCCCGCCGCGACGGCCGCGCCGACCCTCGCCGATGCAGCAACGCAGACGACCGATGACACCGGTCTAGCCGAGATCGTCATCACCGCCGAGAAGCGGCCGTCCACGGCGCAGCGCACCGCTGTGGCGCTCGACGTGTTCGACGCCGAAACGCTGCAGAAGAACGGCGTCGGCAACATCGCGCAGCTCGCCAATTTCTCGCCTAGCATCAGCATCGGCCAAAGCGCGGGTGCATCGATCGTGACGATCCGCGGCGTATCCAGCCGCGACACGACCGAAATCGGCGATCCGGCGGTCGCGATCAGCATCGACGGCGTCTATCTACAGCGTCCGACCGGCATGAACGCCAGTTTCTACGATCTCGACCGGGTGGAGGCGCTGCGCGGGCCACAAGGCACGCTGTATGGCCGCAACGCGACCGGCGGCGCGATCAACATCATCACCAAGAAGCCGACCAACCGGACCGAAGGCTATATCTCGGTCGATGCCGGCAACTACAAGACGATCAACGTCGATAGCGCCGTCAATACGCCGCTGACCGATACGCTGGCGGCGCGCCTGTCGTTCGTCAGCCGCTACAACGAAGGATACCGCGACAACGGGGCGGGCGGACGCGGCGATGACAACAATGCCAAGGGCGGGCGCCTGCAGTTCCTGTGGAAGCCAGCGGACCGACTGAGCGTGCTCGTCGGCGGCAGCTACCTGAAGCAGGGTGGCACGGGCTCGGTCTACAACAATGTGGCAACCGGTCCGGCAGGCCTCGCTGCGGTTCGTCCGCCGGAAAAGTCGCGGGGCGCGACGCACTTCGGCCTCAACTACGCCGGCTATTTCGATACCGAGATCGCCACCGCCAACGTGCAGATCGATTATGATCTGGGCTTTGCGACCGCGACGTACATCGGTGGCTATAACCGTACCGACTATAATCACAGCTGGGACAACGACGGGGGCACGCGCCAGAACTATATCTATACCCGGGATGAAGTCTCGAAGGACCAGAGCCATGAACTTCGGCTGGCGTCGAACAACCCGTTCGGTTTCCGCTGGCAGGTCGGTGCGTTCTATTTCAACGAAGACCTCGATCTCCACAACCGCTTCGATCTGACCAACGCGAGCAACGTGAACGTCAACCTGCGCGAATATTTCTTCGACGTGGATACGAAGTCCTACGCGTTCTTCGGGCAGGCATCGTACGACCTCAGCGAACGGCTGAAGGTTACGGGCGGCGTCCGTTATTCGAACGACGAGAAGAGCCGCTTCGGCCCGCAATATGTCGGCGCGCTGACGCAGAACGTGAACGGTGGAACGGCCGTGCGCGCGTTCAGTATCGAGAACAGCTCGAGCAAGTCGGACAAGTTCACGTACCACGCCGGTCTCGACTTTCAGGTGACGCCGCGCAACCTGCTCTATGCAAAGTTCGACACGGGCTACAAGGCTGGCGGGTTCAACAATTTCGACCTTGGGCAATATGAACCCGAGACGCTCACCGCCTATGAGGTCGGATCGAAGAACAGGTTCCTGAACAACGCGTTGCAGGTCAATCTAGGCGCCTATTACTACCAGTACAGCGACCAGCAGGTCAGTCAGTTCGTGGCCGCGCAGGCATCGACGCAGATCGTCAATGCCGGCGAGTCGGAAATCTATGGCGCCGAGGCCGAGGTCACCTGGAAGATTGCCAAGGATGATCAGCTCGATGTTTCGGCATCCTATCTCCACGGCGAATTCACCGATCTCGCGGTCGGCAACGGCACGAGCAATCTGGTGCTGGACGGCAATCGTACGGTGCAATCGCCGCGCTGGTCGGTAACCGGTGGCTATCAGCATGATTTCCATCTGCTCGGCGGCGTGCTGACCCCGCGGGTGCAGAGCCAGTACCGATCGTCGTCTTTTCTGACGATCTATAACCGCGCCAACGACCGGCAGGACGGGTTCTCACGAACCGATGCCAGCCTGACCTATGCGCCGGACGGGTCGAGCCTGAGCATCCAGGCCTATGTCCGCAACATCGAGAACACTGTCGTGATTTCGAATGCCGAACAGAGCGCGCTCTATGCCGGCGTCCGGTATCAATATGACGCCCCGCGCACCTATGGCGCCCGCCTGCTGTTCAACTTCTGACGATCCTGCCGGGCCGTCGCATGTGCGGCGGTCCGGCGACCGGGAGATACGGGATGATTTTGCAAACGGCGCTGGCAGGCCTGACGCTGCTTGCCACCGGCGCACCGGCGGCCGCGATGGCGCAGCCGACCGTCGAAAGTCGCGTTGCGCCGATCCTGACGATCGCGGGAAAGCGCTTTCGCGACCTTAACAAGAACCGCCGTCTCGATCCGTACGAGGATTGGCGACTGCCCGTCGATCGCCGCGTCGCCGACCTCATCGCGCGGATGACCGTCGCAGAGAAGGCGGGACTGATGATGTTCGCCTCGCATTCTGGATTCGTCGGTCCGAACGGAGCGCTGCGCCAGGAATTGGCCCCGCCGCCGTCCGGTGCGCTGAAGTCGCCAGTGAACGTCGCCGGCGTGCCCGGGTTCGACCGCGCCGACAAGCCGTCGCCGCGCGTGCTGGTGCTCGACAAGCATGTCCGGTGGATAGCGACATCGCCCGGCGGCACGCCCGGCGATGCGGCGCGCTGGTCGAACGCGATCCAGGCGTTGGCCGAGAGCGACAGATTGGGCATCCCGATGATGCTGGCGGCCGATCCGATCCACACCACCAATCGGTTGCCGGGCGGATCGCTACCGCCGCCCGACCGCGTCAAGATAACCTCGAGCTGGCCCGACCAGATCGGACTGGCGGCGATCGGCGATACCCGGGTGGTAGAGAATTTCGGCCGGATCGGCGCTGCGGAATATCGTGCGCTGGGCTATCGAATGGTGATCAATCCGCTGGCCGACTTGACGACGGAGCCACGCTGGAACCGGATCCCGGGCACGTTCGGTGAGGACGCCGGATTGTCGGCTCGGCTGGTCGCGGCGTATGTCGAGGGGTTCCAGGGCAAGACGCTCGATGCCGACAGCGTGCTGACGGTCGTCAAGCATTTCCCCGGCGACGGGCCGGTCAAGGACGGGCTCGACCCACACAATCCCTATGGCCAGCACCTGGTCTATCCCGCCGGCATGCAGGCGTATCACCTGCAGCCGTTCCGCGCGGGGATTGCGGCCGGCACCGCGGCGATCATGACGTCTTACGGCATCCCCGACGGGATCGACACGGTGGCCTCGGCGTTCTCGAAGCCGCTGGTGACAGGCCTTCTGCGCGGCACGATGGGCTATCGCGGCATCGTCGTCAGCGACTGGCTGCACGCGATGCCCTGGGGCGTCGAGGCGCTGTCGAAGCGGGACCGCGAGGGGCGGATGATCGCTGCAGGGGTCGACCAGTTCGGTGGCGAACACGAAACCGGCTATCTGCTCGACCTCGTGAAGACGGGCGCTGTGAGCGTGGCGCGGATCGACGTGTCGGTCCGCCGCATCCTGACGCCGATGTTCGCGATCGGGCTGTTCGAGAACCCGTATGTCGATCCGGCCGCTGCGGAGCGCATCGTCCGCTCGCCGGCCTTCACCGCCGCGGCAGCCGATGCCGAACGCCGCGCGATCGTGGTGTTGAAGAACGCTGCCGTGCTGCCGCTGAAACCGGATGCGCGGTTGTTCCTGTCCGGCTTCGCGGCACCGCCCGCGGCGCTCGCATCGCGCGTGACGGGCACTGCGGCGCAAGCGGACGCGATCGTCGTTAAGGTGAACGCGCCGTACCGGGTGAACGTGACCGGCCAGGCCTTCTTCAAGGGCACGCACGAGGGGCCGGTGTCCTATAAGGGTGCCGACAACGCGTCCGATCTCACGGCGATCAAGACAGCGGTGGCGACCGGCAAGCCGGTGATCGTCGTCATCAGCATGGAGCGTCCCTCGGTCGTCACCGACTTCGTCGGCGATGTCGGGGCACTGGTCGCGACCTTCGGGTCGGACGATGCGGCGGTTGCCGACATCCTGACCGGTGCGGCGCGGCCATCGGGCAAGCTGCCCTTCGATCTGCCAGCCGACGAGGCGGCGGTGGAGGCGCAAAAGGCCGACGCCCCGCACGACTTCGCCCGCACGGCATTCAGGCAAGGCTTCGGCCTGACCTATCCCAACTGACGCTTAGACCAAGGCTAGACTTCACATGCAGACGAGCGCTGCCGTCATCGACGGCCCTACCAAACACGCCCAGGCAATCCAGACGACGGTCGGCGATGTCATCGTCCGATTGCTGGAGCATTGGGGCATCGGTCATGCCTTCGGCGTGATCAGCATCCACAACATGCCGATCCTCGACCCGCTCGGCGAACGCGGCAATATCCGCTTCATCCCGGCACGCGGCGAGGCGGGCGGGCTGAACATGGCCGATGCCTATGCACGCGTATCGGGCAATCTGGGTGTCGCCTTCACCAGTACGGGCACAGCTGCAGGCAATGCCGCAGGCGCGATGGTCGAGGCGCTTACCGCAGGATCGCCGGTGATGCACATCACCGGGCAGGTCGATCTGGAGCATCTCGACCGCAACCGCGCGTACATCCATGAGGCGCCGGCGCAGTTCGAGATGCTCAGCGCAATCTCCAAGCGTGCGTTCCGCATCACCTCGCCCGACGAACTGGTCGAGACCATGGTCGCTGCCGCCGAATGCGCGCTGTCGGCACCGACCGGCCCGGTCAGCATCGAGATCCCGGTCGATATCCAGGGGGCGGCGATGGCGTTGCCGGCGGAACTGCCTGCGCTGGCGCCAGCGCGCCCAGCCACCTCGGAAGCCGATATCAACGCCGTGTTCGCAATGCTGAAGGCCGCACGCCGGCCGATGCTGATGCTCGGCGGCGGTGCGCGCGGTGCCGAGGCAGAGGCGACCGCCCTTGCCGATCTCGGCGTGCCGATCGTCACGTCCACCAATGGGCGCGGGATCGTGCCGGAGACCCACCCGCTATCGCTGGGCGCGTTCAACTGCACGACCCAGGTGCAGGACCTGTACGACGCGTGCGACCTGCTGATCGTCGCGGGTTCGCGGCTGCGTGGTAACGAGACCTGGACGTACAAGCTGCGGTTGCCACGCCAGCTGGCGGTGATCGATGCCGATGCGACCGCGGATGGCCGGACCTATGCCAACGACCTGTTCGTGCACGGCGATGTGAAAGCGATGCTGGCCGGGCTCGTGTCGCGGCTGACGGCGGACGCGGGCGAGCGGGACCCGGCTCTTGCAGCCGAAATCGCCGCGGCACGGACGGCGATGCAGTCTGCGTTGCGCGGCGGGCTTGGTGCCTATGCCGAGATGGTCGACGCGGTGCAGGCGGCGATCGGCGACGAAGCGGCCTGGGTCCGCGACGTCACCGTGTCCAACAGCACCTGGGGCAACCGCTATCTGCGTGTCGGCCACAGCCGTGCGGGTGTTCACGCCGTCGGCGGTGGCATCGGGCAGGGGCTGCCGATGGCGATCGGTGCAGCGCTTGCCTCGCCCGCTGGCGCGATCGCGCTGTCGGGGGACGGCGGGCTGAACCTGTGTCTCGGCGAACTGGCGACGATGGCCGAGGAACAGCCCGACATGACGCTGATCCTGATGAACGATGCCGGCTATGGCGTGATCCGCAATATCCAGGACGTCGACTACGGCGGGCGCAAGCATTTCTCCAACATCCTGGTCCCCGATTTCGGCAAG
>Ga0247813_10002135_pt1 | contig 13902 bp, 13 predicted proteins | sample UWRJL169409C1_FD_180719 | JGI IMG/M metagenome (GOLD analysis project Ga0247813, IMG submission 180719) | Plant litter microbial communities from Arlington Agricultural Research Station in Wisconsin, United States - UWRJ-L169-409C-1 | ecosystem: Environmental > Terrestrial > Plant litter >... | reverse complement strand
CTCCGAAATCGAAAGTTTCTTGTGTGAATGGCAAAGTAAATAAATCTATCATCTGCTTGAACAGACCGGAGAAGAATACGATCTCTTTTTCACTGTCTTGTTCATGAATCATTTCAAGGGCGGTATAAATTGCTTTTACTTTATTGGCATCCTTATAAATAGAACGGTTGGTGAGTGCGAAATAATTTTCATAAAACCCATCCGGGATTTCTTTGACACACCCAAAATCAAAAATCGCCAGTGTTCCGTTTTCTCTCATGAGAAAATTACCGGGATGAGGATCAGCATGCACCTTTCTTAACTGATGAATTTGAAAATCATAGAAATCCCACATGGCCTGACCGATCTGATTTCTTATTTCCTGTGAAGGGTTGGTTTGCAGAAATTCTTTTAAATGCATTCCGTCCAGCCAATCCATGGTGATGATGCGGGACGAAGACCATTCAGGATAATAGGTTGGGAAAACCAAATTAGGAATAGGAGCACACTGCGTGGTCAGTTCTATCGAACGACGCACTTCTAATTCATAGTCTGTTTCTTCCAACAACTTCGTTTCAATTTCATCGAAGTATTTATCCATTTCTATTTCTTTCATTCCCACCAGACGGATGGCAAAAGGTTTCACCAGTTTCAAATCTGAACTTACGCTGTTAGCAACCCCTGGATATTGAATTTTTACGGCGAGTTGTTTACCATCCTTTGTTGCTTTATGCACTTGTCCGATAGAAGCAGCATTAGCGGCATGCAAATCAAAGGTATCGTATAAGGCTTGGGGCGTTTTCCCCAATGTTTTTTGAAAAGTATTAATGACCAGAGGAGAAGACAATGGAGGCGCACTGTATTGAGCCAGTGAAAATTTATCGACATAAGCCTGAGGCAACATGCCTCTGTCCATGCTCAACATCTGTGCAACTTTCAATGCACTGCCTTTTAAATTACTCAGTGTCTCGTAAATGTCAGCTGCATTGTCCTGGTGCAATTCACTGGTATCACGTTCAGGATCTAATATTTTCTTGGTATAATGCTTGACATAATTGCCGCCGATCTTAAGACCTGTTGAGACAAATTTAGAAGCACGTTCCACTTTACCGGTAGGTATTGAATGCTGTTCTTTCATGTTGGTGGTTAACCTCAAACTATCTCTTGGATTGAAAAACAAATTTACCGAAGTCCAATAAGGTATCGAATGTATTTTCGCTGACCAGTTTAAAGCTTAAGTTAACGGCCTTTTCTATAGCTGCATCCGTTTGTTCAAATGCTGCACTTTCATCATCTACCCAATAATTCAGCACAAAAAGCAATTGCAGCCAGAAGCCATGTACATATTTATCAGAAATGTATTTGCGCTCCTTTACTTCATTTGTTGCTTCCCCTTCACGCAATAAGCCATTGACATAATCATGAAAAGCAACTTTCAACGTACTCAAGTGATCTGCTCTTAAATCACGGAAAGAGAAGTTTTTCTTTCGTTGCAAAATGAAACTGCGGATCTTCAGCAAATTTTGAATCCAAAGAAAATAGAAGGCCAGCAATTTTTCTCTGGAAGAGTAACCAGCATAAACAGGATCGTTATGAAGTTGTTCCAGCGTTTGCTGAAACGTTGACAGCCAAACATCCTTTTCCACCGCCTTCAGTGAAGCATATTGACTATAGAAAGCCTCTTCGCTTTCGTTTAAGAGTTTTGCCAATTCAAACACAGAATGAGGTTCTCTTCCATGTTCCAGATTGAAATTTACGTAGGTGTCTCTGATGATATGCTTTTCCATAGGATTTGAGGAAAGAAGGTTGGATAGTAACAGAACAAATTCACAACGTAAAAGTTCTTTCGATGGTATTGATTTTACAGGAGAAAGCAAAAAAATAGACTGCCTTTGTAAAGCAGTCTACTCTCGTATTATTGGGAAATTACAGTATTACAAAAAAGGAAGGAAATCACTGACATTAGCACGCAACGTAAAAGAATCCGGGAAATGTACATATTTTATTTTACCGTCCTTGCCTATGACATATAGCGCAGGAACTGGATTCGCTTCTTCATTTGCCATATCTTCTTTTAAAAGCGTATCATATTTAAAACATACCTTTTTGTTATCATCCATTAACAAGGGAAAAGAAGCTCCCGTTTTTTCTATACTCTTTTGCACAGCTGATTCCTTTTGAGGACTGATTCCTACCATTTGTGCGCCTTTTGCTTTAATTAGAAATAAACTGTCCTGGTAGTTTTTCATGTATTTCGTACAAAACGGACACCATTGCCCACGGTAAAAAAATACGACTACAGGCCCTTTTTCAAGTGCCTTGGATAATTTAAATACTCTTTCCTCTTGATCGGTCAAGCTGAAATCCGGAGCAACATCTCCTACTTTTAATCCAAATACTTCATCCTGAGCAGAAACGCTCAATAAACCGGCAAAGAAGAAAAAGCAAAGTGTAACTAATTTTTTCATACGATTTTGTTTAGAGGAGAATAATAGTGAAGATACCCATTATACGGTATGAGGCAAAAATAGGGTGCATCAATCATGGATAAAAAATGCCTTTCAAACAGGTAAAAAGGCTTTTTGTTGCTGTTAAATAGCGAGGAGGATGCGATCTTATGCTGCCTTTTTAATTAAAAAAAAGAGTTGTGGCGGACAAATCGCTAGTGATGATTATACGGCAGAGACGAAAATGCATTGCGTCTCTACGCATTTTGATTCCCGATGCGTCCGGATAAAATCCTAAAACGAATAAACATCAACAGGGCCGCAATAAACAATCCAATGGTGAAGCCATACCAAATGCCTTGGGCGCCCATGCCATGTGAAAACGTAAGCCAATATCCGACCGGCAAGCCGATGACCCAATAGGCTAATAATGCTATAATAGTAGGAGCAATGACATCACCGATACCACGTAAAGCTCCGATACCGATAACTTGAATGCCATCCGCCAATTGGAAGACTGCGGCGATAATTAATAAACTTGCTGTGGTTTGAATAATATCTACTTCAGCCACAAACAACGCGGGTAATTCAAAGCGAAACACTATGAATAGCACACTGATACTCAGCATAAATACACTCACCATAGCAAAAGCTACCATTCCTGCCTTGCGTATTTCTTTGAGATTACCTGCTCCCCATTCATATCCTACCCTTACTGATACTGCCGCCGTTAAGCCTGTTGCAGCCATGTAAGACGTGGCTGCCAGATTTAGGGCAATATGATGCGACGCAATAGCCGTAGTAGAGTTTAACCAGCTTATAAATATGGCCCCCAACCCAAATACTGCTGATTCCATAGAAAGTTGTATCCCTACCGGAAAGCTTTTTCTTAAGAGCACTTTCATCACAGACCATTTGAATGGATCGTACCAAAAGCTTTTAAAGTATTGGTTGAGTGAAGCAGCATAGCACACATAGCCTCCCATCAGCAAAGCCATAATGATCCTTGATAGTACAGTCCCCATAGCGATGCCATTCAATCCCATTTCCGGGAAACCGAATTTACCGTAGGCGAAAAACCAGTTCAACAATACATTGAAAAATGTTCCGATAATACTGATGTACATCGCTGGAGCCGTGCTGAACAATCCTTCTGCATATTGGCGAAACGATTGAAAAACCATAGCAGGAAGGATAGACAATGCAATAAGATGCAAAAACGGTATGGCCCGACTCAACAACTCCTCATTGGAAGTAAACAACGTGATATAGGATGCACTGAAATATAACAGAGCAGTAAGCACAATACCTGTAAACACATTCATGTAAAGGCTCTGCCAAAACAAGGCGCGTATATGCTTTTCGTTATTTTCCCCGTGCGCCTTGGCAATCAAGGGAGATGTGCCACTTGAGATGCCAATGCCAAAAAACAAAAACGGAAAATAGAAAGCAAAAGCAAAAGAAGCCGCGGCTAAAAATACGCCACCTAATTTACCTGCCATGTAGGTATCCGCCAACCCCACTGTCATATGACCCAATTGCGCCAAAGTAACAGGATAAGCCAGTAGTAATAATTTTTTGATGTGTTGCGGATAAGTAGTGCTGCTCATGTCTTCCTTCTTCAATACTATTCTCTACTTCTTCTTTCTAATTCTTTCTTCAGTAGTTCCAGTTCTCTACCCGACTGACCAGAGACCGATTTATTTTCGTTGGCTCTTCTGAACAAATAGGGTAAACTCAACTCCATAGGACCAAAAGGAAGGTACTTCGCTGTCCTGTATCCTTGTGCTGCCAGGTTAAAAGTAAGATGATCACTCATCCCATATAACTGTGCGAAGCAAATCAACTCACTGCTCTTTTCAATTTTATTCATCTCCATGAAATCCATGGCAAGCGCTACACTGTCTTCGTTGTGCGTACCCAAACAAAGTGCTATATCATGGGACATACAATAACCGATGGCCGCATCGAAGGCTTTGTCCGTCTCCTTCTTTGTTTTCCAGATCGGACTTTCATAAGCAAATTGACGGGCCCGTTCATTTTCTTTTTCCAGGTAAGCGCCACGCACTAATTTAACTCCGGGGATAAACGACAGCTTCCTAGCTCTTGCTGCGAGCTGCTGCAAACGTGTTGGCATATCCCTGCGGTACATCTGACAGGTATTGAAAATCCAGGCCTGTTCTGTATTGTAGAGGAACATAGCAGACATCACCCATTCATCCACGACATCCTGGATCCAGCTTTCTTCTGCATCTACCATGACACGTACTCTGGCATTGACAGCGGTCGAAAAGATACGGTGAACGCGCTGATCCAGTAGTTCCCATTCTTTTTGCTCATGCTCTGTCAGCTCTGCGCCTTGTTGTGTTTTGATCAACAGGTCGATGGATCCGAGTGCTGTTACTTTAAAAACGGCAAATGAAATGGCCTTTTCTTCCTCCGCAAGTTTTATGGTCTGCAAGATGTGTGCTAAAGCCTGATCGAAGTCTTTTTGAGTCCTCTGACCCTCTGCTACATAGTCTGGAATGCTATAAACGCCATCATGCTGCAGTTTTGTGATTGTTTTTTGACACTCCTCCAACGTTTCGCCGCCGCAAAACTGCTGGTACAAAGTGCTTTTTATAACTTTTTTAAGTCCCAGAGGCAGTTTTAATGCTGTTTTTATCAAATAAGTCCCTATCTTTGTAAGCTCGGGGAAGCCCATTAATCGAAAAAGCCAGTACGCCTGAAGCAACTGTTTCTTAGATTTAGAGCGGAACGCGATTTCGGTATTGTTAAATAAGGTACTCATAATGGAACTTGAACGTAAAGGAACAGGTTCTTATTGAAATAAAAAAACAACAAACAACAGAGAGGAATAGATTATGAAAGTTGATCTTCAAGTGAATCCCATTGAAACATGGGCAAAGACGACACACAAGCCTTTGATCATTGCAGGACCGTGCAGCGCAGAAACTCCTGAACAATTGTTGGCTACCGCTAAGCAATTGAAAGAGTTGGGTAAAGTAGATGTACTTCGTGCAGGTATATGGAAACCCCGTACTAGACCAAATGCTTTTGAAGGCGCTGGTGAAGATGGCTTGAAGTGGTTTGCCGATGTGAAGAAAGAATTGGGGATGATGATTGGTACGGAAGTAGCCAACCCTGAACATATAGAATTAGCCTTGAAATATGGTGTTGACGTTTTGTGGATCGGAGCGCGTACTACGGTAAGTCCTTTCGCTATCCAGGAAATGGCGGATGCTTTGCAAGGTGTAGATGTACCGGTATTGATTAAGAATCCAACTCACCCTGAATTGGGTCTTTGGATCGGAGCATTCGAGCGTTTCCACAGAGCAGGTGTTAAAAGTTTAGCAGCTATTCACCGTGGGTTCTCTACGATTGATAAATCTAAATTCCGTAACGTTCCAACGTGGTCCATTCCGATCGAATTGAAACGTATCGCTCCGCAAATTCCTATCATCTGTGATCCAAGTCACATCGGTGGTAAGCGTGATTTGATTTTCGACATTTCTCAAAAAGCGATGGATCTTGGTTTCGATGGTTTGATGATTGAAACACATATCGATCCGGACAAAGCATGGAGTGATGCAGATCAACAAGTAACTCCGGCTCGTTTGGGAGAAATCTTGCGTGATTTGAAAATCCGTGAAGAATCCAGCGATAACCAATCTTTCAATGATAGTCTCGAAGATTTGAGAGCGAAGATTGATAGCTTAGACAGAGAGTTGATCGAAGTATTGACTTCCCGTATGGCTATCGTTGAAAAAATCGGTGAGTTCAAAAAAGAAAATAACGTAACGACTCTACAAGTAAACCGTTGGGATGAGATCATGAAAAACTTGACTTCATTGGCTCAAAAAATGAACTTGAGTGAAACGTATGTAGAAGACTTGTTCAAGATCATTCACGAAGAGTCTATCCGCAAGCAGACAGAAATCATGAAAGCGGTAGAAAGCAAAGCTTAATCGCCTTCAACTATAGTAATGAGTCCCGCTCCTTTGGCGCGGGACTTTTCATTTGGAGAATAATTTATACTAGAATGATATTATAAATTGAGGAGAGACTTATTATTGTCTTTAATGAATTCTTCACAATTAGTATCAGGGCGTTCCCTGCGGGCCGGGCTTTCGCCACTCGCTTCCCGAAAGGAACTTTGCTTTTCATTCTAGCTTTGATGTCGGGAGAGCTCAGACAATGGCTCAATCCCTAACGCAAACAGTACATATTCATTGAATGGAACGTCCAATGAGTAAAATAAGATCAATATCCTCATGCCCTCTGAAATTTTATTGACCAAGGATCCTCAAAAAACATTGTCAGACTTTCTGAGTAAGAAAGAGTATAGCAAAGTATTGTTGATCGTCGACGAAAACACAAAGCAACATTGCCTTCCTCTTTTTGATCAAACATTCATTGATCAAGTCAATGGTTGTGTCATCAAATCTGGTGAAGAACAAAAAACACTCGTGACCTGCAGCGACATCTGGCAAACCATGACAGAACTGGAAATGGATCGTAAAGCCGTAGTGATTAACATCGGCGGAGGAGTAATTGGAGACATGGGAGGTTTTTGTGCCGCGACTTATAAAAGAGGAATAGACTTTATACAAGTACCTACTACCCTGCTTTCACAAGTAGACGCCAGTGTAGGCGGCAAACTGGGAATTGATTTTAATAACTATAAAAATCACATCGGTGTTTTCAAAGAACCTGAAGCAGTCATTATTTCTTCTTCTTTTTTGAAAACATTAGACAAAAGGGAATTAAGATCCGGCTTTGCGGAAGTGATCAAACATGCGTTGATTGCCGATTTAAATGCCTGGAATAAAATCAAAGGGCAATCGCTGGAAGCACAAAACTGGGACGAAGTGATTCCGCATTCTGTTGCCATCAAACATGCCATCACTACACAAGATCCTACGGAAAAAGGCTTAAGGAAAGTATTGAACTTCGGTCATACGTTGGGTCATGCGGTAGAAAGTTATTTCCTTGAAAAAGGCAACCGCATCCTGCACGGCGAAGCCATTGCGATCGGTATGATTGTAGAAACATACTTAGCCGTTGAAAAAGGATTTCTCACCAAAAGCGAACTGGAAGAAATACAAAACTACATCATCTCTATTTATGGTCATGTACACATCCCCTCTGCGGTGCTGGATGAAATTGTAACCCTGACTTTGCACGATAAGAAAAACGAACAAGGCGTAGTCCTTTTCTCTTTGTTAGAAAAAATTGGTCAGGCCAATTACAACGTCCCGGTTTCGGCCGAACTCATGAAAAAATCTCTCACCTATTATAACTCGTTGACAAAATAATGGACAACGTTACGCTTACAAATATCTCCATTGCCAAACACAAAGGGCAAATCAAAGGAGCCATCACTCCTCCTTCTTCTAAAAGCGAAAGCAATCGCGTCTTAGTGATTCATGCGTTAGCAGGAAAAGAAGGTGAATTACAAAACTTATCGAATGCCCGTGATACACAAACGATGATTCGTTTGTTGCAAAACGACAACGATGAAACATGGGACGTGCTGGATGCAGGAACAACGATGCGTTTCTTAACGGCTTACTCTGCAGTAAGCGGCAAGAAAAGAATCATGACGGGTACCATGCGCATGAAAGAGCGTCCGATTCTATTGCTGGTAGATGCCTTGCGCACATTGGGCGCTGACATTTCTTATCAAGAGAAAGACGGTTATCCTCCTATGCTGATCAAGCCTTTTGACCCGAAGCAAGTAAAGACCAATACGTTGACTATCCGTGGTGACGTGAGCAGTCAATACATCACCGCTTTGCTGATGATTGCGCCATTGCTTCCACAAGGATTAAAACTAGAATTGACTGGCAAGATCGGATCGAAGCCTTATATCGCTATGACTTTGCAACTGATGCAAAAGTTTGGCATAACGGCTAAATGGGAAGGCAGTACGATCACTGTTCCCCATCAGCAATACAAAGGCACTACCTATAGTGTAGAATCGGATTGGTCTGCAGCCAGCTATTGGTTTAGCATTGCGGCACTAGCACCTGAAGCGGACTTCTTCATCAAAGGATATAAATCAGATTCTCTTCAAGGCGATCGCGTGATTACATCCATCATGGAAAAGATGGGCGTGAAATCAACGTTCACGGATGAAGGATTGCACTTAGAAAAGATTTCAAATTTCGTAGCGAAACCTTTTGAACAAGATTTCACCGACTGTCCTGACCTGGCACAAACCATCGCGGTGGTAGCCGCAGCAACAGGACAAGTGGTTACGATGAGCGGATTGGAAAGTTTGCGCATTAAAGAAACTGATCGCATTGCCGCGATACAAAATGAATTACAAAAGTTCGGATCTGACCTGGAAGAAATCGTAAAAGACGATACGTATAAAGTTATTCCAGGTAATTTTAAAATGAATAATCAGCACATCGCTACTTATAAGGATCACCGCATGGCCATGGCTTTCGCTCCACTCGCCTTGCTTGGCGAATTATCCATTGAAAATCCGGAAGTCGTAGAAAAATCTTATCCGCATTTTTGGGAGGATTTGAAGGTGTTGGGATTTGAAATGAAGTGATCAGTGGTCAGTTGTCAGTATATGCTTACTACTAAATAAAAAAGGTCAGGAAATATTTCCTGACCTTTTTTCTGATCACTGATAACTGACCTCTTACTACTATTTCTTATAAATCTCAATTTCAATTTCCAGCAAATCACTTTTGCCATCACTTGAATCGCCCATCTCGATTACATAGCCATCTGCAGTACTCCAGACTTCATCATTCTTCGCGTTTATTGTGAATTTGCCGTGCTTTTGTGTAAAATAAGCTTGAAAATCATCCAGGATACGTTCTTCTGTAGTAAGGTTTACATTTTCAATAAAGGCCACGCCAAACATCTTTACTTTGTCCTGCTCATCGAATGTGTACATGATCTCAGCATATTCGCTTTCATCAATTTTTACTTTGTACACCAGGAAATCTTTACCTTCTCCTTCTATTGTTCCATCTTCACCTGCCTTGATGGTAGTTCTCGTATCCCCAAAATTAAAACCACGCAAAACACCTTTTTCTGTTTTGAAAATCATTTTCAACTCCGGGGTGTGTTTGCTTAACTGATCATCCTGAGCTTTCAGGGTAAATGCCATTAAACACAAAGCAAACAATAATGTATACGTTTTATTCATACTCGTAATTTTTAAAACTTATTTCAAGGTATAAAATTTATGAAAAAGAACCAAAAACTTACACCAATGCGATGTTATTTAAGCCATGTTCAGCCAAATACGAATTGAAATATTCCTTTTCCGCACTTACTTCCCGTCCTGCCCAGACAGGCAGGCTAAATTTTTCCTCTTCTTTTTCCAATTCTATTTCAGCTACCCACAGTCCCTGATGTCGGCCCACAAATTCGTCCACTTCCCAACATTTCCCGTCTACGTCAATATTCCTCCTGATTTTTTGGATTTCGTTGACTATGAATGCATCAAATAAAGCTTCTGCGGAGGATAGAGAAATAGCCGTTTCTATTTCTGTACGACTGATTCCTGAGGTCAATCCTTTCACGGTCAAAAAAGCCTGATCATTTTTAATCCGAATGCGGATCGTTTTGGAAGGATCAGTACTCAGGTAGCCTTGTCTCAGGTAAATGCCCTTTTCCTTTGCCAATTCAGACCTGTAGACTGGAAGAACTAAAAATTTACGCTCTATTTCAGTTGTTTTCACCTTTTGTTATTTGTGCCGTCATCACTATCCTTCCATTGTTCCTTCATTTCACCATTTTTAACAGATTTTATAAATTTCTGCCAGGCAAAAGGATTCAGCAAAGAAATGGTTGGCGCGAAAAAGCGGGATTCCTGTTTAGCCACCTGCTGGTTCATATAATATTTATGATTCGAGGTTCCATCAGCGCCCATATTGTACATCATACGCTTCATGACCTGATCATTCAGGTTTTTATTCATGTTATTCATATCCTGTTCAGGAAGCTTGAGCGAGATAAAAGCTTCCTTAAAGATCTGTTCCGTAGGCCAGGGGAAAACTTCTACATCCGGCAAAGTGAGTGTATCTTCAGATAAGGATACGATCAGAGACCATTTGTCGTCCTTTAGATTTTTAGGAATAGCAAACGTTTTTTCTCTGTATCCAACGGCTTTGATGGCCACTGTATCACCTTCCAGTGTGGGCATTGAGAAATATCCTAAAAAGTTAGAGGTCGTTCCTCTTCCTGATTTAGGGATGTAAATGTGTACGCTGGGAATACCATAGGAACTATCACCAGACACCACCAGGCCGGAGAACTGAATAATTTTAGGTTTTCCTTGCGCCTTTATGTCAGCGACTTGGAATGCTAAAAACAAAGTAAATAAGAGTAGGAATATATTTCGCATGATATTGACTAGCGGTCGCGGTTTATGCTATGCAAATACCGATCCATGGCCATTGGACTTTCATCACTAATTAACAAAGAAATAATAAGTTTTGACTATTTTTAAGTAATCTTTTTTGTTATGATACGGATCAAACACACAGATATCAGCAAAGGGGCAGAAATTTACAAGGCCCTCAGCGACGAATCCCGCATTCGTATTCTTCATCTTATTCTGAAGAATAAAGAAATGTGCATTTCTGATCTGGAATTGATCCTTGATTTCACACAAACTAAAACGTCGAGGCACCTGACTTATTTAAAAAACAACGGATTGATCAAGCATAGAAAAACGGATCAATGGGTATATTATTACATCAACGATTCTTACCACGACATCATCACTAAGCTCTTCTCTTTCTTTACGAAAGATCCGGTTTTACAAAAAGATATTAATGAATACCGTACGCTTTATTCCAACAACGAATTAGCGATACGCAAACTGCATTCGAAGCTGAATAAATACATCGTACCGGAATTATAGTGGTCAGTTGTCAGCAAGTAATGCTGTATATTGAATCGTGATTATTCCCTAAACAAAATCTGAGTACTGATCACTGACAACTGACAACTCTAAAAACATGAAATATAAAAAACACATTTTCATCTGCACCAATCAAAAACCTGAGGGTAAAAAAAGTTGTGGTGAAGTACACGGCATGCAGCTGGTAGACGCCTTCAAACAATTAGTCAAAGACAATGGTTTATCAGTAGAGATTCGTGCGCAAAAAGCAGGCTGTCTGGATGTATGTGGTTTCGGACCTGCACTGGTGGTATATCCTGAAGGCGTTTTCTATGGTAAAGTACAATTGGAAGATGTGCAGGAAATATTTGACAAACATATTGTAAACAACGAACCGGTGGAACGTTTGCGGTTGAAATTCTAAGATGAGAACCTACGAACATATTTTCTTTGACCTCGATCATACGCTTTGGGATTTTAGTGCCAACTGTGCGGAAACATTGACAGATCTATACGAGCGTCACAGCCTGCACAAGCTCGATATTCCTTTACCGGAATTCATCGTAACCTACAGACAAATCAACGATAGCATGTGGGATGATTTGCACAAAGGGAAAGTGACCATTGAAGAAGTACGTCATCATCGTTTTACAAATACCTTCAAAATATTTGGTTTAGACTCCAGTCACGTGCCTGCAGGTTTAGACGAACAGTTTATTTCTCTGTGTCCGATGAAGGCCAATGTTTTTCCTCATACACATCATGTACTGGATTACCTGTCTGAGAAATATGTTCTGCATATTCTCACTAATGGATTCCGAGAAACACAACGCACCAAACTGAAAAGTGCAGGTTTGGATCATTACTTCGAGCATGTGATACACGCGGATGAAAGCGGTTACATGAAACCCGACAAACGCATGTTTGATTATGCGTTAAAAACTACCGGCACAGAAATCCATCAATGCATCATGATCGGAGATGATTTGTATGCTGATGTACTGGGGGCAAAAAACATAGGTATGGATCATGTCTTTGTCAACAGGCTCGAAAAGAAACACGAAGAAATACTGACCTACGAAATCGATTGTTTAAGTACACTCAAAACATTTTTATAATGAGTAAGAGCGACAACTACAACGAACCCTTGCTGCATTACGCTTCCGGATCTCAGGAAAGGAAAGCGTTAGAGCAGGCTATTCAGGAATTGAAAAGTCAGGTTCTGGATATACCTCAACTGATCGATGGGAAAGAAGTACGCTCTAACGACCGTTATGAAATTCGTCCGCCGCATGAGTTGTCGCATTTGCTGGGTCATTTTCATCGGGGTACGGCGCAACATGTACAACAAGCCATTGACGCGGCCTTGAAAGCAAAAACTGATTGGATGAATAAGAGCGCGGAAGACCGTTGCGCCATCTTCAGTCGTGCGGCTGAATTACTAGCTACTAAATACCGATTCAAAATCAATGCGGCAACGATGCTTTGTCAATCTAAAAATGCTTACCAGGCTGAAATTGATTCTGCCTGTGAATTGATTGACTTTTTACGCATCCATGTTCACTTTTATAAAGAGATCAACAACATACAACCTTACTCACCGGAGGGTATTCATAACTATAGCGAGTATAGACCGTTGGAAGGTTTTGTATTGGCTATAACTCCATTTAATTTCACAGCCATTGCAGGCAATTTACCTACTGCACCTGCCTTGATGGGAAACACTGTCGTATGGAAACCGGCCTTTAGCCAGATCTACTCCGCCTGGGTCATCATGCAAGTATTGCAGGAAGCTGGATTACCAGACGGCGTCATCAATTTGATTTATACCGACGGGCCAGAAACGGGTGAGATCGTATTTAAACATCCGGAGTTTGGAGGCTTGCATTATACAGGCAGTACACAAGTCTTTGACCACTTATGGAAAACCATCAGTGATAACCTTCTCAACTATAAATCCTATCCACGCATTGTCGGAGAAACCGGTGGTAAGGATTTTGTACTTGCTCATTCTTCTGCCAATGTACAAGCATTATCCATTGCACTGATCCGGGGAGCCTTTGAATTTCAGGGACAAAAATGTTCTGCGGCTTCCAGGGCTTATATTCCAAAAAGCATTTGGGATAAAGTACGGGATACTATGCTGGATATTCTAAAGTTAGTCAAAATCGGAAGTGTGGAAGACTTTAGCTGTTTGATCAATGCCGTCATCGATGAACGCGCTTACGATAAAATCATGCGTTATATTCAATATGCTCATGACCATGCAGATTCTACAGTAATAGCGGGAGGTACCGGCAACAAAGAGAAAGGCTATTTCATTCAACCCACTATTGTGCAAGTCACCGATCCGATGCACCGGCTGATGCAGGAAGAAATCTTTGGACCGGTATTGAGTGTGTACGTGTACGAAGATGAATCATTCGAAGAGACACTGCAGCTCATCAATAACACTTCTCCTTATGCATTAACAGGAGCCTTGTTTTCAGAAGACGAACAAGTGATTCAAGACGTATTGGTCAAACTGCGTTTTGCAGCCGGCAATTTCTACATCAACGATAAACCAACCGGAGCGGTAGTGAATCAGCAGCCTTT
>Ga0247813_10002132_pt1 | contig 13939 bp, 16 predicted proteins | sample UWRJL169409C1_FD_180719 | JGI IMG/M metagenome (GOLD analysis project Ga0247813, IMG submission 180719) | Plant litter microbial communities from Arlington Agricultural Research Station in Wisconsin, United States - UWRJ-L169-409C-1 | ecosystem: Environmental > Terrestrial > Plant litter >... | reverse complement strand
GCGTAAGAATGGCGCCACGTAAAATCCTTGAAATACACCTTTGCCCATATAAAATCTTACCTCCGGAGTAATAGCAATGTTGGAAGTTTTAAAGGTTTCAATTGTATTTTTAGTCTGCTCATCGTCTACCAGATCTTTGATGCCTCCTTTAAAGGGAATGTCTCCTTTAGGCATGAAACGGAAGCCCATGGCAACTGACATTTTGTTTCCTATCGCACGTTCATACTGGAAAGAGAAGTTTTTCAATGCCAGTGCAGCAACGTTCATCTTTACCAGGTTGTTTCCGTCTGGTACGTAATCAGGACCCTCAGCAGAAACCTGCGCATGCAATTGCAAAGAAGTTCCTAATAAAACCACAACTGATAAGGCAGTCAGTTTTTGAGTAAGCGTTTTCGTCATAAATTATTTGATTTTAGGGTTTTGTAGCGTAAAAGTATCTTTAATTTTTCGCTACAGCTTTATGGTGATTCATATTTTTTTTCGGTCAGGGTTGTCAAATCGTTCATCTTGCCTACTTTTGATCCATGTTCAGTAAATATTTAGCAGATCATCATTTTAAAATTAGTCGCCATAAAAAGGGAGAGGTGATTTATGAACCCGGACATCAGCCCCGCTACGTCTACTTTATTATGACTGGTGAAGTGCGGATGGTCACGGTAAATGAGGAGGGGAAGGAGTTTATCCAGGGCATCTTTAAAGCAAAGCAATATTTTGGTGAGCCGGCCTTATTACTGGATCGCCCTTATCTGGCTTATACGATTGTGTCGAAAGATTGTGAATTGGTGATGGTGGACAAAGCAGGCTTCCTGAAATTTCTGGAAGAGGACCGGGATTTTAGCATGAACCTGATCCATACCTTAAGTAACCGGCTGTTTTATAAATCGATGATGCTGGAAGAACTGGCGAATGAACAGGCAGATCACCGCTTGCGTACGCTGATCACTTACCTGTGTCGTGACCTGGAAAAAGATGCGGTGCTGAAGATTACACGGCAGGCACTGGCAGATATGAGCGGACTAAGGGTGGAGACGGTGATCCGAACCATCAAAAAACTGGCAGAGACAGGGGAGATCAAACTTATCCATGGTAAGATTGTTAAAAACTGAATATGACATAGGTCATAAATTTGGGTATAACTATAATGTACCTTTGTATTGTAAATACGAACACCATGAAACCGATCTCAAAATTCGAAGCCGTAGTAAAATGTAAATGTCCAAGATGCAGACAGGGTGATATCTTCACCGGCAATATGTATTCACTTTCTTTTAAGGGGCAGATTACAAATGAATATTGTCCGCATTGCGGATTGCGTTTTGAAAGAGAACCGGGATTCTTCTACGTATCGATGTTTATCAGCTACGCGATGAATGTAGCTGAAATGATCTCTGCGAGTGTGGCCACCTATGTATTGGGGTTGCCACTGGTCTATGATAACTTATGGTATTATGTAGGGATCCTGCTGCTGACGGTGGTTGTGTTTTCTCCATTTAACTACAGATATTCCAGGGTTTTCCTGTTACACTGGCTAACACCCGGACTGGGATATATTCCGGGCAGCGGAGACGAAGTAGCTTAGATAGAATAAGCTTTTATCATCTCTTCGTTAACTTTACAGCCTTTACCGGAATGAATGTCGATCAGTACATAGTCAAAATAACCGTCTGATGCAATTTTTCCGGTACGTACAGTTTCAATTTCGAACTGAACCCTGCAGCCTTTTTCATTGATAGTGAGGATGCCTGTGCGTACTTTAATGACATCACCGAGAATAAGGGGACGTTTAAAATCTACATGTGCGGTGCGTACTACCCAGCCAAAACCACTTTCAAGGAAGCTTTCCATGGGCATTTTGTAAAATGTTTCCATCTGGTCGTAACGGGCAGCAAGCACATAGTCGAAGTATTTACTGTTATGGACATGGTTAAACATATCTATATCATCTGGTCTCACTTTCAGCTCGCTCTCGAATATGCTGTATGCATTCTTTTCCATTCTGCAAATGTAAAAGAATTCTCATTTGTATATACTGAAAAATACGCTATCTTTGCGCTCAATTATTAATCCATACACTTTAGTATAATTCAAGAATGTATTTAAGTAAAGAAGTAAAAGCCGAAATTTTCACTAAACACGGCGAAGTAGAAACCAACACTGGTTCTGCAGAAGGTCAGGTAGCGTTATTCACATACCGTATTGCGCATTTGACAGAACACTTAAAGAAAAATCGTAAAGATTTCTCTACACAGTTATCACTTCAAAAATTAGTAGGTAAACGCCGTGGTATCCTGGCTTATCTATTTAAAAAAGATATCAACCGCTACCGTGCTATTATCAAATCTTTAGGCTTGAGAGATATTATCAAACCAATTGGTACGACAAGAGACAAAAAATAAGCGTTATAATATCAGGAAAAGCCATTCTTAGGGATGGCTTTTTTACTTGCTAAAATAAAATATAATATATAAATCAGGTGTGTAGAAAGAGGAAAACACACCACAACAAATTGTAAATGAATGTAATAAAAAAATCGTTCGACCTGGGAGATGGTAGAATAATTGAAATTGAAACAGGTAAATTAGCTAAACAGGCTGATGGTTCTGTGGTAGTAAGAATGGGTGATACCATGTTATTAGCTACTGTAGTATCTTCGGTAGGTGCAAAATCAGGTGTTGATTTTTTACCTTTATCTGTTGATTATCAGGAGAAATATGCTGCTGCTGGACGTATTCCGGGTGGATTTCTTCGTCGCGAGGCAAGATTATCTGACTATGAGGTTTTAATCTCACGTTTGGTTGACCGTGCTTTACGTCCGATGTTCCCTGAAGATTATCACTCTGATACGCAGGTAATGATCACTTTGATCTCATCTGACAAAAATATAATGCCGGATTCATTGGCTGGTTTAGCTGCTTCTGCGGCTATCGCGGTTTCTGATATCCCTTTTAATGGCCCGATCTCTGAAGTTCGTGTAGCTAAAATTGACGGTAAACTAATTATCAACCCTTACGTAAGTGATTTAGAGCGTGCAACAATGGAATTCCTTGTAGCAGGTACTGAAAACGACATCGTAATGGTGGAAGGTGAAGCTGACGAGATTTCTGAAGAGGAAATGGTTGAAGCGATTGAATTTGCACACAAAGCAATCGTGATCCAGGTTCAGGCACAGAAAGAACTGGCTGAATTAGTGGGTAAAACTGTAAAACGTACGTATTCTCATGAAGACAGCAACCCTGAGCTGAAAGAGAAAGTATATGCTGCAACTTATGATAAAGTATATGCAGTAGCAAAAAGCCAGACTTCAAAAGGCGAGCGTGGTGATGCTTTCGGTGCAATCTTAATGGATTTCATCGCAACATTGGGCGAAGGCATTGATGATGTAACTGGTTTCTTGTCTAAAAAATATTTCCACGATGTACAGTACGATGCCATTCGTAACCTGGTATTGGATGAAGGTATGCGTTTAGACGGTCGTGATGTACGTACTGTACGTCCTATCTGGTCTGAAGTATCTTACCTGCCATCTGCTCACGGTTCAGCAGTATTCACACGTGGTGAAACTCAATCTTTAACTACTGTTACTTTAGGTTCTAAGGATGATGAGCAAATGATTGATGGTGCTTTCATCAATGGTTACAACAAATTCTTATTGCATTACAATTTCCCTGGTTTCTCAACTGGTGAAGTTCGCCCTAACAGAGGTGCTGGTCGTCGTGAGATTGGTCATGGTAACCTTGCAATGCGTTCATTAAGAAAAGTATTACCTGGATTAGAAGAAAACCCATACACAATCCGTATCGTTTCTGATATCCTTGAATCTAACGGTTCTTCATCTATGGCTACTGTTTGTGCGGGTACACTTGCACTGATGGATGCTGGTATTAAAATCAAAGCGCCTGTATCGGGTATCGCAATGGGATTAATTACTGATGAGAAAACTGGTAAATATGCAATCCTTACGGATATCCTTGGTGATGAAGATCACTTAGGTGATATGGACTTTAAAGTTACAGGTACTGAAAAAGGTATTGTTGCTTGTCAGATGGACTTAAAAATCAATGGTTTGAAATGGGAAGTATTAACTGCTGCCCTTAAACAAGCTAATGAGGCACGTTTACACATCTTAAATGAGATGAAGAAAACGATCTCTGCTCCACGTGAAGATTACAAAGATCACGCTCCGCGTATCGTATCTCTGAGTATTGACAAGGAATTCATAGGTGCTGTAATTGGCCCAGGCGGTAAAATTATCCAGGAAATGCAACGTGAAACTGGTGCTTCTATCTCTATCGAGGAAGTTGGCAACAAAGGTATCGTTGAAATTTTCGCTGATAATAAAGCTGCAATTGATGCTGCTGTTAAACGTATCAACGCTATTGCTGCTAAACCAGACATAGGTGCTACTTACGATGGTAAAGTGAAATCAATCATGCCATTTGGTGCATTTGTTGAAATCATGCCGGGTAAAGATGGTTTACTGCACATCTCTGAGATTTCTCATGAACGTTTAGAGACTATGGATGGCGTGCTGAAAGAAGGCGACAAAATCCAGGTTAAACTATTGGACATCGATAAACAAGGAAAAATGAAGCTTTCAAGAAAAGCTTTACTTCCACGCCCCGCTAAACCGGAAGGCACGCAGGAAAACAAACCTGCTTAATATATGACAACGAAACCCCGCAATTTGCGGGGTTTTTTGTTTTAGAAATAACTTTATTTTTTAACTTTACCAGATGAAGCACCTGATTGCCCCTTCTGTACTGGCTGCAGATTTTGCCAATTTACAACGCGATATTGAAATGATTAATGCCAGTGATGCAGACTGGTTTCACGTAGATGTAATGGATGGTGTGTTTGTGCCTAATATCTCTTTCGGTTTTCCTGTCATGGAAGCAATTAGCCGCTATGCAACGAAGCCGCTGGACGTACACCTGATGATCATCAATCCGGATCATTACATCGAGCGCTTTGCAGCAGCGGGCGCAGCAAGCATCACGGTACATTACGAAGCTTGTACGCATTTACATAAAACCATACAAACGATACATAGCGCAGGCGCGAAAGCTTGTGTAGCGCTGAACCCGCATACCCCGGTAGAATTACTGAAAGATATTTTGCAGGACCTGGACATGGTGCTGATCATGTCGGTTAACCCTGGTTTCGGTGGACAGCAGTTTATCGCTAATACTTACCGTAAGATAAAGGCACTGCGGACCATGGCTGCAGGGCTGAATCCCGATCTGCTGATTGAAGTGGATGGGGGAGTGAGTATGCACAATGCGGCCGATCTGATCGCTGCTGGTGCAAACGTGCTGGTAGCGGGAAATGCCGTGTTCGCAGACCCCTCGCCGCAGGGGATGATCACATCGATGAAGAACGTTTCGGCAGGAATTACTGGTTAGTATACAACGTCTACGATCTTAGTAGATAATTTCTAAAATCTGACCTTTATTTGGATAAAACAATTACATTTACAACCAATAAATAGCATATAAAATGAGACATAATTTTGGAGCAGGTCCCTGCATTTTACCTCAGGAAGTATTTAAACAGGCATCACAGGCTGTTTTGGATTTTAAGGACGGTCTATCGATTCTTGAAATGTCGCACCGTTCCCCTGAGTTTGAGGCAGTTATGGAGGAAGCTGTTAAACTAGTGAAAGAATTGTTAAATGTGCCTGAAGGATACTCTGTTTTATTTTTACAAGGTGGTGCAAGTCTGCAGTTTGCAATGGTTCCAATGAACTTATTGAATGCGGGTGAAACTGCAAGTTACCTTGAAACAGGTGTTTGGGCTAACAAAGCGATTAAAGAGGTTAAGAATTTTGGTACGGCTAATATTGTAGCTTCTTCAAAGGAAGCGAACTTCACTTATATCCCTAAGGATTATGTGGTGCCGGCAGACAGTGCTTATTTCCATTGCACGTCTAATAATACGATTTACGGTACTGAAATGTTTGCTTTACCTGAAACTGAAGTGCCTATTGTTTGTGATATGTCGTCTGACATTATGAGCAGGGTAATTGATGTAGCTCAGTATGACCTGATCTATGCTGGTGCACAGAAAAATATTGGTCCTGCTGGTGCAACTGTTGTAATTGTAAAGGATTCGATTTTAGGTAAAACAACGAATAAAATCCCTTCTATGTTGGATTATAAACAACATATTGATGGTGGATCGATGTACAATACACCTCCTGTATTTGCGATATATGTGGCAATGCTGAACCTAAGATGGTTAAAGTCTAAGGGTGGAGTTGCTGAAATTGAAAAAGAAAACATCGCTAAAGCGAATGCATTGTATAAAGAGATCGACAGAAATTCTTTATTTAAAGGTACCTGTGCTGTGGAAGACCGTTCAAGAATGAATGTTTGTTTCGTAATGGAGAACACTGAGCTGGAAAAACCATTCCTTAAATATGCGGAGGAAAATGGAATGGAAGGCATCAAAGGACACAGAAGTGTGGGTGGTTTCAGAGCGTCTATTTACAATGCTTTGCCGATTACGAGCGTACACAGATTAGTGGAATTAATGCAGGATTTTGAAGAAAATAACAAAAACAAGAATTAATGATTAAGATACTTGCCAACGATGGGATCGATCCTATCGGAAAAAAATTATTAGAAGAAGCCGGTTTTACTGTTGATACTGAAACTGTTGCACAGGATAAATTAGTTGAAGCACTGCAAAATTATGATGCGATAACTGTTAGAAGTGCAACTAAAGTGCGTAAGGAACTGATTGATGCTGTTCCTAATTTGAAATTAATTGGTCGTGGTGGTGTTGGAATGGATAATATTGATGTAGAGTATGCCCGTGAAAAAGGCCTTGCTGTGATCAATACACCTGCTGCATCTTCATTGTCTGTTGCTGAACTGGTATTTGCTCACTTATTTACTGGTATTCGTTTCTTACAGGATTCGAACAGAAAAATGCCTGTTGAAGGGGATACCAATTTCAATGCTTTGAAAAAAGCCTATGCTAAAGGTACTGAACTGAGGGGTAAAACTTTAGGGATCATCGGTTTCGGCAGAATAGGGAGAGAAACAGCTACACTGGCTTTAGGTCTGGGTATGAATGTTTTGGCTTATGATCTTTATCCTTTTGAGGGTAAACTGACCTTGAAATTCCAGGGCGATCTTTCTGTGGATGTGCCTGTGAAAACAGTAGCACTGGAAGAAGTAATTGCGAATAGTGATTTTATTACTTTACATACGCCTTTTGCAGACCGTCCTATTTTAGGGGCTGCTGAGTTCGACCAGATGAAACCGGGTGTAGGAATTGTGAACTGCTCGAGGGGTGGTACAATTGATGAACAGGCATTGATCAATGCACTGGACAGCGCTAAGGTTGCTTTTGCTGGTTTAGACGTGTTTGATAATGAGCCTACACCTTTACAAGCGATTTTAAAACACCCTAAAATTTCATTGACACCACATATCGGCGCGGCTACAAATGAAGCTCAGGAGCGTATTGGTGAAGAATTAGCTTCACTGATCATCGCATTTTTTAAGAAATAAGTTAAATGGTTAGGGATTTGATTATATTGAGTCCCTAACCAAATAACAATTTTTCATGCCGCTAATCAAGCCCTTTAAAGCGCTTATTCCTGCTGCGCATCTGCAGCGTGATGTGGTAACATGGCCACTCGAAAATTACAGTACAGGAGAAGCAAAACTCATCGCTTCTGAAAATAGCTTCAGTTTTCTCCACCTGATTAACCCTGCTTTAGAGCATCCTTATTTAAGGGGGAGTCGCCAGGACCTCATCTACAAAAGAATTCAGGAAAATTTAGAAGATTTCATTCATTTAAACGTGCTGGTGACCTTGCCGCAACCTGCTTACTATATCTATCAGATTAGCTGTAATGGTTTGGTACAGCACGGGATATGGACGTTAAGTGAGGTGAGCAGTTATCTGGATGGAAGTATCAAAAAGCATGAGCTAACGGTAGAGCGGAGGGAGAAGCAACTGAGTGATTATATGCAGCAAACGGGACTGGATGCCAATCCTGTGCTGATCACTTACCGGCCGGATGAGGTGATGGATGGACTGATTAAGGCGTATGTTAAATCTAAGGCGGTGCTTGATTTTGAGTTGCAGGATAAGAGTAAACACCGGGTATGGGTAGTGGATCAGGAAGAAGACATCGCACTGATCACAGCTGCATTCGGAAATATGGATGGGGTGTATATAGCGGACGGCCATCACCGTGCAGCAGCCATGTCTAAGATGGATTGTTTTTCTACGGTGTATATGAGTACGGAGGAGGTAAGGATCCTGCAGTATAACAGGCTGGTGAAGGACCTGAACGGGCTGGGAAAAGCGGAGTTTCTGGAGCTGCTGGATCAGGATTTTGAGGTAGAAAAATCTGCGTCAAAGGTAGTGCCGGAACGTTTGCATGAAATGGGGATATACCTGGAAAATCAGTGGTATTACTTGCGACCAAAATCGGGTTTGTTTGATGAAAATGATGCAGTAGGTTCGCTGGACGTGAGCATTTTACAGGAGCATATCCTGGAACCGCTGTTAAATATTAAGGATCCCCGGACAGACACCAGGATTTCATTTGAGGGAGGTGCGGTCGCTGTAGAAAAATTGCAGGAAATGGTAGACAATGGTTTGTATATGATCGCTTTTACTTTGCACGCAGTAACGGTAGATCAGCTGATTAAAGTGGCTGACGAGAATAAGGTGATGCCGCCTAAATCTACCTGGATAGAGCCTAAATTCCTGGTGGGACTGCTGACGAACAGGATTACTTAAGGGAGTTGGTCAACGCCCAGTACCTGTAACCGACTATGGCTTTCTGAAGGTTGCTGAGTTTAGAAAGGTCGTGGTCATAATAGCCCGGCAAAATGGCCTTATTGAGTTTTACGAGGAGTTTGAAGAATGATTTTTTCATGTAGTCTGTTTTTATTTGATGAATCGATCATGGATACACTGGTGTAGAATTTTATGGTCGTTGTTTCAGTTTGTTATAAAAATAGAGACCTCCGCCAACGATAATAAGGGATAATAGGATGATGATATAGGTAGAAGTATTGCTTTTTGCTTCGATTTTATCGGCGCGTTGTTTTAAAAGGTCGTTCTGTTCCTGTAGGTTTTTGATGGACATCATATAACCTGCGATGCGTTTATTGGTGCTGGTGACATTGCTCTGTACTTGCTGAACCTGCTGATCTTTGTAGTTCATGAGGATCTTCAGCTCCCTGAAAATATTATTATCGTTCAGAATGATTGCTCTGAGGATCTCGTTTGAATTTTTTAGATCCTGTTTGGTCTGCAGACCAAATATGCCTGTTCTGGCATTCAGACTTAAGTCGTATTGTCCGAATCTCGCACTGCGGTCTACCAGCAGGGAATTAATTTTGAGTCGCTGGGTAAGGTAAGCACTGGTGTCATTCGACTGTGCAACAGCTCCGTAACTGAAAGTCAGACAAAATAATAAAAGGAAAATTCTGATCATGTCGCTTTTTATTTTAATCAAAGCAAACTCCATGCCTCAGCTGATGCTGCTGCTTTCGGGAAGACTAAGGATGGAACTGGATCCTGACGATATCGTTGAGGTGCAGACCGAGTAAACCGCTCGCCTTGCCCTTATTGATTGCAATTTCCAGGTGGTTACTGATCCCGAATAAACACAGTTTTTCTCCTTCGGGAACTTCGTTATAGTGCCAGCTGAGTTGGGTAATGGTTTCGCTTTTACGGAAAAACAAGGTGAAATCCCTGTTGCGCTGAATTTTAGTGAACAGCTCTTTAGTAATATTCGTAATCACGTTACAGAAAGTATCGATATAAATTACGCTGCCGCGGATCATATCTTTTTCGATTACCGGATTCAGGAGCATCCGTTCCTCGATACTGTCGGTTGGCAACCCGATATCTTTCAGCTTGCCGCCTTTGGCGAGATGGATGGCTGCTTTCACAAAAATATCTACCAGCGGGAAGTGGAGGTACTTCAGGTCCTGCATAATATTGAGCTCCACAATTTCATCAGGCTTACCATCAAACAGCAAAGAAAAGATGCCGTTATCGGCCCCCACAAAAAAGTGATCGTTATGTTTGAGTCCGACGTATTTGGTGTTTTCGCTAAAGACAGAATCTATACCAATCAGGTGGACAGTGCCTTTAGGGAAATAGGGATATACGTTTTTGAGTACGAATGCCGCATAAGAAATGTCGAATGAAGGAACCTCATGGGTGATATCAACAATATTAGCTGTAGGCAAGATCGTCAGTATACTGCCTTTGAGGGCAGCCTGATAAAAATCTTTGGAACCTAAATCTGTTGTTAAAGTGATAATGGCCATTAAAAATTGAATATTTATTCTTATTCTTGCGTAAGCGGCAAATCGCCTACAAATATTCAACTTTTATATCAAAATATACACCTCTATCTAAAAAACAATATTTTGAACGAACTGAAATTAATATTAGAAACAGTAGATCCGGCACAATTCTGGGGTGCGAATAATGAAAATTATGAGCTGATCAAACGTGCTTTCCCGAAGCTTAAGATAGTTGCCAGAGGCAATGAGGTTAAGGTGTTAGGTGACGAAAGTGAACAAAAAATCTTTGACGCAAAGTTCAGTATGCTGATTGAACAACTGGACAAATACGGCTCCCTGAATTCGGGTGAAGTAGAATCTATTCTGAGTGTCAAAAAAACTGCTGAGCCAAATGGTACGGCGGGCGTTGCTGCTGAAAAGGTAAATGGCGGCGGCGGTGAGGTGATCGTATTTGGTAACAATGGGATGATGATCAAAGCCCGGACTGCGAATCAGCGCAGGATGGTGGACAGCATCGTGAAAAATGACGTGGTATTTGCGATAGGTCCTGCGGGTACGGGTAAAACGTATACGGCAGTAGCGATGGCAGTGCGTGCGCTGAAAAATAAAGAGATCAAAAGGATTATCCTGACCAGACCTGCGGTGGAAGCGGGAGAAAGTTTAGGCTTCCTGCCGGGCGATCTGAAGGAAAAGGTAGATCCTTACCTGCGACCGCTTTATGATGCGCTGGACGACATGATTCCGGCAGAAAAACTGAAACTTTACCTGGAGAACAGAACGATAGAAATTGCTCCACTTGCGTTTATGCGTGGAAGGACACTGGACAACTGTTTCGTCATCCTGGATGAGGCACAGAACTCAACAGATCTGCAGCTGAAAATGTTCCTGACAAGGATGGGGCCAACGGCCAAATTTATTGTAACGGGTGATGTAACGCAGATCGATTTACCAAAAAAACAAATGTCCGGACTCTTCAATGCCTTGCGCATTCTGGATGATATCCCTGGAATAGAAATTATTTATCTGACAGGGGAAGACGTGGTTCGCCATAAACTGGTGAAAAGAATATTAAAGGCATACGGAGATATACAGTAATTTTTAACAATAATTGATGTGATACATCAACAACATGAAAGCAATAAGAGAAACAAATTTTAATTTTCCAAAACAGAGCAATTTTTATAAGGGTAAGGTACGTGATGTATATACCATTGACCACCGTTTAATGGCGATGGTGGTAACGGACAGGATTTCTGCGTTTGATGTAGTGCTGCCGGAAGCAATTCCTTTTAAAGGGCAGGTGCTGAACCAGATTGCGGCAAAGTTTTTAAAGGCTACGGCAGACATTGTACCGAACTGGGTACTGGCTGTACCGGATGAGATGGTTACGATAGGCAGGATCTGTGAGCCTTTCAAAGTAGAAATGGTGATCCGTGGTTATTTAGCGGGCCATGCATGGCGTGAATACAGTGCTGGTAAACGTAGTGTTTGCGGGGTGAGTCTGCCAGAGGGACTGAAGGAAAATGATAAATTACCTGAGCCGATCATTACGCCAACTACAAAAGCACATGTTGGACATGATGAGGATATCTCAAGGGCCGACATTCTTGCAAAGGGTATCGTTTCGATTGTAGATTATGATAAACTGGAAGAGTTTACGCAGGCATTGTATAAAAGAGGGACTGAAATGGCTGCAGAACGCGGACTGATCCTGGTAGATACCAAATATGAATTTGGTAAGGTAGGGGATGAAATCTTCCTGATTGATGAGATTCATACGCCGGATTCTTCGCGTTATTTTTATGCTGAAGGTTACCAGGAAAGACAGGATGCTGATGAGCCGCAAAAACAACTTTCTAAAGAGTTTGTGCGCAAGTGGTTAATTGAGAACGGATTTCAGGGTAAGGACGGACAGGTAGTACCGGTAATGACGCCAGAGATAGTAGAATCAATTTCTGAAAGGTATATTGAGCTGTATGAGCAGATTACGGGTGATGCTTTTGTGAAAAATGATCATGATAACATCCCTCAGCGCATAGAAGAAAATGTTTTAAAGAGTTTAGATACGCTTTAATTCAAATAAAATACTTAATTTGTTACCATCTAAATAAATGTAATTATGAAGTTTTCAGTAGATAAACACGAAAAGTATGTGGTGATCAAACTTGATGAAAACAAGTTTACGAATGACAATGCACCCAGGTTGAAATCTGAATTCATTCTGTTAAATGCAGAAGGCTACTGTAATATTGTACTTGATTTATCGATGGTTACTGAATGTATTGATTCGCAGGACCTGAGTTGTTTGCTGGTAGGGGACAGACTCTGCAAGAAGGCAAACGGCTTATTTATTATAACGGATATCGCCCCTTGTATTCATCAGCTGCTGGAAATGTCTAATCTGGACCAGTCGCTGAATATAGTTGGTAATCTGAGTGAGGCTGAAGACCTGATCTTTATGGAAGAAATTGAAAAGGAGTTGCTGGGAAGTTTTGATCAGAGTAATTAATGAAGTTTGAAGTCACTATTTTAGGGAGTAGTTCCGCTACTCCTGTTTTTAACAGAAATCCTACCGCACAGCTACTAAATTCTAATGAGAAGTTCTATCTGATTGATTGCGGTGAAGGTACCCAGCAACAGCTGATCAGATTCGGTATCAAAGCCAGTAAAATCGACATGGTTTTTATCAGTCACCTTCATGGTGATCATTACTTTGGTTTAATTGGCCTGCTGTCTACCATGCATTTAAATGGCCGAATTAAGCCGTTCATGATCTTTGCACCGGCAGCGCTGAAGGAGATCCTGGAATTACAGTTTAAATATTCTGAGACACACCTGAAGTATGAGCTTGAATTCTATGCGATTGACGCGGATGAGCCTAAACTGATTTATGAAAATGCAGACCTTACGGTAGAAACAATTGTACTGAACCACCGCATCCCTTGCACCGGATTCAGGTTCACGCAAAAGAAACGTTTGCGCAGAGTGATTGTTGAAAAACTGGAAGCCGAACAGATCCAGACGGAATATTATCCAATGCTGAAAAGAGGACTGGATATTACGATGCCGGATGGAAGAGTGATCTTAAATGAAGAATATACGATCGATTCTGACGCACCAAGGTCTTATTGTTACTGCTCGGATACATTAGCGGATGGTACGTATGAGCATATGCTGAATGGATGTACTACGCTGTATCATGAGGCCACGTTTATGGATGATATGCTGGAGCGTGCGAATATAACGCATCACAGTACGGCCTTACAGGCGGCACAGATTGCTAAGAGAAATAACGTAAGGAATTTGATTATTGGTCATTTTTCATCAAGGTATAAGTCGTTGGCCCCGTTACTGGAAGAAGCAAGGACGGTTTTTCCGGAGGTGGAATTGGCTATCGAAGGGGAAACATACACCATTTAGAGAGAACGGCTAAAAATAATTGCTCCTTGTATCTCTGACTCAACATTTTGCGAAATGCAAAATCTTGCAGGTCAGAGATACAAGGAGCAATTATTTTAAGGACGTTTATGTAAAGGTTCCTTCATCCGGGCAGGGTGTAAATCCAGATCGCTCACTTGTTTATATTTTAGCGTGAGAATTTTTGACTGAAATTCATTTGAACAGGTTACAGGCAAGTCTGAATGCTT
>Ga0247813_10002131_pt1 | contig 13941 bp, 15 predicted proteins | sample UWRJL169409C1_FD_180719 | JGI IMG/M metagenome (GOLD analysis project Ga0247813, IMG submission 180719) | Plant litter microbial communities from Arlington Agricultural Research Station in Wisconsin, United States - UWRJ-L169-409C-1 | ecosystem: Environmental > Terrestrial > Plant litter >... | reverse complement strand
CGGATCACGTAGCAATTGTTATTCATAATTACAGATGGAGACAATCTCTGGAACCTGGAGAATCTAAATACGATAGTTTGGAAAATAAATTGGCGACAAGACCAGCAATTAAAGTTCCGACTATTACAATAGGAAGCGATTTCGATGGTGCTAACATAGACGGAAAGGCTTACGCCAATAAATTCATCGGTAAATACGAACACAGAATCTTAAAAGGAATAGGACACAATGTTCCGCAAGAAGATCCAAAAGCATTTGCTCAGGCGATTATTGATGTGGCTAAGTAAAGTTATTTAACCGCAAAAAGTTTTACCGCAAAGGGCGCAAGGATTTACGCAAAGTCCGCTAAGGTTTATTTTTAAAGCACACAAGCTTTGCGCTCATTGCGGTAAAATTTACCACAGAGAACACAAGGATTTACACAAAGTTACACAAAGCTTTGCGCTCTTAGCGTTTTTTATAAAACCTTCAATATCAAAAAAAACTTTGCGCGCTTTGCGGTTAAATCATAAGGCATTCAAATTAAAATTTCAAATAATCTAAAATCTAAAATCTAAAATTATGAAAAAAGTATTATACACAGGAAAAACACACACAACAGGCGGTCGTGAAGGAGCATCTCAAAGTTCAGATGATCAATTGAATATTAAACTAAGTTCACCGGGAACATCTCGTCCTGGAACAAATCCGGAGCAGCTTTTTGCAGCAGGATGGTCGGCTTGTTTTATTGGGGCAATGGGAATCGCAGCTTCGAAATTAGGAATTAAGCTTCCGGCAGCAACTGCTGTAGACGCTGAAGTCGATTTATGCGTAACAGAAGGAGAATATTCTTTACAAGCACGTCTTAATGTGAGCCTTCCGGGAATTGATCCTGAAGTTGCAAAAGAACTGACAGCAATGGCGCACCAAACGTGTCCGTATTCTAAAGCGACAAGAGGAAATATTGATGTGACAATTAATATTATATAATCAATCAAACGAAAACCTCTTCTTCCGGAGAGGTTTTTTATTAGTAATCTTTAAAACAGAAATCATGAAAAAAATAAAATTAATACCCGTTTTTATCACTTTAATGCTTCTGATCGGAATGACTTCTTCTGCACAAAATGCTGCAGATAAAAAAGAGCAAAAACGTTTTGCCCTTTTAGAATTGTTTACATCCGAAGGCTGCTCGAGTTGTCCTCCGGCCGATGAATTGCTGGGAAAAATTCAGAATGAGTACAAAGACAGCAATTTATACGTTCTTGCTTATCACGTTGACTATTGGGACAAACAAGGCTGGAAAGATGTTTTTAGTAATTCGGATTATACCCAAAGACAATACGAGTATGCTAAATTCCTGGGTAAAGAACCAATCTACACGCCACAAGTAATTGTTAACGGAAAAGCAGATTATATTGGCTCGCAGGAAACGGTTGTGAGAAATGGTATTAAAACAGCATTGTCTAAGCCCGCAGTCGCTGATCTCACATTAAAAGCAAGCGAAATTAATAACACTCTTTCTGTGAATTATACTGTAGAAGGAACATCAAAAAACAGTCGTTTATTGATTGCCATTGTTCAAAAATCTGCCAAAAGTAATGTAAAAAGAGGGGAGAATGCCCATCGTATTTTATCGCACTATCAAATTGTACATCATTTACATACCGTAAATTTAAACAAAGACAGATCCGGAATTGCTATTATTCATTTGCCAAAAGGCTTTAATGCGAATGAATGGGAAGTAATAGGTTTTGTTCAGGACAAAAACGACGGAATCATTTTAGGTGCCAATAAAGCAGCTTTTCAGGAGCCTTTATTATAAAGAAGAAAAAAATTACGAAGAAGCTCCAGTGGAGCGTCATATTTATAGAAAATAAAGGCATTTACAGTATATAAAAGCTCCATCGGAGCGACATACTTGATTTGGATTTTAAAAACCAGCCGGGAGATTTCTTCCGGTTTTGTTTTTTACTAAGCAGATTTAATTTCGCGCAGAGACGCAGAGGCGCAAAGAAAAATAAGTAAAGAATAAAACTTTGCGACTTGGCGTCTTTGCGCGATTATTTTAAAGACTACAATTCAAAAATAAAATAGATAAACGTCTTCAAATTGCGACTTGTCCAATTCAGGTTTTAAATTGTCCGTTTGACCTTTTTTTGACTTCGTGTTTCAAGGGTTACAATATAAATTTGTTTAAAATTAAAACACTTTTTAACTCTTAAATCCTATCCTTATGAAACCAATATTTTCTTTTTTAGTCATTGTTCTTTTCTTTTTTTCTGCCCAATCTCACGCTCAAAAATATTCTAGTAATAGTTTAGATGAAGTGATACATTTTCAAAATAATCAAATGTTTGAAACTTTTGTATTTATAAAATTTATGGTTATTGAAAATAACGTAGATTCAAAGTTAGATCATTTTTCAAAAGATCTTCGCTTAGAATTATCCAGTCAAAAATGGAACACTATTTTAAATGGAAATAACACTATTTCTACCAATAGTATTTCGATGATTAAAGTGGTTGATAAAGACAAGATAAATCTCTTTGGAAATCCTTTAATGGGATTTACAGAGAAAAAAATAGTTTTTGATGAGCCTGCTTTATTTAGCGATACTTTGTTGGTTTACAGTTTTTAAGGTTGCTAATATGCTCCTTTATAATTTTGATTTACGACCCTTTTTAAGGGATTAGAATCCGTTTTCCAGTATTTGTAATCGTCATTTTTGTCATTCCGAGGAACAGGACACGAGCGATAGCGAACCTGGCGAAGCAATTTCCACTAGAAGCACGACAAAGACTGGACTTTCGATGCGGAGTTATATTGCGAAGTTACTTGCGAAGATTCTTCGTTCTTCGGAATGACAAAAATGCACAGAGCAACTTTAAACTTAAATATTAAATAAATAAAATTACTAATTCATTTAATTTAAAATCAGATATTTTTAATGTATTATATAAAGTATTTGATTAATATAAATTAATAGAAAAAAGCATAGTTTTCTAAATAATAAGGACACTATTTTTCGATATAGAATACTTCTAAAATATATTATCTTTGAAAAGCAAGACTAAAAAAACAAACACAAATATGGAAAAAGTAAAACGCTTTGAGGTTTCCCCTAAAGTCATTTGGGGAAGTTCTATAGCACTCGCAATTCTTGCTTCGATACCCAAATTATTTGATGGAGATTCGACACCCGGAGACATCATTATAAACTCTTCGATTACGTTGTTGTTTTCTGTTTTTATATGGTATTATAACATGTACAGTTTACCCAAATTTTCCTCGCAGCGCACCCATCAAAGTTTGTTCAACTGGAAACTTTTACTGAGTGTTGTCCTGGGGATTGTGGTAATGGTGATTTTGGTAATCGGACATCAGGAACTTTTTCAAATATCAAAAATGGACGCTCCAATTATGTTTGAATTGCGTGGGGTTTTAATCAATTTGATTGTGTATATGTTCTTGCATTTGCTTTTTCAAAATTATCAAACCCAACAAATGGGCCTAGAGTTAGAGCGCACTAAAGCTGTTAATCTGGGCGCACAGTATGAACTTTTAAAACAACAGGTCAATCCACATTTTTTGTTTAATAGTCTGAATACTTTAAAATCTATGGTTGATATTCAGGATCCACAGAGTTCTGATTTTATCCTGAAATTATCTGATTTTTATCGTTTTACGCTTGAAAGCAGGAAACTGGATTTGATTCCCTTACGAGAAGAACTTCAGATTCTGGATTCTTACGTTTATCTCTTAAAAGCCCGTTTCGAGGACGGATTTGTTCTGGAGAACGAAGTCGATCAAAGACAATATGATGCTGCTGTTCCGCCTTTTACGTTGCAATTATTAATCGAAAACTGCATCAAACACAATGTGGTTTCATTAGATAAACCTTTGCACATTAAATTATATACCGAAGGAGATTTCCTGGTGATCGAAAATCAGATTCAGCTAAAAAGAGGCGTATTATCTACCGGAGTCGGACTGGATAATATCAATCAGCGGTTTTCGCATTTGATTCACAAAGAAATTGAAATTGATAAAAACGAAACTACTTTTAAAGTAAAAATACCCATGATTTATGACTATCGTAATAATTGAAGATGAAGTAAAAACGGCCAAAGCACTTGGCCAGCTTATATTGAGTATCAGGCCAGATGCTCAAATTTTGTCGTATATTCAAAGTATAGACGGTGCTGTGAGTTATTTATCAGAGAACGATCAGCCTGATCTCATTTTTATGGATATTCAACTGGCTGACGGATTGTGTTTTGAAATTTTTAAAAATGTCGAAGTTTTATCGCCTGTAATTTTCTGTACGGCATTTGATGATTATGCGATTGAAGCATTCAAATCAAACGGAATTGATTATGTCTTGAAGCCATTCTCAAGAGAAAGCATTGCTCAGGCGATTAAAAAAGCAGGAGAATTGAAGAATTTCTTTCAAAGAAATAAAAAAGCAATGCCTGATTTTGAGTACTTATTAACCAGAACAGGCGAGAATACTGGAAAGAGTAGTTTTTTGGTTTTTAAAAACAATAAATATCAAACCGTTCTTACAGAGAATATTGCGTTTTTTTATATTAAAAACGAAACGCCAACGATTATGACTTTCGATAAGGCTGAGTACCAAATTACACAATCTCTTGATGAGGTTCATAAGCTTTTATCGCCAACGCAATTCTTTAGAACCAATAGACAATATTTGGTCAATTTTTCAGCGATCAGAGAAGCAGAACATTATTTTTCACGTAAGTTAATCCTCAAGTTAACTATTCCAACAGAAGAAAAATTACTGGTTGGTAAAGATAAAGCCACTGCATTTTTGAGTTGGTTAGAGAATAGATAATCTATGATTTAAAATGCCACAGATTACACATATTAAAGTGATTAATCTTTTTAATTTGTGTAATCTGTGGCAAAAAAAAAATCACTGATCATAAAAATAGATCAGTGAATATCTATTTAAATCCGTGCAATCCGTGGGCAATCCCTATTTCAAGTTAACTTTCGCTGTAGCGGAAATTTTTCCAGTCGAAGTATTTTGAATAAAACCTATTAACTCCCAGTCTTTTGTATTGAAATTTTTAGATTTTTCAATGGCAATATTTCCTTCTTTTTCATTTAAAGCGAAACTTTTAAGCTGTCTCACAATCTGAACGTGATGCAAAGTATTTCCTTTATTTTCGCCACGTGCCACTTTCGAAATGGCTTCTTTTTGAATTGTGGCAATAAACAAATTGGTATTTTGCTTTAATACATCAGTTTTAAAATGAATTGCTAAAGAATCTTTCTCAGAACGAGCACTAAGTTCCAGATTTGAAGTTTGTCGCATTGCCAAAGCATCAGAAATGTTTTTAGAAAGTGTAGTCTCATTATAACCTGCAAATTCGGTCATTCCGTTGATGATAAATTGAGGTGTGTACATGACATAAAGATTCAGCCATTTTTGATATTGTTGCTGACGAACGGTAAATTCGTTTGAACTGAATTGATCTTTCCAGCCCAAACGATCCCAATAATCAACATGGTACGTCAGGAAATAAATGTTTTTATCTTTGTTTTCGATTTGTAGTTTCGCCATCAACTCATCTGCAGGAGGGCAGCTCGAACATCCTTCGGAAGTAAAAAGCTCTACAACAGCAAATCCTTTATTATTAGAAGTTTGTATTTCGATTTTCTCTGATTTTAATTTTCCGGTTAGTTCTTCGTAACTATCAGGAAACATGAAACAGTTAAGAGAAAAGAGTACGGAAAGCGCAATTAGGGCGCTTATTAAAAGTGTATTTTTCATATGGTTTATTTGAGTGATTGTAAAAAGTAATCCCGAGACTTCGGGGGCAAGGTTTCTAGTTGAAAGACTTTGAAACTTAGCTCCCTATAGCTATCGGAATTGTGAGATTAAAACAGTAAAACTTTAATGCTTAATTGGGTAACGTATAAGTTGCTGTATACAATTTTCTAAACATAATATAAGTCACACTCACCATTATAAAAGCAATAATAGCATCAGTAGTCGCGGGAAAACCTAAAACGGCAAGTTTTGAAAAGAAAGCGAAAATGATATCAAAAAAGATTCCGGCAAATACCCATTCTTTCAATCGTAGTAATTTGTTTGGGATTAATAACGTAATTACTCCGCCAACTTTCATTACGCCAAGTAAATAAATAAAATGTTCGGGATAACCCAATTGTTGTGTGATGCCCCAGACAATAGGATTTGTAGTTAGTTCAAAAAAACCGCTTGCGCCAAACCATAAAGAAGTTAAAATGATTCCTGTCCAGTAAATAATTTTTGTTGTTTTTGTACTCATGATTTCTATTTTTTTTAAGTTGATTTATAGGACAAATTTGCGCCATAAGTCATCAATTTAAAATTGAAATTAGGTTGAAACAGACAATTTAAACTTTGAAACAGACAATCTATAAGCTGATTTAATTGAGAAGTTTTAGTATTAAAGAAAATTTGGAAATAAGGATTCATAATCACATTAAAACATGATGATTAGAACGAAGTTAATTCACCTGATTTTTTCTAAACGCAGAGGGAGTAGTACCTCTATGTTTTTTGAATATTTTGTTGAGATGGCTTTCATCATTAAAGCCCAATTCGTTTGCAATTTCACCCACACGCAAATCACTATAAAGCAATCGGTTTTCGACCAGTTTTATTCGGTATTTTGAGATGTAATCCTGTAGCGTTTCATTGGCTTGTTTTTTAAAATACCTGCCGAGATACGTTTCTGAAATTCCAAATTTTTGGCTCATAACCGTTACACTCAGTTTTTCAGGTTCATAAATGTGAGTCTGAATGTATTCAAGAAGATGATGCGTTTTTCCGTCAGATTGTTTGTTGATGTTTTCCGGAAGATATTCAGAGATATTTCGGGCAATAATAACAATAAGTGTATTGATTAGTAACTGAATCAGTTCTGTATTGTATAAAGTGGGATTGTGATATTCATGCCTGATGGCTTCGATAACAGGATGCACCAGATTTTTGTCGGTAATTCTTTTTAAAATACAGCCCGGCTGATGATGGGCATGCTGTAATATGTATTCGAGTTTATAAAGATTATTGGATGTAAAAGGTCCGTTTTTGATATAAATATCTGTAAAACGTAACTGAAAAATAGTTGTTGGACTTGTAATTTCCAAAGAATGCGCATCCTGAGGCGTGATCAAAAAAAGATGTCCCGGTTCATAGGATAATCGATTTTCGTTGATGGTTTGTACACCGGTTCCGGAAACAATATAAAGCAATTCAAAGAAATTGTTGCCTACTTCGGTATGCAGGGATTCGTTTATTTCTTTAAAAACAACTTCGTACGGAAGATATAAATTGGTTTTTATCATAACAACATATTACTAAATTAACGAATGATATTACAATTATAAAACATTTAAATCAGTATAATTTTGCTCAAAGTTAAATCAAATATTTTAATAATGGACAAAAGCACAGACAAAACCACCCAACAACAGTTTCAAAAACAAAAGATTACATTACCTATTGCGCCCGCATCCTTTTTTGCCATGACGTTAGGATTGGCAGAAACAGGAAACGCCTGGAGAAACGCCACTTCTTTATGGAATTTACCTTCTTATATTGGCGAAGTTTTAGAAGGTTTAGCCATAGTTTCTTTTTTATGGTGGATCTTGCTCTATTGCAACAAATGGATTCAGCATAGAAAATTGGCGGTAACAGAGTTCCACGACCCGGTACAATCGTCGTTTCTGGCTTTAATTCCCGAATCTATCATATTGATGGCCATTGCATTTCACATTTATAGTTTGTCAATTGCTATTTCATTGTTTTGGATAGGTTCAATTTTAAATCTTATTTACGGAGCTTATAAACTTTCAGGCTTATGGACACAAGAACGTCAAACCGAACAGACAACGCCTTCTTTATTCCTGACTTTTACCGCCAGCATTTTGGTTAATGCACTTGCAGCGGGATTATTGGGATATACCAATTACGGCTATGTACTTTTGGGCATTGGCACTATTTCCTGGCTCATCATGGATTCTGTAATCACACAGCAATTAACTGTTGGCGGACTTGGAGCCAAAACCAGAAACTTTATGGGAATTTATATGGCACCGGCAGTAATTTTATTCGTAGCCTATCAGGTTTTGGCAGGAGAAAATTTAAGTATTCCCATTGCTTATGGTTTAATGGGATATGCTTTATTTGTATTTGTCGCCATAACTTTTGCTCTAAAATGGCTAAAAGAACAGGCTTTTGCACCGGGATATTGGGCGTACACGTTTGGGATAGCCACCTTATCGCAGGGACTTTCGATTTTTGCTTTAAAAACTAGTGATTTTACGGTTTCTATATTGGCCATAATAATCTTTTGTGTAATGAATATCGTGGTTTTAGGAGTTGCAATAGGATCAGTTAAATTGGTATTGAAAGGCAATTATTTTCCGAAATAAAAGATTTTCCAGTTTTAAATTAAATTATCATTCAATACCTACTTTGTCAAGGTTTAAAACTTTGACAAAGTTAATCACACAAAGCATTTTAAAAATAAATCAGCGGCAACCCGTATGATCCGTACAATCCGCGGGCGATTTTCTCAAAAATCAAAACCAGATAATTATCTCATAATTAAAATAAAAGTTAAAACATTTGCAAATAAAGACCGAACGGTCTAAATTTGTTCCCTCAAATAAGAAAGCTATGAGTAAAGCAGAAAGAACCAGACAATTTATTATCGAAGCATCGGCTCCTATAATCAACAAAAAGGGGATGGCAGGAACTTCATTGAGCGATATTATGGAAGCTACCAAACTGGCAAAAGGCGGTATTTACGGAAATTTTGAGAACAAAGAAGAAATTTGCAAAGAATCATTTCTTTATCTCAGATCTCAATTGTCTACTAAATTGAATACAGCTGTAGCTGAAGGGAAATCGGCAAAAGAGAAATTGTTTAATTTATTGGATGTCTATGCCAATGACATCAATACGGCCGATGGCTGTCCGATTTTGAATTTTGGAACAGAAGCTGATGATACCAATCCTGCTATGAAGGAACATGTAAAAAAAGCCATTCGTTCTGCTCAAAACAGATTTTTTATTATTGCTGAAGAAGGAATAAAAAACAAAGAATTATCATTAGATATTAATCCGGAACATTTTAGCATAAAAGTTTTTGCCATGATTGAAGGCGCCATTTTATGTAGAAAAATTTTAGGTAACGATGATCAGATGAAAATTATCCTGAACAGCATTAAAACCGAATTCGAAAACTATGTATTGTAGTTTTTTTTTGAACTTTTTTAGACCGATCGGTCTAATTTAAAACTAATTAATTTTAAAAAATGAGAACTTTAAAAGAAAATCATAAGGGCTTTAGTACCTTATTAGCCCTGTCCCTTATTCCGTTATCAGGTTTTGCCACAGATATTTATTTGCCTTCACTTCCTGCTATGGCAAAAGATTTGCACGTTTCAGCTGGAGCCATTCAGCTTTCGTTAGTCTTCTTTATGTTTAGCCTCGGCGTAAGCCAAATTTTTATAGGCAGTATATTAGACAGTTTTGGACGCTTTAAAATTAATATTGCTTCGCTTGCCGTGTTTTCTGCCACAAGTTTTGTGATTGCTTTGGTGCCTGATATTTATGTGATTTATGCCATGCGAATTATTCAGGGAATTGCAATTGCCTTTATTGTCATAGCCAAACGAGCTTATTTCGTCGACCTTTATTCGGGCGAAAAGCTAAAGAGTTATATCAGTTTGTTTTCGATCATTTGGGCTTGTGCGCCTATTATGGCGCCGTTTCTGGGCGGATATTTAGAACATAGTTTTGGCTGGAGATCTAACTTTTATTTTCTTGGCGTATTATCGTTACTTTTTCTGGTTTTAGAACTTTTATATAGCGGAGAATCTCTAAAATATTTTCATCCTTTTAAATTAAAAACCATTGCACAAACCTATTCAGGAATGCTAAGATCAGGCGATTTTACTTTGGGCGTTTTGATTCTCGCAATTTGTTTTGGGCTTGTTGTCGTGTATAGTTTATCAAGTCCATTTATTGTAGAACGTGTATTAGGATATTCGGCCATTACAACGGGTTACAGTTCTCTATTGTCGGGCCTGGCGGTTATGACGGGCGGTATTATTGCCAAATCGCTTATTCATAAACCTTTGGCTAAAAAAGTCACTATAGCCGTTACAGTACAAGTGATTTTGGTATTGTTAATGATTTCTACCGCTTCTGTTACAAGCAATATTTATACACTAATTGGTTTTACAATGGGAATCAACGTTTGTGGTGGATTTATCTTTAACAATATTTACGGCTATTGTTTAAGCCGATTTTCTAAAAATGCCGGAGTAGCCAGTGGACTTACAGGCGGAGGAACTTATATGTTAAGCTCTTTATTCAGTTACGGATTTGTCAATTTATATGCCGTGAAAAGCCAGTTGCTATTAGGATTCGCTAATATTTCGCTAATCTTTATTGTGGTGATTGTTTTCATAATTTTCAACAGATACAGAGTACAGAATTTGGCAACTGTTCCTGTTAAAATGACTGGAATAAAATAAATATTGCAACAAACCTAATTCCGCTTAATTTAGATTCGGAATATTGAATTGTATTAAAAAGGATTTAAAGCTTAATCGTAAAAGCTTTAAATCCTTTTTTGTTGCGTACCTACGGCACACTAGCGAACTTGAAATTATATGTTCTACCAACATTTTGTGCCTAGAGGCACATTTTTACCTTGAATTATTATGGATACAAATTACAATATTCAAGTTTTTAAGCTTGTACATATTGCCGTTAGGCACAAAATGGTGGTAGAAAATAAAACAAATATAAAAATTAAGATTTCGCTGTTTTCTTCTTTTTTCCTAACCAGATTAATAATCCTGTAATAGGTAACGTTAAAGCGAAAAGAGAAACTAAAAATGCCAATATTTTGGTGGGTAAACCGTAAATACTTCCGGTATGAATAGGGTAGTTCAAGCGTCTTATTTTATCTCCGTTCGAAAAATTCTCATAAGGTCTTGCCTCAATTTCTTCGGCTGTGTATTTGTCAAAATAAGCGGCACTGGATTGATTCGGAATGGCTATTTCTGAATATTCTTTTAAAACCAAAATACTATTAATGGTATCAACAGGCATTCTGATTTGGATGTTTCCCGTATACGGAAAAATACTATCAGCCTTATTGTAAATGCTTTGGTAAAAAGCTGTGTGATTCAGTTTCGGATCTGTTTTTGTTGGATTTTTTACTTTTGCAGAAGGTTTTTTTGTCGTTCCATCAGCCACAAAATAAACGCCGTTTTGAAACCAGCTAAAAGCAAAATTTAATCCGGTTAGTGAGATAAGTAATAAAATTAGAAAACTGTAAAATCCAAAAGTGGAATGGAAATCCCAATTGACTCTTTTAAAAGACGCGTTCCATTTTACCGTTAATCTTTGTTTTAGGTTTTTTATTTTCTTTGGCCACCATAATATTAATCCGGAGATAAGCATGAAAACAAATATTAGGCAAGAAGTTCCCATGATTATTTTGCCGGTTTCTCCCAGTAATAATTGTCGGTGTATTTTTAAAACAAAAACAAAAAACCTTTTTTCCTGTGGAGTTGTTGCCAAAACTTTTCCGGTGTACGGATCAATAGAGAAAAATTGGGCTTTTTTATCTGAGTCTTTTCCTAAAATTTGCATCGTACGCGATGGATCATTATAGGTATATATACGTGTGATTTTTTTTATCGAATATTGTTTCTCCAGAATATCCGTGCAATAGTCAATTGTTTTTTTAGTAGTTCCTATTGCAGTAACAGTATAATATTCAGGATGTATTGCTTTGTCAATTTCCTTCTCAAAAACTAAAATACTGCCTGTTAATGCAGCAATAAAAACAATCAAACCAGATCCAAGACCTAGCCATAAATGCAAAAGTCCAATGTTTTTTTTAAATCCTTTTTTCATATATGCTGTTTTACTAATCAGTCTAATAGAATTGATTGGCAAATTTTATTAACGGTGTGTCGAATTGGTTTCTAATTCTAAAATTCTCGCACAAATTTATACTTATTTAGACTCAATATATACTATGTTGCAGAAAAATTATTTCTTTTTTTATTTAAAATAAAACAATCAGATTTTTAGTGTTTTTTAATGGAAAATGAGAATTCAATTAGGGAATAAACGTTACGTTTTTTTGAGTTTTGATATCCATAAAAAAATCCCTCAGGTTTTAAAACCGAGGGATTTAGAGTTTATTTAGTAATTACTTTAGTAAAACAATGAAAATTATTTAGTTACTTTTTTGAATCGCATCATTGGTATATCTTTCATAATTAAATTCAGTTTGCCATCTTTATCAATAGCATAACTATCAATTTCTTTAATGGTTTTTGTAAAAACCTGCTCTCCGCCACCTTCGCAGTACATTAAAGTTGCCGGACCTTGCTCTCCAAAAGTAAGTGATTTTCCTTTTAATGTAAATGGAGCGCTGTAACCATTGCAACCTGCATTTCCTGAAACTTGTTTAGTAGCTTCATCAAATTTAATAAACGGTTTTTTATCCGGAAATAACCCTTCAAAAGCAATACGCGGTCCTGAAATATACTCGAGTTCCCAGGTTGTATTATAAAGATCGGCAGTTTTTGAAGTGTCTTTCATCGAGGTACAAGAATTAAAAGATAAGGCTAAAATAGCGACGAATACTAGTACGTAATTTTTCATAAAATAAGATTTTTGAACATAAATTTAAAGATTTTTACCAGAATTCAACCTATAAATCTGACTTATTTTTAGATTCTGATTTTTCAAACAAATACGATTAAAAAAAGTACTTTGTCATCTTGTTAAGGGATAATAGGTTATTACAATAACAGTTTGCCCGTACACATACCGAAATAAAGTTGTGATTTCTCAACACATGTAAATGTTTTTGTATTTTATATGGCTGAATTTTGTTTCATCATTAAAAATAAAAAAGATGAAAACATTATTGACAACTCTGGCATTTTTAGCTGTATCATTATCCATCTCGGCACAACAAATTATTCATAAAAAAATATGGAGCAAAAAAATGAATAAGGAGATCGAAACGGTTATTATTACTCCAAAATTGATAAAAGGGAAAACCTATAAAACCGTTTATATACTGCACGGTTACAGCGGAAATCCTGATAGAACCTTCAAACAGGATATTCCTGATCTGGCAGGAAAATCTCAAAATTATAATACGATATATGTTTTGGCAAATGGTAATTTTAATAGTTGGTACGTTGATAGTCCTGTAGATAAATCATCGCAATATCAAACTTTTATAGGGAAAGAATTAGTCGATTATATTGATGCAAATTATCCAACATTAAAGGACCGACAGTTTAGGGGAATTCTGGGTTGGAGTATGGGCGGATATGGCGCATTAAATATTGGGATATTTTATTCGGATACTTTTGGTATTGTTGGAAGTTCTTGCGGAGCGCTGGATTTTAACCGTTTTGGAGAAAACTTTCATAATTATCAGGTAGATAAAGTTTTAGGAGATTTTAAAAGTTTACCCAAACAATATTTTACGTTTGATAAAACCAGGCAAATGTCTTCGGCAAATCAGTTTTATATTTTAGATTGTGGTACTGAGGATCAGCAAATGATCGATATGAACCGCGATTTTCATCATCTTTTAACGAATGAAAAAATAGAACATCTCTATATGGAATCTCCAGGCGGACATGATTCAAAATATTGGAACAAATCTTTGGCAAACCAATTGGCTTTGTTTGAAAATTATTTTAATACTGCAAAGTAAGAAACTTATAAAGATCAAAAACAGAAAACGAATTTACGAAAGAATGAAAAGAAGAAAAGATGGATTAAATTTATTTTCAAATAAGTAAAATATAAAAGCAGGCAAAAAAGAACTTTTTCTTTTGCCTGTTTTGTTTTCTAATATAACCAAAAAGAAGATTTTG
>Ga0247813_10002130_pt1 | contig 13942 bp, 14 predicted proteins | sample UWRJL169409C1_FD_180719 | JGI IMG/M metagenome (GOLD analysis project Ga0247813, IMG submission 180719) | Plant litter microbial communities from Arlington Agricultural Research Station in Wisconsin, United States - UWRJ-L169-409C-1 | ecosystem: Environmental > Terrestrial > Plant litter >... | reverse complement strand
GACAATCTCATTTCGACTATATCAAAGAAAATCCGACGTTAAAATCTATCGATGTATTTATGATGCGCCTGCATAAAGCAATGGGGATTATTGAAGCCAAAGGTGAGGAAGAAGGAACCAAAGCTGACGTTCAGGAGGAGCCGGAAAGTGCAACGGCGACTGTGGTTACGGACTCAAATGATCAGGCATAAAAAAACTTGCAGGAATCCCCTTTCCTGCAAGCTGAAAAATAATTATTAAAAATCAATCAAACCTGATTCGAAAACAAGAAGGAAATGACCCGCATCCACGGGGCATTTCCAGATTAAAACAACAATTAACATTATGAGGGTTCTTATTACGTGAATAAGCTCTTTATATTCCGACTTACAATTCCATCAGCAGCACACCCACAAGTGCTACCAGTGTAAGGCAGATATTTACTTTAAAATGTTTGCGCCATCCCAGGCGACCAAATAAACCACCGCAAGCACAGGGATACCGTTCATAAATATGGAAAACTGCGCCACCTACATAGAGGGTAAACAGCCCCATCAGGAAGAAAGAAACATACATGCCGAGCAGTCTCGTCTGGTCAAATACCAGCAGGCCAACAATAGCCAGTTCTCCTACAGGCAGTAAGTATGTCAATATTTTTCCCATCCATCTCGGAAATACCTGCGTTAACATCGCTTGTTTAAAACGGTGCATAGCCAGTAATTTTGACAGGGATGAATAAATCCACAGGATACTTAGTAATCCGCTAACAATGATTATAAAAGGATGTGTATTCATAAAAATTATCATTAAAGGGGTAAAGATTTCACAGGAACATAGTACCAAGTTACAGCAGGTTTTTGAAAAAGAAAAGGGCCATTTGACCCAAATAGATTTGGTAAATGGCCCTTTCAGGGGATTTTTTGCTGTTTAGGTAAGGGCATAGAAGACCCTGCCGGAAATTGATGCCGGCTTGACTGGACGTAGATAATGATTATAAAATTCGGGAAGGAGCTAATAATGAAGAGAGCGGGAATAGCATTTAATTTCTCAGATTTTTCGCTCTGATACGGTTCAGTGTTTTCCTGGAAATTCCAAGAAAGGCAGCAATACTTTCTACCGATGCTTTTCTAAATAAAGCAGGAGTAGTTTTCATCAGCATCAGGTAATGTTCTTCAGCAGAGCAGGCAAGCGCTAAAATTCGTTGTTCGCTTTTTTTCTGGTAGTCCTCCAGGATCGACTGAATATAGCCGTTGGTCTCCGGAAATTTTTCTACCAGTTGCATCACATACTCGTGTGATATTGAAAGCAGGATACTGGGCTCCAGTAACTCTATGTACGTTTCTGACGGTGCCTGTTTAAAAAAGCTATGTACATTCAGTACAATATCACTTTCATTCCAAAACCAGTAAGGCACTTTTTTGTCATCCTTGTAAACGTAACCCATTGCGGCTCCCTTTTCAATAAACCATGTCCGGTTAGATACCTGACCAGGGCTTAGTATAATTTGATTTTTTGAGTATACCTCCCGTTTGATCATCCCATCAAGGGTTTCCTTCAATTCGAGTCGCAATGGGGTATTACCGGCTAGTAATTTAAATAAATCCTCATTTCTCATCAGTAAATAATTATTTAGCTGTTATAAAGCTGCCACGCTCATCTTAATTCATTTTTGAGCACATGTTCGTGGCGGTTTCATGTAGTAAGTTTTTAAATTAGACAATTCGTAGTGATCGTTTGATTCAGTGAAGCCTCCTGCTTCCCTTAAATCAACTCAAAATAAATTAATATTTTTTTCCAGGTCGGTTGCTGTCATTTTTCCCATAGATATCTGAACATTTTAATTATCAACAAAATACAAAAAATTCCACCTCAAAACTTAATAGACATTATATATATATTAACATTCCATCATTTATTTTGAGGTCGGCTTTATCATTTTAATTAAAGAAACGGCCAACTGTTTTGTTTTAAAAATTAATAAACAGTCCCCAAATTTTTGTTTGCTATTCTCATAAATCTGAAAAAACCATTCCTATGATATTACTTATTAAAAGTATTTAAAATTAATTTGTTATCAAAGAAATATTTAAAATTGTTTTGATATAAATAGTTGGTATTCATACATAAACAAAAATTTCACACTTCACATTCTCGTTTATGTCATCAAAAGCCCTTTTTTAGGTATCTTGATAGTTAAACTGTTTCGCAGACAAATGCCTCACAATGTGGATAACCTGAAACCCTTAAAGGTCAAATTTCTGCTTCCCACCGTGTATTCTGACCGTTTTGTCCTTCCAGATCAGCTCACCACTCAATGGCAGGGGCAGGGTAATGTCAACCCCCAATACATCATTCGGCTTCTTTTTAAACCATACCACAATCTCGCCCGAAGGGTGTGGCATTGTGCACCGCACTTCGTCCAAACTTCCCATTGCTGGTCGGATCAATACCTTTCTGAATCCCGGAGCGCCGGGCATAATTCCGCAGATGGTCGCCAGAAAATCGTAATTCGGACTCGCACTCCAGGCGTGACAGTCAGAACGTGTAGGCTCAGGTTTCTCCGCAAAGGTAGTCAGCCCCATCTTCAGCATCTCCCGCCAGGGGGTAAGCTCCTCATAATAATGGTCGCCCATACCTGCTTTTTTCATCGCCTGTGTCAGGTAAAACCGGTAGAAGAAGGTTACCTGACCGATCGACTTATCCACGAGCATCTTTTTCATCATATCCTTCGCTTCTTTGGCGTTAACCGCATCACTCAGTATGGCCCAGATCCCTGCATGCTGACTATAACTTGTTTTATCCGGGGTGTCTGCCATCAATTGTTTATCCTCATCATAACAGCGCAGATAGGTATGGTTACAAACCTTTTTCGCCAGTTCACGGTATCTGTCCGCCATATCGTCCTGTTCAAAATGGGCAAAAAGATCTGCCGCCTGTTTGAGTGTATACGCATACTGCAGTGAGATGATTGCAGAATTACCCGTTTCTGCACCCGGGGCAGTTCCCCAATCGTTAAAGTTGTCCCAGTCAATAAAATTCCACCACGTGAGTGGTCCCAGCATTTTCATCCGCTGATCTATCCGGTTCCCATACCAGGTCATCACCTCATGAATGGCCGGCAGAAACTGTTTCACAAATTCCTCATCCCTTTTGTGCATCCAGTAGTCGTGCACCATAGACACCCAGAACAGCGAAAACGTAGGGATAATCTGCAGCCGGTTACTCGGATACCTTCCCTGCGTTAAACCTTCCGGCGTGCGCGAATGGTAAAAATCAAGAATAGACTTCCGCATCAGCCGGTCGTCGCCCGTCGTATACAATGATATCAGCGCCTGTATCCGGCTATCTCCGGTATACTGCAATTGTTCATAATAAGGCGTGTCATAATACGCTTCCCCTGCACAGTTTTGTGCCGTTCGCCAGCCAACTTTCCAGATGTCCTCCAAAGAAGCATCACTTGAGCTGAACGTGGCTTTCAACTGCAGCGGATAACCCGTTTGTACGCCACTCAGCCCTTCAATAATCAGCGGCCTGTCCTGAGTCGTAATGTCCAGCTGCACATAACGGTAGGCGCGGATCCACAGTGGCCGGAAGGTCCGGTTCTCACCACCGTCGGTTACAAACACATCATAATTTCCCTTTATTTTCTTGCCTTCCGTCTCGTTTCTGTTCCCTTTATTTCCGGCGGAATCAAATAGCGCCTCCGCATAGGTCATTTTAACTTCGGCACCTTTCCCTTTACTGAGCACCAGTTCCGGATAAGCTACAGTGTGGTAGGACTGATCGAGGAGGATACTCACCTTTCGGTTTGCCGGAATGGCCAGAGTTTCTTTGCCCTTCAGAAATTCCTGCGCGATCTTCAGTCCGCTATCTTTCCTGACTGTGTGAAAGAACTGTTTTTTTTCTTCCAGCAAGGGGATACTCCGCGGGGCGAGGGTCCATAAATTATCCGTTCCAAAACCTACTGGCTGGGGTTTACATATCACTTTTGCATTTTTCCAGAGCTGGTCGTCAAATCCCGCTTTTTCCCAGTTCCATGGGTATAGTTTCCCGTCCACAGCATCTCCGGGGCCGACTACCATATAGGCTTTCAACCTTTCCATATTGTCCAGTGCGCAAGGTTGATAAGCCATATTCTGCACTACTTTCCAGGAAGGATCCGTATCTGCAATTTTCTCTTCTCTTGTATCGCCCTGCAGCAGAAAACCTGTCTGGTTGGAAATTTGTCCCACCGGCGCCAGGTCGCCCATATTCCATACCTGCGCAGCAAGAGTATTTTCACCAGCCTTGAGGTAGGGAGCGATGTCAATGCTTTCGTAAAACCAGTTGAATAAATCACCCCTGGCCGGACCAGCGCATACCGGCGTTCCATTCACAAAGAGGCGATAGCGGTTATCTGCTGTTACGTGTATCCAGAAGGTTTCAGGTGGATGACTTAATGTAAATTTTTTCCGGAAATGATAGACCCCGTATTCCCTTTGTTTTGCGTCAGGGCTCGTGATCCAGGTGGCCGACCATGCCCGTGTAAGGAGTTGTTTGTTGATCACGACTTCCTGGGTTTTACCCTGGAAAATCCCGCTTAATACCATAGTCATAGTAAATAGTAGTTTAATCCTCATCCGATAGATGTGTTATAACAGTTAATTATATTTGGTTAAAACAAAATTACATAAAACTTTGTAATTAAAACTGCTATTCAAACAATATTATTTATATTTAATATAAATTACTGAATTATATAAGTTTTTTTTACTCCTTTTCAGAGTATTAAAAGCTTTTAGCTGATATGGGACATTGGTATGTAAAACAACACTAAGAATTTGGGTACATCCGAGAAAAAAACCTTTTCGTAGATACCCGATATTCAACGATTACACCTAAACATTATGTTATCAAAACAGGCAGCTTACCGTTCCTACGAAGATGAGGAACTAGTTAACAGGATGATGATAGGCGACAAACTTGCATTTGACGAGATTTACAACAGGTATTGGAAGAAACTGTATGATGACACTTACAAGCGACTCAAAAGGGCGGAGCAGGTAGAGGAAATTATCCAGGATGTTTTTGCCGATCTGTGGGTCAAGCGTGCGGGGAAGGAGATCCTTAAAATTTATCCTTATCTGCTGATGTCCGTCCGCTACCATGTATTTGCCATTTACCGGAAAGGGAAAACCGCTCCCCAGTTCGAAGAACCACTGGAGAATATGGCATTTTCTACCCTCCAGGCAGATTCGCTGCTCAATGAAAAAGAACTGAAAGGCTGTATTACGATTTGGCTTTCCATGCAGCCCTTAAAACGGGGGGAGATTTTCAAGATGAAATATGTGGATGAGATGAGTACCAGGGAAATCAGCGAACTGCTCGGCATTGCACAAAAGACAGTGCAGAATCAGCTCCTCACCGCCTTTGCGAGTCTCCGGGAATTCGTCACCAAAATGATGATGATTTTTTGTCTTACTTAGGACAATTGTTTATTTTAATACACTATACAATAATATGACGAAGAAAGAAGAGTTTTTAAAACTGATAGATGCCGTTAATAACCAGACAGCTACACCTCAGCAAAAGGCTGAATTAAAAGAATATTTAGTTGATGCCGACCAGAATGAAGTGAGTTATATTTCCAGTCTGAGTCCTGAGCGGGTGGACGAACTGGAGATCAGCATGCGGAGTGGCATTAACCAGCGCATCATGGAGCGGGAAAATGAGGAAGAAACGCTAAGCACCCCGCTCTATAAAAAATATGGGACTTACGCAGCTGCGGCGGCAGTATTGGTTGCGCTTTCTGTGGGCCTTTATTTATTTAAGCCCGAAAAGCAAAAACGTTTTGCAGGCACAGGAGCGAAGGTGACCCGTGATCTGTCTCCGGGCGGGAACAAGGCGATTCTGACCCTGGCCAATGGTGCAGTCATCTCACTCACCGATGCCGCGAATGGTAAAATAGCGAGTCAGACGGGCGCCACGATCAACAAAGCTAAAGCCGGACAATTAGTGTATACCGATAATGGGGGGCTTGCCGCTGCGGATGAATACAATAGCATTGCCACGCCAAAAGGGGGGCAATACCAGATTATCCTTCCCGATGGAACCAGGGTTTGGCTGAATGCGGCTTCTTCCTTAAAATACCCTGTCGCCTTTACCGGCACGGCGCGAAAAGTGGAGCTAACAGGTGAAGCTTACTTCGAGGTGGCGAAAAACAAAGCGAAACCATTTATTATCCATACGGCGAAACAAGAGGTGACCGTGCTGGGTACCCATTTTAACATTAACGCGTATGCAGATGAGCCCAATACCAGGACTTCTTTACTGGAAGGTAGTGTTAAAGTGGCTAAATTGAATGACGTCGCTTCGGTGATTATTAAACCCGGACAGGCAGCTTTAGTGGGCGATCCAAACAGCGCTTCAAGAATACAGATTGCATCCATAGATCCCGATGAGGCAGTGGCCTGGAAAAACGGCTATTTTATGTTCGACAGTGAAAACCTGGAAAGTATCTTACGTAAGGTGGGTCGCTGGTACGACGTAGACATTACCTGGCAATCAAGAAACAGTGCGCAGAAAGAATTCAGCGGGACCATTTCCAAATACAGCAATGCTTCACAGGTGCTCAAAAAACTGGAGCTGACCGAGGCGGTGCATTTCAAAATAGAGGGAAGAAAGATTATTGTACTCCCTTAACCATTATTTAAAAATAATCACAAAATAAGATAGGACATCCCATTTTTTTAAGACACTATTACACAAATAGATGTAATAACTATTGCCTATGGAATCATATCTCAAAAAATTTTTATTCAATCTTATTGTTGAGCTATTTTTAGAAAATAAGTGCAATGAGACTGCCAAGATGTTATTGAACCGTTATTGTGATCTCTTCGATGATGAAATGGGAGATTTCTTCGGTAATATGTCGCCCGAAGCTGTACGGGAAATGGAAAAGCGGATGTTAGCTAAGATCCATGAAATTATCGACCGGTTAGATTAACCTGCTGGTATTTATCGATTACCTCCAGCAACTGATCCAGATCGTGGTCAGTATTGTAGAAGTGGAAAGACACCCTGGTACCCTTACCACGGGCCACACACGAAATTCGTGCTTCAAGCAGCTTTTCAAATAATTCGGCATTCGTCTTCAGGTTAAAAATCGACGAATGTTTTCTTCCCGGAATCAGGTGTTCCAGTAATCCGCGAGCTGTAAAAGCTTCTTTTGCCCTGAGCGCCAGAGACGCAATCCGCTGCTCAATCATTTCCATCCCAAATTCTTCCAGTAGTAAGATCGACTGGTTCAGGCTGCCCAGTGCAAGTGTATCCTGATGTCCCGGTTCAAAGCTGAGCGGCAGCAAATCATGATTCATCTCGTCCTTCAGCAATACAAATCCATTCCCATATCCGCCCAGCATCCATTTATAGCCACTCGCAATCAATACATCGATGCCCGAATGCTCAAAATCAAAGCGCTCCGTTCCGCAAAACTGTGTGCCATCCGCAATAATGATCAGCTGCGGATACATTTCCTTTATCTTCCTGATAAATTCCAGGTCCATCCGGTAACCGGTAATATATTGTACCAGGCTAAAGGCAAATACATCAGGCCGGTAAGCTTTCAGGTTTTGCAGGATATTTTCCTCCAGCTGCGCATCAATCTCCTGGTACATGCAAGAGAATCTTCTCCGCTCCACTGCCACATTCACCGAAGGATAATCCTCCTTCAGCAATAAAAAGCGTTTGTCCGTTCCCAGGCTGTTCAGGTAGGTATTGAAACCATATGAGAAATTGGGCACCAGGAAAATATTGGCTTCCTTCGCATTAAAAAACCGCGACAATGAAGTTTTCAATTCCCGCGGCAAACCCACCTGAGCAGCGCGGAATTCACTCCCTTGTTCAAAAAACTCCAAATCGTGCTGCCTCCGCCATTCCAGCAGCGAGGTCGATAAAATACACGAAGAAGCAGTATTCAGATAAGTGCAGGAATCAAGGATCGGGAAATGCTGTGCGAAGTTCATCGGACTAAAATCGTTAAAATATAATTATTGATCAATAGATTTTTCCATCAGGTGTGCAGGCAGCTCCATATGGAGACTCGATTCATCCGCTAAAGGTGCGAGCCTTTTTGTTTCCAACGGGATAATGCCCGACCAGATCGGGAGTTCCTGATCTTCAGGCTCATCATTAGGCATGCCGGTACGAATCTTTGCCGATGCCTGATCCAGTTCAAATGCCAGTACTGTCGTTTTTCTGATTTCACTTTTTGTGACCGGGCGTAAATAATCCCAGCTTTCCGGAACGGTTTTATTCGTCAGCCATTCAAATGCCGCGATTTTATCTTCCTCGCTTTCTATTTTTATGGCCTGTGCAAAGATCACTACGGAACGGTAATTTACAGAATGACTAAAGGCCGATTTCGCAATCACGAGCGCATCCATTAAGGTAATTGAAATACAGACCGGAATCCCTTTTTCGATTTCGCGGATAAAATGGCTGCCGACCGACCCATGGATATAGATCTTGTCCTCATAACGCACAAAGGCGGTCGGGATGGAAAATGGTCTGTTTTCAAAGACATAACTGACGGTGCAGTAAAAGGCTTCATCGAGAATAGGGTAGATGGTCGCTCCATCAAAATGTGCACGTTTTGCCGCGCGGCTGGGGATCAGTTCTTTGTTTGGGACTTTCATAATTGGTTTTTTCATTTATGGTTTCTTTGATCTTTCTTTTTACAAATCTGTATCTTTACCGGACTATTGTAATCATCCGGTTTTTACAAATGCAGTAGTCCAATTTCATGCAATACCTTTACTCTAATCTCGCAATAGATAAAACATCCGCTATCCCTGTTTACCAGCAACTCAGTAATCAGGTGATCGCATTGATTAAAGGAAATCAGTTGCATGGCGGACAAAGATTACCCGGCAGCAGGCAACTGGCCGAAAATTTAAACTTGCACCGCAAAACGGTGATCCGTGCCTACGATGAACTCATCGCCCAGGGCTGGCTGGAGAGTCGCCTGGGTAGTGGAACCTATATTGCCGAGCATATCCCTAAAGTCGAATTGCAGCAGTTAAGCCGGAAGAATGACCCGTCCTTGCCAAACCCATTAAGCACAGCAGGTTATGAACTCAAAGAATTCAGCCATCTCCAGCCCCAGTTTGTACCTGTACATAGCGCGCTCTATTTAGATGATGGCTTTCCGGATGCAAGGCTGGCCCCCTTAAAAGATTTATCCAGAGCCTACCGTACCCAGCTGCTTTTGGGTAATCCATATGCCAGGTTAGGTTATACGGATCCAAAAGGATCGGTACAGCTCAGGAATGAATTGTCTTTTTATCTCAATGAAACCAGGGGGTTAAATACGACCGCAGGCAATATTCTAATTGTAAGGGGCTCAACCATGGGTGTTTATCTGGCCAGTACAGCCTTATTGGGTGCAGGCGACTGTGTCGCGCTTGGCGAATCTTCGTGGTCAGGTGCCCGCCTGAATTTTATACAAGCAGGAGCGAAGGTGATTGCTGTTGCGGTCGACCAATACGGTCTGGATCTCGAAGCACTGGAGCAAATCTGCAGCAAACAACCCTTGCGGATGGTGTATGTCACTTCCCATCACCATTATCCCACTACCGTTTCCCTGCGTGCCGACCGCCGTTTACAGCTGTTGCAGCTTTCCCAGAAATATGGATTTATCATTTTTGAAGATGATTATGACTTTGATTTCCATTACGAAAACAAACCCATTTTACCACTTGCCAGCGCAGATGCAGCAGGGATGGTTTTATATTCAGGTTCTTTCACCAAAATTATTTCCCCTGCATTTCGCGTAGGTTATATTGTAGGTCCCGAAAATGTCATTAATCAGCTCAGTCGCCTGCGCCGGCTTGTCGACCGCCAGGGCGATACCATGCTCGAAAATGCGATGGCAGAATTGCTGCAGCAGGGCATCATTCAGCGGCATTTACGGAAATCCTTACGCTTGTACCGACAGCGCAGAGATTTGGCCTGCCAGTTATTCTCGGCCGCCCTTCCAACTCAACTCACTTTCAAAATCCCTGAAGGCGGCATGGCTATCTGGGCGCAATTTGATCCTGCCATTGATCTTGCCCTTCTTTCCAAAAAAGCCTTAAAAAAAGGGCTTTACTTTTCCAGCGGTCTTTCCCATAACCCAGCAGGTCAAACCCTCAATTCAACCAGACTCGGTTTTGCGTCCTCCACACCCGCAGAACTCGAGCAGTCGATAGCGATCATCAAGCAGCTCATTTAAAGAAAATAGTACATTTGCAATTTATTTACCAATAATCCATTAAATGATGAAGAGATCACTATTATGTTTTGCCGCTCTGTTTACTGTTCATACCTTCACCTTTGCTCAGCAAGTCCCTCTGAAAACGCAACTCAACACCATCATTCAGTCTAAAAAAGCGACGATTGGGATTGCCGTTCAGGGACCGGGCGATAAAAATGCTGTTATCATCAATGGCGATCACCGTTTCCCTATGCAGAGTGTCTATAAATTTCCTCTTGCACTGGCGGTTCTTAAAAAAGTGGATGAAGGTAAACTCGCCTTAAACCAGAAAATCAAGATTACAAAAGCCGATTTACTCCCTACCTATAGTCCGATGCGCGATAAATATCCCCAGGGAGGTGTGGAGCTGAGCCTCGCAGATATCATTGGTTACAGCGTATCACTCAGTGATAATAATGCCTGCGATATCCTTTTCCGTCTTATCGGAGGTACTGCCGTTGCTGACCAATACGTGAAAAACCTGGGTGTAAAAAATATGTCCATTGCCACTACAGAGGAAGAAGCCGGGAAACGCTGGGACGTACAATACAGCAATTACAGTACGCCCGGTGCTATGCTGCAAGTAGTGGAATTGTTCAGACAGGGAAAATTGTTGAGCGCGACCAGCAATGCTTTTTTGAACAAGGTGATGACTGCTACTTCTACAGGGGCTAAACGATTGAAAGGGCAGCTTCCAGCCCAGGCGCTTGTCGCCCATAAAACCGGAACCTCTGGCACTAACAAAGAAAAACTAACCCCTGCTACTAATGATGCTGGTATTGTAACCGGATCCGATCAGCGTAGTTTTTCTATCGTTGTTTTTGTATCAGACTCCAAAGAAACAACTGCTACAAATGAGGCTATCATTGCCGAGATCTCTAAATGCGTTTGGGATTACTACAAAATGAAATAGCTTTATTCATAAACCTGGTTTCCCAGAATATCTTCAACACCCTGTACGTAATATTCGTTACCGGTCAAATTTGCCCTTATTGTTCCAGGTGAATGTCAATTCACGATGCAGGATATATTTCGAGTACCTGGCATATTCCTGTTCATCAGAAAATCTTAAAACGATGTTTTTACCCTTTTCAGGCAGTGTGAGCGTCAGTGCTGCAAACTTAATATCGTCCTTTATTTTTTTCGTTGTTCCAGGTTTACACATCTGCGTCACCAGTCGGTCCATCATGATATTGAAATCCGGTGAATATCCTTTGAACACTTCATCCTGAACAGCGGTCAGCTTAACACCAGCTGAATGGAAAAAAGTCAGTTCGTTTTGAAAATAACCTCCGTTGCTTCCTCCAATAGCAGCACACCCTACCAGCTGTTTCTTATTATAATTCCAGATACATATTTCAAAGCGCTGATATCCCGATTGCCCTGCTGTATAAGACTGGTTAACCCTAATGAAGCCGGAAGTTTTTGCAATTTCTATCGTATATTCCATATCTTCTTTAATCAACGATCCTTCGTTAACCAGTTTTTTCCTTTCAGTGCTGCTCAAATCGTCAATTAGTTTAGCAGGTAGCTGATAAAACACGTCAATCACCGATTGGGAAAAGGCAAAGTTGGCGCTTAGCAGGAGTGTCAGGAGGGCGAGTTTGAATTTCATGGATATTTTCAGATTGATTATGCTGATTTACAAGTAAAGGAAAAAATATACTAAACGAATGATAGTCATGTATTACACCTACCTAAGAATCAATTTATTCATTATTTTTCGGAAAAAGATTTTTCAGGATGATTAACATCATTCCGATCACATTAATTGAAGTTGTAGTCAGTAAAACAATCAAAACCTGATCTGAAATATTAAGCCCTAAAAGGTATTTATTGAAAAATAAAGCTGAAATAACTGAGGCTAGCCAAAGAAAAATGACTGATGAAAAGATATAAGTTAAATGTGTTCTTAGCTTAGTATCCATTTCAAATCGATTTAATTTAGCATCCCCTAATTTATCTTCCAGTAAGTCAGTTTGTTCCCTGGCAACTAGAATATCTTCTATTTGTTGTTCCTCGACAGATGAAATTGAAGAGCGATCTAAATTATCTGATATTGTAGACATAAAATTTAGTTAGTGGTTTTTGGTTTTAATTTTTCATTATAATGCTCAAAAGTATCATCGTCTGATATAGCCGCATTAGTACCTTTTTTATATACTTTTTTCCAGGGGGTCCCATCTTTGTGCGTTAACGCACTTAAATAAATTCCATCAAACCGGCCAAATAGATTCCAGATTTTATCTAAAAACTTTTTATCATCAGCGCTGATGGAATCGTCGCCCACGCGATTGGGAATTTTGTCTTTAATTATACTTCTTCCATAACCTTTCAGGCTTTCGTATAAAGAAGGGAACACCGGGCCAAAATCCCAGGCGAATGGTAATTCATCTGTGAGTCTTTCTTTTTTATTGGTTAAAGCTAAATACAAGCCATATGAAATATAGGTAAGTTTAATTAACTTCATCGGCGTGAGATTTCCGTTGTCAGCATATTTTCTGATAAAATAATTAGCGATGGTCGTTGGGGTATAAGGCATATGACATTAAGAGGGAAATATTATAAAATCAAATGTACAATATAAAATAATATTGAACAACATAATAATTCAAAATAGTAAAATTTAATTAACCATTAAGATTTTTATTGGTTTTTCGGATTATAGTTGATCTGGTTTACATCATTTGAGAAAGCGAAAAATCATGTATGGCCTGATTTTTATTACCTAATATAAAAGCAATCGGATACCTATGAGAATAGCTACATATAATGTTAACGGTGTAAATGGCAGGCTTCCTGTACTTTTGCGCTGGCTCGAAGAAACCAAACCAGATGTGGTTTGTCTGCAGGAATTAAAAGCACCGCAGGAGAAATTTCCCGAGCAGGCTTTTCTTGACGCCGGTTACAATGCTATTTGGCAGGGACAGAAAAGCTGGAATGGAGTAGCTATCCTAGCGCGGAATATGGAAATCAAGGAAACCCGTCGCGGATTGCCCGGTGAGGAAGAAGATGAGCATAGCCGTTATATTGAAGCATTTATCAATGGGGTGGTCATCGGTTGTCTTTATCTGCCTAATGGTAATCCTGCACCCGGACCGAAACTGGAATACAAATTACGCTGGCTTGCTCGATTGAATGCGCATGCTGCCGAACTCCTCAAATTTGGTCTGCCAGTCGTATTAACCGGCGATTACAATGTGATCCCTACGGACTTTGATGTGTACAAGCCCGAGCGCTGGGTGGAAGATGCCCTGTTTCGTCCGGAGGTTCGTGCTGCATTTCATGAAATCATTGCACAGGGGTGGACGGACGCGATCAGGAAGCTCTATCCCGAAGAAAAGATTTATACGTTCTGGGATTATTTCCGCAATGCCTACGGTCGTGATGCCGGTTTACGCATTGACCATTTCCTGCTCAGTCCAAACCTGGTCGGCCGACTCACGCAGGCAGGAGTAGACCGTCATGTTCGCGGCTGGGAGAAATCCAGTGACCATGGTCCGGTGTGGATTGAATTGGCGTCAGCTGACACCTAAAAATCCTTTTGCTGTAACTAATCCCGCTCCAAATGATCTAAAGCTTAAAAATATATTATGAATTTTATAGGCAACCTGATCTGGATCATTTTTGGCGGAATTTTTATCTTCTTTGAATACATCTTTGGCGGCTTAATTCTGTGCCTTACTA
>Ga0247813_10002129_pt1 | contig 13953 bp, 14 predicted proteins | sample UWRJL169409C1_FD_180719 | JGI IMG/M metagenome (GOLD analysis project Ga0247813, IMG submission 180719) | Plant litter microbial communities from Arlington Agricultural Research Station in Wisconsin, United States - UWRJ-L169-409C-1 | ecosystem: Environmental > Terrestrial > Plant litter >... | reverse complement strand
CATTCAGTTTAGAAAGAATTCTTTTCTTCTCATCCAATGCCGGATTGAAAGCCAAAGCTTCTTTCTCGATTTTATGTCGCAGCCAAGCAAGCTTGTCAGGATTTCTAATGTAGGTGTATTCAAAACCAACAGTACCTTCGTAGATGTAGACCAAGGCTTCCATTACTTTTCTCAAGGGCACCGCACCAATGCCTAGTTCTTCACCTGCAGAAGGGAAGACTGTATCGAGGTCGGCATCAGACAAACCGAAGTCAGCCAAATCCAAAATCGCTTTGCGATCTTTTCTTGGTCTTACCGGGTTGGTTTTTGATTTCAAGTGACCTCTGCTTCTGTAGGCGTGGATCAGGTAGTGCACTCTGATTTCTTTTTCAGAAACCGGAGCAGGCTTAGCCGTTGAAGCAGCCGCCGTTCCGTTCGCTGCACCGTTGCCGTTGCTCGCTACTTTCTCACCGTACTTCTGAATAGAGAAGTCAAACCCTTCAAAAAACTTTTGCCAGCTTTCGTCTACCGAAGCAGCGTCTGATTTGTAGGAAAGGTAAAGCTCATCGATATAACTCGCATGAGCATTGGAGACATAAGAGTATTTGTCCATTGTGGATAATTTGGTCTTTGTTTACAAATCAAAGTTACTAAACGGCTTAAATAATAAAAATTGCTTAACCGCCTAGGCAAATATAAATTGTAAATCAACCGTTTAAATAATCGCTCAGGTATTTGAAAGCAGAAGTAAGTTGACCCTTATTCAGCACCGCACACCGGGTAATCAGGTCACCGTATGGCTGCTTCATCAGATCGGGCAAAACGTTGTTAATAAACTGATTTCCAAAGTCTTCAGAGGCATCACGAGGGAGCTCGCAAGGCAGATTATCGATGGCCATTACCGTGATGTTGCGTGGGTCGGAAAAAGGGGCTTCGAGGTCAGAATTGAAGGGATTGAAGTCGTAAGCCGGGTCATAAATATTTGTAGGCTTTACTGTAGAGGGAATGGATCCCCCAATGTCACAGGTAATGTCAGAAATCAAACGAATACGGAAACCAGGAGAGCGCATATCCCTGATGCTGAATAAAATAGGTGCTTGCGGATCCCAATAAGCCGTGGCTATCAATACGTCGGCAGCATTGGCATAACGAGAAAAAGTAGAGGTATAACCCAAAGGATTGCGATGGAACTCAGAAGCTTCAAATGGGGCGCCGTCCGTCCGTTCATTGTAATGTTTAGAAGACAACACGGTATAAACAGGCTCCGTTGTTTCTTCTATCGCTAAGAAGTCGGAAGGATCTATTCGTTTCATACCCACTGCTTCCATGATTTCTAGCGCACCTTTACCTACTCGGCCTGCGCCTGTAATGACAAATTTCAAAGGTGGTAATTTCACATGGCGCAACTGTAACTTGAGATCTACCCTATCAAAACAATCGTAGGCGTTCTTCAGGTCAAAGAGTTTATACTTTTTACCTAGCAACTTAAAGGTATTGTAGGCACCCACAATACCGGCAAATCTTCCGAAGGCAATGACACGGTTTCCTTCTTTGTCTTTTAATGCCTCGTAATCGATCAGCGTAATGCGCTTCGCTGCGATCTCCTGAAATAAGCGCTGGTTGTGGCTTTGCTTCTTGATGGTATGAGAAAAAAACAAATAGGTCTTATCGGCCATCAGCAAATGAATGGGGACTTCCTTGATCCCTAAAAGGATATCGCATTCCGAAAGGTCTTCCTGCAGCTTCAATCCTTTCTGTGCATATTCTTTATTGGAAATACAACGCACGTCACTGGGCTGTATCAGCAGTTCTACATGCGGATAGCGTTTCAATACCTCGAGGCATTGATCCGGTGTCAGTAAAACCCTTCTGTCAACAGGAATCTTACCTTCTCTCAGGATACCAACTTTCAGCGAGGCCATCTGTTGTCTTTTTAGTTTGAGGGGAACGGCGGTAAAAGATAAATCCATACTCTCCGCCTATGCGCTCCAGATTAGGATGCCCTTTGATCTCATTGTCTGCGTCAGTTGCTACTTTCGTTACAATGTATACGGTTTTATCGATTTCACCATTCAACAACCAGTTCAGGTCTTCTGCAAAAGGATTCGCTTCGGGTTGCATGTTGGCATAAAAGTAATGCGCATAACTTTTATAACCATGCACATACACGTACTTGTCTTCCTTAGCAATGCTCTTATAAAAATCAATGGCTTCCTTCTGCGAAATTTCTTCTACTCTCGGAACCACTAAGGGCAATACCAATTCTATAGAGATCAATACACCAACGAATAAAAACACGATGGCTCTGAAGGCATTCTTCTTTGCATAAAGGCCAAACAGCAGCAACCCTGCATATAAGGCTATGCCTGCGATCCATTCGTAACCTTGCCATTGCACAGGCGCCTGTAGATTGGACCAGGTAAAAGGATCGTTTTGGCGGATGTCCTGAATAAATGAAATCTTCATCCACTGCGCTTTATGCGCCATAGCTAAAGGAAGTAAGATAAAAACCGCCGCTAACACGCCACCGATCAACGTAAAAAGAAATCCCACCCATTTTTTACTATAGGCTTCGCCTTTTTTCAACTGCTCCTGTATGATCCAGGCGCCGATGAATGTGAGGGGGAAATAACAGAAGGAGGAGTAATGCACAATCTTCGTATTCACGATAGAAAATAAAACCAACACTACCCAGAAAGAAATTTTGATCCATACGAGGTAATGTTTGAGTACCTCGTTTTCTGTCTTACGAAACAAGCCTTGTATAGCAAAAATAGAAACGGGGAAACAACCCAGAAATAAGACGATGGCATGGTAATAGAACGGTCCGCCGTGGCCCGCGTCCTGTGTTTGAAACAAACGGATCTGGTATACGATAAATTCTTGCAGGAAGTACGGGCCGTTCTTTACAAACTCTACTCCAAACCAGGCAAAGGAAACAACGAAAACGACAGCGGCATACTTTAAGATATCAACAATGGCAATGGCTTTCCATTGGCGCTGGTACATCCAATACACCACTACAGCAAGTCCTACAATCAATACGCCGACCGGGCCTTTCGTTAAGGTAGCCATGCCACCAAAGAAGCCTGCAAAATAAATATCATTGCCAGACCAGCCTTGCTTGCGGGCTTCGGTTTGCCTGGCCCAGAAATAAATAGAAAGGAAAATGAATAGATTAAACGTCGGATCAATGATGCCGGAACGGAAATAAAAATGCGGAAGAAAAGATCCTACATAGGTCAGTACCCAAATGAAACCAAACTGTTCGCTGACTAACTTTTTACCGATGCGGTAAATAACGACTAACGTAATGATTCCTACCAGCGCATTGGGAAGACGTGCGGCAAATTCATTCACGCCAAAGATTTTCATGCAAATCACCTGCATCCAAAAGAAGAAAGGTGGCTTTTCCCAGAACGTTTTGAAGTTGATCTGTACTTTGAAATAGTCTCCGGTAATCAGCATTTCGCGTGCGGATTCAGCGAAATTAATTTCGTCCCAATCAAACAAGCTCACATTGCCAAGAAAAGGGATGAACAACAAACCTCCCAGTAATGCAATCAGCCACTCATTTTTATACTGCTTCATGATTTGGATTTTTTTATAAGCGAGATCAACGATTGATTGAATACCGGACGGCGAAGAAATGATTCTCTATTCTCCAGTAAAGGAAATATAATGGTCGTTAGTACAACAGCTACAAACGAACCGACTAACACGTCAATAGGGAAATGCTGCAACAAATACATACGCGATAAACCTGTCAGGGCTGCCAATGTAAAGACCAGGACCGTATATCTTTTCTGTGCATAAAAGCATATACACAAAGCAAAACAAAAAGCCTGCGCCGTATGCCCGGAAGGGAAACTGTTGAACTTATGGATCTCCAGCCAAGGAATATAATATACGCCTTGTGTCTCCTGAAAATAAATGAAGGGCCGGGGTTCAACAAACGTAAACTTTAATGCTTGTATGACAAGTACGAGAAGGAGAAAAGTAATCGTAACCACCAATGCTTTGCGTATGTTGACAAACAAAAGCAGACCAACAAGAAATAGTACAGAAAATAATCCGTCTCCAAAATAGGTCATGCCAAAGAAAAAATAATCCCACACATGATAGTGGTACTGATTAATAAACAGCAAAGGCTCTCCTTTTGCTGTCAACAAAAGAACTGCACCACATACCAACCAAAACAGCACGGTCAGGATATAGAAAAGTTTATTCTTTTGAATCAGTTCAATCACTTCGTTTATTTTTTGGGAGTCTTTGGTTTCTTCGCCGGCGGTTCTTCGTCTTTGCGATCGCGTAACTTTTTATCGTCTACATTTTCATTGAGAAACTGATTCAGTTTATCGATGTCATAAGACGTGACCACCTCTCCCAGTGAATTGATGTTCACACTCAATCCATCCAAGTCCGGATTGATCTTGGCGGCTTTGCTGTCTTTAGCGCTTGTTTTCTTTTTAGCCATGGTGCTTGAAATTAGAAATTTCAACTGTTGGCGCAAGCATTCGCTTGTGCCTTTTATGTCTCAGCGCATTTGCGCGGGCTTAGTAATAATTTACTGCTGCCTTCTATGCTATCCCCGAGCTCAAGCTCTATGTCATTTTAGGCACCAGATAAATCTGGCGCCAACATCAATGACGAATGACAAACGATTTTACTTTAACTTATCTGTACTGTAATACAGCTACCGCTTGTTGTAGTCTACCCACTGCTTCGTCCTTGCCCAAGATAGAAATGATCTCCATCAAGTCAGGACCGGCTCCGTTTCCTGTTAAGGCTACGCGAAGGGCTTGCATCACTTTGCCCATTTTTATTTCCTTCTCGTCCAGTACTTGCTGGAACAATGCTTTTGCCGAGGGACCATCCGGTGTAGCTGACAATGCCGCTAAAGCCGATGCAAAGGCTTCGATAACTGTGACTGCCTCACTTGTCCATTTTGTTTCAATCACTTTCTGGTCGTACACGATTGGACGTGCAAAGAAGAATTGACATTCTGTATACAAGTCCGCCGGGAACACAATCCGTTCTTTCAGCAAGTCTATGATTTTATCTAAATCGGCCGTAGTGGTTATACCATGTTTTTTCAAATCGGATTCCAGGTAGCCCCTTAACTCTGACGCGGGCTTCAAACGCAGGTAGTGTTGGTTGTACCATTTCGCCTTGGCGATATCGAACTTTGTTCCGGACTTACCGATGCGTTCAATGCTGAACGCTTCAATCAATTGATCCATACTGAAGATCTCTTCGTTGTTGCCAGGGTTCCAACCTAAGAACGCCAGGAAGTTTAACAGAGCTTCCGACAAATAACCTTCTTCTCTAAATCCTTTGGAAATATCGCCCGTTGCCGGATCTTTCCATTCTAAAGGAAATACAGGGAAGCCTTGCAAGTCCGCATCCCTCTTGCTCAATTTACCTTCCCCATCAGGTTTCAGCAACAAAGGCAAGTGTGCAAACTGCGGCATGGTGCTTTCCCATCCTAAAAATTTATACAGCAACACGTGCAAAGGAGCAGAAGGCAACCATTCTTCTCCACGGATGACGTGTGTGATGCGCATCAAATGATCGTCTACTACGTTGGCCAGGTGATACGTAGGCATGCCGTCTGACTTCATCAAGACTTTATCGTCGATCGCTGAAGAGTGAACCATCACCCATCCGCGTACCAAATCATTCAAACGCACTTCTTCTTTACGCGGCACCTTCAGGCGGATCACATAAGGATCACCGGCTGCCAAACGTGCTTTCACTTCGTCTTCAGGAAGTGTCAGCGAATTTTTCATCGTGGCACGAGTGATGGCATTGTATTGTGGTGATGCCACTTTCGCCGCTTTCAAGCGGTCACGCATGGCATTCAATTCCTCTTCCGTATCAAAAGCGTAATAGGCATTGCCTTCGTCGATGAGGCGTTGCGCGTACTCTCTGTACATCGGCTTGCGCTCCGATTGTCTGTAAGGTCCGCAGTCTCCCGGATTATCAGGACCTTCATCGATCACAATGCCAATCCAATTCAAGGCTTTCTTGATGTATTCTTCTGCACCGGGTACAAACCGGGTCTGATCGGTATCTTCAATACGCAATAACATTTTACCACCCATTTTGCGGGCGTACAAATAATTATACAAGGCGGTCCTTACTCCTCCGATGTGCAATGCGCCGGTAGGACTAGGGGCAAAACGTACTCTAACATTTGATGATGACGACATATAATTTTTAAAATAATGCGAATTAGAATTTCTATTTAGAGTCAATTATTCTTTTTAATAGATATGGTCTTATCAAGAAGAAAATAATGTTGACTTTTTCCTATTGGGCGTGTCCCCGCTGGAAACAACTTGGTATTATCAACTTCTGTACAGCGGGGTCGGGCTTTCGCCACTCGCTTTCCCGCTGAAAAAGCGGGAAGAGCTCAGACAATGGCTCAATCCCTCACGCAATTCTTTAATACTTACAATACTGCTATGCAAGAAATCTCTACGTTCACGTCTTTCGGCAGTCTACTCACTTCTACTGTTTCACGTGCGGGAGGATTGCTCTTGAAGTATTCTCCGTAGGTTTCGTTGATGGCAACAAAGTTACCCAGGTCTTTTACGAAAATGCTGGTCTTTACCACATGAGTAAAGTCAAGACCCGCGGCGGTCAATATCGCCTGAAGGTTTTTCATCACCTGGTGTGTTTCTGTTTTAATATCTCCTGTGACCAGATTTCCTGTTTTGGCATCCAATGCGATCTGACCGGAAATGTACAGGGTATCTCCGTGCTTTACCGCCTGGCTGTAAGGTCCTATAGGAGCCGGAGCATCTGCGGAATTAATAATTTGCTTACTCATATCGTGTAAAAGATTTGGGGGTGTAAAATTAGTAATTTTTACGATAACCTCAGCCATAATTCAAGCGGGAAAGGCAAAGGCATTGTGGCTTCATAACCAGCTTATTGATTTCCTAGCTGGTCTTTTTGTTTTTGGTGTTGAGAGAGAGCATGAGGATCAAAATCGTAGAACAAATGCAGGTAAACCACACGGGAGTAGCGGAAGATAAAGGGAAAGAGAACCAACAAGCTCAACGCATACACTACCAGCAATAGTACCGGATCAATATGGAGCATGATATACAAGCCAAAGAAGCAGATCACAAATAAGGCAACACAAAATCCATAACTGACATACATGGCACCCATGTAAAAGCCAGGCTCAGGATTAAAAGGCTGACCACATTTATCACAATGCTTCGGCATAGCATGTAATTGTTTGACATGAAAAGGATTGACGTCCTTGTACATGTTGCCCTGGTAGCACTTGGGGCATTTCATACGAAGAATGGCAAATAATTTTTTCACTAAGCTCCCAAAGACTTTACGTAATCAATGTATTTCTTCATCGCGTCTTCCTGCGTTATCCCTTTCAACGAATCCCAGGCGTTAAATTTGGCAATGCCTGGAAAGTCAAAGAAATTGGTTGGCTTCTCGATGTTCACATCCCCTTCTGTTGCTTGCTTGTACAAACTGTATAATTTTAGCAAAACATCGTTTTCCTGTTTTGGTAAGCTCTTGACATTCACAGAGGCTTGCTCAAATTCCTGCTTTAAATCCATCTTTAATTGATTTTTAGGGTTAGCTTTGCTCCCTCAATATAAGCCGTTTTCATGAACATTGACACCCTCCTCCGAGAAAAAAGAACCATCCAAATCAATACCGCTCCGGGAATGAACGAGTGGTTGGAAAAGGAACTGACAGAGCTAGGTTATGCCTGCACCAAGGTAGGTATCTTCGGCGTCACGCTTCAAGGGAACTTCAACGATTGTATCAGTTTAAACTTACGCTTGCGGACGGCACACCGCATCCTGCTCGAACTGAAAACGGTAACGGCTGTTAACGCTCAGCAGTTGTACGATGAAGCGTACCTTATTCCCTGGGAAAACCTGATCGAAAAAGATGGTTATGTGTCTATCGATAGTTTTGTAAAAAACGACACGATGGTCGATCCGCGCTTTGCCAACGTGCGTATCAAAGACGCCATCGCCGATCGTTTCATGCAACTGACCAAACAACGTCCCGACTCCGGTTCGGAATTTATCGGTACCGTGATCTACTTGTTTTGGGTCAATGAAAAAGCAGTCATCTACCTCGACACTACAGGACCTACACTGTCCAAACACGGTTACAGAAAAATCACCACAGAAGCACCTTTGCTTGAAAGCCTGGCCAGCGCCCTTATCATCGCTTCGGGCTGGGATAAAAAATCCAATTTCGTCAATCCTTTCTGCGGAAGTGGAACACTCGCTATAGAAGCCGCCTGGATGGCGACTGGCATGACGCCCGGTTTGAACCGCGATAAGTTCGGATTTCAGCATGTCAAAGGATACAATCCGAAATATTACAACCAGAACATTGAGTACCTGGATAAAAACATCAAGAAAGAATTGGACTTTCGCATCCTCGCTTCTGACAGGGACAAGAGTTCGGTAGAAGCCGCGAAGATCAATGCCAAAGCAGCCGGCGTGGATCACCTGATTGATTTTACGGTACAGGATTTCCAGACGGTAGAACTTCCCGAACAAAAAGGGACCATCCTCATGAACCCGCCATACGGCGAGCGCATGGGAGATAAAGAAGAATTGAAAACCCTGTATGGAGATATCGGAGCTTTCTTCAAGAAATCACCGGGATGGGGAGCGGCGGTATTGTCGGCGGATAAAGAGGTCTACGCCTCCATTCGTTTGAAACCAAAACAACGTATTCCTTTTTTAAATGGACGAATTGATTGTCGCTTGCTGACGTTTGAATTGTACGAGGGAAGCAGAAGAGCACCGAAAGAAAATAATGAAGGCACTAAGGATGAAACTCAAATTTGATCTCTTATAGATAGAATCGATCATAATCATTTCAATCCTTTAATACATAAAAAGATTGAAATGATTCTTCTATAGACGCCTAATTGTCAGCCATTCCAGCGCATACAAAAACACTTTCAAAAAAACAGGTTGCTGGCTAAACGTATTTTTATTATTTTTAAAGCTCTTTTTAAATATTTATTACACATCATCATGAACGTTAACCTTCCTACAAACACCTCTTTTAAAAAAGTTTTACTCCTTGCTTTTTTCTTGTTCATCGCTAACTATAGTTACAGTCAGGATGCCAGTCGCAAAGGCATTTATATCGCTCCAATGGTAAGCATAGGCATGGGTAGCGCCACAGGAGAAGACTTCATTGAAAGTATTTCCGAAGGAATAGACAATATAGAAGTAGGACTTCCGGCCTATGCGTTTGGGATTCATGCCGGTTATATGTTTACCAATAAGATCGGAGTCATGACAGGCGTTAATATTCGTCACTATTCCGATGAAATGGATCATTCGCTCAATAGCTCCGGCATGCGAAAGGATCTCGAAATTCCTTTTTATTTCCGCGTCATTACCAGTAAACCTAACCGTGTGGGTTTCTTTGCCAATGCAGGAGTAACACCCGCATTCAGGATTGCCAGCGGAAATGAATCCGGTGATCATACTGTATATGGTTTGTTTTCTTACAACAACGGTTATAATCAAGACATATTTAATGTGTCCTTTGGAGCTAATTTCGGATTGAACATTCCTATGGGCAATTTAGGAAACATAGATATAGGACCTGAACTACATGCCGGCGTCATCAGTTGTGGCACTTATTACAACGAAACATCCACTTCGGTTGACGCTTACAACCTGAGCAGCGGCTACATCGGGCTTCGAGTGCAGGGCAACTTCAAACTCAGCAAATAAGCGTATGACCTAACTGGAGCGGGTCTCCATCGTGTTATAAACAGAAAAGCCTTGGAGACTCCAAGGCTTTTCTGTTTATATACAGGAAGAGTAAACCTCCACACTCCTTACCATTTCCCTAAATTTTCTTTTTCTTCCAAAAACTCCCTCCAAACATTCCTTACAATTTCTCCTGCAGGCAATATCTCTGTAAGCCTCGCAGATACTTGCCCCACTTCTACTTCGCCTTCTTCCAGGTTTCCTTCAAAAATACCTTTCTTCGCACGTCCTTTGCCTAACAAGGCAGCCAGTTCTTCTTTACTTGCACAGGCTGCTTCAGCGGCTTTTACTTTTTCGTAGAATGCATTCTTTATAAAACGTACCGGAGTAAGTTGCTTTAAAGCCAGCACCGTATCTCCTTCTTGCGCCTGGATCACCGCTTGCTTGTAAGCCTCGTGCGCAGAACTTTCTATACTCGCAGCAAAGCGACTTCCCATTTGCACACCTTCTGCTCCCAAAGCGAAAGCGGCCAACATGGAACGCCCGTCTGCTATACCGCCCGCGGCTATCAAAGGAATAGAAATTACATCCCTAACGGCAGGAATCAAACACAAGGTGGTGGTTTCTTCTCTTCCGTTGTGCCCGCCTGCTTCAAAGCCCTCTGCCACGACCGCATCCACACCGGCATCGGCAGCTTTCAAGGCAAACTTTGCGCTGCTCACCACGTGCACGACTTTCAGACCTTCTTTCTTTAAGGTCTCCGTCCATGTTTTAGGATTACCGGCAGAAGAAAAAACGATGGGTACTTTTTCTTCGAGTATAATTTTGACGTGTTGATCGATATCCGGATAAAGCAAAGGCAAATTAACACCGAAGGGTTTGTTGGTAGCAGCTTTACACTGGCGAATGTGTTCGCGCAAAACATCCGGATACATAGAACCCGCACCGATCAATCCCAAACCTCCGGCATTGCTTACGGCTGAAGCCAGCCGCCAGCCACTGCACCAGACCATGCCGGCTTGTACTAACGGATATGCTATACCGAATAATTCTTTGATTCTGTTTTTCTGTTTCATCGCTTGTGCTTTAGCCTTTGCAACAAGATATAGTCTTCTGTTGAATAATTAAACACAGACTGAAAAATCACCGGGGTTAAAACGCTGAAATACACCTGACGCTTTATCAAAAGGCGCGCGTGAGGGATTGAATGGAAAGCCCGCAGCGAGCCTGAAGGGTCTTGAATGCCGGAAGCATAGATCCGAGCGAGGACTTGCAATGAAAGCCCGACCCGCAGGGGCACGCCCTGATGCCTTTCCCTATCTCTTTCTGCAACCCTCTTATAGCCATGTCTAAACACCTTTTTTACAGCGCTTTGACCGTAAATAAAATATCTGTTACTTCACTTCGCATTGCACCTTTCTGTCTCCTTCTCCCGCATGGACGAACAACAAAAAGCTATTGACCGGTTAACCCTTATTCTTGATTCCACGCTGGAAGGATGGTGGGAATGGAACATCAAGGAGAATATTTCTTACCACAGTCCACGTTGGTATGAAATGCTCGGGTACAAAGACCAGCAATGGCCCGCTACATTTAATGTGTGGAAAGAACTCATGCACCCGGATGACCAGGACCGTGTGATTGATTTGCAAAGCCACTACATGAAAAGTGCAGACTGTTGGGAATTGGAATTTCGCATGCTGTGTCAGAATGGAACCTACAAATGGATTCTTTCCCGGGGCCGCACCATAGAACGCAACAGCCTGGGAGAAGCCGCTAAACTAGTGGGCGTACACCTCGACATCACGGAGCGAAAAAACACAGAAGCGTTGCAGGAAGATTACAGGAGGAAAGAAGAACTGCTGAAAGGCATCATCAAAGTATCTCCTGCTACTTTTAAGATGTATGACATCCTGCAGAAGAAGATGGTGTTCTCTTCCCACAAAGGTGGTAAGTTTTTAGGCTATACGCCGGAAGAATTCGAAACGTTTTCAAAAGATTTTGTGGAATTATTGGTACATCCTGAGGATACTGCGCGGGTGAAAGAAGCCTATGAGAAATTGCTCCACACCAGTGGGAATGAAATGGTGGAGTGCTTTTTCAGGCTAAAGAAAAAAGACGGGCATTATATTTGGGTCAAAACAACCGACTGGGTTTCCAAACGAACAGCAGACGGCGGCGTGGAAGAAATTATCGGATCTACACAAGACGTAACGCGTTACAAGGCATTGGATGAAAAATTAATGCAAAGCATCAAAGTGCTGGAAAATGTATCCTATAAAAACTCACACCTTGTGAGAGGCCCGGTCACTACTATTCTGGGATTGATAGCCTTAATTAAGCAAGACCTGTCTTATGCCGGAATAGACCCTTTGCTCATTACTCACCTGGAACGTACGGTGATTAAACTGGATGAAGTCATTAAAGAATTCAACAACTCCCTGAGTGATCAGTTGGGAGATATCTCTTAATCAATTAAACTAAACAAACACGATCATGAATAAGACAATTGGAATCGTACTCGTTGTAGTCGGTATTATATTCGGTGTGCTTGCCTACAGAACACACGATGCTAATACGGCAGATTTGAAAATCGGCAAACTAGAATTATCCGCTGAAAAGAAAAGTGATTCTACCGAATACATTTACTGGGGCCTGGCAGGCGCTGCATTTATCGGTGGCATGATTACGCTGGCAACAGCCAAAAAATAGTTTTCAAAAGGTGCGGCCCAAACCGCACCTTTTTTGTCTTAAATCTCATAAGCGCTGCCTCCCTTGCATCTGAGGAGGAGCATTGTTGCTATTTTTATTAATAACGTCTGAGGATGCTTTAGAAGCTCTTTACCGTTGAAGATTGTGATCTTATTTCAGCAATAACCGATTTGAAAAATAATTGCCGCTATAAATCTGAAGATCCTTCGAAAAGCTTGGTTTGTTAACCTAATTACTTTATTTTAAATGGTGCATTAATTATACTTTTTATGAAAAAACTTTTTTTTGTCCGCCGCACACTTCTTGTGTGTCTTCTTCTCACTACTTTATTAGCCTGCAAAAAGGAACCTGAAAATGTTTCTCCGGCAACCAATGACAGTCTTACTCCCGAACAAGTTCAACAAAAAATAGGGAAAAAATGGATGGTCAATTCCACTCCAGCATCCAACGCAAAAGTATCTGACTTCTCGGTCTATACCTGGTTTGAATTCTTTTCGGCAGATCATAAATATATTGTTGTTGCGGAAGACGATTCTTATTATGGAACATACAGTATCAATACAACTGGTGATACCCTTACACTTCAAGGCTTTGGAGTGATCGCCATTGTCCGCTTGAATGATACTGATTTTGCATTTTCCCTAAAAAGAGATTTTGACACCTATTTTAGCACCGTTTTTACTACCGCCTCAACCTCCACTGTTCCTTCTTCTTCTGCCACGGACTTACTATGCAAGAAAATGTGGGCCGTAAACTGGCAAGTTCCGGAAGGTGGTGATACGATTTATTATGACGGCAGCGATGATTTGATTACTAAAATAGAAGTTTGTTTTTCCAAAAACGGAACGTATTGGGTCCATCAAGAGGGGATATTCGTTACAGATGTTGTAAAAAACTGGAAATGGAATAATACAGAAGAAACTAAAATTATACTGAGTGCAGAAGAAGATTTCTCCGGTAATACCAATTCTATTACTGTGAATAAACTAACAGAAACTGAATGGGAGTATCAATTTGACAATACTACGCCACTGCATGGTTATGCCAGCAGATAATGCGAGAGAAGATATTTTTTGAATGAAAGCTTGTGGTGAACACAGGCTTTTTTTCTTTCTTCATATAGCTTGCACACTGTTTTGCTTGGCCACTTATAACCGGCTATAAGTGGCCTAACAAAGGGCTGCATGCAAAGGACTAGCTTGATGTTAACGTCTGGTCAACAAAACTCGTTGATCTATCAGACTATATAAATATCAGGTAGATGCTCAATACCGCAGTGACAATAAAAATACTCCAGGTAACTACCAGTAAGTTTCGCTCAAATCTGATTTCTCTTTTCCCTTTTAAATTCACCGGTTCCTTCAAGGGTTTTATCAAGGTCCATATAACGACTGGGATCAACAAAAACATGACATTCAAGCCAAACAGGTCGACCAACGCCATTTCCCCGAATACATAACTGACAATAAAATACACCGGGATCATTCCTCCCAGCGCGATCCAGGCGGAAGTAGCGGAA
>Ga0247813_10002128_pt1 | contig 13955 bp, 13 predicted proteins | sample UWRJL169409C1_FD_180719 | JGI IMG/M metagenome (GOLD analysis project Ga0247813, IMG submission 180719) | Plant litter microbial communities from Arlington Agricultural Research Station in Wisconsin, United States - UWRJ-L169-409C-1 | ecosystem: Environmental > Terrestrial > Plant litter >... | reverse complement strand
ATTAGAGCTGGGGGAAGAGTGGAACCAAAGCAAAGTTTCCCTGTTGGAAGCACGGGAAAGTATCGAGGCAGACCTATTAAACCAGGTAGCAAAAATTTTAAACGTTACCCCCGAAATGATTGAAAAATACGATGAAAAATCTGTAAATAATTTCTTCTCCAATACCTTTAATGATTCTAGTACTGGCAATGTTGGCAGTAACTTATATTATTGCAATTTCAATCCGCTTGATAAAGTAATAGAATTATATGAACGCTTGCTTTCCAGCGAAGCCGCTAACCGAAATACCCAGAAATAAATCCTCAATCTACAGCTGAGGTCAATACGTTTTTAATTGTTTATTTGCAATGATTGTATTCTAATCTGTAATCAAATCAATGATTTAAGTTAATAGTTATAATTTGTAACTTTGACTCCGAGAGCGTTAATGTTCGGGGGTATATCTTTTGGATTACCTCCGTCATTTGCTTGAATATTGTCCCTTTACTTTCATTTATGTCAAACGCTACGTCACTACCTTTTGAAATATGTACAAAAGTAATTTCCGAAGTAGAAGTTGGTGAAGTAGTAGCCAATCTCGGCAAAATCCTGGAAATCGAAGAGGCTCCCCAAGCCTATTGTTTAGTTATAGAAAGACTCGGCGAAAAACAGGTAATAAAATTTGAAAAGCATACTTTATTGATTTTGATAAGTAATGAAAATGTTATCCATATGAATATGGAAGGAGAAATATAGGGGATGCACTATTAAATTTAATTTTTCGTTTCTCTTTTTGTATTATGGTATATCAATCAAATGCAGATTACGATCTCCAGCTATATTCCCAATTATATCTTCCACAAGATGTGCACTTCAGGCCAGATCTTACGATTTTTGATCTCGTACTTTTTATTATTTTGTCTGCTTTAATGCTGACACTTTTAACTTATGTCTTGCAAAAGCTACTTGATGAAGAAATTAAACTTATTGAACAACAATACGAGGCCGATTTAATATAGTACAACGGTATTTAATAGGTGTGGTGGTATTTTAAATATTCCCGTATCGGAGTTAAAAATAGGGATATATTAGTTTAAAAGTGACACTTGTCATGGCCATAAACTACAGCAACGCCCACCAACTATTTAAAGTTCCTTCCTCCGTGAAAAGCAGCTTTGGCCGCTTCTGTATGATCCTCCCGCACTTGCGCCCGCTTATCTTGCACGGAGTAAGGCGCAGTCTTTTCATCACCCCTTGCCAATGTCAACACGGGCAGATCATCAACTTCCCGCTGCACCAGCTTACCCAGCATTTTAGTAAAATCGAAACACTTGCTTACGATCACATGCACTACCTGGCCTTCTCGCTGTAGTCGCCCTTCCACCATCAGCAACTTGGAATGTAGAATCTCCTTCCGGTAGGTTTCAAACAGCTTTTCAAATACCACCAAGTTAGAGTAGCCCGTTTCATCCTCAATGGTAATAAAACACACACCGCCTGCAGTTCCTGGTCTTTGCCTAACCAATACAAGCCCTGCGACTTTGACTAGTTGTCCATTGCTCGAATCGTTGTTGATGGTGTGGCAGGATCGAATATTTAGCATATCTAACTGCGAACGGACAAAACTGACTGGGTGTGCTTTTAAAGAAAGTCCAACGGTATTATAATCCTGTACGACATGCTCGCCCTTACTCATTAACGGCAGCTCCACCTGTGTTTCGAGAACACTTTCGGAAGCCTGCCCCTTGAATAACTCTACCGGCATATCCTGTAAAGCAGAAACTTCCCATAATGCCTTCCGCCGATCCATCCCCATTGAGCGAAATGCATCCGCGTCGGCTAACTTTTCCAAAGCGCCCAAGGAAACACCCGCATCCCGCAAAGCCGTAATGCTTCTGTAACCATCCCCACGGGCATTCACCAAAATATCCATTTCATCCTCCCGAATTCCCTTGATCTCCCGAAAACCCAAACGAAGAGCAAAATATTTACCTAATTTTTCTTCGAGCTTGTTATCCCATTGAGAATGATTCACATCCACCTCTCGAACCTGTACGGTATGCTTCTGCGCATCAATGACAATTTGCGCTGGCTGGTAAAACCCCATGGGCATACTGTTTAAAAGCGCTGCTGCAAAAACATCAGGGTAATAATGTTTCAACCAACAGGAAACATAAACTAGTAAAGCAAAACTAGCGGCATGACTTTCCGGGAACCCGTAACTTCCAAATCCTTCCAACTGTTTAAAGATCCGTTTGGCAAATTCAACAGTATAACCTTTAGCAACCATACCTTGAATCAGTTTTTCTTCCCATTGGTTGACCATCCCCTTAAATTTAAAAGTGGCCATACTCCGACGTAAGCCATCGGCTTCAGCAGGGGTAAATCCAGCGGCAACAATTGCAATTTTCATCGCCTGTTCCTGGAATAGCGGCACACCCAATGTCCTTCCCAAGATGTTCTCCAGTTCCTTTGAAGGATAAACCACCGGCTCTTCCCCGTTCCGTCTGCGTAAATAAGGATGAACCATATCTCCCTGAATCGGCCCTGGCCGCACAATCGCTACTTCGATCACCAGATCATAAAACTCTCTGGGCTTTAACCTCGGCAACATGGACATCTGCGCCCGGCTTTCAATCTGGAATACTCCAAGCGTATCCGCCAAACAGATCATATCATAGACATCAGGATCATCCTGTGGAATATTGGCCAAGGTAAACTGCTTGCCATAATGATCTCGACATAAATCAAATGCCTTGCGGATACATGTCAGCATCCCTAAGGCCAACACATCAACCTTTAAAAAACCCAGGGCGTCAATATCATCTTTGTTCCATTCGATATTCGTACGGTCCGCCATCCGCGCATTTAAGATCGGGCACAGATCGGTTAACTTACCCTGAGTCACCACAAAGCCACCAGTATGCTGTCCCAGCTGACGTGGAAATCCCATCATCTGCCCGGTCAGTTCAAGTGTCTTTTTCAAATGCGGATCATTAGGATCCAAACCGGATTCCGTCACCCGCTTCCCCTCAAACCATTCATCAGTATATTCCCAAAGAGAACCCGAAAGTCTGTTAATGGTATCTACTGATAACCCCATCGCTTTACCCACATCCCTGATCGCACCCTTCTGATGCTGCTGGGTAACCGTAGCAACAATAGCCGCCCGGTCGCGCCCGTATTTATTATAAATGTATTGGATGATTTCTTCCCGACGTTCATGCTCAAAATCCACATCAATATCAGGCGGCTCATTCCTGGCCGGGGAAATAAAGCGTTCAAAGAGCAGATCAAATTTCATTGGGTTTACCGAAGTGATTCCCAGCACAAAACAAATCGCTGAATTGGCCGCTGAACCACGACCCTGGCAAAGAATCCCTCTTGACCTGGCTTCTCTCACAATGTCCTCTACAAACAGAAAGTAATTGGCATAGTCCATCTGTTTGACAAAAGCCATCTCATGGTTAATCATGTTCACCACCTTTTCCGGCACGACCTCGCCATAAAACTCATGAGCCCCTTTCCAAGTCAAATGTTCCAGCTCCTCCATCGGACTACGTCCGCTTGGGTTAATCTCTTCAGGATACACATACTTCAATTCATCTAAGGAGAAATGACAAGCCTCGGAAATCACCTGCGTATTTTCAATAGCCTCAGGATATTTTCGGAATAGCCGCTCCATCTCTGCAACTTCTTTCATATAGCGCTCAGCATTCTGGTGCAGTAGAAAGCCCGCATCCTGGATCGTGCATTTCTCGCGGACACATGTTAATATATCCTGCAACTCTCTTCGCGATGGATCATGATAATGTACATCATTGGTCGCCACAACCGGAATCCTGTAAAAATCAGAAAGCTGCTTGGTGCGGAAAATCAGCTTGTCATCGTTGCCTAAATAGGATCTTGTGGCCGCTAAGTATAGTTGCCCACCCAACGCATCCCGGTACTGCGCCACCGCAGCAATAAAACTTGGATCATACTCAAACCTGCGGTTCAGAACTCCAGGCATGACCATCGTAAAAATCATTCCCTTACTATGGGCATACACATCATCACGAGATATGTGACAAGAACCTTTTTCCGCACGCATATTGCCTAAAGTCAACAGTGCGGACAACCGTCCATAAGCTTCTTTGTCTGTGGGGTAGGCTAGCAAACTTGGCCCATCTAGTAAGTCCAACCTGCAAGCGGGGATCAGCTTCACGTTCTTTTCACGGCAGGCCGCATGCGCCCGGACAATCCCAGCCAGTGTATTTCGGTCAGTGATCGCAATCTTTTTATACCCGTAAGCCTCCGCTTGGGTCACCAGTTCATGAGCATGGGAAGCCCCGCGCAAAAAACTGAAATTGGAAGTCACCTGTAATTCACTATAGCCCATAACCCCAAATTTTAAGCAAAAAATCCATGAATAAACCACTGGTATTTCTGTTCACCACCATAATGCCCCGAACGGAACAGCCAGTAACGACCACCCTGATCGTCTTCCACTTGGTAATAATCCCGGTGTTCACCGGTATCCAGCCACCATTCCCTTTCAATGCGCTCAGGCCCATCGGCCTTAATGACCTGGTGTCGCACCCCTTTATAAATAAAAAATTTTGGTGGGTGATCGGGAATCAGTGCCATCACCTCAATCGGATCAGGTCGTTTCAACAGTTCAGTAGGGCGGGGTTTTTCTACCCGCCAATTTGATGCAGGTTTTTCCGTTACTGACCTGGCCCGCAAAACTGCCCGCTCCGGCCAGTAACGTTTAGCAGGTAAATATCTATGGATCACTTCTGAGCCCACCTTTCCCGCAACTCGGTCTAATAAGCGGATCAAACTCTGGTCATCCAGTCCTGGCTTTGCCGTCCACATTTGCTCCTGCGGAACTTCCACATCATCCACCTTTGGCGCATCCAGCACAAAGAGCTCAATGCCTAAGGCCGGACGGATCTGGTCGATCTTCAACTGGAAAAGCTTAAACAAATGACTGATGCTATGCGTGGCGCCACTAGTGCCTATAGTCACCTGTACTACTTTCCCATCAATCCGATAACCTGTCAGAACACCTGTACGCAGGCCTTTGCCCTCGGATTGCATTCGCTTACACAGACTTTCCAGCATTCTAGTAATGGCAATCTCGATTCCTGTTCGGGTTTTGATCGGCTCCAGACACGTCAAGCGTTCCTGGAAAGGTACAGGAACCTGCAAAGGAATGAGTATCTCATCTTCCGTCCCTAATGCTTGTGCCAAACGTAACAAGAAATCTTCCCCGAAACGCCGGCGCAATACAGACCTGGGCATAGAGATAAAACTCTTAACATGATAAAAGCCAAGTTTACGGAGCTTAGCCAGTACCGGCTGCTCCAAACGCAAAGCCTCCGGGACCAGACCAAGCAAAGCCTCTGGATGGCCTCCAATTGGTATCAGCGGCGTAACTTTACCAAAACGGGAGATCGCCCAGGCAGCGCCCGGCGTGTCAGCGATAGCTACCCGAACCGTATATCCCTTACCTTTTAACCTGGAAACAATCTCTTTCAAATATCCGCGCTCCCCACCCCAAAGGTGTGTGCAACCCGAAACGTCCAGCAACAAGCCGTCCATCCCAAATTCATCAATAGACACAATAGGGGAATACCTGACGCACCATTCACCCAGACCACGAAGCAAATTCCGGGGGCGGCCTGGCTTGTCATCCAGCACTTCCAGTCCCGGACAAATCGCCTTCGCGTCTGCTGCCCGCATCCCCAGCTCAACACCAGACGTAGCAGCAAGTGGGCTCACCGCATTGATCATCATGCGCCCATGATCGGGTGCAGCAAAAACAAATGGCACCTCAGCTAACTCCGGGCGGCGGATAAGCTGCCAGTCAGCCAGCAGCTGGCGGAACCATATGGAAACAAAACGCCTTTGCATAACCCTTATCCAATTTGCCTGTCCTCCCTTTCAGACCAAACAGAACCATCGTCTGCTTTACTAACATTCTCAACTTCTTCAAAACATTCACCAGCCCATTCCATCACCCAGCTTCCCGGGTTCCCGTTACGAACTTTTAGCAAATCCACCCGCCAACGCGGGAAACCTAGACCCGGCATGCCTTCTTCATTCTCGGTAAGCATGGGACTGATCTTCCACCTTGCCGTAGCAACAGTACTTGCCGCTTTACTGGCATCTTTTCGCAGGATAAAACCAGTTACCCCGCTTTCCTCAACAGCCAGCTGCAACCGACGTGATTCTATCAAACTTAAATTATTCAACTCAGCAACCACGGCCGCCAGTCCTTCACACTTCAGCGCCTCCTCGGTAATCCAGAGTACGTCCTTTTCTGTCTTCACATCCATAAAAATGATCCGCTCGGCTTCTACATTGAATGTACTTAACGAAGCAGGAAATAATCGGCGCGAAGTACTCACCCACACACAAGCTGCCCCATCCTGCATCAGGATGGCCAACAATCCTGCAATAAAACCATCACTTGCCGCAGCATCTTCCGGCAGCACGGTGATAAATTCATGGATGGCACGTTTGGGAAATACGCCACCAGGAAAAGCCTGCTCAATTTCCCCAAGCCCAACGCGCTCGGCCTTACCCGTAGCCTGCGGCTTGAAGCCCTGCCACAGGAGGATATCCTGTTGCAGCTTGAGAAATATTTCCTTTTTCGTATCCATAATTTGTCCTATAAATGATAGCATTTTAATTAGCTGCTCAAATACACAACAAACATAAAGCTAAAAATGTTAGTAAAATATTAAATGTTGAAAATTACCTGATTTTTGTTAATAATCAAGCTCTAATAAAATCCAAATGCTATTTACAATACTAATATTTTTAGTTATCTAGCAAATATATTATCTTTGCCTCATGAACCTCTTTGCAGAAACCGAACTGTTTGACTGCGGCATTAAGAAGTATACCGACTTCAACTTGCCGGATACCGAATTGCGACTATGGCAGCATTTTTTCGCAAAGCGGGAAGCAGATAATTACTATAATACGCTAATGAAGGAATCTCCCTGGCAGCAGCGCTCAAGGAAAATGTACGACAAGGTAATTGCCGATCCCCGGCTGACCGCATATTACGGTGGAGAAAACGGTAATGCCTGGACACCGCTCTTATTGGAAATTAAAGAGACCATGGAACAGATCACTGAAATTAACTTTGATCGCGTACTGTTAAATCTCTACCGGGACGGCAAAGATTCGGTGGCCTGGCATAGTGATACCCTACCAGCAGACGGCAAGCACCATCACATCGCTTCGGTAACCTTTGGCGATACCAGGATTTTTAAAGTGCGGCATAAATTCGATAAAGAGATCAGGCAGTTGGACATTCCTTTAACCCATGGAAGTTTGCTGTTAATGGGAGAGACTATGCAGGAATATTATGAGCATCACGTCCCCAAAACTGCCAGAGCCATTGGCCCCAGGATCAACCTCACTTTCCGGATCTCAGAATCCTCAAAACCGGTTTACCATGCCACATCAAATAATTACCTATCAGGTCTATCCAAGCTTTAAAAACAGGCCTGATCATTACGTAGTAAATTTAGAAAAATAGATTATTTTTAGGTATTCATCAACAAATATGGCTGAAGATAACGACATAGGTCTCGACTGGAAAGATTATGAGGAAATCACAAAATTCATCTATGAGATGCTTGGCGCCGGATATGGTATTAAGATCAGGAGCTTTGGAAGCAAATCCAAGATCCAGGGAAAATCAGGGGTAAAACATCAGATCGATGTACTTACCGAACAGATCAATGGCGATAAGATAATTCTAACGGCAATTGAATGCAAATTTCTGAAAAAGAAAGTGACTAAAGAGGTTGTTATGAAACTCTCAGAAACCATGCGCGATGCCGATATCTCCAGCGGTATCATTGTTACAACAACTGGATTTACTCCCGACACTCTGACCTTTGCGGATCATCTGGGCATAAAATTGGTTGAACTGCGAGAAGTGGGCCAAGATGACACGAATGGTGGGCAAATCGACGTAGGCACACTGGAAGTAAACCTCGGTGTCACCCTCACACGTCCAAAGATTACATCTATTGATTTTGGTAGTGTCCAAATTACCGATCAAGACGAACTGATGATGCTACGCTTTCCTGGTCATGCAATTATTAGAACACCGGATGGCCGGAAAATTGCCTTTGACCAATTTGTGAATACCTATTGTAAAGAAGTTGGTAAAAGAGAGCAACTTTTGAAGACAATTACTTTAGCCTTCCCACATGTTAAAGGGAAACTGATCAGAAACTATTCCGATACTGAAGTCGAGATCGAAAAAATGGAATTCAGTGGATTTCTGGTTGAGAGCGATGAAAGTACAAAGAAATCGTTCCAGCTAGTTGATCAGGTATGGATGATCATGAAAGAAATTTTTGAAGAAAATACTTTTAAATTGTCCAAGAGCGGCCTTTTGTTCAGGGATACAGGAAAATCTTAGTCTATAAAACTGTTCCACGAAAGTACATTTTGTCTTTTTACCAATTATTTCCGACTAACAAATATGAAAACGAAGTGTTTAGGCATATAAATATACAGTCATGGAACACGAGAAGGAAACATTTCAGGTTACAGTACAGATCAATAAAGGGCTCGAACCAATGACGCTCACCATAATCGTTGAGGAAACCAAGATTCCTGACCAGGATTATGAACTAACATTCAAAGTAACCCGTGATAAAGATAGTAATACGCTGGCTGTATTGGCTCCGGATTCCGATAACTGCTGGCAAATTCTGGAAGGGAAAATGGAGCAAGAAGAAGTGGACTTAATTGGCGAGGCTATTGACGCGCACTATGCTTAGTAACTAAGAAACCCGCCAATAATCAAAGTCCAATTTTTCCTGATCTACAAAAGTCATGTCCAAAGCAGGATGATCAGGATATTCAATAGGGGTCGCCTCTCCTGCAAAACGATAATCTTTATCAATTGTACAGGCTTCCATCAATTTGGACGGGATTTGGGTTAATGCGATTTCCGTTAATCGCTCTTCGCTCGGTTCTTCCATTAACCATTCCCAAGCTAAGTCGTCCGTTAATATAGTAGGCATCCTTTTTTTGGAATTGTGTATCTGCTGCATAAGTCCATTTGCAGCCGTAGTTGCAAAAGCTACAGTTCTAATCCATTTACCAGCTTCTTTATCAAACCAGTCATTATAAACACCTGCAAACCAAAAATACTCCTTACCGATCACACCAACCTGATACGGAATTTTCTCGGTCGCTTTTAATAATTGCCCTTTCTTACCATAGGTAGGTACGTGCATGGATTCGACCAAGCCGGTAGACAGAACAAGACAACGACGTTGATGGCCTGCTTCTGCCCACATCGACTTTCTTCCATCTTCTTTTTTGAAGAGATTTTCACCTTTAAAATTCAAAGTAGTGTATATAGCCCTGAATTTCTTCGCCTCTTCACGATCCTTGGCATAACCTGGAATAAATCCCCATTCGGCCTGCTGGATCTCAAAATCTCTGCGATCATCAGTAGGCACAATGATTGCGCAAGGCGCGTAATTGAACCCGTTGTGCACCCCCTTATCTAAAAAATCATAATCCCTAACTGCTTTCTCCAGTTTTTTCAACTGTATAAACTCAGCCTTTGTCACTCTTTGTCCGTTGTAGTAGCACATACTATTTCTTTTTAGCACGGATGTACTCCGCAATTATTTTCCCTATCTGTTCCGCTTCAGCTTGTCTACCCTGAGGGATTGACGTCCAGAACTTCTGGTCCCTCAGCCCCAATCCAACAGTGATCGCCAACGGTTTCCTGTTGTCACTGAAATATGCATGGAAGACCCGCTTCCCCGCCAGCTCATGCTCTGAAACCTTGATCCAGCTTCCATCCAATTCAACTTGAAACGGCGGCTCCAATTCCCTCATATTTAAAATTAAGAAAAACAGTTTAGTTCTCTCCTTAATAACAACCTTAACTTAACTTAGTTTCAGAAGGCATAACTTGTTCACTTTACATTTTTTTTGTATGATTACGGGAAACCGTAAAAAATAGCATTTAGTCTTTACGATATTTGAATATGAAAAAACTCCCCCTAGCTTATTGAATATGGAAAAATTACAGAGCTTAAAGATTGAACTTAAAGGAAATGATGCGTTGGACATACAGCACGGCGTTAAATTGGCAATTACCGAGCTTAAAAAATACACAGGTGGTGGCTCAGATAGAATACTTGCTGCCAGGCTTGAAGCTATTCTCTAAAAAAACGAATCGCAAACCCATCTGTTGGAACTTGAGGGTAAAGAAGTGATAGATATGCGTCATGGACTTTATCATGCAATGAAATTACTTGATGGAACCAATATAGAGGATGACACAAAAATGGCTGATAGACTAGAAATTATCTTTGACAAGGTTGAGATGATATCAGAACAGGAATAATTTACTATTAAGCAATATACCTCTCCGTTCAACGTAATCCGAAGCGAAAATTTCATGCTCTCTAAATGCATACAGAGGAGTACGTTCCACCAAATAGCCTCAGTTACACAGACAATTTAGTAAAGGGAATGTAGGTAAAAAATCGATCGGATACTTGTTTCATTTAGCCTTCCTACAATCTAACAATTGATCACTAACTTGGGATATGATAAAAGAAAAGAATGACTTCCTTGAAATGAAAAAGTTTCGACATCGTGCGGGGTTCGGTAAACGGATGGAATATTATGTATTAGGGCTTATGCTAAAGGAGGGCTTCGACATTTATGTTCCTCTAGTAGATGATTTCGGAATAGATGCAGTGTTAAGGAAGCCAGACGGCACTTTCATTGAATTACAAATTAAAGCGCGCAGCGAAGATGTCCTTTTTGGAGACGCCGCTTTATTTGCGGCAATTACTCATGAAGTAAGGCAAAACTATTATTTCATCTTTTATTCAAGCAGATTAGATAAGATCTGGATTCTGTCCTCCGAAGAGTTTTGTAAAGAAAGTAATTTAAACAAGACCGGCAAAAATGCTGGAAAGCGATCAATCTGGTTTAATGGCAGGAGTAAAAAAACTATGACCGAGCACGCGAATCCGAAATTTGACAAATATTTTGACGCTAATTTTTCACGTTTTACTTAGCTGAATGAAAGGGATATGTAAATTATGTCTGAAGGAAAGGGAATTAAGGCAATCTCATGTCGTCCCGGAATTTATGTACCAGAATATTTATGATAAGCTTCCGAAAAGATATTATCATCTGGATATTGATCAGGAAGCAAATGGTGAATCAAAGTCCAAAGTATTGCAGAAGGGTATCAGAGAATACTTAATGTGCGACGAATGTGAGGGAAAACTAAGCAAGTGGGAGCGATACACTGCTAATTTGTTTTATGCTAAAGCAACAGGAAATACTGCGTATTTGAAAGAGAAAATTCTGACAGCTGATGGATATGATATCTATGTATGGGCTAACGTCCATTATAAATCATTCAAGCTGTTTCAAATGTCGCTATTATGGCGTCTATTTATTTCTAAAGAATACGCAACACCTGAAATCGATCCGTTATTGATTGAAAATTTAAGACTAGCAGTCTTTAATGAAACGCCACTTGCCTATGATAATTACGGTTGCCTTTTGCAAGTTTTGTATTACCCAGATGGAAAAAAAGCTGGAAAGGTTATATTGGCTCCTTATTTAACGCAAAGTGCCAGCGGGGACATACTACACATTTTCATAGATGGTTTTTTATTCAGCTTCTACCTAAATTCGGAAAATGCGGCAGCAGAGCAAAAGGAACTTTTCTTGAATGAGCAAGGAAATATTCAGATGATAGGAAGACAAGCATTAGAAGACCCTATTCTAAGATCAAAGTTACTAGCAGCACTTGAGTTCTTTAGAACATTCAAAGATATTCCTGATAAGGAATAATAGAAGGCCTGATTTAACCGAGGTTGGCTATTTAAGGTACTTATTATGAAGCACAATATAAGCGCTCACTTGCCGAAAGAATAACAGACAAGCCTTAAATTAATTTGGTACCATCCATTCTATACAGTTCATCCATCCAATTCGGGGGACTTGTCAAAGTATTTAAATTAACAAAGTCGGTATGGTTTTCTTGCATGTTCTTTTTCGGCTTGTTAGCAAATAATCCGTTTGTAACAATTCCTCCAGCTGTTATTTTTTCCCAAGCGACAATTCTCCCATCAAACCTCGAGTAGCTTATAACTCCTGCTACATCGGTTAGCTTATATAAACTATCACTAAGCTCATAAATACCCTTATATAAGTCACCACCTATATTTGTGTTTCTAATTTCTATTTTTTCTCCACCAGCAACGATAACATTGAGTTGGGTCTCCTTATGTAATCGAGCAGTCGCCTGAACAATATTAATCACATTTTTGATTTCACCTTTATATCGCTCAACCCCTACATCTGCATGGCTTAATGGGTTGAGTAAAATTCGCAGATATTTTCGCAATTCAACATATTCAGGACACTGAATTCCGAATGATGGCCAAAAGACATTTAATGCATTATCTAAAATATTTTGAAAAGGCATTTTATTATTGCTCTTTTCTTTACTCTCTTTATCCTTCCAGCAATATTCCGGCAACCACTTGCACAGAATCTCCTCTGAATATTTTCTTAAATAGTTAGCTGAAGCAGGGTAGTCGTGAAGTTTATAATGCTTTACCGCGATCGCCAAATCACTTTGATCATAAAAGAGCTTGGGTTTCTCGAAACTGTTTGGGTCATTTTCATCAACATCATCAGCGTACATCTCTATCAATTTCCAAGTCTCAGATTTATCAACTGGCAGGTTCGCAATGTCGTTCTTAATGAATGTAAACAATGAACGGTCGTGTGTGAGAATAAATGTTTGGTGTCCAGCATCTACCCCTCCTGTTTGGTGCCATGCGTACTCCTCCAGAATGAGTTTTACAATTTTATCCCGGTTTGACATATCAAGGCTAATCATTAAATCGTCTAATACGAGAATTTTTACTGGTGCGTCTTGCAAACGCCTCTCTAATATTGCTAATCTAATAGCTAATGCAATTGCTGAAAGTCTTGCTTCATTCAAAAAGGATTGAGGCTTTGGTACCGGTCCTTTTCCGTTAAAATCGTCAATTTTCAGCCTGATTGCAAATATTGGCTTAGCATAATTAACTTCTGATAATTTATATGATGATAATTTTTCGAGTTCTAAGTGAAAAGCAATGTTAAACTTCAATTTATCTTGAATAATTGGATTTACACGAATATTAATATCTTGAATCAGTACTGCTAAATCCTGTTCAAAACGACCCGCCAAGTTAACAAATTCTGTATGTGCTGCATTATGTGCTGCTTTTTGTGGATATCCTAAATCTCCGTTCTTCTTTGGATACAATTGATCTGGGCCATTCTCTACAACTCTATAAATGGCCCCAGCATTACGCAATTGAACCGTTGCGCCGTGCTCATTGTGCCAGTTGGTATCTGTAAATTGAACGTAGCCAAATACCCCATCGTCAAACATTGAAAACAGGTCTATTTCTTCACTATGTTTGACAAAATGTGAACGTTGGAGAAGTCTATAATTCAAAAAATCACTTGCGAGCAGACTTTCTTTTGCATCATTATTTACATTAATTGTCGTGTTTTGATGACTTACTTCAAACTCGGTATCATCATCCATTATGATTTTTATAAAGCTATTATCTACACCTGCTGCATCTGTAATAGCGTGAATATTGACTAGGCTTTGAGGATTCAATTTATTGAAATACTTTTGAATTTCTGCTGGATCCAATTTTCCAGAACTTTCTAAAAGCGTGTACAAAGCCCAGTAAAGAGATGATTTCCCCGAACCGTTCTCACCGTATAGCAAAATATTCTTTCCATCTATTTGAATAGGCTCAGATTCTGGAAAGAATTTAAAATTATTTATGTGAAGCTGTTTAATTCGTTTCATAATTAATTTGTTGCTGCATTTATACGTGCAATAGTCTCACTACGGCTGCTAGCAATTAGTGTCCGGTTTT